>ERZ773042.640-NODE-640-length-23408-cov-3.322999_pt1 | contig 23408 bp, 20 predicted proteins | sample MGYA00511664_ERZ773042 | MGnify/ENA primary metagenome ERZ773042 (study PRJEB29015, sample SAMEA2737984) | human oral metagenome | biome: human oral; feature: human-associated habitat; material: dental | place: China | collected 2036 ... | reverse complement strand
GCAAAATGCGGTAGTTCGCGGTACACGGATGTACCGCGAACGAACACTGCTCGGAATCTGTAAATAAGTCGGGAGGCGAAAAACGGCCGAGCCGTTTTTCTTTTATTGGAGACGCTCGGCAATTCCTGCGCGGGGAACTTCGCGCTCCGCGCTCGTTGCAAGTCGCGCGGGGAACTTCGCGCTTCGCGCTCGTTGCAAGTTGCGCACTGCTCGCAATCGTATGAGGAAGTCGAGAGTCGAAAAACGGCCGAGCCGTTTTTCTTTTATTGGAGACGCACATAAATCCTCCGCACTGCTCGGATTTATGTGCTCTTATGTCGTCTGTCGAGCTCTGCATAAACGTCGCGCCAGGTAACGCCTTCGCGGTACATGAGCACGTTCATAAAATAAAACAGATCCGCGGCTTCCCACACGATATCCTGCTTCGTCTCGGCTTCGTTGCACAGCTCGTCGGCTTCTTCCAAAATCTTTTCGCGGACGCGCTTTCCGTCGAGCGTCGCCGTATAAGAGCCGGGCTTCGGATGCGCGAACCTGTCCGCAATGATATCGTATAATCTTCCGGCGGACGACGCTTCGTCTGCTTCGCCCGTAAAGCAGGTAAAGCTGCCCGTATGACACACGCCCCCGTGAGGGACGACCGTCGCAAGCACGGTATCCCGATCGCAGTCGGCGCGAAGTTTTTGCACCGAAAGCCAGTGTCCGCTGTGCTCGCCCTTCGTCCACAGCATTCCCCGCGTACGGCTGAAAAAAGTCAGCTTGTTCGTTTCAAACGTTTTTTCAAACGCCGCGCGGTTCGCATAGCCGAGCATGAGCACGTCTCCGTTTACGCTCTGCGCGACGACCGGAATGAGATCGACTTTATCCCAATTCAAACAGCCGATAAACGCATCGGCAAGCGAAACCTTTCCGGTATAAAGCGCCATACCGAGCTGCACGTCGCATCCGAGCTTTTCAAGCTGCACGATTTCTTCCGTCGACGAAACGCCGCCCGCGGCGACGATGCGGCACTGCACCGCTTTTCTCAGTTTTTCGATCGCGCCCGTATCTGCGCCCTGCATACAGCCTTCTTTTTCAACGCAGGTAAATAAAATTTCGCTGCAGTATTTTTCCGCCAGCACGGCTCCTTCTATAAACGGCACGTCCGTCGTTTCAGTCCAGCCGTGCACTGCAACTTTTCCGCCTTTCGCATCGACGGCGACGATAACGCGCTGCCGGCCGATCGCCTGTACGAGAGAATCGAGGAATTCGACATCGAGCGGGCACTCCCCCGCTTTCGGATTTTTTTTCCACGCAGCCGAACCGATGATCACTTTTTCCGCGCCGAGCGACACGAGCTCTTTTGCGCGCTCGACGCTGCGTATGCCGCCGCCCGTGCGTACGTTACCCATGCGCAAAAGCCGTTTTAAAAGCGGCGTATTTTTCGTGTCTCCGCGCGCATCGACGTTTCCGAGCGCCGCATCCAAATCGATGACGGCGACTTCGCCGTACCTGTCGAATTCTTCGATGAGCGATTCCGCATCGTCGCGCGCGAGTATCGGATGCGCGCCGTTTTTCAGCTGTACGACGCGTCCGTCTTTCAAATCGATGGAAGCTATGACCATAGGCGCAGTGTAGCAGAAAGAGAGCGAACTGGCAACATAAAAAAATTATTAAGAAACCGTCGGCATCGTTTCCCCGCCTGCCTTATCACTATACACGAGGCGGGATGCGGTCGAGGACTACCGTTTTTGAAATTGCTTTTCGAGTTTATGACGGCAGTGGATAAACGCGGGTATCAAAAAGCAGTCGGCTAAAAGCCATGCAAACGGAGAGGCGAAGCCTGCGCTCACAAAACCGAAATGCGGCACCATAAAGACACCCATGAGCATACGCGCAACCATTTCGAATACGCCGGAAAAAATTGCAAAGCGCGAAAACCCCATACCTTGAATCATAAAACGGAAAATATTTACGACCGACAAAAGGATGTACGCGGAACCGTTTTGCAGTAAAAAGAGTTTCGCATTTTTAATAATTTCCGTCTGCCCTCCGTTCATAAAGAGCATGACGAGGTAATCACCGAGCACAAAGTAGATGAGCATCGCAAGCACGGAATACACAGCGGCGATGATCATGCTGTCGCGCACGCCAGCGCCGAGCCGGTCGATTTTGCCGGCACCCGTATTTTGTCCGCCGTAAGTCGCCATCGTCGTACCGAGAGAATCGAAGACCGTACAGAAAAATTGGCTCACGCGGGTCGCTGCGGTAACTGCGGCGACGGCGGCGGAACCGAGTCCGTTTACCGATGCCTGCAGGATAACGCTTCCGATCGCCGTTATGGAATACTGCAGTCCCATCGGCACGCCGACACCGCACAGCACGCTGCAGTATTTTTTATTAAATTTTCGCTCGTCGCCTTTCGGCTTGATGATATCGAACTTCTTGAGCATATAAAAAAGACACGCGATGCCGGCAACTCCCTGAGAGATGACCGTCGCGAGAGCCGCCCCCTGCACGTCCCAGTGAAACACAAGGATAAAGATCAAATCGAGAGCGATATTGAGCACCGACGAAAGCACGAGAAAAAACACCGGCGTTTTACTGTCGCCGAGTGCACGGATCAAACCGGATGTTATATTGTATAAAAACGTAAGCGGAATGCCTGCAAAGATTATCCTGATATAGCCGCCCGCCCGCTCGAGAATATCTTCCGGCGTTTCCATAGCGAGCATGAGCGGATCGCAAAAGATAACGGTACCGACGGCCATGACGACGGAAAATGCGATACACAGATATAGGATATTTGCGACATACTTCCGCATGAGCGAAAAATCTTTTGCGCCGAAACGCTGCGATACGGGGATCGTAAAACCGTTGCATACGCCCATGACGAATCCGATTATTAAAAAGTTCACGGCGCCGGTCGAGCCGACGGCTGCGAGCGCTTGAACGCCGAGCGATTTTCCGACGATAACCGTGTCGGTGAGGTTGTAAAACTGCTGGAACAGATAGCCGAGCAGTACCGGAATCGAAAATTCGAGGATGAGAGGGAACGGTTTTCCCTGTGTCAAATCTTTTGTCATAGCACCACCCGTAAAGATATGCGGAAAGTCTGCCGCATTGCGAAAACCGGCAAATTCACGATTATCACTGTAGCGAATTTTATTTGCTTTTACAACAAGAAAAGACTATATTTAAATAAATACAATTTTATAATAAATAATATACCGGAGGCAATTATGGAACTCACGTTTACTGCGGAGAATTTTAAAAGCGAAGTGCTGGAATCGGATCTTCCCGTACTCGTCGATTTTTGGGCGCCGTGGTGCGGTCCGTGCCGCATGATGGGGCCGGTCGTTTCGGAAATCGCCGAAGAAAAAAAAGGCGTGCTGAAAGTCGGCAAAGTCAACGTCGACGAACAGGAAAGCCTTGCCGCACAGTTCAGCGTCATGAGCATTCCGACGTTTATTCTGTTTAAAAACGGCAAAGCCGCCGCACGGCAAACGGGCGCGATGAGCAAAGCCGATTTATTAAAATCGCTCGGCATATGAGCGATCGCTGCTGGCGCTGTTTCCGGCCGGTGCGCTTCTGTCTCTGCAAATACGCGGAGCCGGTCGACGCGGGTGTCAAATTCGTGCTGCTCATGCATCCGAAAGAAGCGAAGCGTGAGCGCACGGGAACAGGCCGCATCGCACATGTGTCGCTCGTCGATTCTGAAATTCTCGTCGGAATCGATTTTTCAAAAAATGCGCGGCTGCACGAACTGCTCGCCGATGAGCGTTATTTTCCCGTGCTGCTCTATCCGGGAAAGGATGCGCACACGGTGCGTACCGAAGGATTCGCCGATCTCGTCGGAGACAAAACGCTTCTCGTGATCGTCATCGACGCGACGTGGTTTTGTTCGCGCAAAGTGATCGAGCACAGCGTTTTTTTGCTTGATCTTCCGCGTCTCTCGTTTGCAGGCAGTTACCGCTCGGAGTTTACGTTCAAGCGCGAGCCTTCTCCCGATTATATCTCGACGATCGAATCCTGTTATTATCTCATAAAAGAGCTGCAGGCGGCGCACCTTGCAAACAAAAATGCAAACCCCGAACCGCTTATGACGGCTTTCCGAAAGCTCATTCGCGATCAGCTGCAGGCACAAAACGACCGCATCGACGGCAAGCTGCCCGACACGCACAGTTACAATTGGAAGTACACGAAAAAAGTTAATATTCCGAAAACTTGATTAAAACGAATATTCGATATACAGTAGCGTGTATGTCGAAAAACACTCTGACACTTGAGATAAAAAACGAAAAAGGCGAAGTGCTTGCACGGCAAATCGGGGAAGATTTCGTGCACTTGGTATATGAACACGAATACCGCGTGGGCGACCGTATCGTATTTTCCGTGTCGAAAAGCAATTGTTTTTTTATAATTCAGTTCGATACGGTTCTAAATCCCGCTTTTGTCTACATGAAAGGACCGGTCTTCACATATGAAATTCCGTTCGGAGAAAAAAAGTTTTCTTACGATCCGAAAACTTTTTCGGGAACCTTGCATTTACTCAAAGCGCGCGTCGCATACGAAGAAGAAATCGATGCATATAAAAATCTCGCACTGAACGATCACGATACGCATACGAACGACGTTTGCTTTCCTCATGCAAAAGCAAATATCGAAACCAGAGGCGAATCCGTTTTCGCCGCACGCAATGCGATCAACGGCAACTGTGAAAATCGCTCGCACGGCAAATGGCCGTATGAATCGTGGGGTATCAATCGGGATCCCCAAGCGTTGCTTACGCTTGATTTCGGACGAAACATATATACGGATAAAATCATACTGATATGCCGCGCCGATTTTCCTCACGATAATTATTGGAAACAAATAGAAATCGGTTTTTCCGACGGCAGCGTACAAGTATTTTCTCTAAAGAAAAGCGCGGCACCCCATGTACTCAAAATCGTTCCGAAAAAAACGACATACATAACTTTAGGCAAATTGCTGAAAGATGAAACGCTCGACTCGCCGTTTCCGGCGCTGACACAAATAGAAGTATACGGCAGAGAAGCGGACACAAAAAAAATTACGATCCCGAAATATTAATAATTTTCCCGGCGATGCAAAAAGGCGACAGCGGTGCGTAAAAAGGTGACAGCGGCGTTCGGGTTAAAAACGCGCGACGTCATTCGGCAAGTTCGTTGATTGAAAACGCGCGAAAGCCGCACGCAAAATCGGTACAAACGCTTTACGGTTTAAACGGCAAAGTACCTTGGGCTTCGTATTCGCCTGCGAGCGCGCCGAACATCGCGTCGAACGTATACGACGACCAGCTGTATCCCATAACGACGGAATCCGCCCAGCTGAAATCGAGTGAGTATTCGGGCGACATGATCGAAAAGATCACGATTCTCTTCCCGCTTCCTTTGAGCGTGCGGGCGATACGCGCGGACTGGGCATTCGAAACACAGCATATGACCGTATTGTAGGCGGCTGCGCTTTCAAGGATATGATCGCACATATACTGCGTTTCGTTCGGTCCAGGCTCCGAAGAAAACCGATAATCACCGGAAGAGGCATAGCGCCGCTTTCCTTCGCTGAAAAATCGAGAAAGAGAGCCGACAAAGAGCACACGGCCGGCATCACGGCTCGAAAGCGGCAGCGTACCTTTTTTGTACAGCGTAATCGACCGGCACGCCTGTTCTAAAAAAAACTTTTCGCCTTCTTTATCGGGAATATACTTTCCGATCGAAGCGGCGTCGGGATAAAGAGGTGCCGCATTTCCGCTTTTAAAATAATCGAGCTTTGCTTTTAAGACGCGATACGCCGCATCTTTTACGCGGTCGCGGAATGAAGCGTCCGTTTTCATGCGATCAAGGTTTACCGTCCACAACGGTTCGTTTAAGCGCGCCGTCGTCGAAGAGATGAGGATATCGTTGCCGGCCGCTATCGCAAGGTAAAACGCGTTCGTCAACGAACCCGCGTAGAGCGTATCGCCGTTCATCATCATATCGTCGGTAATGATCAAGCCGTCGAAGCCGAGCTTCGTGCGCAGCAAATCGGTGAGAAAATATTTTGAAAGGGAAGCGGGCGCACCGCTTGCATCGATTTTCGGAAAACTCAAGTGCCCCGACATGATCGCGGGGATTTTTTGTCTGACGAGGTATTCGAACGGAACGAGTTCTCGATGCATGAACGTCTTTTCGTCGATATCGATTTCGGGAAGCCTTACGTGCGAGTCGCCGTCGGTGTCTCCGTGTCCCGGAAAATGCTTTGCCGTCGGGATAACGCCCGCCGCAATGCTCCCTGCGGAAAAAGCCGCGCCGAGAATGCCCGCGTGTTCGGGATTATCGCCGAAGGAGCGCGGTCCGATGATCGTGGAAGTGCGATCGGTAAAGAGATCGACCGACGGTGCAAAATTCATATTGATGCCGAGCGCTTTTATTTCGCGCGAAATATAATACGCGCTGTACCACGCGTCGACGGGGTAGCCTGCAGCTCCGATCGCCATATTGCCCGGCGTGATCGACGTTTCGCCTTTGACGTGGCGGATCCAACCGCCCTCCTGATCGGTCGCGACGAACAGCGGTATTTTAAATCTCGTTTGCGACGCGCTCCGCTGCAACGAAAAAACGGAACTCGCAACGAGGCGTATATCCCCCGTGTTCCATCCGAACACTTTTACGCTGCCGAGCCCGCGCGAAACCCAATCATACAAAAGCTGATCCGGCTCGGCGCCCGCCCAGCCGAACATAAATATCTGCGAAAGGCATTCCGCATCGCTCATGCGTTCGACGATCGTGCGTGCGAGCGTTTCTGCCGGATAATCGCTCCAAAACGTGACGCCTTTCGGAAGCGATTCGGAGCTCGTTTCGCTCTGCGCAAAAAGCCGCGGCGAAACGGCGATCGCCATATTAATAATTAATAATATTGATTTTGTAAAGCGATTCATGCTCGTTCTCCGGCCGGCAAAACCCGCTTTACGTATTCGGCAGCTTCGTGCGCCGCGATCGCGCCGTCTGAAACCGCGGTGACGATTTGGCGGAACGGTTTTGCACGTACATCGCCTGCGCAGTACAGACCCGGCATAATCGTTTCCATCTTTTCGTTTGTCACGATATAACCCGCCCCGTCTTTCGGCAGCGTATTGAAGAGTTCCGTACGCGCTTTCATGCCGACGAAGATGAATACGGCATCGGCAGGCAGTTCCGCTTCGTCTCCCGTTTCCGTATCTTCGAGCAGTACGGATTGTACCCGTCCGTTCCCTCGGATTTCTTTTACGAGCGTATTGTATTTGATATGTATGTTTTTATCGTTTTTCACTTTTTCGACAATAGAATATTCCGCGCGGAACTGCGCTTTACGATGGACGAGCGTAACGTGCGGAGAAAGCGTTGCAAGGTAGAGAGACTCGGTACATGCCGAATCGCCGCCTCCGACTACGACAATCGCTTTGTTGCGAAAAAAAGGCCCGTCGCAGGTCGCGCAGTATGAAACGCCTCTTCCGGTCAATTCTTTTTCACCGGGAACGCCGAGCATCCGGTGTTCGGCTCCCGTCGCAATAAGGAGCGCAAAAGAGCTGTATTCGCCGCTTTCGGTATGAACGTAAAACGTATTTTTAATTTTATCGATCGAAGCGATCTTCGCCTGCGCAATCCGCGCACCGAAAGATTCCGCCTGCTTTTTCATCGTACCGATAAAATCGATTCCCGTAACGGCCGGAAAGACGCCCGGATAATTTTCAAGCTCGACGATCTGCAGCGCCTGTCCGCCCGGCTCGAACGGATCGAAGACGATCGTGCGCAAACCCGCGCGCGCGGCATATTGCGCCGAGGCAAGCCCCGCGCTGCCGGCACCGACAATGATGTAATCGCACGAAATGGTTTCCATAAGCCGCCTCGATGAAAAAAAAGCCGGAACATCATGCGATATTCCGGCCCAAGGCGTCGAGCGGAATTGAACCGCTGCATAAGGGTTTTGCAGACCCGTCCCTTACCACTTGGGTACGACGCCGAAATCATTATAACAAAAAATATCGCAGCATGTCAACGCAATTTTTTCACGCAATTTTTGCAAGTCTTATCGATTGCGGAAATTTTCATTTTCGTAACAAGCCGCAGTTTTTAAAACTTTCCGACAATCTGTTGTGCTGCTCACAGCATCAGGTCTCCGTTTCGCAAAACCGTCCGCACGGAGCCGTCTTCATACGTTATTTCGATCGTCGGTTCGCGTACGACGCCGTCGAGGTGAATCAGAGCAGGCGCATCGCTGTCGTAATTTTCACCGATCGCAAAGTGACAGGTTCGGAACGCTTTTTCGTCTTCGAGCATGTTTCCCGTAATGACGGCGGCGGGATTCAAGCCGATGCCGAGCTCTCCGATATTGCGCGCATTTCTGCGATACACGCTCCCTTCCCCTTCGGGCAGCTTTCCTTCCTTTTCCATCGCAAGCGATTTCGCTTCCGCGTCGGCGATCGTTTTTTTCAAGCGCGCGGCTTCCTCTCCGCCCTCTATGTCGGTTACAAAACCGTCGGCAACCTGCACGACTATCGGCGTTTCAAGAAGGGCATCTCCGTCACCGAACGTCATCGAACCGTCGAATACGATTTTCCCGTTTGTTCCGGATGCACCCGGCGCGTTTTTTTCTTCGGCGTGCCTGCCGTCCCCTTGTGCACCCGCTCCTTCCGCACTGCCTTGAACGCCGTCCGCGTCTTCGGCATCGCTTTGAGCGCCGATCTTCTGTTTGATCTTATCGATGAGATTCCCCTCGTCCTGCACGTTTCCCGTACCGACGACGGGACTGATAAACACTTCGCCTGCGGGGATGTTTCCGCCCGTACCCGCTTTCGAAAAATCTCCGTCGTCTTCGAAGGCTTTGCGTCCCGCGACCGGCACGACGACATCCGTTCCGCCGGGAGAAGTAACGTGAACGGAGACGGCTTTTTCATACGCTTTTTTTAACACCGCACAGCGAGAGGCGAGCTCTTTATAATCGATCTGAACCGCACGTTCGTACATCTCCTGCGTGATGCCCGGCATCCACACGGCGCGCATCGATTTTTTGCCGTTCAGTAAAAAGTCGAAGATATGCATGAATTTCGTGCCCTTTGCGTCGACATAGGGATGCGCCGCCGCGCCGGGATCTTTTCCGAGCTTTGACGACGACACGGAAAAGCACAGGTCGGGATTCGTCGCGATAGAAGCGAGCACTTCGGGCGATGCGTTGTCGAACGAATTTTTTACGGTTTGAAACATGAGCACCGGCACACCGCCCGCCTTTTTTACCGCTTCGAATAAATCCTGCGCAATCATATTCGTTTCGGGATTTGCGACGATGAGCACACGCTCGCCTTTTTTTACGCGGCACACATCGCGTACGATGATCTCCGCCGGCACTATGTCTTTCATATTCGATTTCCTCACATATCCGCTTTCTGATCCTGAACGAACAGAGAAGCGATTTCTTCAGCGTAGATTTCACCGATCCTGAAACGCATGATTTCCTGTTTCGCCGAAAGTTCGACGCCGACTTCAAATGGCTTTGTGATCAGCGCGAATTTATTGATACGTTCGAACATCTTAAACCCGTTTTTCGAATTGATGAGGCCGTTGATTTCGCTCGCATACAGCGTTTGAATATATTCGGATGCGAGCAGATTTTCGTAGGTATCGTATTGGATGCCGTTTTCGGCCGCATAGCCTTTCACTTCGTCTTCATCGACGAGAATGAGCGCGCCGAGATAGCGTTCGTCCTGACCGACAACGACGGCCGCTTTGATAAAGCGCGACTCCTGCAGCTTTTGCTCGATCGGAAGCGGTTCGATATTTTCGCCGCCGCGGAGCACTATCGTATCTTTCATGCGGCCTTTTAAAACGATTTCGTCGTGAATCGAAAGGATGCCGATATCGCCCGTGTCGAACCAGCCGTCGACGGTCATCACTTTTGCCGTCAAATCGGGACGCTTGTAATATCCCTTCATCACCGTGCCGCCCTTTACCTGTACGATGCCCTGTTTGCAGCGTCCGAGCACATAGCCGTCCTGATCGACGATGCGCACTTTGACGCCGCGGATGGGAGAGCCGACATTGCCGAACACGGGATCGGCTATCGGCCGTACGGAAACGACGGGAGCGGTTTCGGTGAGGCCGTAGCCTTCGACGACCTTTACGCCGATCGCCCAAAAGAACTCGTCGATGTTGTGCGGATAGGCGCCGCCGCCGGAAACGCCCGCGCGGAAGTTTTTCCCAAGCATCGCTTTGATTTTTCGAAACACGAGCGCATCTCCGAGCAATTTGAGAGGATAGAGCAAAAGCCACGGGATGACGAGCAGCGCCCACAGCGCACCGATGTAGTCCGGCCCGAAACGCACGTTTTTGCGGAAGAGGAGCCTGTCGATCCGCGAATGCAAAATCGCAACTCCGACGAAAAATCGGAACAGCATGTAAACGAAACCGCCCGTTTTGCGCATCTTGCGGTTGATGCCGTCGTAGATCGCTTCGTACACGCGGGGAACGGCGGGCATGAGGTGAGGATTGATCTTTTGAAAATCGGCGAGGAGGATACTTCCGACCGGCTTCGAATAACAGAGCGCGGCACCTTGAATCAAAATGACATATTCGCACAGCCGCTGAAACACGTGCCACACCGGAAGCACGCACAGCGCGCGGTCGCCGGGATTCAAATAAATTCGCTCCTGCAGTTCGTCGAGCTGCGTCAAAAAATTGCCGTGCAAAAGTTCGACACCCTTGGGCATACCCGTCGTACCCGACGTAAAGATGATGCACGCGGTATCGTTCCACTCTCCCTTTTCGAGTTCGGCTTCGATTTCAGCCCTGTGTTCGATATTGTACTTTTTACCTTCGTTCAATAAATTATTAAAAAACAATAAATCGATCCCGGATTTTTTTACGTCCGCTTTTATATCGTCGCCGACGTCTTCAAACGAAATGAGCGTTTTCAGATGCGGCAGTTCGCTCTTTACGGAAACGATCTTTTTAATCTGCGCGGCATTTTCCGCAATGACGACGGCGCATTCCGTAAACGACAAAATTTGCTGCAAGTCGATAAGCGTCGCATCGCAGCCGCGGGGAACATCGACGGCACCGAGCGCCATAATCCCCATATCGGCCTGTTCCCACTCTTTGCGGTTGTCGGAAATAAGACCGACAGGCTCGCCGCGCACTACGCCGAGCTGTTTTAGAGCAGCGGCAAAATCGAGGGAAGTTTCATACAGTTCTCGATACGATGTCGGTTCGAAAACACCTTCGGCATTTTTCGAATACTGCGCCGCGATTTCGGGAAAATCGACAGCGGTTTTTTTCAGCATTTTCGGGAGCGTTTGTTCCATAACTGAAAAGTATAACTGTAAAAAACAAAGCTCGTCAATCGGCGGGTGCGAAAGCTTTCCACGCAGCGTTCACTTCGCGGATGTAAGATTTTTTTGCAGTCTCTGAGAGGAAAGACGCGTTGAAGCCGTTGCAGATGAGGCGCTTGATTTCGGGAAGCGTAAAGTGCAGCTTTTTGTAGCACTTCCAATATTCTTCGATGAGATTCGTTTTGAAAAAGAGCGGATCGTCGGTGTTTACGGTGACGAAGACGTTTTCGTCGTACATGCGGCGGATCGGATGGTTTTCGACGGTATCGATAAAGCGTTTTGTAAACACGTTGCTCGTGATGCACACTTCGAGCGGCAGCTGCGTTTCGGCGAGGTAGTCCATGAGTTCGGGATCCTGCACCGATGTGATGCCGTGTCCGATCCGTTCGGCGCGGAGAAATTTGATCGTGTCCCACACGGATTCCGGTCCGACGTCTTCGCCCGCGTGTGCGACTGCATGAAAGCCGTCCGCGTGCGCACGCGAAAATACGGGTTCGAAATTTTTTGCGGGTCCCTTTTGTTCGGCTCCTCCGAGTCCGATGCCGATGATGTCTTTACACGGGTATTGCTTGAGCAGTTCGTAATTTTTCATCGCATTGTCGCAGCCGAATGTCCGCGATACGTCGAGCAGGAGTTTTATGACGATATTGCGTTTTTCTTTGATCTCCGCGATCTTTTCGGAAAAGAGCGAAATCATTTCGCCGTAGTCGAATCCTTTTTTTAAAAAAGCGGAAGGCGCGAAAAAGGCTTCGCAATAGACGATATTGTTTTTGGCAAGGTATTTTCCGAAGTCGTCGAAAACGTATTTGAAATCGGAAACCGATTGAAAAAGATCCTGTACGGCGAGAAAGGCTTTGATAAAGCCGTTGAGATTATCGTATGAAAAGAGTTCGGCTTCGTCCGCAGCGCTCATCTTTTTTCCGAAGCGCCGCTCGTACAATTTTTCGATCGTACGAAACGACATGACGGCTTCGATGTGGATGTGTATTTCCGCTTTCGGTATCTTTGCCAAAAAAGAGTTAAACTCGGTTTCTTTCAATTATAATCTCCGTAAGATTTTCCGCAAAAAATCCGACTTTATATATATCGGCACATTTTCGCTAAATCTTAAGCAGGGCAGAAAGCTCTTTTACGATGCGCGCGAATACGGCGCACGCGTCTTCGATCGGCTTGCTTTCGCTCATGTCGACGCCTGCGATTTTGAGCGATTCGATCGGGTAGCGGGAGCCTCCCGATTTCAAAAAGCTGAAATAATCGTCGCGCTCGGTTTTACCTCCGTTCAATACACGCTCGGCAAGCGCAAGCGATGCCGAAATCCCCGTTGCGTATTTGTATACGTAAAATGCGCTGTAAAAATGCGGAATGCGCAGGCCTTCCATATCGCTGTTTGTTTCAAACCGCATTTCGCTTCCGAAATACTTTTCGAGAAGCGATCGATAGGTTTTACGAAGCAGTTCCGCGGAAAGCGGCTCGCCCGCCTCGACGAATTCGTGCGCTTTCAATTCGTATTCGGCGAACATCGTCTGGCGGTACAGCGTCGCGAGTATGTCGCCCGCATGAGTTGCGAGGAGATAGGCTTTCATATCGTCGGTTTCCGCTCGTTTTAAAAGATAGCGGAACACGAGTTCTTCGTTGAACGTCGATGCGACTTCTGCTTCGAAAATCGTGTAATTGTACTGCATATAGGGATTCGCGTGCACCGAATACCACGTATGCATCGAATGCCCGCCTTCGTGCGCCATCGTAAACACGTCGCGGATAACGTCGTCTTTGTAGTTGAGCAGGATAAACGGATTTCCCGTGTATACGCCGCTTGAAAACGCGCCGCTTCTCTTTCCTTTGTTTTCGTAGCGGTCGACCCAGCCGCCGAGAAGTCCGCTGCAGAGCCGGTCGGTGTATTCGCTTCCGAGAGGAGAAAGCGCTTCGCGGCATATTTCGACCGCTTTTTCGTAACTCGTGTTCGTACGCACGTTTTTGACGAGCGGCACGTATACGTCCCAGTGGCGCAGTTCGGAAAGATGAAGCGCTTTTTTTCTGAGCGCGTAATACTCGTGAAGCGCGGGAAGATTTTTATGCACGGTGTCGATGAGATTGCGGTAAACGCTTACGGGCACATTGTCGGGATAGAGCGCTTTTTCGAGGCAGGACGCATAGCCTCGCGCGCGCATCGAAAACACGTCCTGATTGACGCTCCCCGAATAGAGGGATGCGAGCGTGTGCTCGTAAGCTTCGAAAGTGCCGTAAAATTTTTTGTATGCGTTTTCGCGGACGCTCCGATCGGGATTGTCCATAAATACGCTCCACGTCGACTGCGTCAAAGGCTTTTCTTCGCCGCCGACCGTCACCGTACCGAAGCGCAGATCCGCGTCGGTAAACACGGTAAAGGTTTTGTGTGCGGCGGATGCGCTTTCGCTTTGCAGCGACATGATGCGCTCTTCTTTTTCGCTTAAAATATAACGCTTCATACGGAGCAGTTTCGACAAAAAGACGCGGTAATCGCGGAAAGCGTCCTCTTCCATCCAAGCCCGTATCTTTTCATCGGGGATCGATTGGACTTCGGGATTGAAAAAACTCGTCGCCGCGAGGTATTTCGTGTACGCCATGCGCGCACGACCTTCTTTGTTTTGAGCGGCGGAGTCGGTTTCATCCGCGGTCAACTGCAAACTCGCGTAATTGAAAACGGCTTCGAGTTTTTTGTCGGCAGCTTCGTACGCTTTGAGCGCCGAAAGCAGCGTTTTATCGGATTCGGAAAGCCTGCCTTTGTACGCGGCGGCTTTTTCGGTGAGCGTTTCGATTTCCGAGAGCGCTTTTTCCCAATCGCCGTCCGATGCGAACAGCGACGATAAATCCCATTTGTCCGAAAAAGGAACGTCTTTTCGAAGCGGAACAGAATGCTGTGTCATATCGTCATTATAGCGCATATCGAACGTTCTCACAAGAAAAAGCGCACAGCATCGTCGAATCGCATTACAAACGCGGCACTTTTCGATATAATGACGGCATGGCAAAAAAACGGATCGACCGCGATAAAATACTGCAAGCCTTTCTCACGTGTGCGTTTGAAAAAAGCGCGGGCGCCGTCTCCCTCGCCGACATCGCATCTCTCCTCGGTGTAAACAAAGCCTCTCTCTACAATCACTTTTCGAGCAGAGATGCGATCTGTGAAGCCGCGATCGATTTTTGCGCGGACTATATGAGCGGCGTCCGCTTTATTCCCGAAAGCGCCGATTCGCTCGCCCCGCTTTCGTTTTCCGACGCGCTCACGAAAATCGTCAAACAGTATTTCCGTTCGTACGAAATCGAACCGCTCTTTCAAATGTACGCGTTTATCCATTCGAGCAAATTTTTTTCATCCGAAGCCGCACGCGCGGCCGAACGCGAAACGCAAAAGATTGCGGACGATACGGCATCTTTTATCGCGCGATTCGCCGCGGAGGGAAAACTGCCGAGCACGGAAAGTAAAGCGGAACAAACGAGCCCGCTCGATGCGGGAAGCGCAGGGAATGCAAACCGTACGGGAAATATGCGGCAGACGGACGGCGTGCAGACTGCAGATGCAACGGAAAAAAATAAATGTTCTGCAAACGGTGAGCGCGGAACGGCAGGCGATGCGCTCAAAGAAAGAGCGCTGTTTTTTGCACGGGAGCTGAGCGCGGAGTTGAGCGCGTACATCGTCGAAAAAAAAGAAACGCTTCGTCAAAATCCCGAAAGCGGCGCGGGGAGCCTTTTTGCCCTTCCCGCAGACGATTCGGCACTTGCAAAAATCATCGCGAGAGCCGAAGCGTATTGGAAAGGCTGACGACCGCAAAAACCGCAGCCGAACGCCGCATTGCAATTTTAACAAACCGTCCGCTTCGCATACGCATAGCGGCACTGCAAGGCAAGCGCTATTCGAACCTTACGGCAGGCGCTTCGAGCGAACCTTCAAGCGCTTTCGATGCGGTTACGCTTCCGTCCTCTTCGATAAATATGCCGAGCACTTGTGCGTGAAGCCCCGGAATCTCGGCAAGAGGCGTACCGGCCGACGACTGTATCCTGTGCAGCAGCTCCATGCCGCCTTCTTTACCGAGCACGAAAACGCTCGTCGAAAGCGCGTCGGCCGCCATGCTCGATTCGCAGACGATCGTCGAAGAGAGCAAACCGCTTGCTGCGGGATATCCCGTCTTTACGTCGAGTATGTGATGATAGCGCACGCCGTTTTCCGTAAAAAAACGCTCGTAGACGCCGCTCGTCACGATCGTCGAATTTGCCACGTTCAAAACGATAGCCGGCACGCCTTCGGGATCGTTCGGATCTTTAATGCCGACACGCCACGGAGAGCCGTCCTTTTTTTTGCCGTACACGAAGATATTGCCGCCCAAATCGACGATGGCGCGGCGTACTTTTCGCGCTTTTAAAATTTTCGTCAATTCGTCTGCAGCGTAGCCTTTGACGATGCCGCCCAAGTCGAGCGCCATACCGTGCCGTTTGAGCATGACGGTATTGTCGTCCGCTGCGGAAACATCGCGCCAGTTTATCAAGGGCAGCACCGCATCGATTTCGCTTTTTTCGGGTACGCGCGCGTGATCGGTATTGATGCCCCACAGCTTTACAAGCGGGCCGACGGTCGGGTCGAAGGCGCCGCCGGTGAGTTCCGCAAAGGAAAGTGCCGCTTTGACGACGTAAGCCGTATCGGAAGAGACGGAAACGCTTCGTTCACCGGCAGCTTTATTTATTGCGGAGATTTCCGACGAGTCGATAGTGACGCTGAAAGTCTCATCGATTTCATGCAGCCGTGCGAAGAGCTCGTCGTACAGCGATTTCGTGCCGTCGTCGTACGCGTTCACCGTGCACACCGTTCCCATAAGGGCTTCGGTACGCGGATCCGCAGTACGCTCGCAGGAAGCAAAGCAAATAGAAAAAATAATAATTAATAAGGCGAATATCGAGTTTTGAAAATACCGTCCGAACAAAGGCACTCCGAAACAGCGTTTTATTAAAGCGCGATTTTCTCCGATCTTGTTAAAACCGAAAACGTTTTTCATACGTCTTTTGCATCTTCCTTTTCGGTTACCGCGATGTGCAGTTCATCGAGCTGTATCCGCTCCACTTCGCTCGGGCTTTCGTCCATCGGAGAAGCGGCCAAATTGTTTTTCGGAAAGGCGATCACTTCGTGGATACTCTCTTCCCCTTCCATGAGCATGATAAGGCGGTCGAGACCCGGTGCGATGCCGCCGTGCGGAGGAGCGCCGAATTGAAATGCGCGCACGAGAAAGCCGAACGCTTTTTGCGCTCTCTCTTCGCTGTAGCCGACGATTTTAAAAATGCGTTTTTGCAGTTCGGGATCGTTGATACGCATGGAACCGGATGCAAGCTCGTAGCCGTTGAGTACCAAATCGTAGAGATCGCCTTTGACGGCACCCGGATCGCGCTCGAGCGTATCCCAATATTTTTTTTGCGGAAGCGTAAACATGTGGTGTTCCGTTTCCCACTTGCTTTCGTCTTCGTTCCACGCAAAATACGGAAAGTCGATAATCCACACAAAGTGAAACCGATCACGGGGATCATAGAGATCGAGTTCTTTACCGAGCTGCTTGCGCACGGCACCGAGTGCGACGCAGGCGGTCTGCCATCTTTCGTCGCTCACAAACAAAAGCAAATCGTTTTTTTCGGCGCCGAGCTTTTCACAAATCTCTTTTTCTTTGCCCGCGTAGAATTTAGAGATGCCGCCTTCGAACGCGCCCTCACCGTCGACTTTCATCCACGCGAGCCCCTTCGCTTTGTACGTCTTTGCAACCGCTTCGAGCGCTTCGATCATTTTCCGGCTGTACTTGTCGGCGACGTTTTTGACGACGAGCGCTTTTATCGCCGAGCGTTTGTGCCGTTCGATATCGCGACTTGAGTTTGCAGCTCCCGCTTTGAACGCGTTGAAGTCCGAGAATTCTGCCATAAAAGCCGCGTCCCGCATTTTCAAATCGAAGCGGAGATCGGGTTTATCCGAACCGTACAAATCGAACGCGTCCTCCCACGAAAGCCGGTCGAAGCGCAGAGGCAAATCGACGTTCATCGTCTTTTTAAAAACCCAGCCCATCATGCCTTCGGTTACGCCGAGCACTTCTTCGCGGTCGGTAAAGCTCATCTCCATATCGATCTGCGTAAACTCAGGCTGCCGATCGCCGCGCGCATCTTCGTCGCGGTAACATCGGGCGATTTGAAAATATTTATCGAAACCCGAAACCATCAAAAGCTGTTTGTACAGCTGCGGGCTTTGCGGCAGCGAATAAAATTTCCCCGCATGCACGCGCGAGGGCACGAGATAATCGCGCGCACCTTCCGGCGTCGATTTAATAAAAGTCGGCGTTTCGATTTCGAGAAAGCCCTGCTGCGTAAGATATTCGCGGACGGCGAAAGTCACTTGAGAGCGCAATATGATATGATGCTGCATCGGAGCGCGGCGCAGATCGAGATAGCGGTATTTTAAACGGAGATCTTCATTCGGCAATACGACAGTTCCGTCCTTTTGGCGCACTTCGTCGATCGCAAAGGGCAGCGGATCGGAAGCCGTAAAAATTTCGATATCGCAGGCAATGACTTCGATTTCACCCGTCGGCATATCGGCGTTGACGTCTTTATCGCCCCGCGCGGAAACGGTTCCGCGCACGGCAATGCAGTATTCGCTTTTGAGCGAAGCTGCGGTTTTTTTGACGTTTTCCGCCGCGTCGGGTCCGACGAGCACTTGCGTTATGCCGTAGCGGTCGCGCAGACTGATAAAAAAGATACCGCCCAAATCGCGCGTGCGGTGCACCCAGCCGTTTAAGACGACGGTTTTACCGACATCGCTTTTTCGGAGCTCTCCGCAGGTAACGCTTCGTTTTGAATTTTCCATAATGTCGCATTGTAATGCATTGCGCTTGAAGTGGGAAGAGAACGGATGAAAGGATTTTTTTACATACGTATCGCAATGGAATCAGAACTAATTTTCAGGATACCCATTTAAATCAACCGGTCTTTTCAACCGGTTGATTTTCCGATTTTTTTATGTTACCTTATATGCAGCGGAGGTACGTGTATGCAGGGTACAATCGAAGTCGGTGCATTCGATGCGAAAACACATTTTTCCAAACTGCTCCGTAAAATCGAAAAAGGCATTACGGTTACCGTAACGAAAAACGGCCGCCCCGTCGCGACGCTTACAAAAGCAACCGCCGATACGACGCGCGCGCGCGATGCCTGCCGCCGTATCGAAGCACGGGCAAAACTCATCGCTTCGCGCGGCAAGCCCCTCAGTCTGAAAGAAATAAACAAGTGGAAAACCGATGGAAGAGCGTAACACTCCGGCAGCCGTCGTTGATGCGTCGTTTATGGCAGCGTATTTTCTCGGACTTTTTACGGGAAAAGAAACTTCGCGTGAACAGGGATTTTCAAAAGCGCGTGAGGCGATTTCCGCAATCGTTTCGCAAAACGGACAATTTTTTGTGCCGAATATATTTTTTTATGAAATGGGCAATATCCTGTACATTGCGGCGCACAAACGCATTACAAAAACGGAGCGGCATGAAATCGAATACGATTTGTTCGAACTTCCGATCGTCATCGACGGAAACTGCGATACCGCCTCATGATGCGAATCCAAGAATTCGCCGATAAGCACTCGCTTTCGTTTTACGACGCATCCTATCTCGAACTTTCCGGGCGGTTGCAGCTGCCGCTGCTCACTTTCGATTCGGCGCTCGAAAACGCATCTCGTACCGAAGGCGTACGAAAGTACACATCTCGAAAAAATTAAAAGACGCTCATACTCTGCGCTCCTATTCGCCGCGCACACAAGTGCATATCGCACAAATGCGACGCGTTTAAATACACGCCTTGCTCTTCGGCGTCAAGCGTGATACAGTGATCTCATGTTGCCCGTAATTCTTTCAGGCGGTGCGGGCTCGCGCCTGTGGCCGCTTTCGACACCCGACGTACCCAAGCAATTTCTCCCGCTCACGGATGCAAAACGAACGATGATTCAGCAGACGGCCATGCGGCTCGACGGTCTCGATTTTATATCGTCTCCGCTCGTAATCTGCAACGAGCATCATATCGCTCTTGTCCGCTCGCAGCTTTCGGATATCGGTAAGCTGGAGCGCCCCGTCATGCTCGAACCGGTCGCGCGAAATACCGCCCCGGCGATTGCAGCCGCGGCGCTGTACTGCAGAGAGCACGAAGGCGACGGTCTCATGCTCGTCCTTCCCTCCGACGCGACGATTTTAAACGTGCCCTCCTTTCAAAAAGCGGTCGTAAAAGCGCATAAAGCCGCACTGAAAAACAAATACGCGCTGTTCGGTATCGTGCCGACGAGGGCGGAAACCGGATACGGCTACATCGAAACCGAAGCGGGTACGCTCGAAGATGTACGTCCGGTCAAAGCGTTCAAAGAAAAGCCGGATGAAGCGACCGCCCGGCGATCCGCCGCGGAAGGAAATTATTTTTGGAACAGCGGCATGTTTGTAATCCCCGCCGAACTGTACCTCGCGGAAATGAAAGCGTTCGTACCGGAAATGCTTGCGCACGTAAAAGATGCGTACAAAAACGCCGAACGCACGGATACCGCCGTTAAACTCAATAAAAACGATTTTGAAGCCGTACAGGGCAATTCGATCGACTACGCCGTCATGGAACGCACGAAAAACGCCGTCGTTATTCCGCTCGATGCGGGCTGGAGCGACGTCGGCTCTTGGAACATGGTGTGGGAGCTTTCCGAAAAAGACGAAAGCGGCAACGCGGCAAACGGCATCGCATTTTTCAAAGATGCATCCGGCAATCTCATTCACACGGAAGACGGAAAAGCGGTCGCACTGCTCGGTATAAAAAACTGCGTCGTCATCGAGTCGAAAGACGGACTTCTTATCGCCGATATGCAGTACGTGCAGGAAGTGAAAAAAGCGGCCGAACAATTTTTAAAATAATACGGAATTATCAAAGGTATGGAAATCGCACACCTTTTATTCGATTTGGACAGCACGCTCTATACACCGGACTCCGATATGACGAAGGGCTTTTTGGAGCGCACGATTACGCTCGTTGCGGATTTTTTTCACATCAGCCGCGAAGAGGCGGCTGAAAGACGTCTTTCCAATCTGCCGCATTATTCGACGACGCTCGAATGGATGCGCCACGAAGGTCTTACGGACATTGAACGCTATTTGGCATACATACATCCCGAAAGCGAAGCGGATGAACTCGATGCCGATGAAAACCTGCGCCCGCTCCTTACATCGATCGATATGCCGAAATCGATTTTAACAAATTCGCCGAGAGAACACGCCGAGCGCGTACTTGAAAAATTGAACGTCGCCGACGAGTTCGAATCGATTTGCGACATACGCGACTGCGCTTTCAAAGGCAAACCCTACGAAAGCGCTTATCGTCGGGCGCTCGAAAAATGCGGAGGCACGATCGGCGACACGCTCTTTTTGGACGATCAACGCAAATATATCGACGGCTATACGGCGCTCGGAGGAAATGCCGTACTCGTCGGTGCGGCAGGTGAAAGTTCGGCTTCAAATGCCGCACGTGAATCGGACTTTGCGCACGGACGCGTTTTTCGCATACCGAATATTTACGCGTTGCCTGCCCTCTTGCAACAAATTATCGATTTGTAGTATAATATCAAAATACGGGGATATAGCTCAGTTGGTAGAGCGATAGGTTCGCAATCTATAGGTCACCGGTTCGATCCCGGCTATCTCCACTTTTAATTCTTTGCATTATAAGAAATTGCAAGCCTTGTATTGTTTTAAAGTACAGGCAGAATGTCAATAAAATATCAAGGACTTGCATTATGGATTATCATGTATTCAAAAAGCCGGTTGTCGGCAAAAACGGAAAAATCGAAAAACGTTGGTACTACTGGTATGTTTTAAACGGCAAACAGTATCAAAAGATTTGTAAAAACTGCCGAACGCGTGCCGAAGCGGAAGCGTTTATCAGTGAACTTCCCGATGTTAATAAATTAAAATTATTAATTTCAGATGTCGCGAAAGATATGTACTTGCCCGGAAGCGAACACGTTTCACGTCGAGAGCAACTCGGCCGATCGGTCGTACGTGAGACGTTGCATGAGGCGCGTATTTTTACCGACCATATTATCAAACGATGGGGATCGTATCGCTTAGATGAAATTACCGTCAGTGAAGTCGGAAATTATTTGATGGCATTACCGCGTTCCGGATCGTGGAAAAACCGATATGTTTCTATTTTTCGGGAGATATTTGATGAGGCAGCGTGGTACAATGTAAAAGTAATGAAACCGAATTTTCCTCGCTTCGCAAGAAAACGCGGTGATTATGACGTTTTATCTTCAGATGAGCTTAAAATTCTGTTTACGCAAGAGAATTTTACAGCGGAAAAAACGGATGCGGAAACGTTGTTCCTGTTTTTTTATTGTACCGTATATGCAGGTTTGCGTATAAGCGAAACGCGGGCGCTTCGTACAAAACAATTTTTATTTGATAGAGATGCGTTGATTATTGACGGTTATTGCAAGCGAGACGGCACAAGAACGAGTTTTAATAAAAAAGGCTCGATTGAGAAACCGAAACATCGTGCCGTTTGCTTGCCGGAAGATTTGATGGCTCGTATGCAACTCTATATAATACAACGAAATAAAAAACCCGACGATTTTGTTTTTACCAATGCTTTCGGCGATCCATTACGAGTTGAATACATGGAAGATGTCTTTACTCGCGCGCTGGGCAGGGCGAAAATAAACACTACCGATAGAAAGCTCACGCCGCATTCGTTGCGCTATACGTATATTACAAAAATGCGGCGTATGGTCAGCGGCGATGATGTTATGAAGCTCGCAGGGCATACCGAAGTCGGCATGACAGATTACTACAATACCCCTTCAATCGAAGACGCCCTTGCCGGTATTGCCGATTTAAAGCCGGCAGTGAAACGGCTTTTTGATTAATTTTATCTTTTTCCATAGCAAACATAGCTGATTTTCTGCGAGAGAATCGAATTTGAAAAAAAACGAAAAAAAGTGAGGTTTTCATTTTTTTTCGTTTTTTTTTATTTTTCAATTTTGTGTATTTTACCACGTTTTTTTAATGATTTATATTCATTAATATAGCTATTTATATACGGTAAAGCGGTAAAGTAATTTGTATATGTATAAGTCAGTACCATGAGATAAAAAAATATCGTCTTTTTTATCTATAGCGAATTAAGTTTATCACGGCAAAAATGCACTACTTTCTTACTGTTTGCCGATAAAATGTTTTACCGAACAAAAGGTACTGTGACAGGGGGATACGGGGTGCAATTATTCGGCGGCGAGTGCCTTCAAAAATTTGTGTGCCATGTCCGGTGTCGGGTTTGCTTTTAGTTTACATCCATATAGCGATTTAACACGAATGTCTTTACAGTTAGCAAGTATGGAAGTGTCATTAGCTGAATTTGCACGTATGGCGGGAGTTTCCCGCGCGGCAATTTCAACGAAAAAGAAAAATCATACACTCGTCATAAACAGCGCCGGAAAACTCGATACGGATAACCCGCTGAACCGCTCATACCTCGATCGCCGCCGGCAAATGTCTCGACAGCAATTCGCGGCGCGTCAAATTGCAGAGGAAGCGACTGCGCAGGCGACTTCTCACGTGAGAAGTGCCGCGTATACGGCTGCCGTACCGTATGCAGGAAACGCAACCGGCACGACGGGCGCGGCGCAGGAAGCGTTGAATATGACGCTCCGCGATCTCGTCATCAAACACGGGAGCATAGATAACATAGAACGCTATGCGAAAATCCTGCGCGACTTGACGGCGGCCGACGAACGCGATCAAAAAATACAGGCGCGCCGTCTTACGCAAGTGCCGAGAGATTTCGTCGTCTCGCGGCTGTTTTCGTTCGAAGATCAGCTGATGAATAAACTGCTGGATGTACCGGAAAATGTCGTCGATCAAATTATCGCCGTCGCAATGGCGGACAGCGATACGAAACGGCAGGATATTATTAATATTTTAAGCGACAATCTGACGCGGTGCGTCGCCGGAAGTAAAGAGCATATCATAAACGAAGTGAACGCCCTGCGCGGAAAATA
>ERZ773042.637-NODE-637-length-23454-cov-3.634514_pt1 | contig 23454 bp, 17 predicted proteins | sample MGYA00511664_ERZ773042 | MGnify/ENA primary metagenome ERZ773042 (study PRJEB29015, sample SAMEA2737984) | human oral metagenome | biome: human oral; feature: human-associated habitat; material: dental | place: China | collected 2036 ... | reverse complement strand
AGGAAGCTGTCCAAAAACTGAAGTTTTTGGACAGTCCCCCCCCGCACACTATCGTCTGCACTTCAAAGCACGGACAATACTTCAGCTTTTAGAACGGACGATTACATTCCTTTGGCTGCGTTCGCGCCCGCTTTACGACCGTTTACGCAAAAATTGACGATAGCGTTGCCGCCGAGCCGATTTGCACCGTGATAATTTCCGGTAATTTCTCCCGCACAGTATAAGCCTTTGATAATCGTGCCGTCTGCACGAAGTGCATGCGCATCGTTATCGACGTTGACGCCGCCCATCGTGTGATGCGTTGCAGGCTTTCTCGGATACGCATACCACGGACCGGTAACCAATTTTTTCGTCCATGTAATGCGCCCGAGCGGATCTTTTGCCGAACCGTCGACATAGGTATTAAAATCATCGACCGTTTTTTGCAAAACGGCGGGATCCATCTCGAGCGTTTTTGCCAAATCTTCGAGCGTCGCACCGGATACATAGCCCGCCAAGTGATTGTCGAGAAAGTACGCGACGCTTTTACCGCCGAGCGTCTTGCCCTTTGCCGGATCGGGTATGGCGTCAGCGCTGAATAACTGATACATAAGGCCGTCGGGCTGCGCGATAATGGCAAGGGACATTTCGTCGCGGCGACCGTCTTCACGGACAAAGCGCTTGCCTTCTTTGTTTATATACATACTTGCGCTGTATGTGAGCGTAATATCGCTTGTCGCGCCCGTCCACGGATTCGCATACGGCAACAACTGTATCTGTTCCATATTGATGAGTTGGGCGCCCGCATCCTGTGCCATATAAATACCGTCGCCGGTAACGCTTGCCACATTTGTCGTAATGACTTTTTCGCTTAAATCCGGCCACTTGCCGGTTTGACAATATTTTTGCCGCATCTGTACATTTCCGGCAAAACCGCCGGTCGCAAGGATAACGCCTTTTTTCGCGTGCAGCGTCACTTTATTTCCCGCTTTACCGACCGCATTCACGCCGACAACATCGTTGCCGTCCATGATCAAACTTTTCGCTTCGGTATCCATAAGCGCTGTAAATTTGTCGCCCCGTTTTGCAAGCACGTCTTCAAACGCTTTGAAATAGCCGGTGCCGTTCGGCATAACCGACGTATGCGTGCGCATGTAAAGAGAGCCGCTCGCCGAATTGATTTTATTCGCAAATTCCATCCCCATGGATTTAAGCCATTCGAGTGCGGGATACGCTTCCGCCGCAAACACGAGCAAGTGATCCAAATCACCGACTTTGTCACCGCCGTTCCACGTTTGAAGCGCGAACCACTCGGGACTGTCGAAAACTTTTTTATCGGTTTTCTTAAATGCGTCGAATTGCTTTCTAACTGCGCTCTGCACCTGTGCGTGAAGCGGGCTGACCGGTTTTTCCGCGAGAGCGGCTTCAACGAGCGGATTAAGGCTGCTCGTAATATCTGCATGATCCTGAAGGGCCGGATCGGGACAGTTGTAAATACCGCCTGAAACGATCGAATTGCCGCCGAAAATTCCCGTTTTTTCTACGACGATGACATCGGCACCTTCATCCGTCGCCGCAATCGCAGCAGCAAGACCCGCGCCGCCGCCGCCGACAATAACGACATCGGCCGTCATATCCACATCTTCCGTCTTTGCAATCTTTTTGGGTGTGTTCTTCGCATTAAGCTTTTCGACATCGACGCCCGCGCTTTTGAGTGCGGCATCCGTCGCCTGCATAATCGCGCGGCTCGTGATAGAACTTCCGCTTACGACGTCGACATTCGTGCGCTGTTCGGCGACGATCGCCTCCGGAATCGTCGCTCTCGCCTTATCACTCAGTCCGGGCGTTTCGTTCTGTGAAGTAATTTCAACGGACTCAATCGCTTTGTTTGAAAGCGTTACCGAAACGGCAAGCTTGCCGCCCATACCCGTGCCTTCACCGGTATAGGTTCCCGCTTTAAATGACGTACCCGCTTTGCACGAAATGGCAGATATCATTGTTGCAAATAACGCCGCCGATGCAAGGCTCAAAAACAATCTCTTTTTCATAAGATTCCTCCTCTTAAAAAATATTATTAATTAATAAATAATAGAACGAATTCCTGAGAGAAAGCCGCTCACAACAAACGGCACTTCTAAAAATCGAATCGTTTAGCGACGCCGAATAATGCGCGTATGCTTTTACCCCGCCTTTCGCGCACTGCCCTTCCGCGCATCGATTATGTTTTTAATAACCGGCCAAGAGAACGCGAGAATCGTCGCGATCAAAAGCACGCAGGAAACGGGTCGCTGCACGAAAGTCATGAGCTTCCCATGGCTCATCACGAGCGCACGGCGGAAGTTCGCTTCCATCATATTGCCGAGGAGCAGTCCGAGCACAAAGGGCCCCGTCGGGAAATCATATACTTTGCACACAAAGCCGAGAAGAGCAGCGGCAAACATGACGATAACGTCGAAAAAATTATTATTCAACGCATAAGATCCGACGACACACAAAAGACATACCGCCGTCCAAACGGTCGGCTGTGAAACGTTCAGCACTTTCGCGGACGCTTTTGCGGTAAGCAATCCGAAAATCAAAAAGACGACATTCGCAAGCAGCATAAGCAGCATGATCTTTGCAGTAAAGTCGGCATTTTCCGTAAACATTTTCAAACCCGGCTGCATACCGTACATCGTCAAAGAGCCGATAAGGATCGCGGTAACCGAATCGCCGGGAATACCGAGCGTCATCATCGTCGTCATCGCCCCTCCGATAACCGCATTGTTTGCAGTCGAAGAAACGGCGAGCCCTTCAAGCGAACCCTTTCCGTATTCTTCGGGATGTTTACTCATTTTTTTTGCATTGCCCCACGAGATGATCGATGCGATGTCGCCGCCCGCTGCGGGAATCGCGCCGATGAGCGTTCCTTCGACGGCACCGATAAGCGTCGGTATCGTGAGTTCTTTGAATTCCTTAAACGACGGCAAAACGCGGCCGAGCGCAAGATTGACTTTCCGCGCTTTCATTTCCGCAGCTTCTTCCGCGCGGTTCCGCGAATACATCTGATACAGCACTTCGCCGATGCCGAACATACCGATCATAACGGGGATAAATGAAATGCCGGCAAGCAAGTCGACCGAACCGAAAGTAAAACGCGGTATGGCAAGCAGAGGATCGAGTCCTACGCAGCTGAGCAGGATGCCCGCAACGCCGAGTATCGTACCCTTGAGCACGTTGCCGGTCGACACGGCGATCATCATCGAAAGACCGAAAAGCGCGAGCATACAGTATTCGGGCGCATTGAACGTTACGGTAAAATTCGCGATCGGCGTGGAAAACAAAATGAGGCACAGCGTCGAAAATATGCCGCCCATAAACGAATAGATGACGTTTACGCCGAGCGCAAGTCCGCCTTTTCCCTGCCGATACATCTGATAGCCGTCGAGCGATTGACTGATGGAAGCGGGAGTTCCCGGCGTATTTATTAAAATTGCGGAAATGCCTCCGGAAAAAATCGCAGCGTTCCATAATCCCATAAGCAGAGCGAATCCGTTTGCGGGCGGGAACCAAAATGTAATCGGCGTCATAATGGCGATCCCCATCGTTGCAGACAAACCGGGCAGCGCGCCGATCACCGTACCGATTACGACTCCGAGACATAAAAACAATAAAACCGACGGCGTACAAAGTTCAAAAAAAGCCTTGGCAAAAATTTCGAGTGTCATACATACTCCCGTATACTATCTGTCATTTTTTAGATATTAAATTGAATGGAAAAGCCTACGACAAAGGCCAGATAGATAAAAGCGACAAACACGACCGAATAGATGATATTGAATTTCCACGTACGCTCAAATATAAAATTGAGAAAAACCACAAGCGCAAGCGCCCACAAAATAAATAATTTCGTAAGCTGCCATAAAATAAAAAATACGACGATGGCCGTTATCGTCAGTACGAGCATTTTAATATTTTTTTTTGTTTCTTCACTTGCGGCGGCGGACCGAGCTTTTTCATTTTTTTCATGGATGCTTCGAATTATTAAAACGATACCGAGAATTCCCAAAACGGATCCGAGCAGTACGGGGAAAAAACCGGCACCCGGAACTCCGTCGGAAGTTTGCGCGTTAAAACGCATCGTATTTTCCGCAAGCGTATAAACGACCACTCCGAAACCCAAAAGCGTTATCGCAATACCGGATATCGCATCACCCTTGCGCATAAACGGCGACCTCCTTTTTATACGATAAAAATCGGGGCTGTCTCAAAAGTCGGTTACTTTCTCGACAGCCTGTCGAGTTTAAAATTAAGTCTTTATATTATAATGACTTAATTTTAAACGTCGCACATAAAATCAAGGAAGCTGTCCAAAAACTGAAGTTTTTGGACAGCCCCGATCGGCAAAGCATTATTTTTTGAGCAATGCGGGAATCAATTTTCCGTAATAGCTCAATTCTTTTGCGGCGGCGGCATCCATATCGGAACCGCTCAAATACGCGTGTTCAAAACCTCTCGATGCGAGCAGTTCTTTTACCGGCGCGGAATTAAGCGCGACGGAAGACGCTTTTTCAAGGATGCTCACAATTTCGGCGGGCGTACCCTTCGGAACGGCGAACGCACCCCATCCCTGAATCGCAATATCGATGCCTTTTTCTCGGGCGGTCGGTACATTCGGAACGACGGACGAACGGCCTTCGCCGAGAATTATTAAAACTCTCAGTTTGCCGTCGTTGACGAGGCTTTGCACTTCCGACGGAGAAACGGTAACCGCTTCGATATTGCCGCCGGCAAGAGCGGTTACGGCAGGGGCTGCACCTTCAAACGGAACGTGCGTAAATTTAACGCCGCATTTATCTTCTACCGAAGCGGCCGCGACATGCCAGATGGATCCCGTTCCGGAATTTCCGACGCGAACTTTTCCCGGATTCGCTTTCGCATACGCGATAAAATCTTCAATCGTCTTCCACGGAGAATCCGCCTTTACCGTGACGGCCGACGGAATCGTCATCGCCCGTCCGATGAATTTAAAATCGTCGGTGCTCAAATCGGTGAGACCGAGTGCGCGGAGCATCGTCGATTCGACGGGCATATACGCGATCGTGTAGCCGTCGGCCTTTGCGTTTTTGACCCGCGTCAATCCCGTCGCTCCCGACGCGCCGGTGATATTGCTCACGGTGATCGTACCGGGGAGCGCTTTTTCAAGTTCCGACGCATAAATACGCGCCGTCGTATCGGACGCGCCGCCCGCAGAATACGGAACGATCAGAGAAATCTGCTTGTTGCCGGGAAATTTGACATTGTCTCCATTACCCAGAGCAAAGCTCCAAGAAATTACCGCTGCCGAAAGCAAACACAGTATTCCGATTCTTTTCATACTACCTCCATAAAAACTTTTGCAGAAAGTTTCAACTTTCGAAAAAGTTTTTAGCCGTGCGCAAACGCGCACACGTTCAATAATCGAGTTTGCAAATATAGTGTATCGTGCTCATACGATTCTTATCGAAACGGTACGTATACACGTCTTTCTGCAAACATCCACGCAAACTCGAGATAAGAACGCTGCGATTTCGAGCAATGCACAGAAATCGCGAGTGTCTCCCATAAAAGAAAAACGCTTCGGCGTTTTTCGGCTCCGGACTTTAGCGGAGGCGCTATTTCAGCCGATGCTTTTTATCGACCTCCCTACTTATATATCGCGGAGATGTTGCGATTTCGGAGTTTTTTGAAGCGATTTTGGAGAAGGAGCTGCGGAACCGCCGTTCGTGGCAGTTACGTGTATTTTTCATAAAAAACCGCGGAATTTACAGTTTTACAGGTGATATATATTGCAGCGGCTTTCCTGCCGGCTCTATCTCAACAATCGAAGGTATCCCCATGGAATATATTCATAAACCCGTCGAAGAACTCACCTTTACCGACGACTTTATGTTCGGTACGGTCATGAAGATAAAGTATAAAAACTTACGCCCGGCCGGAGCGGTGCCGCAGGCAGCCACCGGAGCGAGCGTAAGCGAGCGAGGAGGCCGAGCGTGAGTGAGCCGCGGAGGGCGGGATCTTTCGATACGTGCCGTCCGAAAAAATTAATAATTAATTTTATATCGCATTAAAGCCGGTTTCGGATCGCGTCGATAAATTCCCACGAGTTGAGCACGCGCTCGGGAACAGGATTTGCGAGGCGCGCTATGTCGCCGGTCATCTCTCCGTCTTCGATCGTCGAAAGCGTCGCCCTTTCGAGGCGTCGTGCAAAATCGGTAAGCGCTTCGGTGCCGTCGAGTTCGCCGCGTTTTGCGAGCGCGCCCGTCCATGCGAAGATGAGTGCAACGGGATTCGTCGACGTCTTTTCGCCTTTTAAGTAGCGGTAGTAGTGTTTTTGCACCGTGCCGTGAGAGGCTTCGTATTCGAATGCGCCTGAGGGGCTGACGAGTACGCTTGTCATCATTGCGAGGCTGCCGCACGCGGATGCGATCATATCGCTCATGACGTCTCCGTCGTAATTTTTGCACGCCCACAGCATGCCGCCTTCGCTTTTCATAATGCGCGCGACGGCGTCGTCGATGAGCGTGTAAAAATAAGTGATGCCGGCTTTTTCGAAGCGCGTTTTGTATTCGGCATCGAATATGCGCTGAAAGATTTCTTTGAACGTGCCGTCGTAGGTTTTCGAAATCGTGTCTTTTGCGCCGAACCACACGGATACGTTTTTGTCGAGCGCGTAGGTAAAGCAGCAGCGGGCGAAGTTTTCGATGGACGCGTCGAGGTTGTGGATACCTTGGATGATGCCGGCGCTTTTCATGTCCATGATCGTTTTGCGGATCTCTTTGCCGTCCGTTCCCGTAAACACGAGTTCGGCTTTTCCCGCGCCGGGCGTGCGGATTTCACAATTTTTGTATACGTCGCCGTATGCGTGGCGGCCGAGCGCAATCGGTTTTTTCCAGCACGAAACGGACGGGTTGATATTGTTTACGAAGATGGGTGTGCGGAACACGGTGCCGTCGAGTTCCGCGCGGATGATGCCGTTCGGACTCGGCGTGAGGTGCGAGAGTTTGTATTCTTCCATGCGCGCCGCGTTCGACGTAATCGTCGCGCATTTGACGCCGACGCCGAGCCGCTTGATCGCTTCGGCCGCATCGTAGGTTATTTTATCGTCGGTTTCATCGCGCTTTGTTAAACTTAAATCGTAGTATTCGGTTTTGAGATCGACGTAAGGGGAAAGCAATTTGTCTTTGACGAGCTGCCATAACACGCGCGTCATTTCGTCTCCGTCGAGTTCTGCGACGGCGTTTTTCATCGGTATCTTGGTCATGGCAATGAGTATAACTTCTTTCGCGCGCATCGTCCAGCTTGCGGTTTGGCCTGCATTCTTTTTGCCGTTTTGCGTTTTGTTGCACTGTTTTGCGCGATTCGCTAAAATGCGTTTATGATAGAACGAAACCGATGTTTTGCCAATCTCACCGCAGGCTACCTTTTTCCCGAAGTTGCGCGCCGGAGTAAAACTTACGCGGCTTCTCACCCCGATGCGAAGCTCATCAGTTTGAGCATCGGCAATACGACGGAACCGCTCGAGCCGCATATTTCGAACGCGATGTCGGACTATGCGCGTGCCCTTGCGACTCCCGAAGGTTATTCGGGTTACGGTGACGAACAGGGGCTTTTCGAACTCCGCAAAAAAATCGCCGAAACCTTTTATGAAGGCATTGCGGAAGCCGATGAAGTGTTCATATCCGACGGTGCAAAATGCGATATTGCGCGCATACAGCTTTTGTTCGGACGCGGAGTGCGCGTCGCCGTGCAGGATCCCGCATATCCCGTGTATGTCGACGGATCGGTGCTCATCGGTGCGGCAGGCGCTGCACATAACGGCGCATACGAAGGTATAAGCTATCTTCCGTGTACGCCGGAAAATAATTTTTTTCCCGATTTAACAAAAGTGCGCGACAACAGCATCATCTATTTTTGTTCGCCGAACAATCCGACGGGCTACGCGTCCACGAGAGAAGAGCTCGGCCGCCTCGTCGATTTTGCAAATGCTCACGGATGCGTCATCGTATTCGATGCGGCGTATGCGGAGTTTATCCGTACACCCGCGCTTCCGAAATCGATTTTTGAAATAAGCGGCGCGCGTACCTGTGCGATCGAAATCAATTCGTATTCGAAGCCTGCGGGATTTACCGGTGTCCGGCTCGGCTGGTCGGTCGTGCCGAAAACGCTTTTATATGCCGACGGCACTCCCGTTATCAAAGATTGGTCGCGTGTTATGACCACGCTTTTCAACGGCGCGTCGAATATCGCGCAGAGAGGCGGACTCGCAGCCCTCGATCCCGAAGGCCTTGCCGAAATGAAAAAGACGATCGATTATTATCTTGAAAACGTCCGTGCAATCGGGGAAGCGCTTTCCGGCGATAATTTTGCAAAAGCGGGAGTGCGCGTTTACAGCACCGGAAACTCGCCCTATCTTTGGGTACATTTTCCGAAATACACGAGCTGGGAAATCTTCGATAAAATTCTTGACGAATGCCGCGTCGTAACGACACCCGGTTCGGGGTTCGGAGAAGCGGGTGAAGGCTTTTTGCGTTTCAGTTCGTTCGGTCATCACAAAGCCGTAAACGAAGCGTGCGCGCGGCTTTCGGAGCTGAAGTTATAAATTAATAATTAACAGGTCAAATATCGAGTTTTGAAAATATACGCTAAATAAAGCTGTGCTGTCGGCGGAAACCCGTTCGCCGGTTCACGCTGTTCATTGCGCTCACCGGCGAGTTTGTTTTGCAAACTCGCCGCGTATGCCGCGGTGTTTCGCGCTTACAGCTGCATTTTGTAGCCGAAGCTGCACTCGAATGCGGCGGCGGGAGAATTTTTTATTAAATCGGAAATGCGGATTTGTACCATGGAACGGTATTCTCCTCTTCCGATTTTTGCCGCAGCATACGGAGTGACGGCGATCATCGGCAGAGCGGAAAAAAGTCCGATAAAATTCGACATATCGATATAGGTTTTATCCTTAAATGAAAGCGTATTGTGGATGCCGAACTCGAACCTTTGTGCGCCGAGATATACCGAAGCGTTGCAAAGCGTAACATTAAAACCGAGCGTATCTCGTATAAAAAGCAGTTCGCTCACGGTGTCGGAAGGAAGGCTGAACGCGGCGAGCATCGCCTGATACGGCGACAAGCGCATACGGAATTCCGCGAGCAGGTAGATGCTTGAGATGTCGAACGAAAAAGTGTCCGAACCTCGTCTGAGCGGCAAGTCGTATACGCCCGCCTGCATAAAAAGTCCGAGCGGCGTATAATTGTTTCCGACAAGCATGGTAATGCCTGCGTGCGCGTACAGAGAGTCGATGAGGAGAAGCACGTCTTCTCCCGCGCCGTTTTTGTTTTTCATCGGCGAATTGACGCCCGCGGCCGCGTCGAGGATAAAATACTGATAGGCGCACGCGAAACGCACATCGGCGTTCAATACGAAATTATTGTCGGGATTTTCACGGTTGACATAGAGGTAACCGCCCGTCGCTACGGGCGCATCCGAAAAACGTACGATATCGGAAAGGCCGATGCCGAACAGCGGACACACGATCGAGCCGGACAGCCCGAGCCAGCTTTCGGTGATTTTCGAAGAGATCGCTTCTATGCCGAACTGCCGCCGCAAAAACAAATCCGATCCGATCGGTTCGTAAGTACCGGCGAAAGCGCTGAAAAAATTCGTGCCGCCGTAAAACTGCCTGCGGTAAATGAGGGACAGTTCATCGATTTTGAAATAGGCGGGCGTTTTATTAAAAATCGTATTGTCGATGATATCGTCGGTGCGGAGCGAAAATTCCGCGCGCGCGATGAGATTGTTCGCCAAATTGAATTGGCCTGCAAAAAACGACTGCAGTTTGAGCTGCATGTCGAAAGAACCGCTTGTATCCGCAAATCCGAGGTCGGCTTTGATTCCCGTATAACCTGAAAAAAATCCCGCAGCGAATCCGCGATGAGCGAGTACGGCGGACAATGCGTATATGATAAAAAGCGTTTTCCTTCGGTTCACGACGGTACTCCTGAAAAAAAACCGTATAGGGAACCTCTAAAAACTGCAGTTTTTAAAGGTAACTTTGAAAATACTATCGTTATAGTATCGGCAAAAAGAACGAATAACTGTATCGGACAAAGGGCGTAAAAATGAATGAAATTTTCCGTTTAGCGCTTGAATTATCTTGGTTTCCGTATATAATAACGGTATGAGCGATTATCTTGATCCCAACAATGAAGAGCTGTTGAAAGATTTTTTTGCCGAAGCCGAGCAGCAGGTGGATAATCTCGAAAGCAACGTGTTGGTCATAGAAAACGATCCGACGAATCACGAAGCGATCGACGAAATCTTCCGCGCGGCACATACGCTGAAAGGCGGATCGGCAACGGTCGAAATGAACGAAATTGCGTCGTTTACGCATTCGATCGAAGACATGCTCGACGAAATCCGCTCCGACAAATTAAAAGTTACCGAACCCGTCATCGATGTGCTTCTCAACTCCATCGATGTTATCAAAGCGATGCTCGAAGCGCGCACAAACGGTTCCGTGTACTCGAAAAATATCGACGATCTTATCAATACGATCCATTCGTATAGTTCAGGAAAAGGCGGAAAAGCTTCTGCCGTAAAATCCGCTTCAAAAACCGCCGCCTCGAAAAAGGCGCCGCCGAAAGCGGAATCTCCGACGCCCGCCGTATCCGCGGATATGGGTTTTGTGCGTCCCGAACTTTCCGAAAGCGAATTCTTCGAACTCAAAGAAGCGTGTCAGGGCAATCAGTCACTGTGGTGTGTCGCCGTAAAATTCGACGAAAGCAATCCGATGAACAGCGTCGGCGGTATTCAAGTGTTCGCCGTGCTCAAATCGCTCGGCAGCGTTTTGAAAACGGTGCCCGATTTCGATGCGCTCTACGAAGACACGTTTTATGAAAACGTTTATTATTATATCGCGACGGCGGAAACGCAGGAAAAGATCGAAGATACTGCATTTCTTAATGACGTGACGCTTGCTACCGATGCGCAGCGCATCGACTCGTTTGACGGTGCGGACGATGAAGCGAAAATCGCCGAAGATGCCGCGTCCGTTTCCGGCGAAAATGGCGCGGACGAAGAGACGGTTCCTTCCTCGCAGTCTGCCGCCTCACAGACGGCTGCTGCGGTTCCGGCACATACGGCGCCGACGGGTTCCATACTGCGCGTGGATTCCCGCCGTATCGATTATTTATTAAATCTCGTCAGCGAAACCGTTATCACAAAGGCGGCGTTCAATCAACTTTCCATGCAGCTTGTCAATTCGTTTCTCATGTTTCAAGGCATGGAAGCGAATTACAAAGAAAAAATGCGGCAGCTTTTTGAAATGCTTCCGCAGTATCTCGAGAGAATCGAAAGCGGCACTCCGGTCAATGACGTAAAAGATGAAATCATGAGCGACTACGGAGATCTGTCGAATCTCTTCGACGCGTACGTTTCCGAAGTCAAAAGTGCGACCGATAAATTCCGTTCGTCGACCCAGAACCTCGGACGTATTTCGAGCGAACTGCAGGAAGGCGTCATGAAAATCCGCATGGTTCCGATCAGCCAGATTTTCAGCCGCTTTCCCCGCGTCGTGCGCGACTTGCAGCGTGATCTTAACAAAAAAATCGATCTCAAAATCGAAGGCGAAGATACCGAACTCGATAAATCCGTCGTCGAAGATCTGCTCGATCCGATCATGCACTGTGTGCGCAATTCCGTCGATCACGGCATCGAATCCCCCGGTGATCGCAAAAAGGCGGGCAAACGCGAAACGGGTACGGTGCTTTTGAAAGCGTCGAACGAAGGCAATATGATCATCATCGAAATATCGGACGACGGCGGCGGTATCGATGTGCAGCGCGTCCGCCAAAAAGCGGTTCAAAAAGGTCTCATCCATCCCGATAAAATTTTGACGGATCAGGAAGCGTTCAATCTCATCTTCGAACCGGGATTTTCGACGTCGGATAAAATCACAAATATTTCCGGACGCGGTGTCGGGCTTGACGTCGTCAAAACGATGATCGAAAAGCTGAACGGCACGGTATTCGTTTCTTCGGTAAAAGGACGCGGTACAACCTTTACGATCAAACTGCCGCTGACGCTTGCGATTATACAGGGTCTGCTCGTCAGAGTCGGAAGCGAAGTGTATTCCATTCCGATTGCGAGCGTCATTGAAAGCCAGCGCATCAAGCTGAGCGAAATAAACACGATCGACAACTACGAAGTGCTCAACGTGCGCAACGAAGTTATCAGCATTTTGCGCTTTTCACGCCTGTTCAATATCCGTGAAACCGATGAGGATAACGACGGTTATTGTTTTATCGTCATCGTCGGTTCTCAGGAAAAGAAAATCGGTATTATGGTTGACGGACTTATCGGCGAAGAAGACGTCGTTATCAAACCGCTTCGCGACCGGTTTACGAATTCGCCCGGCATTGCAGGTGCGTCCATTCTCGGTGACGGTTCGGTATCGTTGATTATCGACGTAAGCCAGCTGCTTGAACTCGGCGTGCGTAAAGAGATAAACGCCCAGCAGGCGATCGGTGCGAATAGGTGAGTGAGGTTCCGATGGAAGAAAAGACAATACAGGATCGGTTGAAAAACGCTTTTGCCGTGGCGGAAGCTGCGGTCGTCAACACGCGCGGCAATCTGTCCGTCGTCGATTTCAGAATGGTATCGTTTTCGCTTTCCGGAAAAGATTACGGCGTAGATATCATGCATGTCAAAGAGATCGCGAAGGCGGGGCAGTTTACGTATGTTCCGAATACGCTTCCGTTCGTGCTCGGTGTGTACAATCTCCGCGGCGATATCATTCCGATTATCGACTTACGCCTCTTTTTCAATATCCCCATACCGGAGCGCACCGACAAAAAAAACAAGCTTGAAAGCTTGCTCATCCTTTCCGTCGGCGAGCAGACTTTCGGTGTCGTCGTCGATAAAATCGATAAAGTTCTCGGCGTGCAAAAAAGCAAAATTCAGCCGCCGCATCCTCTGTTCGGCGATATCAATATCAAATATATTGCAGGTATCGTCGAAGCGGATAAGCGCCTCTACATTTTGCTCGACGTCGCGCGTATTTTCAATACACGTGTCGGCGAAGAAGAAAAAGGCCGTACCTATACCAAACAGGTTTTCCATACTTCCGCATCCGATGCTGCGCCGCAGGTGCCGGTTTCAGCCCGTAAAAATGCCGCAGACGCGATGGATGAACGAGCCGCCGCCGCTGCGAAACCGTCCGCTTCGCAAACGCAGAGCAGCACGCCCGATACGTCGGCTCAGGATTTGAAATTCATTATCGAAAGCTTAAAGACGTATCGAAAATTTACGGTGACGCCGCTCAACGAGCAGTGGGTGAACGCGCGTTTCGACTCATGGAAAGAAGAGCGCGGCAAGGGCAAATCACAGCTGCAAAACGAAAACGACGCCGACCTTTTTTTGTCGCTGTTTTGGTCGCCGTGTACGGGCACGTGGTGGACGAAAGCTTATGCCGACTCCGTATACAAAGTCCTGCCCGACAACACTGCAAAGCAGATCTGCGTGTGGAATCCCGGCTGCGGTAAGGGGATGGAAACTTATTCCCTTGCGTGCATACTGCGGAAAAAATATCCCGGAGCGCGGCTTCGAATTTATGCGCAGGATATCGATTTGCTCAGCGTTTCGAATGCACCGCTTATGTCCGTGCCGGATGCCGCCGCGTCCGATTGGTACGCGCCCTTTTTGACCAAAAAAGTAAACGGTGAATACACATTTACACAAGACGTAAAAGATAGTATTATGTTCGAGTACCACGATTGTCAGCATACGAATCAGCTTCCCGCAATCGATATTATCTTTGCGCGTGACGTTTTGTCGCTTTTGCCGCAGAGCGGACAGGAAGCGGTTATTACCGACTTCGACGAAAAGCTCAAAGCAAACGGTATCATCGTTGTGGGCGAAAACGAAACGCTTCCGGCCGGAGCCGGTTTTATTGAAAAGACAATAGGTGCACTGAAAGTGTACACAAAAAATAAATAAAGGGGACTTGAATGAGAGTAGAGTATATTAACCCGTTCGTTGAAACTTCTTACAGCGTTTTGAAAGAAGTGCTCGGGGGAGCCGATGTAAAGCGCGGCGATCTGTATCTCAAATCGACGGCCATGCCGATGATGGGGGTTGCCGCGCTGGTAGGTCTCGCCGGCGATGTTGAAGGACGCGTTCTGTACGATATGACGATCGAAACGGCGCTGAGTATCGCTTCGAAAATGAACGGCGAAACGCTTCCCGAATTCGATGATTTGGCAAAAGCGACGATCAGCGAACTTGCGAATTTGATTACGGGACAGGCGGTTACCAAATTACAGGAACTCGGATTTAAATTCGATTTGACGCCTCCGGCGCTTTTTGTCGGTCAGAAGATGGAAATCGCGGCTCTCAGCAGCGCTCACACGGAAAACGTCGAAGCGCTTATCGTCCCGCTTATTTCCGAATGCGGTAAAATCGAAGTCAATGTGGCAATACGTGAACGTACATAAACGGCAGGAGTGTAGAATATGAAGACAAAACAGGATTTCCCGACAATTAACGATCGGCCGCAGGAAGGGCTGAAAGCCGACGGATCGAAGATCCGCGTATTGGTTGTGGACGATTCAATGTTCGTTGCAAAGCAGCTCGGTCAGATTCTCTCAAGCGAAGGTTACGAGATTATCGCGACGGCTGCCGACGGTAAAGAAGGTGTGGACAAATACAAAGAACTTTGCCCGAATGTCGATCTCGTAACGATGGATATCACTATGCCGCGCATGGACGGTATCACCGCGCTCGAACAGATTATGACGTTCGACAAAAACGCGCGCGTCGTTATGGTCAGCGCGCTCGGCAAAGAAGAATTGGTAAAAAAATCTTTGCTGCTCGGCGCAAAAAACTACATCATCAAACCGCTTGACCGCAAAAAGGTTTTGGAACGTATTTCTTCAAGCATGAAATAAAGTGCCGCGATGCGGGCTGTCGAAAAAGAAAACGACTTTTGAGACAGCCCCGTTTCAAAGAATCGTATTTGTCGTTTCCGCATTTATAAAAAGTTTGTACCCCTCTTTTGCTTTCAAAATATGGATTTCCGAAGTTTTTTCGTCGAGATATGTCCGTAATCGCGATATAGCCGAATAGATCGTGCCTTCTTTTGCACATACGCCTCGTTTCCGAAGCAGTTGCTGCAGTTCGGGAATGCTTACCGCCCTGCCTTCATTTGTAAACAGGATTTCGAACACGGAAAAGATCGAAGCGGAGAGTTGTTTCTTGTATACGGCAAGAAGCGCTTCATGCTGCGTCCTATCTTTTTCGTCTTTTGAAAAACCGGATGTTCTCGATATGCGATCGAGCGATATATGCGCTTTTGTACTGTGAGCTTCAATCGTTTCGGCAATTGTTTTCAGCGGAGGAAACAAGGAATCGATATCGAGCGAACCGATATGTCCGTAGTGCAGATTGAGCGCCATAATCCAATACTTCAGACGCGAATCGGCATCTTTAGGAAACGGACTGTTATAAAACAGCAGCGGGATGGAACATCCGATATCGTGCATGTATCGGTAGATATTGAAAATGCTGTGATCGTAGGTGAGATAATCGATAAGGAGCAAATCGGGACAGGTTTTTATCTTCAAAATCGATTTGTAAAATTCGTCCGAATTTATGTAGGTATTGCACGTATGGCCGTTGTCCTCCAGTGCCTTTGTGATCTTTTTACATGCTTTTCGATGCTTCGTGTAAAAATAAAATGTCATCGCCGGTTTCTCTCATCAAACCTTTGTACTCCCGCTTGCTGTAAGTATGTCGATTATATTGTAGCATGAAAAATCCGCCTTGACTAATATTTCTTTTTTTAGGATTATTAAGAGCATTATAAAAACTACGGATTAAAAAGCGGCGCTTAAACGGCGAGACGCGTTTTAAGGATGTTATGAAAAAAAATACGATAACCCGCGCATATCTTGAATCGTTGCCTTTTTCCGACTTGCTTGCGCTTGCTGACACGTACGGCATAGATGTGCCCGATAATTTGAACAGACGGTTTCTCATCGGTGAACTCCTCGATGTTGTAAAGGAAGCAGGGAACGATTCGGACGATATGATTGTCACTCGGGAAAAAGATGAAGCGCAGTCTTTATCCGAGCGGCTTCCCGAATCCTACAATGTTACGGAAATAGAAGCGGTACTCAGAAATCCTGCGTGGATTTACGTCTATTGGGACATAGGCGAACGCGATATCCGCAGTTTAAAAAAACACGGAGACTATACGATCTTTCTTCGCGTCCGTTCTTTTTCAGATCGTGCGGCTTCAAAGAGCGAAGATGCGTATGATGTGCAGATCGATCAAGGCGATACGTCGGAATACCTTTTGTGTCCCGCAGGCAAAAAAATCATTCGTGTGGAACTTACCGCTTCGACTGCGACGGGAACGACCGTACTCGCTTCTTCGTGTTCGGTTGAAATTCCGCGCTCTTCAAAACTGCTTACTCATATCCGTCCGGGCAATGACGGCGATATAAGACCGATTGCAGCCCTGTCGGGTATAAAAGAACTTTTGCTCGATCATTATGTACATCATCGTGAATCGTTTTTCTAAAAGCACCTCTGAAAGTTCTGTCGGATTTTTAAAGGTGCCGTCGAGTTTTAATTTTCAACATCGGAGACTGCGATGGCAAATAAAAGAATTGTTTTATTAATTTCAAATCTTCAGGAATTCATCTATCACACGGGCGCCGAAGAAAAAAGATTTGCGGCGGAGATGAATCGCCTGTATGAATCGATTTCATACGTCTATATACCGCTGCTCAATATGTTCGCTTCGCTTGAAAAGGACGGTGTTCCGTTTAAAATTGCGCTCGTGATTTCGCCGGTGCTGTGTACGCTTTTGAAAGACCCCGTCGTGCAGCAACAGTACATCGCGTGGCTCGATGCGAAAATCGAACTGGGTAAAAGCGAACTTGAGCGCTGTAAAGACGATGCTGCGATGTGCGATGTCGTTAAATTTCATCTTGAAAAAGCGCAGGAAGACCGCTTTTGCTTTACGGCGGTGTACGGTCAGGATTTATTGAAAAAGATTGCCGAATATCAAAAGAAGGGATATGTCGAACTGCTTGCAACTTGCGCTACGAATATTTTTTTGCCGCACTATGCGGATATGGGCGAAGTGCTCAATGCGCAGATAGAAACGGGGTTATACGCTCATCGTTCGTTTTTCGGAGGCCGCGCGAAGGGATTTTGGCTTCCGGAAACGGGCTATATTCCGGGGCTCGAGCGGGTGATGAGCACGTACGGCGTGGATTATACGGTACTCGATGCGCGTTCATTTCTTTTTTCCGACGATATCGCTGAAAAAGGGATATTTGCACCGGTCGTCTGCGGCGGAAAGACGGTCGCGTTTGCCCGCGATAACCGTACCGATGAAGAAGTTTTCGGAGAAAAAGGTTACGCATCTTCTTCCGTCTATTGCAACGTCAACCGTGACATTGCATTTGAGCTTTCATTCGAACGGCTCGCACCGTACTTCCGCGGTGCTTCATCGCGCTATGCGTCGGGCTATCAATATTACAATAAAGGCGCCGAAAAAAAAGGTTCCGATTGCCTCTACGATCCGATGCGCGCCGCCGAACAAAATGAAATCGATGCGGCGGCTTTTTTCGACAAAAAGCTCGATGTACTCGTGCAGGCGGAAAGTCTTTTGCCGTCCGTGCCTCAGCTTTCACTCGTGTGTACATTTTCAGTCGAACAGTTTTTGCAGCAGTGGCATGAAGGCGTCTCATGGATCGAAAACATATACCGCTACGCGAAAGACAAACCCGCTTCGTTTTCGTCTTTTGAAGATATCATCGCCGCACAGGGACATTTGCAAAACCTGCAGCCCTACTGCAGCGCTTCGATCGGTTCGGGATACGGAGAAACGCTCATCGCAAATAAAAACAGCTGGATGCTGCGTCATGCGCGCAAAGCAAGCGAACGGATGATCGATTTGGCCGAACGTTTTCCCGACGATACGGGGCTTAAAGCGCGGCTTTTGAATTTGAGCGCGAGAGAACTTTTGCTTGCGCAGTCGTGTACGTGGGCAAATATGATATGGGAAGGCACTTTCCCCGAATATGCCGAAGCGCGTTTTACGGAAAGCATCGGCGCGTTTATAAAGGTTTTCGAATCGCTCGGCGCAAATACGGTGAGCACCGAATGGCTTACGTCGTACGAAGCGAAGCATCCCGTGTTCCCGTGGATAAATTATCGGATTTTCAGTAAAAAACGATGATGCAATGGGGCTGTCTCAAAAGCGTTTTCTTTTTCGACAGCTTTGTCCCGCCTTGTTAATTTTGCAGAGATTGTGCGTCGCGGATGCGCTGTTGCAAATCGATTTGATTTTGTGCGCTTTCGATTCCCTCTGCTGCGGGAGTAAAGCGGGGATCGAGCGCGAGTACTTTATTCCATACTTCGACGGCTCCACGGAAATCACCCTTGGCGAAGAGAGCGAGTCCTTCGCCGTACAATCGTTCCGCTTCGCTTTGCCGCTTTGCTCTTCCGCCGTCGCCGAGCAGTATTTTTGCGCCTGCGCTTATGTGATTTGACGGAAAAGGATTGAACGATGAAAATCGGTCGAAAGTATAGGCCGCTTCTAAACGCACGCGCTTAAAGAGCGTAACGCTTATGCCGCCTCCGGCGCTTTGAAAACGTATATAAGGGGCGTTTTCGGCGGCAGAAAAAGTACAGCCTGCGAAAACCGCTAAAAAATCGGTGACGGTCAATTCGACGGCGCAGCCGGCAGTTCCGAGCATATAGTTTCCGATGTTCGAAAGATTTACGGGTTGTTTGAATTCCGCAGCGGCAAGCAGCCGTTTAAGGGGCCGGTAAGACAGTCCGAGCGAAACGCTCGTCGGGAGCGGATCGTCCGTTTTAATCTTTTCTCCGAAGCCGGTTATCGCGGCTCCGGCATTGCGGACACATAAAGCCAAACGCAGGTTCGGCTCTCGTGAAGCGAAAAATTTGCCTGCATTGAAGCGCAGCATGACACCCGCATCGGATGCAAGTGCGAGGGCGGAACGCGAAAGGCTTGCGGAACTTATGATCGATCCCGATGCGTCGGGCATACTGCACCATGCGGTTTTCAGATTTGCGCCGAGCGCGATCCCTTTAAAATAATAACCGGCGAGAATATTGTATGATATGTTGAAGGTTGCCGACGCTTCGGAATAGAGGCTGTCCGCACTTCGTTTGCCGAAAGCGCCGTATTCGTAAAAGGGGACGTAAAAAAATCGGAGTTCTCCGCCGAATCCCAAATCGCCGTGCCTTGCGGCCGCGGCGGCCGTTTCCATCGCCGCTCCCGCAATCCATATATTGTGAAATAATGCGATTTCGTTTTGTTCAAGCAGCGAGCTTGCCGCCGGATTGTAATCGATACAAAAGCTGTCGTCCGAAACAGCCGTATATGCGCCGCCGAGCGCTTCAGCCCTTCCGCCCGACGGAACGGTGAGCGAATAAAACGAAAGGGCATTTTCATCCGTATTTGAAAACGCGGACAAGGCTTTTGCGAACGAGCCGGCTCCGGTAAAATCGAGGGCAAAGGCGCGAATCGAAATACAAAAAACGAACAGTAACGGTATACGAGCAAAAAATGTTTTCATCATCGGCATTTCAGTATATCATATTTTCGGCATTTTTTCTCGACTTCGGGATTGAACATACCGAAAATATAAGCAGCCGTATGCAGACCGGTACCGTAGGTTTTTTCGCAAAAACATGATACAATATATTTAAACGGGAGATTGCAATCCGTTAATAATGAAAAAAATATTTTTAGCCGCAGCATACTGTATTCTCATTGCCGCGCCGTTTTTTGCAAAACCGAAAGACGACAGCCTCTCCCTCGCCGAAATCGACCGGCTCATTCGGGAGACGGACTACGATGCGGCGCTTTCTGCGCTTTACGATTTCAATGTATCGCATCCGGAACGCTTCGAAGATATGCAGCGGCGTGTCGGAAAAATTATTAAAAAACTTAACCTCTATACCGCAACCGCTTCGCAGCTTTTCGACACTGTGGAAAATGACCCCGAAAACGGGGAAAAAATATTGGCGATTATCGCGAAGCTCGAATCGTTGAAAAAAAATCCGACGGAGCAGCAGCTTTCGTTTATCCGCGAAGCCCGCTCGACAGCGCAGTTTATGATGTATCGAAAGCAGCTGTTTTCGATTTTGCAGGCGAGTGCGGATTCGGCGCACGGCGGCAATTATACGGATGCCGTCGAAAAAGCGGAAAGCGGCTTTTTTATGTACCGCGATGATTTTTTTAATAAACACACCGATGCTCTCGTAACGATTCCGGTACGGAGCGCTTTGTCTTATGTCGATGAGCGGATCGCCGCGTATAAAGCGCTCGAAGAAAATCTGCAAAGCGCGGTACGATCTTTTTCCGATGCAGTCCATTTAGGCGATGTCGAAAAAGCGCATGCTTTGTTTCCCGCCGTGCAATATTCTTTCGGGGAATTTGCGGAATTGCGGAACAGTATCTATCGACTCGGTTTTGAACTGTGGAATATGGGGCAGGCGGAAAACGCGACGGTAAGCGATGCGTCGTTTTTACCTTTCGTTTCTCGTTTTATTCTCGGCATCAATACGATTGCGGACTCCGGTGTTTTAGGCGCGATGAATTGCGAATGGGATGCCCTTACAAAGCATATGGAAGACGAAATCCGATGGATGCTTATACAGAACATCGATTCTTTCGTTTATAACTTGGACGCCGGCGCGTTTACGGGCGAAAACGCTTTTCCCGAGCAAAAAGAACTTTCGGCATGTATGTCGTTTGCGGAACTCGGAAAATCGATAAACGCTTTATATATGCTCAGGCGTGCATTGGACGGAACGCCTGAAAAATCGCGCTTTTCAAATTTCGGATTATCGGTCGATTACGGTGCGGCTCTCGCTTCCCGTTTTTCGGTTTTGCTCGATGCGGGTAAAGCGATGACGGCCGAAAGACAAAAAGCGCTTTCGCTTCCGGAACCGGCCGATTACGACCGCGCGGCAATAGACGGAAAAGCGTATACGGATTCTCTTCTTGCTTCCGTCGAATTTATTAAATCCGAAGCGATGAAGATTTCTCAGGATAATTTCGAACTCTCGCCGGAAGCCCGTGCATACCTCGGAGCGCAGTATACGGAAGACGATGAAATAATCCCCTTCGATACCGCTGTCGGCGCATATCGTAAATTCTCCGGCGATGCAGCCGACTTCAGCCGCAATGCCGAAATTGAAGTATGGCAGAAAATCGCCTCGTACTATGCCGCATGCGGCGCGTCGTATGAAGCGGCGCGGTCAACGGATTTTGCCAATATCGAAATGCTCGAAGGCGAAAACTTCGATGAAGGTGTCGGTACGAGATTGAAATACCCGCTTCAAACGGCGGAAGCGGCTGCCGCTTTTCAAAATGCGCTTGCGGCAAATACGGACGTCCTCGTTTCGGCGCGGACGCTTTTGGCACGGGGGCCGTATGCCGATACGTACGCATTGCCGCTGAAGCGGATTTGCGACGCGATTACCAAACTCGATTCGTTTGCACCGAAAGCTCAAACCGTAAAAACCTATGCGACCGAACAGGTCAATGCGGCACGGCGTGCAAAAGACGAAGCCGATTTGAGGTATGAGCAGGCGAAAAAGGCGCTTTCGGCGAACGACTTCGCTGAAGCTCGCGGAAGGCTTCAGGAAGCGCGTACGAAATACAATGAATCGCTTTCGTATCAGGAATCGCCCGAACTGCGCAAGCTTTCCGATGAGCGGCTTGCGTCTTTGGGCGAGCGCATTCAAACGCGGCAAAACGAAATCGTTGTCCGCCGTGTACGCGACATGAAAACGAAAGCGCGGAACGAATATTACAACGGAAATTTCAGCGCTGCGGAATCCGTTTTGACGCAGGCAAAAGCGCTGTGGGCGATGACGAATATCGACGAAGATGAAGAGATAACGTCGCTGCTCGCTTTGGTCGGTACGGCGCTTTCGCTTCAGGCGGGGCGTGTTCTTTCTCCGTCGGCACCGCTCTATCCGGAGATGTCACAGCTTTTAAGCATTGCACGGCAGTATTTCAACGAAGGACAGAATTTATTAAAAAAAGGCGATACGGATGCGGGAAAAGCGCTTCTCGCCCAAGCGCTGCAAAAAATTCAAGAGCTGCAGCTCGTCTACCCGCGCAATCGATCGGCAAGTCTTTTAACGCTGCGGATCCGGCAAGTGCTCGATCCTTCGGGGTTTGCGTCTCTGTTTGCCGAGCGCATCGAAATGGCGAAAGCGAATTATAAAACGCCCGACAAACGGCAGTCGGCTTATACGGATTTGCTCGACTTGTATGAAATCGACCCGTCGTATCCGGGACTCGCCGCTCTCATCTACGAAACGGAAATCGATTTGGGGATCCGCCGCCGTCCTCAAGACCGCGAGGCGATCGCTCGTGCGGCATCTCTTACGAAGCAGGCGCAGAGCGTTGCCGACAGTGCAGGGCGGGACGAAGTGAAACTTCGCGCGGCGCTCTCTCTTGTCAATGAAGCGATTTCTCTCGATCCGAACAACAATGCGGCGCTCCTTTTGAAAGATCGCATACAGATTGCGATCGGAGGCGAGACGCTTATCGTGCTGTCGTCCGAAGACGAAGCGAAGTATCAAAAAGCGATCACCGCTTTGCAGAGCAATGACATCGTTACCGCAAACGCGCTCGTCGAAGAACTCTTACAAAAACCGTCAAATAAAAACTCTTCGAAGATTATCGATCTGCAAAAAAAGATCCGGGCGCTGCTGTGATGAACCGAACGATAGCGATAATAAAACGCGTTCCTTTGTCCGCGCTGTGTGCCGCACTCTTTTGCATTTCCGTTGCGCCTCTTTATGCTCAATCGATGTATTGGGAAAATGCCGTACGCATAACGGAGGGCGATGCCCGTTTTCCCCGTGTCGTAACGAACGGTAAAAAAACATGGGTGTTTTGGGAAGAGATCGATACGAAAAACGAAACGATAGGACTTTCGTGCCGCTATACCGATACGGACGGTACGATGCGGACGAATCGCCGTTTCGCCGGTCCCTTTCCGTATTCGGGGAGGATACCCGACATCTATTCCGCTGCGGTTTCAAAAAGAGGAACGGTAGCTGTTGCAGTGCTTTCGGGAAAAAGAACGATTTCGATTTTCACGTCGTCCGACGACGGCGCTTATTTTACCGAAGTGAAGATTCCCCATTATGACGAATCTTTCGTCGCACCTCAAATCTATGCGACTTCGCGCGGCACTTTTATGCTCTTTGTGTCGCTCGGACAAAACGCTTCGTTCGCGGTGTATACGGCCTCTTCTCCCGACGGTTTTTCGTGGTCGGGGTTTTCCGCATTTACTCCGTCCGTTTCTTTGACGAATCCGTTTATTCCCGTACTTGCTTCGATGACGAGAGCCGATGTCGTCGTATTTCAAGCGCAATATATTTCGGGAA
>ERZ773042.636-NODE-636-length-23484-cov-3.166119_pt1 | contig 23484 bp, 17 predicted proteins | sample MGYA00511664_ERZ773042 | MGnify/ENA primary metagenome ERZ773042 (study PRJEB29015, sample SAMEA2737984) | human oral metagenome | biome: human oral; feature: human-associated habitat; material: dental | place: China | collected 2036 ... | reverse complement strand
GTTTTCCTTTAAAAGAAATCTTTTTATCGCTCAAGCCCGTTATGTATTACGCGCTTATACTCTACAGTTCGTCGATAGTATCCGCCCTTTTCGCTCACGCTCCCTTTCCGCTTCCGTTCATCCCTTCCGAACGCGACATCGTCATTTTGTGCCGCCTCGCCCTCGCCTTTTTAATCGCAAACGCGGTCTACCGTACGACAAGTCCCCTCGAACTCAGAGAAGCCGTCGAATCGATCGAAAGAGGTGTCGTGCGTATCTTTCGAAAAAAAACGGAATACCGCCGGCTGCTTTTTTCGGAATCCTTATCGCTTTTAATCGTGCTCATCCCCGAAGTATTCGCCGTGTGGCAGGCGGTTTTTCGCGCGTGGAAAGCGAGGCGCGGAAAAAAAGGCATACGCATGGTGTTAACCCTTTTTCCGGTCTTTATTTCGGTATGCATGAAGCGTACTTATGTAACGGCGCTCGCTCTAAAAGCGCGAAGGCTTGAAAATCGGTAATTTGTAATGAGTATGTACGGACGGCGACGGTTCCAAACATGTGCCTGTCCGAAAACCGAAGTTTTCGGACAGTTTCCCGAATTTACTATGCATTTATAAAAAATGAGGAAACAGTATGAAACATAGAGGATTTTTATGTGCGCTCGCAGCGGCGGCTTTGTGCACGGCTGCGGCATCTGCGGCGCCCGCAAAGCGCATTTCGCTTAAAGTATGGGAATCGGCCGGCCCCGAACAGGAGTTTATCGTTTGGGCTATAAAAGAATTCAGAAAAACGCATAACCGAACAACGATCACGTACGAACCCGTCGGATCGACGGACACGCGCGCAAAGATCGAATTGGACGGACCGGCGGGCGTCGGTGCCGACGTTTTCGTCGCTCCCCACGATCATATCGGGGCTCTTGTAAACGGCGGACACGTCGTTGCGAATACGACGGCAGGCTACCTCGATCCGTTTATTCCGGCGGCGAAAACGGCCGCGACGTATAAAGGCAAAGTCTACGGATATCCGCTCGGCATTGAAACCTACGGTCTTTTTTATAATAAAAAAATTATCAAAACGCCTCCCAAAACGTGGGAAGACATCGTCGCCTTTGCAAAGACGTACAACAACAAAGCGCAAAACAAATATGCGCTCGTGTGGCCGGTCGGCGACGGCTATTACGAATATATGTTTATGAGCGCATTCGGCGCGCAGCTTTTCGGACCGAACGGCAGCGACAGACGGCAGCACAATATCAACAGCCCTGCTGCGATAAAAGGCTTGACCTATCTGCAAAATCTGCGTAAAAAGATCCTCGACGTTCCGTCCGCCGATATGACGGGAGATTTTTGCAATTCTTCGTTTATCGAAGGAAAGGCGGCTATGATCATCACCGGACCGTGGAAGATCTCGGACTTTACGAAATCCGGTGTCGACTTCGGCATCACGACGCTTCCGGAATTTCCGGGACAAAATAAACCGGCGACTTCGTTTTCCGGCGTACGTCTCGCGTTCGTCAGCTCGTATTCCGAAAATGCGGAAGAAGCGGCCGCATTCGCCGCGTTTATTACGAGCAAAGAAGCGCTTATGAAACGTTTCGAAATCACCAAACAGATTCCGCCGCGAATGGACATCACGACGAACGATCCGGTTTCGAACGGCATTTTGGCGCAGACAAAGTATGCCATTCCCATGCCGACGATTCCTCAAATGGGTACGTATTGGTCGGCGATGAATGCGGCCTATGCCGGCATTTGGGACGGTGATAACGTTGAAAAAGACCTCAACGCTGCGGCCGCCGCAATGGACGCCGCTCGCTGATCGGTTATCGATAAAAAGGGAGCGCACCGGCAGTCCGGCGAATGCAAAGTACGCTTGTCCGTACGCTGCTTTGCATTCGTTCCGCCGTTTCTGCGCAGCTTTGTTTTTCCGCTTTAGACTTCACGGCATATTTTTCACCGGTGTGCTCCTCGTATTATTAAACCGCAATTTTTTACAGTACGATTTTGCGATACGATTCCGAATGTACGTTCTCGGTTTCAAAAGGGGATATAAAAAATGAACAATAGGGTAAACCCTGACAAAGTGAGGAGAGCTCCCGTCGCTTCGTGTTTTTTTATGGGGCTCGGGCAAATCCTGTACTTAAAACAATACCTGCGCGGTATCATCCTTGCGCTCTTTGAAGTTGTCATACTTTGCTGCGTTATCTTCGGTACAAAAAAAATCATACCGAAAGATCAGAGCGCCTACGAATATATGCAGAGCGCTCCCGATACCGTCGAGATGATCGATTATCTCGAAGCGAACGACTGGCCGAACCTTGCAGAGATCGTGCTTGCGCGCAAAGAAAAAATCCGCACCTATGTGCAAAACAGCGTGCAATCGTGGAGTCGTTCCATTGTACGCTATTACAAAAAGAAAGATGCCGCACTCGGCGCTGCGGTGCAAAATCATTTCGACGATTTTATTCCCGGCTTTTTCGCTTCGGTCGATTGGGATGATCCCTATGCCGTCGAAGATGCGGTTTTCAGTTTTGTCGATGAAGTCAATACCGCAGTCGATGATTTTCAATCTCAGCTTGCGGATAAAGCGGACGATGCCTATGCCGATGAAATCGACCGTGCCGGAGAAAAATTCATAGACCGTTACGCCGCGGCGGCCGCAAAATACGATCGTAAACTTTCCAAAGCGACGGCAAAAACGGCGCTCGCAAACAGCGAAATGAAATTGTTCGACGAAAATTACGACGGATGCGCCGTTTGCAAACATGCGGCCGCAGCCGGACGCAGAACGCAGGGACATCGCGCATTTTTCCGAGGCCCCATCGTTACCGCGATCGCAGGCTTGATTACGCTCGGTTCTCCGCAGGCGACGACGGTAGCGAAATACGCCGACCATTCGATCTTTATGATGATAAACGGTCTGCTTTGCCTCATCGTCCTTGCGATTTTTTTCATCACCTATGCATACAATATAAAATCGGCAAAAGAAGATGCCGAAAAAATAATAAAATTCAATAAATTTCCGACGCTTCGCGAAACGCGCAACGATATTTCGCAGCGTTCGTTTGCGGTGATCGGAATCACGCCGTGCATCATCCTCATAGCGTTTTTTACGGTCATACCGCTTTTGTTTTCGGCGCTCGTCGCGTTTACGAATTATTCTTCGCCGGATCACATTCCTCCGAACAGCCTCGTCGATTGGGTCGGTTTCAGAAATTTCGTAACGATGTTCAGTTCGCACGGAAGCAGCGGCGGGCAGTGGGCGAACACTTTTTCACGCGTTGCGCTGTGGACGCTCATTTGGGCGGTTCTTTCGACGACTACCTGCTTTTTTACGGGATTCTTTTTTGCCGTCATCCTGCAGGACAAGCGCATAAAGATTCCGGAACTGTACCGCACGGTGTTTATCCTTCCGTATGCGATCCCTCAAATGCTTTCGCTTTTTATCTGGGCGAATTTACTGAACGGAACTTTCGGGCCGATAAACCGCACGCTTATCTTTTTCAAAATCATTTCACAAGGCATACCCTGGCTTTCCGATCCGATGATGGCAAAAGTGACGCTTATCCTCGTCAATATTTGGATCGGATTTCCGTACAGCATGATCCTCATTACCAGCAGCATGACGGCCATTTCAAATTCGATGTACGAAGCGGCCGTCATCGACGGTGCGAATAAGTGGGAACAGTTCAGAAGCATTACTTTCCCGCTCGTGATGTACCAGCTGAAACCGATTCTCATCATGCAGTTCGCAGGAAACATCAACAACTTCGGTGCGGTGTTTTTCCTGACCGCCGGAGGGCCGAATCTGCCCGACACGATCTCGACGCAGGCGGGATCTACGGATATCCTCATATCGTGGATATTTAAATTGACGATGAATACGCCGAATATGTACAACATCGCATCGGTGCTCTCCATTTTGGTCTTTATCGTACTCGTGCCGTTTGCACTGTACAATTTTATGCGGACGAAATCGTTCAAGGAAAGCGAAATATGAAACAAGACAGAACAAACAGCCGTTCTCCGGTAACCGTTTTTTTAACAATCATATTGGTAATTCAGCTCATCGTCGTGCTGTATCCCATTGCGTTTACGATCAGCGCGGCCTTTACAAAATCGAATTCGCTCGCATCGACGTCGATCGTACCCTTTCCCCGCTATCCGTCGCTGTTCCAGTTCCGGCGCCTGCTGACGCCCGCCAATCAATTCGTTAAAGGTACGACGGACGTGCTCGGTACCAATTACGTGCACTGGTATCTGAATACGCTGCAAATCGCATGTATGAATACCGTGCTTACGGTTCTCCTGTGCAGTACGGTCGGGTATATTTTTTCACGCTTTACGTTTCCGTTCCGCAAAACGGTTATGGCGTCGATGATCATTCTCCAAATGTTTCCGAGCTTTATCGGAATGATCGCGACCTATGTCATCCTGTGGAAAATCAACGGCCTCAATACCTTGTGGGGACTCGTGCTCGTCTATGCCGCGGGAAGCCTGCCGTTCAATTCGTGGCTTATGAAGGGCTACTTCGATACGGTTCCGAAAGAGCTCGCGGAAGCGGCGTATATAGACGGCGCTTCTCCGTTTACGGCTTTTGCCCGTGTCGTTTTGCCGGCCGCAAAACCGCAGCTCGTATTCCTTACGCTTACGAGTTTTACCGGGCCGTGGATGGACTTTATCTTTCCGCGCCTCGTGCTCAGAAGCGACGACAAAAAAACGCTTGCGGTCGGTCTCTACGAAATGATAAGCGGCCGCGCTGCCGATAACTTTACGATGTTCGCTGCAGGAGCGCTTCTCGTCGCGGTGCCGTTTACCGTTTTATTTATGCTCGGACAAAAAGCGCTCATTCAATCGCTCGCCGGAACGGGCGGGAAGGAATAATCTCATGAAACGCGTATTACTGTTGCCGCTTGCGCTCTGCGGTATGCTGCCGTTTTTTTCGTGCAGCTCTTCTCCGAAAAGCGCTTCCCGCTCGCGGCACGCTTCCGAAAAATCCTCACCTATCGTACGCTTGGCGGATAAGCCGTCGGAAGGCGTGTACTACAGTCTTTTCGTGCGCTCCTTTGCCGATTCGAACGGCGACGGAATCGGCGACTTCACCGGCATTATCAAAAAACTCGATTATTTGAACGACGGTGACGACGCAACGACGGACGACCTCGGTATCACGGGTATTTGGCTTTTGCCGATCTATCCGTCGCAGTCGTATCACGGTTACGACGTCGACGATTATTATAACGTCAACCCCGATTACGGCACGATGGGGGATTTTGAAAAACTGCTCGCCGAATGCAAAAAGCGCGGTATTTCGGTGATACTCGATATGACGTGCAATCATTCGTCCGTTTACAATCAGTGGTTTATCGATTCGCGCAATCCCGCAGACAGTCACCGCACGTGGTATCGATGGATTTCACCCGACGACAGCCGCTATAATATGCGTCAGCAGATTTGGGGACACAACGTATGGAATTATTCCGACGGCTATTATTATTCGGCGATTTTTTCTCCGAATATGCCGGATTACAATCTCGACGACGGCGCCCTTCGAGCGGAATTTAAAAAAGTGATGAAGTTTTGGCTCGACAAGGGCGTTGACGGTTTCCGTTACGATGCCGCAAGTCATGTGTATAACAGCGCAAAGACGCTTCCGGGTACGAATTCGGTTGCAAAAGGCGTCGCGTGGTGGAAAGAAATCGTCGGTTACGACAAGAGCGTAAAGCCCGACGCGTACATAGTGGGCGAAGTATGGGAGGCGACTTCGACGCGCGCCGAATATATGGCGGGATTGGGATCGACGTTTCATTTCGATATGGGAACGAAGATTATCGATGAAGTGAGAAGCGGGAGCGCTGCGAATAATAATTTCGCGAATGCGCTGCAGAGCGAATACGAACGGTATGCCGAATCGAACCCGAATTATATCGATGCGCCGTTTTTAACAAATCACGATCAAAACCGCATTGCAGGATATCTGCGCGGAAACACGGCGCAGCTGAAGCTCGCCGCGGCGATGTATATATTTGCGGAAGGCGTACCGTTTATATACTACGGAGAAGAGATCGGTATGATGGGAGCAAAGCCCGACGAACAGATCCGAACGCCGATGCTGTGGAATAAAGCGGGTAAAGACAAGCTGCAAACGACGTGGGAAACGTCGCGTTACAATAAAAATACGCTCAGCGTTGCGGAACAGAAAAAAGATCCCGATTCGCTGCTTGAATTTTACAAACGCATTATCAGGGTAAAGACGGCGCATCCGGCTTTATTCGCCGGCCGCTTTACCGCCGTCAACACGGGAAACGAATTCGTTTCTTCGTGGGCTATGAAAAGCGAAACGGAAACGGCGTTCGTGCTGCACAATCTTTCACCGGAAACGGCCGCCGTTCCCCTTCCGCGTGAATACCTTATGCCTGTCGTATTTTCGACATATCCCGGCACCGTGTGCGACGACAAGGGAAACCTTACGATTCCTCCTCTGTGTACGGTCGTCCTTGCAAAAAACAGGTGACGGGAAGGGGCTGTCCTTTGTGAAGTTTTCAACACCTTCAGGGACAGCCCCTTTTTCAACGGTTTTATCGGTTGATATCGCTTATATGGGGAGCCGGTAAGCTGCGCCGATGCTCGTCATAAAGACCTGCTTGTTGAGTTTAGTTTCTACGGCTCCGCCTCCGATATAATAATCCTGCTTAAAGTACTGTATGTACAAAAGGCCGAGCGTAAGCGTGAGGTTGTCGATCGGTCGGTATTCGACGCCGGTGCCGATTGCGAGACTGTCCAACACGGGGCTGAAAGCGCTGTTTACCGTGTCCTTTGTCCCCCGGTTGCCGTAGGACAGTCCCAAACTCGCCGTCACTTTATCGTTGATGTCGTAGTCCGCTCCGGCCGCCAATTCCCATGAATCGCTGTAGTCGGATGTATCGAGCACCGAATTGAGCTGAGCGAACGAGTTGAAATAGTAGTTAAAGCTTGCGGATACGTACAGCGGCTTCAGCACCTGATAGCCCGCTCCCATATTCAACGCCGCAGGCAAATCCGTGTGGAACGTTTCACCGTCAACGATTCCGAGGTTGCTGCTGAGCATTCCTTTGGCGTTTTTCACTTCGTATTTCATATCGGAATGGAGTTGGAACTGCGTCGAGAGCGTAAGGGCGGGAAAGGGGCGCACGTTGATGCCGAACACGCCGCCGATGCCGAAAGCGCTCGCGTCGTAGCTGATTTTATTTCCCTGATTAACGCCGACAAAAGTTGCATCATCGCTCTTTAACTCCATCGATTGCGTCGCCTGGAGCAGGCGGAGCGCGCCGGAAAAGGAGATAAAGTTTTTCAGGCAGTACGTAAATCCGACCTGCTCTCCGTAAGTCATGGACGAAAGCTCTACCGAATGATTTCGTGCGGATGAGGGAAAATGTGTTGCTAATGCGGCAGCAGTTGCGGTCGTACCGTCTTTGTACGAAAGTTTTCCGCCGCCGGCGTAGATGCCGAAATTTCCGAATACGGCAAAGGGTCCGTGTTTGTATACGATGTCGGCGTTCGGGTAGAGCCATACGGCCGTCTTATCGCTGAAATCTTTTCCGTTCGGATAGAGCGGAATTGCACCCTTTGGAAACGAGTTCGTGTATTTTTTAAATACGAATTGATTGCCCGTATCGAAATACAATCCGTCTTCCAAAAAGCCCGTACCCGCGATATTGTAAAAGACCGCTTCGGGACGTTTCGCTTCCGCATTGCGGCTCGGATTTCGCAAGTATCCGGGGTTCATATTCGTTTTGTTTTCAACGCCGTCGGCAAAAGCCGCGGCTCCGGCAAGTGCAGCGACGAGCGCTGCGACAATGATCGATCTCTTCATATTACCTCCTCATAAAAACCTTATACGGAATGTCAGAGCCGGCGGCGCGGCGCTTTTAACCCTTCCTATAAATGCGGCATTGCAGAAAGTATCAACTTTCGAAAATGCCGCATTAGTGCGCGAGCCTCGCAACGAGCGCTTAAGCGTGAAGTTTCAAGCGGCGCACACGTATATCCGCGAGTTTTCTGCAAGAAAACTCGAAGTTAAACGAGACGCGCCATTTCAGCGTCTCGTTTAAACCTTCCTTAAAATTGCACAGCGAGTAAATCTTCGGATTTAGGAGCCGTGCAATTCGTGCGCGAGCGCGCACACGTATATCCGCGAGTTTTCAAAAAAAACTCGAAGTTAAACGAGACGCGCCATTTCAGCATCTCGTTTAAACCTCGGTACCCGTAAACATCGGCTGTTACCGCTTCGAATCTTTCGAATAAAGGCCGAGCGGCGCCGTTTCGGAAAAATATGCTTTATACACGCTCAACGCTTTTTCCCGCGTAAGCTCGTCGATAATTTCGTATGCGTCAAGGTACGAGCGCGCATCGGCGAGCGTATCGCCCTTCGCTCCCGCTTCAAGCCCTTCGTGTATAAGAAGCGCCGTTCCCCTGTTTGTCTGCGTTCCCGAAAGTTTTTCGATCACCCAATTTCTCAGCAGCTCTTCTTTGATTTGCGGAAACGATGTTTCATTTTCCAATTCCGTGCCGAACGCGGCAACCGCACTTGCATACATTTTATCGGTTGAGGAAGTACGGCGCGCGTGAGAAAAAGTTATGACGGCCGCCTGCATCGCATACGTGGAACCGTCCGCGTGTACGGCGGTATCGGCTGATATGCGGCGCGCATCTTTTTGGAGACGGGCGCACAGCGCATACAGGAACGCGTTGAATACGGTACAATCGTCCGTGCCCGCAGGAGGAGAAGGAAGCCAATACTGTACGGGATCCGAAAAATCGGTCGTCGGAACAAGCGTTTCGGGACGGGGGCCCGCATCTTTTGCCGCGACATCGGTAAAAAAAAGATGACGGAGCGCGACGAAAATTTTTTTATTATCCGGAAAAACCGGAACCGCTGTCAAAGACGTTCTTTCGTTTCTCGGTTTTTGTTCGGCAAGCATACCGAGCGACGAAGCGAGAGCGTCGCGTATAAGGGGAACGTCGAATTTGCCGGTGACGATAAGCGTATAACGCCCGGCATCGAGAAGCGACGGATAAGCTGCGAGGACTGCCGCATATTGCGTTCCTTCGAGAATATCCCGATTGCTGTCGAATACCGCGGTGTACGGAGTATCCGGAAAGAGAGCGGCGACGGCGCGGCTGTACAATTGATTTGCGGTGTTTCCGTCACGCAGTCTTTTTTGCGATCGCGCATTGTACACCAGTCCGTCCGCTTGCGACGGTTGAATATCGCCGTAGATGAGCGCGCGCGATATGCACGGAATAATGACGCTCATATCGTCCGCAAAACTTTCGACCGAAATCGTTCCGCTCGTCAAATCGATTTCCGCACGAACGGAAGGAGTACCGTCGATCGTGCCGAGTTTTTTTTGCATATCGATTTCTTTTTGAATATTGTCCGCAAGCGCATAGATGAGTATGGAAAAAAATCCGGGATTCGCCGCGGAACCGAGCTCGCCGCCGCTTACGGAAAGCATGAGAAGAGCGGTCGATGAAAAATCGTTTTGTTTGCATACGACGGGAATGCCGTTTGCAAGCGTAAACGATGAAAACGCGGCGCAGTTTTGCGCGCGGTAAAATGCCGCACCGGAAATTTCATTTTCATTTTTATCCGCCGTTTCTTCGGCGATATTGTTTTTTTGAATGTTTTTATACAATTCCTGCGTATACCACGATCCGTTTTTTTGCGTTATCGATTCGTAGCCCGCAGCGGCAAACACTTTTGCATAACGCTTATAGACGCCGCTGTTGACGAGTACAAACACAAAGGGCGATTCTTCGGAATACGCATCTTGAAATGCCCGGACGTCAAAATTAATAACAGTATCGGTCTGTGAAAAAAGCCGTTCGATAAGCGGCATCGCTTTTTCTTCCTCGGAACGGCGTATGTCCGCCGCCCACAGTTCGGAAAGAGCCGTCATAAGCGCTCCGGGATTTCCGAAGAGCTCCCGATACGATGCGATAAGATTTTCTTTCGCATATATGAGTTCGTCGCTTGAAAGCGATTGTGCGGCGTTTTCTATACATGAAAGAAATGCCGCGCTCTGTTTTACGGGAGATGTTTTCGATTTTTCAAAAAGCGCTTGAAAAACGAGGCGCGCCTTTCCGCCGCTATGAACGGCAGCCGCATCGATGTAGTCGGGCGAGCGGATACCGAGCTCTTTATGAGACAGCACCGCCGATTTAAAAGACGATGCGCGCTCGTTAAATGCCGCGCCTGCAATATCGGCTTCCGATGCGGAAAGCTCCGTATATTGTACGACGATCTGCGTCAAGTCCGAAGAAAAAAGCGGATCGCTTATGACGAACTTTTTTTGCCGCGCTTTATCGCCGCCGGATTCCGCCGCACTCTTTTTCCCGCGTGATATGTACTCCGCAGTAAGCGACGGCCGTAAACCGAACGTTTTTTCCGCAGCTTTAAGCATCGCGGACTTTTGCATACCGCCGCTTATAAAAAGCGCACTGTTGTTCGGTACGTAATATGACCGGGCAATATTCATAAGAACGGAACGGACACCGGCAAGCGGCATTTTCATAAAGAGTGCGGGATATACGCCGCTGTTTTGCTTCCACGGTTCGCCGGCGTATATACGCGCATCCATACTCGAATTGATAAAACCCGCCGCGCTGAGCGAATAATTCATCGATTCGTTTTTCATCGCGGTAAAGTGCGTGCGGATGAGTTCGTCGTCGAACGAAGGATCGAACGCGCAATGTGCAAGCGCTTCGAGCGTTTTTTCAAGATCCGAAGGAGCCGCCGTCAGAGTACAGCGGACGGCATCGACCGTACAGGAAACTTTTGCAGCCGAAAGCATATCGCTGCCGCTCCGTGTCGGATCGGACGCTTGCCCCGCACGGGTGAAGAGGCGCGCATACAGAGGGAAAAAACCGGCCGTTTCGGGAGTTTGAGCGTTTGTGCCCGCGCGTACCGCGTATTCGATTCTTATCGGAGCCGCCGAAAAATCTTCGAGGACAAAGACGCGCATACCGTTTTCAAGCGTATATTCGGCAAAGTTCGACGGAGAAAATCCGTCGGCGCCTGCAGCGGAAAAAATGCAGAACGCAAAGAGAAAAATAAAAACGGAAGAGCGAATCGATTGTCGGAACATCATAAAGCTATTGTATCATATCGTATATGCTTTCAACAGCATAGCCTTCGACCGGCAGCCGCGCACATTTTTCGCACAAGCCCCGCATTCGAATACGATACCCTACAATATATACAATGACGGTGCGATAAAGATACACGGAATACGACGATCGCCTTCGGTTTTTTGCACCCGCCCTGTTCGATCACATGAGTTTTTTCAGCATCGAAACGAGGCGGTCTTTTTCGATCAAGTCGATGGGGCGGCCTTCGGAAAATTTATGCGCACCTTCGGTAAACGCGCCCGCCGTTATGCAAAAGCCCTTGTCGCATTTTATGTCGCGGAGCTTTGAATGAAATTCACGCACGTACAATTCGCCGATCGCGCCGGTACTGCGGTAAAAACGGAACAGCTCGGAATCTTCCCAGCGGGGCGTATCGACGGTACAGAGGATTTCGACAAACTCCTGCGTCACCGCAGCGTCTTCGATCTTTACCGTCGCATCGGAATAATACGAAGCGACAAAGCGGCGGCAGAGCGCGACGAAATCGGCCGTCGGCGACATGATATAGGTTTGCAGATTCGCGTTCGTATTGAGTTCCTGATAACGCTGGATCAGGGCGGGCACGTCTTTATAGCCCGGCACCGTATCCTGTATCTCTTTGAGATACGTGAGCGCTTTGCCGATATTCTTTTGCGCGAGATGCGCGTTTGCGAGCCGGTAGCGCAGCATCGTCACCAGGTCGAGGGGAACGTTTTCGAGCTTTAAGCCGATTTCGTAATCCTGCTCGGCAAGCTGATATTGATTTGCGTGCTCGTGAATCAAACCCGCCGAAAGGCAGGATTGGGCGCCGTACTGCGGATCGGGGCGCAAATGCATAAACACTTTGAGCGCTTTATCGCCGTAACCCGTTTTATCCATCGCCGTCGCGATCGCAAAGAGCGCGTCTTTGTCGGCAGGGTTTTCATCGAGCACGCGGCGCAAAAACGGAATGCTTTCACGGTAGTGCTGCGATTTAAAATACGAAAGCCCGAGAGGCTCATCAACTTCCGCCGCATCGGGATTGATAGATCTCGCTTTTCTGAGACACAGAACGGCTTTTTCGTATTCGTTTTTTTGATACATGAGCCGACCGAGATAAAAGTTCGCATCGAAATTGTCGGGTTCGAATTTGCATGCGGCTAAAAGCCCGCGTTCGGCGTCTTCGAATCTTTCTATATGGAAAGCGGAAATGCCCTGCCGCGCCGCGATCTTTCCCGCATCGATTTCGACGTGCGTCGGTATCAAATCGAAAAGGAGATTGTAGAGCGGAAACGCTTTATCCCAATTCTGCTCGTCGTAATACAGATCTCCGAGCGTCGTAAGCGCCTGCACGTTGCGCGGATCGTGCGCGAGTTTTTTCGAGCATTCGCGGATAATGAAGCGTCTCGCTTTTTGTTTGCCGCGCGCGCCGACACCCCGTGCCGCTGCCGAGCGAAGCACCGAAACGAGAGAAGCGACGACGGCCGCAAAAACGATTGCTGCTAAAATCGGTATGGCTGCATCCATGTGTTAACGATTTGCCTCCCGCTTTTTTCGAAGCTCCGTTACCAGTTCCGCGATGCGCGAAACGGCGATCTTAATTTTATTAATATCGGTCGCATAGCAGCATCTGATAAATCCTTCGCCGCCCTTTCCGAAACAAGTACCCGGCACGACCGCCACTTGATAATTTTCGATAAGCTGCGTCGCAAATTCTTCGCTCGACAAACCCGTCGAACGGATATCGGGAAAAAGATAAAATGCCCCCTCGCCTTCCGTACACGGAAGGGACATATCGCAAAACGCTTTATACATGAGGTTCCGCCGCTGCTCGTAGCTCCGACGCATCCTCTCGACTTCGTTCCATCCGTTTTTCAAGCCTTCGATCGCCGCGTATTGACTCATGATCGGAGCGCAGATCGTAGAGTATTGGTGCAGCTTGCACACTTGTTTTGTCAATTCCGCATTTGCGGCGAGATAGCCGATGCGCCATCCCGTCATCGCAAAGGATTTCGAAAATCCGTTGATGATGACCGCGTAATCTTTCATGCCCGGAAAACTGCCGATCGAAACGTGCTTGCGTCCGTCGTATACGAGCTCTCCGTAAATTTCATCGCTGATGCACCAGATTTTGTGCGCTTTGACGACTTCCGCAATTTTTGCAAGTTCGTCGCTCGGAATCATGCGTCCCGTCGGATTCGACGGAGAACACAGCATGAGCGCTTTCGTGTGTTCGGTAACCGCGGCTTCGATTTTTTCCGCCGTCGGAATAAAATCCGTTTCGCTCGTGTCCAAGTGAACGAGGGTTGCGTCGCACTGTTCGGAAAGCGGCTGATACGAAACGTAGCACGGTTCGCACACGATGATTTCATCGCCGGGATTCAAAACGGAACGGAGCACCGCGTCCACCGCTTCCGAACCGCCGATCGTCGCGATGATTTCGTTTTTCGGATTGTAGTACATGCCGTAACGCGCAAGATAGCGCGCGATCTCTTCGCGTAATTCGAGCAGTCCCCAATTCGACGTATAGGACGTCTGCCCCTTTTCGAGATGATAAAACGCTTCTTCGCGGAGCTGCCACGGCGTCGGAAAATCGGGCTCGCCGACACCGAGAGAAATGATATCGTTCCTGCCGATTATCAAATCGAAAAATTTGCGAATACCCGACGGAGGAGTTGCGAGAATTTTTTTTGAAAAGCGATCGTCGCGCGTGTTCATCAGGCGGTCACCCCTTCACGGCCGTCGCGATCCTGCTCGACGTAGACGATATCGTTTTCTTTGTATGTCTTTAAAATAAAATGCGTTTTCGTCGAACGCACGCCTTCGATCGTCGAAAGTTTGCTCGCGACGAAGAGCGCGACTTCTTTCAGCGTATCGCCTTCGATGATCACTTTGAGATCGTAGCCGCCGCTCATGAGATAGAGCGATTTTACCTGCGGAAAGCGCCATATCCTGTCGGCGATCGCATCGAAGCCCCTGTCGCGTTCGGGCGTGACCTGTATTTCGATTTCGGCGTGCACACGGTCTTTCAATTCGCCGTCTTTTTCAGGATTGACGATTGCCGCATATTTCATGATAACGCCGCTGTCTTCGAGTTTTTTAATAACGGCGCGTACTTCGTCTTCCGTCCTTCGCGTCATCGCGGAAATGTCTTCAACGGAAAGACGCGCGTTTTCACGCAGCAAATCGAGAATCTCTTCGGCAATATCCATACCACGGCTCCTCAAAAAGTATTAAACAACTATAGCATATTTGAACGGGGCTTACAATGTGCGAAGAAAATATACCGGCACACGCAAAGTTTTTCCATAACAAAGCACACGCAAAAGCGCAACATTGACACGGGCGCACTTGAACGATACCATTTGCTCATGATGCACGAAAAATTGCCGCACGGAAAACTTGCCGTCAAACTCATCGCCATGGACTTGGACGACACGCTTTTAAATACGGAGCTGAAGATCTCTCCCCGCACGGTTTCCGCTCTGAGACGGGCCGCCGCGCTAGGCATCTTCGTCGTCATCGCTTCCGGCCGTCCCGAAAGCGCCATTCTGCCCTTTGTCAGAGCGCTCGACATTGCAGGCTTGGAAGCGGGGCGCTACATCCTCGCGCTCAACGGAGCGGTTATCTTCGACCTGCACGAGAGGCGGACGATTTTTTCTAAAAAAGTTTCAGGCGATGTACTCGAGCGGATTTTTTTCGAAGCGCACGATCGCGGACTGTGCGCGGAAATATACGACGGATCGATTATCTGCGTTTCGGAAGAAACGAAGTGGTCGCGCATCGACGCGGATCTTTCCGGACTGACGCTCAAAGTCGTCCGAGATTTTCCGTCGCTCGTCAAAAACGGTTATGCGAAAATGATCCTTTCGGCGGATCCGAAAGACGTCGATTCCTTTCTCCCTGTACTGCGCAAAAAGTTTTCCGGCGCGGCGGACTTTTTTATCAGCAAACCTTTTTTTCTCGAAGTGATGCCTCCCGGCTGCGGCAAAGGCGAAGCGATCGCTTTTCTTTCGGATAGGCTCGGCATAGATCGGAACGAAACGATGGCGTTCGGCGACAGCATGAACGACGAATCCATGATACGCATGTCCGGACACGGTGTCGCCATGTTGAACGGTTTGGCTGCGATCCGGGATGCCGCCGCGTACGTAACGCGGAAAACGAACGACGAAGACGGCATCGCGGACTTTCTCGAAGCATTCGTACTGTAGCGGTTCGGCAAGGAAACGGCACAGGATTTTTGTGCGATGTAAAATAATGTTAGACGGGCTGCCTGCTAGACGGCGGAGAAAAATGAAAAAACATATTTTATTAGGATTATTTTTTCTTACGATAATAGAAGTATACTCTCAAAATATTAATCAAAAAGGAAATTCAATAATTGAAAGATTTTTACCACCTGAAGGATATGAGAGAGTTACAGTGGAAGAAAAATCATTTGGAAATTATTTAAGAACATTTCCGTTAAAAAAATACGGCTCACCTGTTTTATTGTACAATGGCAATGAAAAAAGAAATAAAGTTTATATTTCAGTTTTTGACTTTCCATTATTAAAAACAGATTTAATTCAATGTGCAGATGCAGTAATAAAATTAAAAGCTGAATATTTATATAAATATGGCAAGTATTCAGAAATAACTTTTCATATTACAAATGGAATGATTGTTCCCTTTGAACGCTTTCTTAATGGTGAACAACTTATTGTTTCGGGAAATAATGTAACTTGGAAAAGCGGATATAAAAAAGAGGCGGTAAGAGACAGCTTTGATGATTATTTAAAATTTATTTATAGCTATGCCGGTACATATTCACTTTCTAAAGAAGCAAAAAGAAAATCCATAGGTAATATTACACCGGGTGATTTTTTTATTTACGGAGGGAGCCCGGGACATGTTGTTCTGGTATTGGATGTAGCAATTAATAAAAAAACCGGAAGAAAAATAATGTTACTCGGACAAAGTTATATGCCTTCACAAGAGTTCCATATATTAAAAAGTTATGAAAATATAAATCCGTGGTATTTTGTAGAGGATGAAGTATTAAAAACTCCGGAATGGACTTTTGAAAAAGGGAGTTTGATGGAATTTTAGTATACACATGACACCGTTTTCAAAGCCGCATTGCACTTTCGTGCAATACGATTTAAAATAATGTCAGACGGACACCCGTACCGGGGCACAGGAGATAAAATGAAAAAATGTATGGAAGCTTTGAGTATAACAATTTCTTTATTATTATTATTCGGCTGCGCATCTACAAATCCTAGAAATTCAGGAACAAAGACGACTGAAGCCGAAAAAGCAGCATCAAAAATTTCCGATACCAGAGAAACAGTTGAAAAACAATTATCAAATGACGAAAAAGAAATTTATAATTATGTTTTTGCAGTTTTATTGCAAAATAATTCTTCAAGAATATTTGTGGAAAACGGACAAATATCTAAAATTCCTACCTCTAAGATAGTCGTTTCCGATACGACTTTATCAAGGATCGATACAGAAGAGGGATATGAAAAATCTTCCGAAAAGTATAAATCGTATTTTGCAAGTAAAATGGATTCAAATTACCTGAGTACATTTGATTCTTTTATCGAGAACAATAGAACGCTTAACAACAATATTACCGATTTAATTAAATCCGATAATAGAATAATCTCTCTTGAAGAAGTAACTTCACGAATGGGAGAAATCTCCGGTATTTCCGATTATTGGGATAATTTTTATAAAACTGTCCCGGAAGCTTGCGGAAGATTATATGTTTCAAACATCGGCTTTAATCCGACAAATGACACAGCGATTATTGAAATTTTATTCCGGAAAAGCGGATGGAGCGGTTATACAAATTATTTAGTATTCGAAAAGAAAAATACAAAATGGGGAGTAATTGACGTTTTACAAACCGTGGTTTCATAAATAAATTCACATAAGAAAAGTTCAAAGCCGACACGGCAATCGATTTGCCGTGCGGTTCAAGGCTAATGTTTGCCCGATGCTTTCTGCTCCGGCACGCATCCGCTTCCCTAAAAACCGCTCCCCCCGCTCTGCAAATCCCCGTGATTACACAAAGCGCGTTTTGTGCTATACTCGCATCATGTCGTTACGAAAAACAAAGATCGTCTGTTCGATAGGACCCGCAAGCAATAACGATGACATTGCGGCAAAGATGATACGCGCGGGTATGGACATCGCGCGCTTTAACTTTTCACACGGTACGCACGAAAGCCAAAAAGAGATGATGGAGCGCATCCGGCGCCTGTCGCGCGAAATCGGAAAACCGGTTGCGCTTATGATGGATTCCAAGGGCCCGGAAATCAGAACGGGCATCGTGCCGGACAATAAAACGATTACGGTAAACAAGGGAGAGCGCGTCATCGTCACTGCCGACGACAGTCCCGTTACGGCGGCGAACGGAAAGGACGCGGCGCATATTTCGCTTTCGTGGCGCGACTTGCCGAAGCGTATAAAACCGGGGCACAAAATCCTCATCGCCGACGGCCTGCTCGAATTGGATGTCGAATCGTCGGATGGGAAAAACGTCATGTGTACGGCGGCAAATACGGCAACCATCGGAAGCAAAAAAAACGTCAATCTCATCGGTCTGCACGCGGGGCTTCCGATTATGAGCGAACAGGATAAGGCCGATATCGCGTTTTCGGTACGGATGAACTGCGACTTTATAGCCGCAAGTTTTACGAGCTTTGCGAGCGAAGTGCACGAAATACGGCGCTATATCGAATCGCTCGGTTCGAATATGAAAATCATCGCCAAAATCGAAAATGAAGAAGGTCTCGACAATATCGCCGAAATCGCTCAAGCGGCCGACGGCGTTATGGTTGCGCGCGGAGATATGGGTGTGCAGCTTCCGATAGAGCGCATTCCGCTTGCGCAAAAGCGTATCATCGAAGAGTGCCGCAGGGCGGGAAAGCCCGTCATCACAGCGACGCAAATGCTCGACTCGATGATCGTCAATCCGCGCCCGACGAGAGCGGAACTGACCGACGTCGCAAACGCGATCTTCGACGGCACGGATGCCGTCATGCTTTCGGGTGAAACGGCAAACGGCGCCTACCCCGCCGAAGCGGTCGAAACGATGGCGCGCATCGCGCAAACGGTCGAAGACAGCGAAGAATACTGCAAGCGCATCAAAGCCGCTCCCCCGATTCCCGACGGAGACGTAACGATCGGCAGGATTATGGCGCAGATGGCGTACGAAACCGCCGACAAAACGAAAGCGCTCGTCATCATCGTTCCGACGATGAGCGGCAACACGGCTCGCATGATAAGCACGTTCCGCCCAGAACAGGCAATCCTCGCCGTCACGCCGAACGAACAAGTGCAGCGACAAATGCTCATCGACTGGGGCGTTTTTCCGCTTCTTTCGAAAACGGCCGACGACAGCGAAGACATGGTGCAAAATGCGGTAAAGATCGCCCTCGACAACGGCTTTGTCCGCCAAAGCGACAGGATCATCCTGTGCGCGGGCATCCCGCTCGTAAGCCCGATCCCCGTAAACACGATCCGCGTCCTCCTCGTCGGAAACGTATTGGCGCGCGGCCGATCGGGGGGCACGGCATCCGATGTGTCCCGCGTATCCGGAAGAATCGTAAAAGCCTCTTCGCCCGAAGACGCCGTTTCGATGCTCCGCCGCAAAACGGGCGAAATCCTCGTCTGCCCTTCCCTCGACGAAAGCTGGATTCCGATCCTCCGCCTCGTCGACGGCGTCATTTCGGAAGGCACGAATGAAATCCCCGCCGACACGATGAAAATGATAAACACGAATATCGTTTGGCTGAACGAAGCGGGAAAAGACGCCGGTACGATCGAAAACGGACTGACCGTGACGATCGACGGAAAGGATTTGCTCGTATATGAAGGAAAGATGTAGCGGACGAAGCGAAGCGGAAGAACCGGCTTTTCAGGGTTCCGCTTCCGCTTCATTCTCCGCAAACTTCATCCTTTGCGGAGAACGGCTTCGCCGCCCTTACAATCCGGCGTAGGCTTTATTTTTTAAAACAGTCCCTACTCTTTCCACGGAAATATCAGCGATTTGAACGAACGCGGGCCGAGAGTCTCTTTATCGTTTTGCAAAAGTTCGTCCCACGGAATGTATCGCTTTTCTTTCACCGTCTTCAACTCCGGATGCGCTTCATAATAATCGTATTTATACAAACGCAGACGAAGCGCGTTTACCTGTGCAAGAATGATGCCCGAAAGAGACGGCAAAAGACCGAAAAAAAAGACGCTCAGCACCGTAAGAAAAAAATCATACAGCGCCGTAAACAGAGAAAACGGAACATTGTCAAAAAATATGAGAAAGCATTTTTTCAGGCACTTTTTAAAATCGTTGTGCATGAGAGAGCGGATCGCAACGAACCATTGAAGAGAAAGCAGCGTAAAGACGACGAGCCACACGAACATCGCGCCGATAAATATTGCAATGAGCGTTTTTTGCGCAAAATAAAAGGGAATGCACACATACGCTGCAGCTCCTACGACGGCGAGTACAAGGCCGAGCCAGATGCCGTCGGCGATACACGACGGAATCGCCCGAAAAAAATCCGCAATGTGCGCGCTCCCGAAATTTGCCGCAGAAGAAGCGACTTCTCCCGATGCGAGGGCGAGTATCGATATGACGATGCCTGAAACGAAAATGAGAGCTATGACGACAGGCACGCTTTGCTGCAACGCATAGATGAGCGAAAGAAGTCCCAAAGACACGGCCATGACGACGAGATTTATGACGATGAGCGTGAGCATATTATCCCAGCCGTCGTAAAAATTTTTTTTGATAAAGAAAAGATACATACGGCATTGTACAGCTATTTGATTCGGAGCGCAACAAGGTGTATACTTTTATTATGCAAACGGATATACGGCAGAGCATGTCGCTCGTATCGCGCATACATTCGGCGGCGGCGGATTTTCTCATAAAGCGCCTTGCGGAAAAGGGCTTGCCCGACTTCGCTTCTTCGCACGGTTTTATTTTATTTCAGCTCGCCGCAGAAGATGCGCTGACGATGAAAGAGCTTGCCGAAAAAATCAACCGCGACAAATCGACTGCGACCGTTTTGGTGCGAAAACTCGAACGCGACGGATTTGTCAAAACAGTTTCCGCTCCCGGAGATGCGAGAAGCAAACTCGTATCGCTCACGCGTAAAGGAAAACGATACAACGACGTAACGGCTGAACTTGCAAAGGATCTGCTTAAAATATTTTACAAAGGATTTTCCGAAACCGAAAAGAAAAACGCTTTTGTCTACCTTTCGCGCATCGCAGAAAATTTTTCTCAATAAGACGAAAGACCGCCCGCATACGATGCAGGCGGAACGGACGCAGGCCTGCGGCACCGCGGATGCGACGCTCCGCGAATACGGGGTTTTTATACCGCATCCATACACTTGACAAAAGTTTTATATAAAACTATATTTATCGGCAAGAGGTAATTCATTATGAAAAAATCGATGTGCGCCGCTGCACTCGCGGCTTTTCTTTTAGCTTTGTTTTCGTGCAGCGCAAAAAAAACGCAAACTTTATCAGTTGCAGTATTTGTTCCCGGCATCATAGCCGACAGCCCCATCTACGCGATGCTCGCCGAAGGCGTACAGCATGCCGTCGCTTCATACAACGACGGGAAACATACAAGTGCGCAGGCTTCCGTCACGGTACTCGAAGCGGGCACGAACCAAGCCGAATGGTCGGCAAAGCTCACCGCCCTCGCCGCGGAACAAAAATACAGCGTCATTATTTCGTCGAATCCGTCGCTGCCGGAACTCGTCGAACCGCTTACCGCACAGTTTCCGAATCAAAAGTTTATTCTGCTCGACGCTTATAAATCGGGAAACTCGTCGGTCGCAACCGTTCGTTACAATCAACACGAACAGTCGTATATGACAGGCTATATGGCGGGCCTCATGACGAAGTCGAAAAAGATAGGGCTCATTGCAGGACAGGAATATCCGGTCATGAACAACGTCATACTTCCCGGCTACAAAGAAGGCGCGGAAGCCGCTTCTCCCGGTACGGCGGTCGATTTCCGCGTCGTCGGTAACTGGTACGATGCGACGAAAGGCGCCGAACTTGCAAATGCGATGTATTCGTCCGGAGTCGATGTGATCCTTCCGATCTGCGGAGGCGCGTCGCAAGGCGTCATCAACGCGGCGAAAGAAAAGGGAAAATATCTCGCATTTTTCGACAACGCGAGTTTCGATCGCGCTCCCGACAATATCATATCGTGCACACCGCTCAATCAGGCGAAGATGGCGGAAAACGTAACGCTCGACTACCTTACGGGTAAAATCGAATGGGGGACGGCAAAAACCGTCGGCGTCGCGGACGGTTTCGTGAGCTTTGTACAGGATGCGCCGAATCGTAAAAACGAAGCGGTAACGGATGAAATGCGTGCAAAGATGCGAGATGTCGTCGCGAGTATAGAAAACGGCACGCTCGTCCTCCCGCAAAATTGATACGGTACTATTTCTGAATTTCGAGTTTTGGAAAACTCGAAATTTTCCAACTGTTTCATGCATCAATGATATGGTGAGTTTCGAAAACAAATAAAATTATGCCCAAGGTGAGGTTCCGGCTGCGTGCCGTTTCGAGCGTTAGACTTACGGAAGCGTGCCCTAAAAGCTCGACCGCGGCTAAGCGGACGGGTTCTCACCGAAAGCATACCTTTGTTTAGAAATGCTTTCGAAACTCGCCATGCAGGGTAATTACTATGGATGTTGCGCTCGAACATATTTCAAAACGGTATCTGCACAAAACGGTGCTCGAAGATCTTTCCCTCGTCTTTCAGGGCGGTATGATTCACGCGCTGCTCGGAGAAAACGGCGCGGGAAAATCGACGACGGCGGCTGTTTTAAGCGGCGCGCTCGAACCCGACGGCGGTACGATTCTCATCGACGGAAAGGCCGTGCGGTTTTCTTCTCCGCGCGATGCCCTTCGCTCAGGCATCGTCTGTGTACGGCAGCGGCCGCTCATCGCCGACGGTATCAGCGTATGGGAAAACATCCTACTCGGAACTGAATACGGAGCTGCGGGAAAAAAGCTCAAAAAGGGTGAAATCTTTTCGCGTGCGGAATTGTTAAAATCGAAATGGGCGCCGCACTTAAACTTCCGCGCTCTCGCCGCGCATATCGGAGGAGATGAACGCTTTTATACGGCGCTCATCTCGGCTCTCATACGCGAGCCGCGTATGCTCATTCTCGACGAGCCGTCCGCGCTCCTCGACCGGGAACAGAGGCTTTCCCTCTATGCAAATATCCGCGAACTTGCAGATAAGGGGATGAACGTCATCGTCATCACGCACATCATGCAGGAAGCTTCCCTCTATACCGATACGGTAACCGTACTGCAAAAGGGAAAGGGTGCCGAACGCTGTGAGCGGAGCGCTCTGTATGTGCCGAAGACAAAATCGGAAACCGCACAGCTTCATACCGTTCGTACGGAAAAAAGCGGCGATTGTATTTCGTTCGCTCATATCGGCGTACGGCCGAAAAAGCGGCCGGCTCTTTTCGACGTGTCGTTTACCGCAAAAAGCGGCGGCATCACCCTCATCGAAGGCTTGCCCGAAAGCGGGCTCGGTACGCTCGAAAACGTCGTCACGGGTATGGAAAGCGCGCGTACGGAGGGATTGTGCCGCATCAAAACGGCGGAACGAAGCTTATGCATCGATCTCAAATCGGGAAAGTGGACGCCGTATTTTTTACGAACCGAAGCGAAACTCCGTACGGCTATCATCCCGTCGGACAGAACCTTCCGCGCATCGAATCCCGGTCTTTCGATCGAACAGCTTTTATGCGCAATGTACGGCGGAAAGAGCGCGGACGAATATACGAAGCGACTGATAGAAAAAGCGAAGGTTTCGATTCGACCCGATGAAAAAGCGGCATCTCTTTCGGGCGGCATGCTGCAGCGCTTAATCCTCGCGCGCGAATTCGAAAACGATCCGAATTTGATCATTGCGTGTGAACCGCTGCAAGGACTCGACGGCAAAGCGGCCGAACGTACGCAGAAACTGCTTTCAGATTTTACGCACCGCGGCGCCGTCGTCATCGTGCTTTCGTCGTCGGAATTTCCGAAAGCGCTGTGTGCGGCGCACTACGTACTCGAAGGCGGCGGTCTTCGCGAAGTGCGGGAGGCTGCGTGAAAAAATTAACAATACTCGATGCGCTCCCCGTCATCGCAGGCCTCGTCTTCACCGTCGCAGTGCTCACTCTCTTTTCGCGCACCCTCGTTTCCGCCCTCGATTTTTTGGCAGGCTCTTTTACGTCGCGCTACTATTTCGGAAGCGTGCTCAATACGGCAGCCCTGCTCGCTGCAGGCGCGCTCGGAGACGCGATCGTGCTTACGGCGGGCGAATACAATTTGG
>ERZ773042.629-NODE-629-length-23560-cov-3.730313_pt1 | contig 23560 bp, 17 predicted proteins | sample MGYA00511664_ERZ773042 | MGnify/ENA primary metagenome ERZ773042 (study PRJEB29015, sample SAMEA2737984) | human oral metagenome | biome: human oral; feature: human-associated habitat; material: dental | place: China | collected 2036 ... | reverse complement strand
AAACCGGTCATTCTTTTTAGAAGCAAAACAATTGAAGATTCAAAAGCAGATTGCGGAAAGTTTATTGCATTATGCAAATCCGTAACAGCTTCCGACTTTAATTTTATTCATAATCTTTCAAAAAGAACTATGCCGGCTGATGATTCAATTCCATCATTATATACCGTGGACGGCAATATCTTTGAGCGGATTTTGGTATATCTAAAAGAGAATGAATATTCTTTTGAAAATATTGTTGATTATATCCGTGAAAATTTTCAAGAGCGTACCATCATCATCACGAACAGTAAGACAAATAAAACCAAAAAAGAAAAAACCGATTCCGAAATTGACCGGCTTTTAAACAGTCTTGAAGATTATGATAATCATATTAGAGCAATTTTTACTGTACAGCGCCTTACCGAAGGCTGGGATGTACTGAATCTATACGACATTGTTCGATTGTATAGGGGGCGCGATACGGATACAAAAAAACATAAAGCCGGTACAAGCACAACAAGTGAAGTTCAGCTGATAGGACGCGGCGTTCGTTATTATCCGTTTGCCTATAACGATATGCCGGTTAGCCGCCGCAAGTTCGATGACGATATGGGCAATGAGCTGCGTATTTTGGAAGAATTCTATTTTCATTCCGACGAAGATCATCGCTATATCAATGAGTTATCGAATGAGCTTAAAAATAAAGGATTGATGACGGAAAAACGAACACAAAAAATATTTCCTGTAAAACCGGCACAACAACAAAGGCTGAGCGGAATGTATTTATTTGTAAATAATCGAATTGAAAATCCCGAACGCAGATTAAAAAAGCTGCCGGATGATTTTAAAAATCTTCCGCCGTTCGAGTACAGAATTACTACAAGTCAGTATTCTGAAATACGGAATGTTGATTTTCAAAAAGAAGATACGTATATTGCGGCTGAAAGCGGTCAATTAAAAACAGAAGAATTAAAATTTTCCGATATTCCGACTCATATAAAATATAAAGCTATTCATCGCCTTAATGCAAATGCCGCTTCCTACTATAACTTTGAAAATATACTCCGACGATTTAATGTTCAGAGTATGGAAGAGTTTTTTGATTTTATAAAAGATGTAAAAATTATACTCACGCATGATACAGATAAATATGAGAATATTCCGAATAAAAAAATGCTGGAAATGTGTGAAAAATTTTTTACTTATCTGCAAAGTGAATTGGAAAAATTTGATAATCCGTATAAAGGAACCGATTTCCGGTTAGTAAAATTTTCGGATATGTTTTCGTTCGATCAACAAAAAGGCAAAATATGTTTTACTAAAGAAAAACTCATTTCCATCGATGAACAAGCATCGGAAACACAGGAAAACAAGACATTGGAAAAAGAATTACAAACCGCAGATTGGTATGCGCTCGATGCATTTTGGGGTACAAGCGAAGAACGCAACTTAATTCAATTTATAAAAGACAGAAAATCAAATTTACTTGCGAATTACGATTCTTTTCAGTTGCTTCGAAATGAAGAAGTATATAAGATTTTTGATTTTGATACCGGACGCGGTTTTCAACCGGATTTTTTATTATTTCTGCACGGTAGGAAAGGAAATCCCAATGCCTATTATCAAGTCTTTATTGAACCGAAAGGCAGGTTTCTTGCGGGAGATGACAACGACGGTTGGAAACAAGATTTTCTGGAAGAGATTGCTAAACGCTACGGGAAAGAGCATGCCGTTATAGAACGGAACAGTTCTTATGTGCTAATAGGTTTACCGTTTTTTAATAGCAACGATGAAAAATTGAAATCAAAATTTTTGAAAGCTTTTGAAAAAACAATTCTTGCCCGTCATTAAGAAAAAGGCTATACCGTGTTCTTTATCGATTATATCGCAATCATTGTACTGTTTGCAGCTTTTGTACACTACACCGCAAATACCCGCACGGCGTCATAGCGTTCGCCTCCGCACAATCCCGCACCCAAGAGAGCACACACGCCGCCCTTTCTCTACTCCTCTTCGCCCAATTCCGTACCGAAACGGATACTCCGCTCGGTTTGCATCGAATCGAACGCGATGCCGTAACAGCCGGCTTTTTTGTTTACCGAAACGACGGTGCCGCAGCCGAAAATCGGATGACGCACGCGTGTGCCTTCTTCGTACGGCGTGCCGATCCGTTTGAGCTGCGCTTCGCTGTAATCGATGAGCGTTTTCGTCTGCACGACAAGCGATTCGTCGAGTTCTCTTTCAAGCGTGAGGTTTTCGAGTCCCGCGTCGAAAATAAAACGCGACGGCTGTTTAAAGAGGTTGTCGTTCGCCGTCCCTTCCGCATCCGACAAAAAGAGCGCATCTTTCGCGCGTGTCATCGCAACATACGCGATCCTCCGTTCCTCTTCCATATCGTCGAGCGAGAGCGTTTTACGCGACGGGAACACGCCTTCGTTCAGACCGCAGACAAACACATACGGGAACTCCATGCCCTTTGCCGCGTGGATCGTCATGAGTTTGACGTTGCTTCGATTTTCTTCTCTGTCCAAATCGGTAAAGAGCGCTATGTGCGCGAGAAAGTCTTCCAGGTTCGCGTCATCGTCCTGTCCCGCTTTTTCCACCGCACGGCGGAATTCGGCGACATTGTCGAGCCTGTCCTGGTCGTTTTGCAAACGCAAGTACGCTTCGTAGCCAGACCTGTCCATAACCGCCTGCAGCAGCGTACCGAGCGGAAGAGCGGTATACGATGCGCGAAGCGTTTCTATCGCTTCGACGTATGCGCGCGCTCCGGTACCTGCAAAAAGCGGCGTATCGATATTTTTTTTGAGTTCGTCGTAGAGCGCCGTACCGTTTTGTTCGGCAAGAGTCCGCAGCGCATCTATTTTCGTTTTGCCGATTTTTCGTGACGGCATATTCACCGTGCGCAAAAACGCGACGTCGTCGCCGGACGTGATCATGCGGAGATAACACACGATATCTTTGATTTCCCTGCGGCTGTAAAATTCTATACCGCTGTAAAATTTATAGGGTACGCGTTTATCGATAAACGTTTCTTCGATCGCGCGGGAAAGATAGTGCGCACGATATAAAACTGCGATGTCGCCGTAGGCTACACCGCGTTTTGCAAGCTCATCGATTTTATTAAAAATCCAAAGCGCTTCTTCGCCTTCGCTTTTACAATGGCAAAAAATCGGTTTGGCGCCGGACTTCTTTTCCGTCGTAAGCGTCTTTTGATACCGTACGGTATTTTTTGCGATCAGCGTATCGGCCGTCTTGATGATTTCCGGCGTCGAGCGGTAATTTTTCGAAAGCAAAAACGTTTTCGCATCGGGATAAGTTTTATCGAAATCGAAAAAGAGTTTTACGTGCGAGCCGCGCCACGAATAGATCGTTTGATCGGGATCGCCGACGATGTAGAGGTTTCCGTGCTTTGCGGAAAGTGTCTGCGCGATTTTGTACTGCTTTTTGCTCACGTCCTGAAATTCGTCGACCATGACGTACTGCATACGTGCCTGCCATTTTTCGCGCACGGCGGGAAAATGTTCGAGGATGTACGTCGTAAAATTTATTAAATCGTTGAAGTCGAGACCGAAGATTTTTTTCTGCTCGTAGATATAGCGTGCAAAAATTTGGCCGCGGCGGTCTTTGATAAAATTGAAACGTTCGCGGAGCTGTTCGTTGTTCATGCGGTAGATATCGTCGATATACGTGTCGGCGCGCATTTTTTTCGCTTCGAGCACTTCGTCGATCGCGCTTTGCACCGTCATCTCCCGCATCGTAATGTGCATATCGGAAAAAATGCGCAGCAAAATATCGCGCTCATCTTCCGTATCCATGATGATGAAATTTTTCGGGTAGTTTAAAACGCTGATGTCTTCTTTGAGCAGCTGAACGCAAAACGCGTGGAACGTGCAGATATATCCCAAATCGACATCTCCGAGCCGCTTACGCACGCGCTGTTTCATTTCGTTTGCGGCACGGTTCGTAAAAGTCGCGCACAAAATATTGCCGGGAGCGATGCCCGCTTCGTCGACGAGGTAGCAGTAGCGCGATGTCAGCGCTCTCGTTTTACCCGTACCCGCTCCCGCGATGACGCGCACGCGCCCTTCCGTCTGCATGACGGATGCCTTCTGTTCGTCGTTGAGCGATAAAAGAATCGATTCCATACTGTCGGTATGCAGTCTAAATCAAAAGTGCTCCCGTGACAACCGGCGGCCATTGACACAGGCGGCCGCGGCATAATGCCGGTACGGAACTGCGACAATGCAGCCGCCGGCAAAAGTGCCGATATGGCGTCTCAGCTGAAAATACTATATAGTAACGGTATGATTGTATCGCATACGAAACTGCTTGTGCTCTTTGTACTCTTTATCGGAGCGGGAGCGGCGTTTACCGTAACCGGAGCCTACATGCTTTCGAAAAAATACCTCGCATCCCTCGGCGATAAAAAACGGCTCGGAAAAGCTGCCGGAAGCGCATCGTTCGCACTCGGTGTTCTCACTATCGCAACGGGCATCATGTTCTTTATTGTGCCCGACGCGGCGGCATACATCGTCGTCATCTATCTTGCGTTTTTATTCGTACTCGCATGCGGTGCGATGATCGCCGCGAAAATAAAAAAATAAAATACATGGAGGTATATATATGAAAAATCCGAAAACGAAACATATCGTAAAAATTATTAAAATATTCGCGGCCGCTTTGCTGCTCGCGGCGATATCGGTATCGTGCGGGAATATAGCGGAATATAATTTTGATGATTTGGGAACCTATGATGAAGCGACTGCATGGAACTTAAATACCGTCGACACCGCCCGTACGGTAGATTATCTTTCTCCTTTGGAAAAAAAAGTCCTTCTTGAAATCAATAAAGCTCGTACCGATCCGCGCGCCTATGCCGCGCTGTATTTGCTGCGCTTTGTTAAAGACGGCAGCGCAAGCGCAGCTATGAAAGAGTGCATCATTGAAATGAAAAATACGAAAGCACTAAACGCGCTGCAACCCGGCAAAGGATTAGCACTTGCGGCGCAAGAGTGGGTTCGCTTGCAAGGGCCGAGCGAATATATCGGACACGATATGAATTTACCGAAACGTTTGGAAAAATATTGTTATTTCGGTTTTTACAGCGAAAACATTTCTTACGGCTATAACGATGCAAGAAAAATCGTCATCCAACTTTTGGAAGACGATAATGTGCCGAACCGCGGACACCGTAAAAATATTTTAAGCCGTGCTTTTACGCACGTCGGTATCGGCTGCGGGACGCATAAAAGATACAGATATATGTGCGTTCAGGACTTTGCAGAACGATACAAAGATAAATAGATAGTATCAAATCAATAAACCCGCCGCATCAATAAATTATTAAGCCGATTTTCACACAATCGATTCAGGCCGCCGCTCCGTCAGCCGTATGAGCCGTTCGTGAGAAGCGATCATGAGAACGCAAAAGAACAGCACGTATACGGGCAAAAGAGAGATGCCGAATCTGTTCGCGATAAAACCGAAGAGCGGCGGCAGCGAGCAAGTGCCGATATACGCGCTTGCCATTTGTACACCGATAACCGCCTGCGATTTATTTACCCCGAAATGATGCGGCGTTGCATGGATGAGGCTCGGAAAAACGGGCGCACAACCGAGTCCTATAAGCGCGAAACCCGAAAGTGTAAACGCATTTCCGAACGGCACAAAGAGCAATATCACTCCGGCAAGGATAACGATTTCGCCGAGCCTCACCATCTGCGTATCGTTCAAATACATCGAAATAAAACCGGCGAGCGCGCGGCCTGCGGTAATGCCGAGGTAGACGAAGCTCGCATAGCGCGCCGCGACATCCGCTGAAACGCCGCCCTGCAAAACCGCATAGCTCGCCGCCCAAAGGCCGCTCGTCTGTTCCACCGCGGAATAACAAAAGAATGAAAGCATCACCGCTTTTGCGCCGGGTAAATTAATAATTTCTTTAAGCGAAAGCGGACGGGTATCGGCCGAATCGAGTGATGAAGCTTTCGACGTATCGAATGCGGAAGACTCCGTCGTCTTCGGCACGGATGGGCGTATATCGGATACGGAAGCCTGCGCTGCTCCGGATATCCGTTCGACTGCGCTTATATCGTTTCGTTTCCAAAGCGGCAAACTGAAAACGAGAAGCGCCGTGAGCGCGGTTTGCAGTACCGCAATCGCGCGATAACCCGCATTCCACGTGTTCCCGTGTGCAAGCGCAAAACCCATAACGTAGGGACCGGCCGCCGCTCCTACTCCCCACATACAGTGCAGCCAGCTCATGTGACGGCTTTTGTAATGAAGCGCGACGTAATTATTCAGCGACGCATCCACGCTGCCCGCACCGAGTCCGTACGGGAGCGCCAAAAAAACGAGCGCATAAAACGAATGCGAAAGCGAAAAACCGAAAAGCGCGAACGCGGTCAGCGCGACGCTCGCGGCGGTCACCCGTCCGGTTCCGAATTTTTTCGTCAATCGATCGCTCTGCAAACTCGAAACGACGGTTCCAAAAGCGATGATCATCGAAATGATACCGGCGTAAGAAACGTTTACGCCGAATTCGCGATACATAACCGGCCATGCGGAACCGAGCAGCGCATCCGGCAAACCGAGACTGATAAATGCGATATAGATAACCGCGAGCAATACGTGTATCATGTTTTCACAATATACCTTTAAGATGCGCAAACATGCAAGCGCAAATCGCTTTGCAATCGTTTATCTCTCCGTCACCGATTTGTTTGAGCAGCGTATCGACCGGAAGCCATTCGACATTGAGAAATTCGTCGTCATCCAGCTCCTGCCGCGTTTTTTGAAGGCGGCGCGCATAAAAGATGTAAAGCGTTTCCGTAATAATTCCCGGCGACGGATACATCATGCCGAGGTATTCCATAGAATCCGCAATACAGCCCGTTTCTTCCCGTAATTCGCGGCGCGCCGCATCGACAGGCTTTTCTCCGGGAATTTTATCGAGCTTGCCGGCGGGTATTTCCGTCGTAATCCGATCGATAGCGTATCGGTATTGCCGGACAAGTGCGACTTTACCGTCGTCGATCGCTAAAACCGCAACGCCGCCGGGATGCTTTACCACTTCGCGCGTCCCCGTTTTTCCGTCAGGTAAACGAACCGAATCGACGCGAAAGGAATACGATGCGCTTTTATACAACTCTTCGGAAGAAATTTTTTGTTCGATAAGTTCCATTTCACGTACCTCCGCATGCTTCCGTTTGATTTTAAAACCGGCAATTGCACTGCAACCGCTGCATAAAAAAACCGCCCGGCATTTTGCTTTCGCGCTTACCGGACGGTTTCCGCTGTCACATACAGCTTAGATTATTTTTTTGCTTTTTTAGCGGTTTTCTTCGCGACCGGTTTTTTTGCAGTCGGTTTGTTAGCGGCGGTTTTTTTCGCCGTCGTTTTTTTTGCCGGTTTTGCCGCGACTTTTTTCTGTGCGGCTTTTTTACCGTCTTTGCGGTACTCTTTTTTGCCGGAGCTTTTTTTGCAGCTGGTTTTTTAGCGGCAGCTTTTTTCGCCTTTGCCGCACGGATAACCGCTTGCGCCGCCGAAAGGCGTGCGATCGGTACGCGGTAGGGCGAACACGAAACGTAATCGAGACCGACGCGATAGCAGAAGTCGATCGTCGCAGGATCGCCTCCGTGTTCGCCGCAGATACCGAGGTGCATTTCCGGTTTAACTTCGCGCGCGTCCGTAACCGCCATTGCCATGAGTTTGCCGACACCCTTTTCGTCGAGCGTCTTAAACGGATCGTCGTCGAGGATGTTGCGATGGTAGTACGCGCCGAGGAATTTGCCCGCATCGTCGCGGCTGAAGCCGAAGGTCAACTGCGTCAAATCGTTCGAACCGAAGCTGTAGAAATCCGCAACTTTCGCGATCTCTCCGGAAAGGAGCGCCGCGCGCGGAACTTCGATCATCGTGCCGATTTCGATTGCGACTTTCATGCCGCTCTCTTTTTCGACTTTTTCGATGACTTCTTCGCATTCTTTGCGGATCGTCGCAAGCTCGTTCGGTTCGCACACGATCGGGATCATGATCATCGGACGGACGGGGATGCCGCGCTTTTTGCATTCGATCGCTGCAAGCGTAACGGCTTCCGTCTGCATTTTATAAATTTCAGGATAGGTGATCGTGAGACGGCAGCCGCGGTGACCGAGCATCGGGTTGAACTCTTTCAGAGCGTTGAAGCGCGCGGTGAGCGTTTCAACCGACACGTCGATACCTTCTTCTTTCAGCACTTGCTGCACTTTGCGCGTTCCCTCTTCGTCTTTCGGAATAAATTCGTGAAGCGGCGGATCGAGGAAGCGGATGATGACGGGCTTGCCCTTCATCGCGTCAAAGATGCCGGAAAAATCTTTTTTCTGCAGCGGCATGATTTTCGCAAGCGCTTTTTCGCGGGCACTCGTCGTATCGGATGCGATCATCGCCTGGAAGTACACGAGCTTCGCGGGATCGAAGAACATGTGTTCCGTACGGCAGAGACCGACGCCTTCCGCACCGAAGTTAAACGCGGCCTGCGCTTGATCGGGCTGGTCGGCATTTGCGCGGACGCCGAAACCTTTGATCGTCGATTTGCCGACTTTGCGGACGGATCCGTTGCGGACTTCGTCGCACCATTTCATAAAGGTGCCGAAGTCGCCGGTGATCTGCGGCTCTTTTGTCGGGATCTGTCCGGCGTATACGTTGCCCGTCGAACCATCGATCGTAAGCCAGTCACCCTGCCGGTACGATTTGCCGTTGACGGTGATGGCGCCGTTTGAAAAACGGATCGCTTCGACGCCCGAAACGCAGGGTTTGCCCATTTGGCGCGCGACGACAGCCGCGTGCGACGTGCGTCCGCCCGTTGCGGTGAGAATGCCCTGAGCCGCCGCCATACCGGCGATATCGTCCGGGCTCGTCTCTTTGCGGACGAGCAGCACTTTTTTGCCTTCTTTTGCAAGCTTTTCCGCTTCGTCTGCCGTAAACACGATTTGACCGCAGCCCGCTCCCGGAGAAGCGTTCAAGCCGCTCGCAATGACGCCTGCGCGTTTTGCCGCGTCTTTGTCGATCATCGGGTGAAGCAGCTGGTCGATCTGATCCGCATCGACGCGGAGGATCGCCTCTTCCTTCGTGATGAGTTTTTCGCCGACCATATCGACGGCCATTTTGACCGCGGCAGGACCGGTGCGTTTACCGTTGCGGCACTGGAGCATATAGAGCTTGCCCTGCTGAACGGTGAATTCCATATCCTGCATATCGTGATAGTGCTTTTCGAGATTGTTGCGGATTTTGATGAGTTCGTCGTATACTTTCGGATTGTCTTTTTTCAGCTGACTGATTTCCTGCGGCGTGCGAATGCCGGCGACGACGTCTTCGCCCTGCGCGTTCATCAAATATTCGCCGAAGAATTTGTTTTCGCCGGTCGAGGGGCTGCGGCTGAAGCACACGCCCGTGCCGGAATCGTTGCCCATATTGCCGAACACCATCGCCATAACGGTGACGGCCGTTCCCTTCAATCCTTTGATATTATTGAGCTCGCGGTACTTGATCGCGCGCGCATTCATCCACGAACCGAAAACCGCGTTGATCGCGTGCCACATCTGCTTTTCCGGATCCTGCGGGAATTCCGTTCCCGTCGTCTTTTGATACAGCGCTTTGTATTTTGCGACGATGTCTTGAAGCTCCGACGTATCGAGTTCGTTGTCGAGTTTTTTACCCGCGCGGGCTTTCGCTTCCGAAAGAATTTTTTCGAATTCTTCATGCGGAACGCCCATCGCGACGTCGCCGAACATTTGAATAAAGCGGCGGTACGCATCCCACGCAAAGCGCGGATTGTTCGTCTTTTTTGCAAGACCGAGCACCGATTTGTCGTTGAGACCGAGGTTGAGGATCGTGTCCATCATACCGGGCATGGAGCTCGCAGCACCCGAGCGGACGGAAACGAGCAGCGGATCGTCCGGAGCGCCGAGTTTTTTACCGAACGCGCGTTCGAGCTTTGCAAGATTTGCCGCGACGTCGGAATACAGTTCTTTCGGATACTTTCTGTCATTATCGTAGTACATCTTGCACACATCGGTTGAAATGGTGAATCCCGGCGGAACCGGAACACCGATATTCGTCATTTCGGCAAGGTTCGCACCTTTGCCTCCGAGTTCCGCACGCATATCGGCGTTGCCCTCGGCTTTTTTATTGCCGAAAAAATAAACGAGTTTTGTCTTTGCCATGTAATAACTCCATATAAGGATCGAGAGATAAGATAAGAAAATAATACAAGTAATCGCCTGCCCTGTCAATGCGGTTGTCCGTGCTGTCCGTGCGATAATTATTAATGCAGTGCTGCGCACCGTTTTTTCGACACCTGTTTGCCCGGCAAACTCGCGGCACAAACGATGCGAAGAGCGCGATTGTTCTCGACGATTTGAAGCGCATTTGCCGTTTCGGACAATACGTTTATTTTGCGCCGCCCAAATACGCTTCTTTGATACGCGTATCGGCGAGCAGCTCTTTTCCCGTACCTGAAAGCGTGATCCGCCCCGTTTCCATAACATACGCCGCGTCGGCGATTTTGAGCGCGGCGCGCGCATTCTGTTCGACGAGCAGCACGGTCGTACCCTCCGCGTTTATTTTACGAATCGTATCGAAAATATCTTTGATGATGAGCGGGGCGAGCCCGAGCGACGGTTCGTCGAGCATAAACAATTTCGGACGCGCCATAAGACCGCGCGCGACGGCGAGCATCTGCTGCTCTCCCCCGGAAAGCGTTCCCGCATTTTGTTTCGCGCGTTCTTTTAATCTCGGAAAAAGCTCATACACCATATCGCGGTCTCTTTCTATACCCGCTTTATCGCTTCGGTGATAAGCGCCGAGCGTAATGTTTTCCCACGTCGTGAGGTTGGGGAAAATACGGCGCCCTTCCGGCACGAGCACGACGCCATCCGAAACGATGCGCTTTGTTCCGAGTGCGGTCAGTTCTTTTCCGTTCCACGCGATGGAACCCGATTGCGGTTTTACCAATCCGACGATCGAATTGAGCGTCGTCGATTTTCCCGCTCCGTTCGCGCCGATCAGCGATACGATTTTTCCGTCGGGAACTTCGATCGAAATCCCTTGCAGCGCGTGAATGCCCCCGTAATATACTTCAACGTTCGTAAGCTCAAGCATCGCCGCCCTCCGCATCTCCGTCGAAGAATTCGTTTTCCGTACCCAAATACGCGTCGATCACTTTTTGATTCGAGCTTATCTCTTTCGGCGTTCCTTCGGCAATCGTATTACCGTATTCGAGCACATACATTCTGTCGCAGATTCCCATAACGACCTGCATATGATGTTCGATTAATAAAATCGAAATACCGAAATCGTTTCTGATTTTTTTAATAAAAACCATCAGCTCTTCCGATTCCTGGGGATTCATCCCCGCCGCCGGTTCGTCGAGCAGGAGCAGTTTCGGCCGCGTCGCAAGCGCGCGCACGATTTCAAGGCGGCGCTGTTCGCCGTAAGGCAAACTCGTCGCACTGTCGTACGCGTGTTTTTTTAAATTGACCTGATCGAGGAGATCGAGCGCATGTTCTTTGACTTTTTGAGCGCGGTGTCGGTATCCAGGCAAATGCAGCACCGATTCGAATACGCTGAAGTGCGCACGCAGATTTCCCGCAACCGTGACGTTTTCAAGCACGCTCATTTCGCCGAACAGCCTGATATTTTGAAACGTACGCGCAAGTCCGAGTTCGGTGATTTGATGCGGCTTCAATTTTACGATATCGGTATCGTCCCAAAAGATGCCGCCTCCGGTCGGTTTATACACGCCGGTGATCATATTGAACGCGGTCGTTTTGCCTGCTCCGTTCGGCCCGATCAAGCCGACGATTTCGCCGTCATCGACTTTGAGATTCAAATCCCGAACCGCCGTGAGTCCGCCGAACTGTATCGTCGTGTGAATGCACTGCAGCATCAGCGGCCTCCCGTTTTTCGATTTTTCAACTTCGGCACAAGTCCGATCTTTGCAAGATAATCCCAGGAAAATTCGTTCGTGCCCATGAGACCGCGCTGCCGATAGATGACGACGATCATAAGCAAAAGCGAAAAGACGACCATGCGCAGTCCGGGCAAACCGTTTGTTTTGACGAAAACGAAATTGAGCGGACCGTCGAGAAAGCGCAGCATTTCCATGCACACGGTGACGACGATCGATGCGATGACCGAACCCGTAATGCTGCCGTTTCCGCCGAGCACGACGATGAGCAGGATATTGTACGTGAGGCCGAACACGAACATACGCGGATCGATTGTCTGCATGAGGTGACCGAGCAAAGCGCCTCCGATTCCCGCCATAAAACCCGACATGATAAAACTGATCGTTTTAACTTTTGCAACGTTGATACCCATCGCTTCCGCCGCGATTTCGTTGTCGCGGATCGCTTTAAGCGAACTGCCGAAAGCGGAATTGATAAGCGCAACCGTAAAGACGATTGCGAGGATCGCGCAGCCCCACACGACGTAGGTCGTCGAATACTTCGGTAAGCCTTTTAAACCGAGCGCGCCGTTCGTCACTCGCTGCAAATTCGTAATGACGACGCGGATGATTTCCGCAAAACCGAGAGATGCGATCGCGAGATAATCGTCGTGCAGACGCAGCACCGGAAGCCCGATCAAAAAAGCAAAGAGCGCGGCGGCCAAGCCTGCAAGCAAAAGGGCCGGCAAAAACGGAATCTGAACGCCTGCAAGCGGTTGTATAATCGGCGCGAGGTAAAAATTCATTTCTTTTTGCGCGGGACTCATCGTCAAAAGCGCCGAAACATACGCGCCGATCGCCATAAAACCCGCATGTCCGAGCGAAAAAATGCCGGTAAAACCGTTTAATAAATTGAGCGAAAGCGCAAGGACGATATAGATTGCGCAGAGATTGAAAACGCGCAGCGTAAAATTATCGAAAAAAATATCGGCTGCGGCGATGAACGCAAGCGCAAGCACAGATGCACACACGGTCAATATCGTTTTTTTCTTTTTATCGATTGTTATGACTGCCGCGCTCATACTTTTTCCACTTGGTTTTTTCCGAGCAGCCCCGCAGGCTTAAAGAGCAGCACGAGGATAAGCACGATAAACGCAAACGCGTCGCGGTAGCCGGTAAGCGCCGGCAAAAACGCGATTATCATGATTTCGAGAAAGCCGAGCAAAAAACCGCCGAGCACCGCTCCTCCTATATTGCCGATGCCGCCGAGCACCGCTGCGATAAAACACTTGAGTCCCGGCATGATGCCCATCGTCGGATTCAGCTGAGGATATTTTAACGCCCACAGGATGCCGCCGATGGCAGCCATGAGCGAACCGATTCCGAACGTAAAAGAAATCGTTTTATCGACGTCGATCGCCTGAAGACGTGCCGCATCCAAATCGGTCGAAACCGCACGCATCGCCATACCCGTCTTCGTTTTATTGACGACCCAAAGCAGCAACACGAGGAGTACGGCCGTCACAATCGGAATGACTGCGCTGATTGCAACGACGGTAACCGCGTTTTTCGACGAACCGAACGTAAACAATTTATTAAAAATATCGGGAACGGGAAAACCTTTTTGCCGTCCGCCGAAAACGACGGTCGCCAAGTTTTCGATCAAAAACGAAGCGCCGATAGCGCTTATCATAACGGAAATTTTCGGCGAATCGCGAAGCGGCCGGTAGGCGACCCGTTCAAGTCCGATCCCGAGCAGAGCCGTCAGCGAAATCGCAACGATAAAAGCAACCCACCACGGTAAAAAAAACGTCGCGATGAGATAAAACGCAAAATACCCGCCGAGCATAAAGATATCGCCGTGCGCAAAGTTGATGAGGCGCAATATGCCGTACACCATCGTATAACCGATTGCGATGAGCGCGTAGAGGCTGCCGAGCGAAAGCGCATTTACGATATGCTGCAAAAAAAGTACCGGTGTCATATACAGTTCCGAAACACGATACCTGCCGCAAAGTACTTGCACCGTCTTACGGCAGGTATTATTAATTATTAAAAATTCTTACGGGTTTACGATTGTGATATAGGTAAACTTTCCGTCTTTTACCGTTTTAATAAAAGCGCTTTTCGTCGCATCGCCGTTTTCATCGAGCGTAACGTTTCCGGCAACTCCTTCGAAGTCGCTCGTCGCCGCAATCGCATCGCGAATCTTCGTCGTGTCGATCGAATCGGCCCGACGTATCGCGTCGAGAACAAGGCGATATCCGTCAAAAGCGAGAACCGTAAACGCGGCGGGTTCTTTGTGATACTCTTCATCGTATTTTGCCAAAAAAGTTTTCGCAAGATCGCCCGTCGCACCGCCTGCATCGAAAGCTGTAGAAAGAAGACAGCCTTCAACGGCATCTTTTCCGACATCGATGAGTTCGGGTGTTTCCCACGTATCGCCGCCGAGGAAGGGAGCGGTAATGCCGAGCTCTCTCGCCTGCTTCATGATAAGGGCGCTTTCCGTGTAATTGCCCGGCGCAAAGATCACGTCGGGATTGCTCGCTTTGATCGTCGTCAGCTGCGCGGTAAAATCCTGATCGCCGGTATTGTAATTGAGCTCTGCAAGAATGCTCGATTCTCCGGCAAGTTTTTTAAACGTGTCGGAAAAGAATTTCGCAAGACCGACGGAATAATCGTTCGAAATTTCACGGATAAGCACCGCGGTTTTCGCGTTGAGATTTTTATTCGCGTATGTCGCCATAACGGTTCCCTGAAACGGATCGATAAAGCATACGCGGAAATAATACGGATTGTCCTTTGTAACGAGGGGATTCGTACACGTCAATCCCATTGCCGGAACTTTCGCTTCCTGCACGATGGGACCCGCTGCGATGGAATAGCCCGAACCCCACGAACCGAGTACAACCTTTACTTTTTCTTTGTCAACGAGGCGCTGTACCGCATTCGCCGCTTCGACTTTATCGGATTTGTTGTCGGCGACCACGAGTTCGACTTTATATTCTTTCCCGCCCGCCGTAACCGTCGGATACAGTTCGTTTGCAAGACGGACGCCTTCGAGCTCAAGGGCGCCGCCGGCCGCATTCGCTCCCGTCATCGGTTCGAATACGCCGATTTTAATCGTATCGCTTTCCGCCTGAGCGTTTTTTTTCGTACATGAAACAAAGGTGCCGAGTGTAAAAACGGCCGCTGCGAAGGCGACGAGTTTATCGATTTTTTTCATAATTTCCTCGAAATGATAAAATAGCGGCACAGTATGTGCGCCGCCTTTGCAAGGTATCGCTTGTTATTTTAGCGATCACTCAGTGCGAAGCTGCTACCGTTTTGAGACCCTTTCGAAGCGCAAAAGCGATAAGGCAGGTTGCGATGATCATGACGCACGAAAGCGAATTGATGACGGGGGAAACGCCGAATCGTATCATCGAATAGACGTACAGCGGCAGCGTCGTCGAACCCGGCCCCGACACGAAAAAGGTGATGACGAAGTCTTCGAGCGACATCGTGATCGCGATGAGAAAGCCCGACAGGATGCCCGGCAAAAGAGAAGGAACGACGACTTTGACGAGCGTCTGTAATTCCGTCGCGCCCAAATCGTGCGCCGCTTCAACGATCGAAAAATCGAATTCGTCGAGCCGAGCCTTTACCATGAGATAGACGAAAGGCAGACAAAACGTCGTGTGCGCCGCAAATATCGTAAAGAGTCCGAGCGGTATGTGCACGCGGCTGAAAAATATCAGCGTTGAGATACCGACGATGACTTCGGGCAAAATCATCGGCAGATAGGTAACGCCTTCGATGATTTTCCGCCCGCGAAACGTATACCAACTGCAGCCGATCGCCGCAAGAGAAGCGAGCAGCGTCGAAACGGCGGCCGATGTAAAAGCGACGATGAGGCTGTTTAAAAGCGCTTCCCACAAAGGGCGGGAGTCGAAGATGAGCGCTTTATACCACGTAAGCGAAAGACGCGTAAATTCGGCGCCTCTGCTGTCGTTGAACGAATACGCGATGATAACGACGAGCGGCAGAAACAAAAAGAGAATCGTGATCGCGAGCATCACATTTGAAAACGAAAATATTGCAGCGCGCTGCTTCCACGATTTTTTCGCGTGCCGCGCGGGCTCGGACTGCCGCCGTTTTTTTACCGCAGGAAATAAAAAGAAAAATATATTCGTCATTTTATCATCCCTCTCGTAAAACCGTGTGCATTTCCGTTTACCGAATAGACCTCATCTTTTACATTCGAAGATTTGAGTTTGGCGTCGCGTTTATTCGCGCGGCTCATCCACAAAATACCTGCAATGCTGATGAGCGTTATGATCATGGAAAAAGCGGCGGACAGCGGCCAGTTGCGCGCCTTTTGCACTTGATCGACGATGACGTTTCCGAGCATATACGAATCTTTGCCGCCGACTAAAAGAGGCACGGCGTAAGCGCCGAAAATCGGGATAAACGTAAAGATGACGGCCGTTACGATGCCGCTTCTGATACCGGGGATGAGCACTTTCAGCATCGCCTGCATTTTATTCGCACCCAAATCGCGCGCCGCTTCGAGCAGCGAAAAATCGAAGCGGTCGACTGCGGTGAAGATCGGCAATATAGCAAACGGCAAATACATGTACACCGAAACGAGGATGACCGCGTTTTGATTGTACAAAAATTGTATGTAATCTTTTGTGATGCCGAGCGATATGAGAATTTGATTTAAGATGCCGTCGTTGTTGAGGATCGACATCCAGGCGAAAACGCGGATGAGCGAATTCGTCCAAAACGGAATGATTATTAAAAAAAGCAAAAGCGTTTGACGGCGGCTTCTCGCTATCGCGTATCCGCACGGAATGGCAATGAGCACGGTGAGCACAGTCGAAATGATCGTGATCTTGAGCGTTCGAAGCACGAGTATGCCGTAATTGGGATTGAACATTCGGCGGTAGGCTGCAAGCGAAAACTGTCCTTCAACACCGCCGTATAATCCTTTTTTTAAAAAACTGTAGACGAAGATGATGAGAAGCGGTGCGATAAAAAATACAAAGAGCCAAACGCCCATCGGCCACGCGTATGCCGTGCCCTGATTGATCGTGCCGTCTTTTACCGCGGGAGGCTTCGTATCCGTCGTTTTCATTTTTGTATATCCTCGACGATATAGCCGTCTTCCGCCGCCCACGAAATATAGACGTCGTCTTTCCATTGGATGGCCGGTCCGTCGTCAAAATAAATCGTATGCTGTTTGAAAACTTTGACGAGCGCGCCGTTTTCGAGCCGCACGTAAAACTTCGATTGGAATCCGGAATACACCGGTTCTTCGACGATGCCTTTGAACACGTTGATATCGGTACGGCCGTGCGTTTCAGGCGGTTCTTTCGTGATGCGGATTTTTTCCGGGCGGATCGTAAAAGCGACCTTTTGCCCCTTTTGCGTCGGGCCGTAGTCGGTTACCTGCATATAGCGGTCGAGGCTTGCCGTCGCTTCGGTGTCGCTCGCAAGCGGCGCCTGATGGCCGAGCGCGGGAACGGAACAGGTAACCATATAGTCCGGATCTTTTCCCGGCGTTTGATGCGGCACGCAATCGACGACCTGCGCTTCGAAGAGGTTCGTTTCGCCGATAAACTGCGCGACGAATTGCGTCGCAGGGCTTTCGTAAATTTCGAACGGCGTTCCGACTTGCAGCACGTGCCCCGCATTCATAACGGCGATGTGATCCGACACGGAAAGCGCTTCGCTTTGATCGTGCGTCACGTAGATGAATGTTATGCCGATTTTATCGTGCAGATTGTCGAGATCGATGAGAAGATTTGCGCGGAGCTTTGCGTCGAGTGCGGAAAGCGGTTCGTCGAGCAAAAGCACTTTCGGCTCGTTTATCAGCGCGCGCGCGATCGCAACCCGCTGCTTTTGTCCGCCCGAAAGCTGATTCGGTTTTTTATGGATGTGCTGATCGAGTTGAACGAGGTGAATGTAATACTTCACTTTTTCGTCGATCGTTTCTTTCGGCACTTTTCTCAAGCGCAGCGGAAATGCGACGTTTTCGTATACCGAAAGATGCGGAAAAAGCGCATAGGTTTGAAAAACCGTATTCGAATGGCGCTTGTCCGGCGGAAGAGAGACGACGTTCGTTCCGTCGAACAGCACCGCGCCTTCGTCGGGGTATTCGAAACCCGCGATGATACGCAAAAGCGTCGTCTTACCGCAGCCTGAAGGACCGAGGAGGGAAAAAAATTCTCCCGGCTCGATTGTAATATTGATATCGTCGAGAGCGATAAAACCGTTATCGAATCTCTTCGAGACATGCTCAATGGTAACCCGGCTCCCTTTCACTTCAAGCAACCTCGGTACAATGTGATGACAGAGCCGTATTCAAAACGGCTCAAATGTAGGCACATTATATACAAAGGGAATGGGGTATTCAAGCGCTACCGCGCTTTTTCAAAAACGCGGCACACTTCGTATATGTACGCTTCATGGTAATCTTTGTCGGGATAAACGCTTGCATCGATATTTTTATCGACAAAAAGTTTCGGATCGATATACTGCGAATACAATTTTTTCCCGACAATGACGAGCTCGGCTTCCGCTACGGAGACGGTACCGCTTATCGGATAGGGACTGATGCCGGCCTTTTTCCACTTATCCGTATCGCGTCCCGAAATCGTACCGCAGATTTTCAGCGCGTCACGATACCCGTCGGGCAAAAAAGAGAGCGTTACCGAATCGTACGAATCGATAAAAGTTTTTGTAAAGCGCTGCGGCCGGATAAAAACTTCAGCCACGTTTTTTTGCCACAAACCGCCGAACATACCCCAGCTCGCAGTCATCGTATTGCAGTCTTTTTCGGTTCCGGCGGAGATAAGCATCCATTGTTTTAAAACTTTCGAAAAGGGATTAAACGAAAGATCGTCTGTCGATATTTCACGAAACGAAGGCGTATTCATAGTTATTATTTTAAATCATCACGTCTCCGGCGTCAATACGGCTCTCGTCAATCCTGCAAATCGATACAACAGGGCAACGGCACCGAAAACCGTATTTTCCAAAAAGCAGCGTGCAACGTAAAAAATCGACTGCACTTCCGGCAACACCCTGTCGCTTGAGCGGGAAACTCCGCGCTCAGTGCTATAAAGGCACGTTTCGGCATTTTCCGACAGGGAGCTTCCGTGCGTTATTCCGCGGGGTTTACCGCACCCTTTACGATTTTTTCAACTCGCCAATTTTCTTTCGTATGCAAAACAATATCGCCGAGCGTGCCGTTTTCGGCTTTACGACGGAGCGCGATACAGCCCGACCGCTTGAGCATTTTCGAAGCGGTCAAATCCGCGGTACTCGCAGCATCCGAAGGCAGATCGCTTTTCCAAAATCCTTTTGCCGACATCGCCTGTGCCGCCCCTTTTATATTTTCATTACTCCACGCCGTGCTCCCTGCAGGCGCATACAATACGGCATCGAGTACATCACCGGTAAAAGAATTGACAAGCATGAGTACATCCTCTTTATCACCCAAACACGCTTTTTCATTCGGAGACCAAATATCGCGCATCACGGGAGACGTATACCATCCGGAAGAAAGTGCGAGATCGCTGCCCGTTTCGTTCACACAACCTTCCCCCTTCGTACGCAAATGAACGATTACGGTTTCGCCGGCTTTTACTTCCGCAGAAGGAAGCGTAAACGCCCGGTCGCTTCCGTCGGACGCGCTTTGAAGAGTAAGCCCCGCAGCGTTTCCGCCCGTAAGCGCATAGAGTTCGACAAACTCGCACTTTGCATCCTTTCCTCCGCTCGGCGCCGATGCAAACTGAGGATGAATGCCGCTTATAACGATTTTCGGAATACGTCCGTTAAAACCGACGAACGGAACATAAAACGTGAGCGAATTGCCGTTTTCATCTCGGGCTTCGCCGTACAGCGCATAATGTGCACCCGCTTCAAGCGCTTCGGAAGCTTCGACGATCACGCTTTTGCTCCCGTCATCGTACGACACGCTCACGGGGATTCCTCCCGTTTCTCCCGACGCGGCTTTCAGAATCGGCGATATTTTGTCCTGCTCCGAAAACGCTTCACCGGCCGAAAAAGATGCGGCGCGGGTAATGACCGCCCCCGTAATCGTAACCCGCTCGGAAAACGAAAGCGTCACATGCCGTTCGCTTTTGGCTGTGTAAGATTCAAGGACGGGAGCTGCATAATCGCCTCGAAGCAGCTGTAAACCTTCGTCCGTCACTTTGCACGACACGGGGCAAAGCGAAAACAGAATGCAGGCGGATAAAAGAGCCGTCTGCAAAAGCCATATCCACACTCGGAAAGATTTCCGTTTCATTTCGACCTCCCGACGACGGAGCCGCCCCTTCGATTCTCATGCGAACCGAAAACGCGGCTTTTGTCGTCGTATAATAAATCGGGAAATTTTTTCAAAAACGGAGTTTTTATAAGCCGTAAATGCCGAATTTTGAAAATATTTTTAAATAAAGATATGCTTTCGACGAGAACTTCGCTCGGCTCCGCCTCACTACCGAGTTCGCCTCGCAAATTCACCGTGTATGCCGCAGGATGCGCGCTAAAGCACTTCGGTTACCGAGCTGATAATATGCAGCACATTTGAAAATCCGGTCGCTTCGACAGCATCGCGGCTTTCCGGCGAAGGAGAGAGCAAATAGAGCGTATGTCCCTTATCTTCTCCGTCGTTGAACGCCGCCATAATCGTTCCCATGCCCGAATAATCGATTTCCGAAACTTGAGACAGATCGAGTACGACGTTACCGCGTCCGATCTCATCGTACAGCTTTTGCTGAAATTCACCGATCGTATATGCGATGATCGCGCCTTTGAGTTCGTACAACACGTAATTCGCGCCGCTCTTTTCCGTAATCGTCAGTTGCTCCATAAGTATCTCCGAATATTACACGTATTTGATAACGAGGGCGCTTACGTCCGCTTCGATTTCTTTCGACATGAATTTAACGAGATTGTCATAGATGAACTGCGCTATACGCGAAGCCGGGTACGTCAAATTCGACAGCATAATCTGCTGTACGCGCTCTTTACCGAACGTTTCCCCGCGGAGCGAACGCGACGTAAGGACGCCGTTCGTACACGAAAGGACGACGTCGCCTTTGGCAAGCTTTATCTGCCGTACCGAAATATACGGAGCGATATCGCGCACAAAGCCGAGCACGTGACCGCGTCCCTGAATTTCTATAACGTTGTTGTACGATTGCGTATATACAAAAATCGCGGGAATGCCGCAGTTGATGTAGTACATCACGTCGTTTGAAAAATCGATGAGCGCAAAAGTGCCGTTGAAGATGGTACCTTTCGGAAGGTTTTCGCGGATAAATGCATTGACTTTTTTGACGAGCAATTTAAAATCGCGGGTTTCCGAAAGAAAGGTTCGTATAATCGATTTTAAAATGACCATATTCATACTCGCCGCAATTCCCTGACCGCTCAAACTCCCGATAACGAAAAGATGCGTATGATCGTTGATCCTGATCAGATCGATAAACTCGCCGCCGATATTGTGCGCCGATTTCATGATATAACCGACATCGGCTTTCGGGTTTTCCACCGCATTAACGTCTTCCTGAATGGAAGCGATGACTTGAGACGACATACGGATTTCGCGATTGACCGTACCGATGATCTCTCTGTTCGAAATATTGCGCATATAATAGCCGAATACGAAAAAGTACGAATACAAGTGAGTAAGAATGGAAATATCGTAATCGGTATAATGATCGCCGCTCGTCTTCAAACCGAGCGTGATGCAGCCGAGGAGGTTCCGTCCTTCGCTCAAAAGGATGAGCGCATCCGACTGCGTGTCCGCAAAAAGAGCGGCAAGGGCATCCCGTGCTTCGGCGACATCGCTTCGCGCATCTATGTCCGAAACCGAAATGACGTTGCGGCCGGCATTGAGCAGAACATCGAATGCGGGGTTATCCGCACGGACGGACGCGAGGCCGACAGCGGATGAAAACGCATTTTCAAGATATGCTTCGCCGTTGTTGACGAATACGGACATGGACGAACACTGCAGATTTCTCGTAAATATGTTATGCACGCCCATGAGAATTTCGTCCATTTCGCCGCTGTAGTCGATCGATGCCAAATCGCTCTCGAATGCGCTTTCGTAGTCGGCGGGACGAAGGCGGCGCGTAGTCGTAAGATACGTGGACACAGCCCAAATAAACACGAGCGATAAGGCGGTACCGACGATCAAAATAATATCGAACGGCAATGTCAAACCGCCGAAAAACGGATAGAGCAGAATAAACACACACACGACAAATACGCTCGGAATGATGTACGCGAACAAAAGCCTCAAAATAAAAACGAGGACGTCGTTTGCCGACGGCAGCGCTTCGATCATTTCCGAACGCAGCAAAAGAAGCAAAAGAGACGAATACGCAATCGGGTACAGAAGCGCAAAACCGGGAATATTGCGCGACAGGAAATTCAAAAACACAAAACTCGCCCACATGACGACGACTGCAAAAAATTCGATATATCCCCGATACCTTTCAAGACGCGTTGAGCGGTATTCGTTAAGCAGCAGCATAACGAGCGTACAGAAGCCCGGCAGCACAAATCGATACAGGACGATAAAAACCGCAAGCCAATCCCATGTAAAAATTCCCCGAAGCTCATTGGGGAAAATATATCGGGCAATTATCCTTACGCCGACATCGGGAGAAATGACGATCATTTGAAATTTTGCAAATACGATATATAACGCAAGTACGAAGAAAAATATCTTCAAAACGACGACGAACGGCAGCGTACGTTTTACTTTCCGCAAAATAAAATAAAACGAAACATTCGTCAAAAAAAAGGCTTCCATAACGAAAAGCAGTTTTGAAATCATGCCGAACAGGCCTTCGCTGAACGGAAACGTCAATGTGACGGCGAGCAGCACCGAAACGCATGCTCCCAATAAAACGTTGTCAATAAACCGTTCACCGTGTATACCCTTTGTACGGTGCAGATAATTCGTATAGACGGCAAGCCAGATAAAAAATGCGGCAAATCCGAAATCGAGAATGATAAACGCCATATCAGCCTACCTTCGCAGCCATCATCGTGACGTCGTCATGGAGACGCGCACCGCCGTTGTATTCGGGGATAAGGCGCACGATATCGTCGATAAATTCCTCAGGCATTTTGCCGGCGCTTGTCCGAAGCGTGTCTTGAAAGACATCGCTGCTTCCGAGCTGAATACCGTTCGAATCCATGATCTCCGACAAACCGTCGGAAGCTATGAGGAGCATATCGCCGCGGTAAAGCCTTCGCTCTTCGACGGTGATATCGCCCAAATCGATGATGCCGACGAGACTCGCATTCGATGCGAGCGATTTTATTTTGTAGCCGTCGGGCGCACGCGAAAGAACGAGCGGGTCGGACATGGATGCGTTGATATAGCGCAGCGTCATTTTATCGGTATCGATGATGCCGATAAACAATACCGTGTATTTATCCTGGAGCTTCATATTTTTTATAGCGCGGTCAATTTCGCGGATAACGGCTTCAAGGTTTTCTTTATCGTCGATAATTTTCAGCGTATTGACGACGAGTCCCATGATGAGCGCCGCGGCAAGACCTTTTCCGGAAACGTCGCCGAGGAGAAGGAGCGTTTTGTTTTTATCGATTTGCAAAACGGAATAATAATCGCCCGACACG
>ERZ773042.622-NODE-622-length-23791-cov-36.532946_pt1 | contig 23791 bp, 9 predicted proteins | sample MGYA00511664_ERZ773042 | MGnify/ENA primary metagenome ERZ773042 (study PRJEB29015, sample SAMEA2737984) | human oral metagenome | biome: human oral; feature: human-associated habitat; material: dental | place: China | collected 2036 ... | reverse complement strand
TATCAGTTTATCTTGCTGCAGCAGCCTACGGATTTGTCTATCTGACCTATAGCATATACAAATACCAAAGTTTGAAAGGTCTGCTCCAACAATTGCGGGCTCGTTGATGCTTGAGAAATTATAAATAATTTAACAATTTAAATGCTAAGCCCTGTCTGGGCTTTTTGTATGCACTCAAAAGTTTGGATCGTTGTCATCTGTAGTGGGTGAACGACTTGAATCGAAATCCTGCGCAATAAAGCTCAGTTTCTCATTCTTAAAGTTATATTCCTCCTAGATCATAGGCGCAGGAAGCTAGGTCAGATCTATCTTAGTCTTCAATTCATGCAACTTCCATATGATGGTTAAAGTGTATACAGTAAGTTTTTAACGATGGCAGTTATAGGGACTTTCTCGATTAGTTTTTGAGTGATTTGTTGGTTGACGATAGTTGCGAATTGGTGATTTTTCTTGACCAAGGAAGTCTCAGCGACAGCCATTTTGCTACAGGTTATACAATAAAGCCATCATTTCCAAAGTGATTTTACACACTACAGAAACGATAGAACCATTATTAGTAATTTCCCTTTTCAGCTCAAGTTTCTTGTGCTACAATGGAGGTATACTGAAATTCGTGTTAAAGAGGGAGTTACATGAAAAAGAAGGATTTTATTTATTATGCTAGTGCGGCATTGCTACTAGCTGTTTCAGTTCGACCTGCTTATGCAGATGAACAAGAGTCTGCTGTACAGCCTATCCAAGTAAAAGCTGAACAAGCTCAGGATACAGTGGCAAAGACAGCTTCAGATGATTCAGAAACAGTCGAGTCAAAGGGAGAGACCGGTATTGATCGTCAGGAAGAGCAAGAAAAATCACAAGCTGAACAAAAGACAGAAAATAGTCAGTCAGTACCAGCTTCTCTTCCAAAACAGTCAGAAACTAAGGTTGAGAACCAGTCGGCTAGTATTGAAGAAACTGCCCAAAGAGAAGAAGTTAGCAAGGTTGATGAGGCTGCATCGAAAAAAGGAGCTGTTGGGAACACAACCTTCTATAGCACTGGACATGCTGGGCCGGCTAGTCGTTCAAGTGATGTGGCTGTTCAACCCAAAACATTTGTCGATGTCAGCAGTCATAACGGAAGCATAAGCGTCAATGACTATCGCACTCTTGCCAACAAGGGAGTTGGTGGAGTTGTCGTGAAACTAACAGAAGGCACCACCTATAGGAACCCTTACGCAGGAGAACAAGCTCGCAATGCCCAGTTGGCTGGTTTGCAAGTGTCTGCCTATGCTTTTTCACATTATACTAGTGAAGAGCAGGCAAGAGCAGAAGCTCGTCACTTTATCTCAGAAGCTAGAAATCTTAATCTTCCAAAGAATACGGTCATGGTTAATGATATGGAAGATGCTAAAATGAAGGATAACATCAATCGGAATACCCTTGCATGGGCTGATGAAATGCGTAAGAATGGCTATACAAACCTTATGTATTATGCCAGCGCCAGCTGGATTGATGAAAATAATCTAAGAGGGAAAGGGCCTGTCAAGACAGCACAGTTCGGTTTGGAAAATTTCTGGGTAGCTCAATACCCAACAGCTAAACTCTCAGCTAACGATGCGAAGACTCTCCGCTATAATGGTCGGGCAGGGGCTTGGCAGTTTACCTCTCAGGCCGAATTGTTGCCAGGTAAGCACGTTTTTGACCATAGTGTAGACTATACTGGCCGTTTCACCTCTCAAGCTAAACCAGCGCCAGAAGTACCCAAAGGACCTCTGAGCGGGAAGATTACCATTGAAAATAACGATTCTCTTGCAGGTCGTTTTGACGTTGTTATTTCAAATGTCTTGGCCCCTCAAGGTGTAGCCAGTGTTTCTGTACCAGTTTGGTCGGATGATAAAGGTCAGGATGATTTGGTTTGGTATCATGCGACTCTTCAGCAAGATGGTCGCTATCGCGTAACAGTGAAAGCTAGTGACCATAAGAATGCTACAGGTAAGTATCATGTTCATCTCTACTATACACAACTAAATGGTGAGCAGATAGGAGTAACTGCAACAACTACTGAAGTTTCTATTGGAAAGACGGCAAATAAAGAGAAACCTAGTGGAAGAGTCACGATTGAAAATAATAACCCTACCACTGGCACTTTTGATGCGGTCATTCGCGATGTCGTTTCTCCAAATGGACTTAAGGAAGTACTAGTTCCAACCTGGTCAGAAGTCAATGGTCAGGATGACCTAGTTTGGCACAAGGCAGTGAAGCAGGCAGATGGTAGCTACCGAGCGACGATTAAAGCTAGCGATCATAAAAATTCCCAAGGGAAGTATCTGTCTCATGTCTATTATGTTACAGCGACAGGAACAAAAGAATTTGTAACGGGTACGGCTACTACCGTTCATCACAAGCATTCAGCTGGGACTCTTACAATTGAAAATAATAACTCTACCACAGGCATTTTTGATGCGGTTATTCGTAATGTAGTCGCCCCAAATGGTCTCAATGAAGTATTAGTTCCAACCTGGTCAGAAGTCAACGGTCAGGATGATCTTGTTTGGCACAAGGCAGTAAAACAAGCAGATGGTAGCTACCGAGCGACGATTAAAGCTAGCGATCATAAAAATTCCCAAGGGAAGTATCTGTCTCATGTCTATTATGTTACAGCGACAGGAACAAAAGAATTTGTAACGGGTACGGCTACTACCGTTCATCAAAGCAAGGTGACTGGCATCTTAACCATTACCAATAAGAACCCAGAGTTAGGGAGCTTTGATGTCGTCATATCAGATGTCTTCAGTCCTAAAGGAGTTCAATCGGTTCAAGTTCCCGTTTGGTCTGACCAAGGCGGACAAGACGACTTGATCTGGTATAATGCGACTCGTCAATCAGATGGTAGCTATAAGGCTAGCATCAAGGCAGAAAATCACAAGAATTCTACTGGTACTTATCACGTTCATCTATACTACATCCAGAATGATGGCAGTCGTATAGGAGTCCATTCTGCTACAACGCAGGTAGAGTACCACAATCTAACGCATAAGACGAAAGCTTATATTAAAGACGTAAATTCTCAGACTGGCACATTTACCGTTGCGGTGGATCAATCTGCCCAAGGAAAACGAATTAAAAATATTCGCGCAGCTGTGTGGTCTCAAGCGCATCAAGAAAATTTGTCTTGGTATACGCAGACCCCTGCTGGTGGTCATACCGAGATTGGGATTGCGGCTGTAAACCACGGAAATAAACAAGGTGATTACACCACTCACGTTTATGTTGATTATACGGATGGTAGCGTGGAAGGATTTAACCTAGGGCAAACAAGATTAATCCCACGCCAAGTGACAGATCAAAAAAATAGAGTTATTCGTGCGGCTTCAAATCTGGTAGGTACGTCAACGGGTAGTGCGGCTCATCAGCGCATGGTTGAGGACTATAACAGTGTGAAACCTCTACCAGTTGGCTATGCTGTAAAGAATACAGATGATTGGTGCGATGTATTTGTTACAGTTGTTTTCCAACGAGAAGGTCTTAGTTATCTAGTTGGACGAGAATGTGGAGTAGAACGTCATATTCAGATTTTCAAAAAATTAGGAATTTGGAATGAAGATGGAACTACGACTCCTCAATCAGGTGATATTATTACTTTCAACTGGGATAAAGATACCCAGCAAAATGATGGCTGGGCGGATCATATAGGTATTGTTGAGAGAGTAGAGAATGGATGGATTCATACAATCGAAGGAAATTCAAGCAACGGAGTTGTGAGAAGAAATACCTATCGGGTTGGTCATGGTAATATTCGAGGATTTGCAAGACCACGTTATCAATAAACAAAAGGTTGAAGAAAGTTGCTCTAGGGCATACTTTCCTCGGCCTTTTTACTTATAGGTCTGAAAATCTCTAGAAGTGCTATTTTGGAGCTTGATAGGGCAGGTTTTTCATTGATTTCATTACTTGTAGGCGCTATAGAAAATGATGGTTTATAGGATAAGAAGAAAAGTGGTTGTCATCAAATGATATGATTCTTAATGTTTGTGTCATCTAGCCTTGACAGATTGTAACAATGAACATGCTATAATGTCTGCATGAAGACAGAAAATACAACTTTACATGCTGTTAAGGCTCTAGCCTGTTTTAGTATCGTTTCTTTGCACTTTTTGTTACCAGGGGAATTTGGTGTCTTTTATCAGATTGTGGCTCGTTTTGCAGTGCCCTTTTTCATGATGTTATCGGGCTATTATTCCTTTAATATTTCTAGGGAAAAAGTCAAGTATCGCCTTAAGCAGATGCTTCTTTTGACAGTTGCTAGTCTTTTGTTTTACTCAATTGTGCATTTTATTAACTTAGTGCTGTCGGGAGAGCTGGCTGAAAAGATGGCAACTATAGACCTGTCTGATTTTGCCGATTTCTTCTTTTTTAATAGTCCCAGAGATTTGATTGGTCCAGCTGCTACTCCGACCTGGTATTTGTTGGCTATTTCCTATATTTACGGGCTTTATCTCCTTTTTTATAAGTATTTCCACCACCTGACCACCTTTGGTGTGTCTCTGATTCTGCTAGCTTTGGCTTTTTGTATCGAATTCAATACCAACAGTACCCTTTACTATCGAAATTTCCTGTTTATGGGTCTTCCCTTTTTCATTATGGGGATGCAGTTTGCCAAGTATCGGGAACGTATTTTAGCCTACGACTTATCGTCTGTCAGGAAATGGGCTATTAGCTTGGGAATAATAGGTTTGATTCTGCTTGAATACTGTTTTATGGGGACGGAGCACGACCTTTACCCCAGCACTCTTTTATCATCTAGTGCGATTTTCCTCTATGCGATCAGAAATGGGAGCAATATTGATGTTCCGATTTTGAACAATATCGCCAAGCGATATGCCACTATGATTTATATTATTCACCCGTTCATCATCTTCGTCTTTAGGCAATTAATGCCTCGGAATGACATATACAATTTTGGCTTCTTTATCATTCTCTTGTTGTCATATCTACTGAGCATGCTCTTTCAGAAAGTTATCAGACCCAGAATTATCATCCTGCTTCCAGCTTAGTAAAGCAAGATAGGAGATAGAATCGATTTCTGACACCAAAGAAAAGAGAGTGGGACAGAAATCGGTAATTCGTTAGAATTCGATTTCGTCGTCCCACCTCCGCACAGTTGAGTAGGGCTGTAAAAGCTGATGAAATCAGCGTAGTAGAGCCCACTCAACCACTGCGTCTTGCTCGACAATCCAAAGACAATTTAGAGGCTAGGACTTTTGTCCCAGTCTTTTTTCTTGCGTCTACTAAGGCGAAAGAAGTGGAGGTCTCTGTGTGCTTGGTTATGATGCCTGGAGGCTTAGTTCGATTAGATTTGAGTTTACTAGTAGTACTTCTTATGCTTTCAGCTTTTTTAGCCCTTCTTCAAAGCTTTTAGATGGAGCTTCAAGGCTGATTTTTTCTAAAGTAAAGGGATGGACGAAGCTCAGTCGGTGGGCGTGAAGCATGAGACGACCTTGGGGCTGCGGATGATATAGAGGATCACCGACCAAGGGAAAGGCGTGGTGGGATAGGTGGACACGGATCTGATGGGTACGACCAGTTTTGAGTTGGCATTTGACAAGAGTTTTTTGACCAAAGCTTTTTAAGTGAGTCACGTGCGTTTCGGCGTATTGGCCATGTTTGTTGTCAACCAGCCGTTTTCTCCGATCATGGCGATCGCGACCGATTTTGTCCTTATATATTCTGCTTTTCTCGGTAAACTTACCATCTACTAAAGCCCAGTATTCTCGCTGGATATCCTTGTTTTCCAGTAGGCGGTTGAGTATAGGCAAGACAAAGGGGTTTTTGGCAAAGAGAACAGCGCCACTGGTCTCCTTGTCAAGTCTGTGAACCACATAGCAGGTCTCTCCAACATAGGCAGATACATGATTGAGCAGAGCTAGTTCGGTCGGCTCATTGGCGTGAGTTTTCATACCCTCTGGTTTGTTGACGATGATGAGATGCTGGTCTTGGTAGAGTTCCTGGACAAGTTCCGGCTGGCCCATAAGGATGGCTTTTGCTGGGTAATCTTCTTCATCAAAGGTCAGCGACAAGAGATCGCCTGCCTGAATCTTGCTTTGCCAATTGATAGTTTGATCATTGACCAAGACATGCTTTTTTGTCCGAAGGAAGTGGCGGATTTTTCTGGGAATGAGGAAATAGTCTTCCAGTAGTTCTTTTATGCTCATAGTGGGCATTTTTTCAGGGATTTGAAAGTTAAATTGCATGCCTTTATTTTAACAAAAAGAGCAGAACTTTGAAAGCTAGCATCAAAAAGAGGGTAGAAGCTCTGCTATTTCTTAAAAAATTCTAAAAGGAAGGCCCTATGGAACAGCACTTTCTTGTATACTCTCTGGGAAGGTGATAAAATAAGGGTTATGAAAAAGCTAAATGATATTTTTGAAACCTTAATTCAACATTTTAAGAAAGAAGATTCACCGGCTGAGTCTGCAGAGGAGACAGACACAAGTGCTGAACCACGTCTGTCTCGATCCGGTCGCTCAGCTAAGCGAACATCTTCAAAAGGACAAGGTCCCTTCCGACGTTTTTGGCGTAGGTACCATCTGACCAAGATTATCTTGATTTTAGGTCTAGGCTTTGGTCTAGTGACGGGAGGCTATCTCTTTTATGTAGCCAAGACCACCAATGTCAACGACTTACAAAATGCCTTGAAGGCAACTACGATGATCTATGATAAAGATGGTCAAGAAGCGGGGAGTTTGACAGGTCAAAAAGGGACCTATGTCGAATTGGATCAGATCAGTAAGGACTTGCAGAATGCTGTTATTGCGACCGAAGACCGCTCCTTCTACAAAAATAGCGGAATCAATTATGGCCGTTTCTTCTTAGCAATTTTGACAGCGGGCCGATCGGGCGGTGGCTCGACCATCACTCAGCAGTTGGCCAAAAATGCATATCTTTCTCAGGACCAGACCATCGAGCGGAAGGCCAAGGAGTTTTTCCTAGCTCTAGAATTGACCAAAAAATACAGTAAGGATCAGATTCTGACCATGTATCTGAATAATTCTTACTTTGGTAATGGTGTCTGGGGAGTAGAGGATGCCAGCAAGAAATACTTTGGAGTATCAGCGAGTCAACTGTCTCTCGATCAAGCAGCCACACTGGCCGGTATGCTCAAGGGGCCTGAGATATACAATCCCTTGTACTCAGTTGAAAATGCGACCAATCGACGGGATACAGTTCTGAATAATATGGTTGCAGCTGGTTATATTGACAAAGCAACAGCTGATCAAGCAGCGGCGAATGGTCTTGGTAGCCAGTTGGTGGATGCCTATACAGGGAAATCCGAAGATTACCGCTATCCATCTTATTTTGATGCTGTCATTAACGAAGCCATTCATGACTATGGTTTAAAAGAAGAAGATATCATCAAAAATGGCTATCGTATCTATACTGAGCTGGATCAAAACTATCAGGCCAGTATGCAGGTTATTTACAGTAACGAGAGTCTCTTCCCTGTTTCAGAAGTAGATGGAACACGAGCAGAATCGGGAAGTGTAGCCTTGGATCCCAAGACTGGAGGGGTGAGAGCCCTGGTCGGTCGGGTTAACAGTCAGACGGCCGGTTTCCGTTCCTTTAACTATGCGACCCAGTCAGCTCGTAGTCCAGGTTCGACCATTAAACCACTGGTTGTATATAGCCCAGCGATCGCAGCTGGTTGGTCAACTGATAAAGAGTTAGACAATACTACGACGACTTATGGATCTTATACTGTCAATAACTATGGTGGCATTCAAACTAGCCCGACAGTTCCTATGTATCAAGCCTTGGCGGATTCTTTGAATATCCCAGCAGTTGCAACAGTTAAAGAGTTGGGTCTAGAGAAAGCCTTTGAATATGGTCAAAAGTTTGGCTTGAATATGAAAAAGGTTGAGCAAAATCTCAGTGTAGCATTGGGGGCAGGTGTGAATACCAATCCTCTCCAAATGGCTCAGGCCTACTCCGCTTTTGCGAATGATGGTGTCATGCATGATGCCCACTTGATCACTAAGATTGAAAACGCTAGTGGTCAAATCGTTAAGACCCACAAGTCTAGCTCCACTCGAGTGCTCAATCAGTCGACTGCGAAAAAAATGACCAGTATGATGTTAGGGACCTTCTCAAACGGAACGGGAATCTACGCAGCGCCATATAATTATACGATGGCAGGTAAGACAGGGACGACTGAGACAGATTTCAACCCTGACTTATCTGGAGATCAGTGGGTTATTGGCTATACACCAGACGTTGTTATCAGTCAGTGGCTAGGATTTCCAAAGACAGATGAAAACCACTACCTGACAGGAACCAGTGCTAACGAAGCTTCTGTAATTTTCCGAAATGTAGCCAATAGTGTCTTGCCATACACGGAAGGAACCAAATTCTCTGAAAAGAATACCTATGCTCAAAATGGTATTGCCCCGGTAGACACCTATGGCACTGGAAATACCGAGAATCAAGGCGGAAATGACTTCTTACAGAATGTACAGGACAAGGCAAAAGAAATAGTCGATCAGGCTAAAAATGCTATCGAAGAGGCAGATATTCCAGGTAAAGCTAAGAATGCTTGGGATACAGTCAAGAGCTGGTTTGGTTGGTAAGTTTCTTATCTCAATAGATGGATTATTTATAGAAGTCTATCTCTTGAGACTCCAGCCTGGGTTTATCAATCAAGAAGCATATGTCACAGTAAATCAATCAGATAAAAAGACCTTTAGGAAAATCCTAAAGGTCTTTATCAGGTACACTGAAGGTGTCACCGTGTTCAAAATCACCGTATTGGTAACCACGTTTGAACCAACGCATACGTTGCTCCGCACTTCCGTGTGTAAAACTATCAGGCACAGAATAGCCATAGGCCTGCTCTTGCAAGGTGTCGTCTCCGACTGCATGGGCTGCATTAAGTGCTTCCTCAATATCGCCAACATCTAGTAAGTTTTCTTGTTCAATGTAACGAGCCCAGACCCCAGCGTAGTAGTCCGCCTGAAGTTCCAAACGAACATTTAGAGCATTCTTTTCCTTTTCTGATTTTCCTCTCACCATTTGCTGGTAGGATTGAAGTGTCCCTAGTTGGTTTTGGATATGGTGTCCGACTTCGTGCGCGATAACATAAGCCATAGCAAAGTCACCACTTGCCCGATACTTAGTAGTCAGCTCTTGGTAAAAGCGAATATCTAGGTAAATTTTTTGGTCGTTAGGACAGTAAAAAGGTCCAGCAGAGGCCTGGCCAACCCCACAACCAGTCCTGGTTTGACCAGTATAGAAGACCAGTTTGGGCTTATAATAGGTTCTTCCTTCTTTTTCAAAGGTTTGAGTCCAAAAAACTTCTGTAGTCCCTAAGACCTTGCTGACAAATTGGGCGTCTTTGTCATTGACCTGAGTATGGCTTTGCTGAGAAACTTGGGTGGACTCATAGTGGTGGGAAGTCCCTGTGTCAAAAATGCCAGACAAACCAGCACCACCCCCTAAGAAAAGTAAGAGTAGTATTAGGACAAGCTTGCTTTTAAAACTGCCAGGCGCTAACAGGATTCGCAATATTCCGTTTCCCAGTCGAGCATTGCCTGACCCGTAGCTAGCCGATCCCCCTTCGTTGCGACGGTCTTCAATATTATTACTTTCTTTCAAATGATCAGTTTTCACGTTTTCATCTCCTTTATGACATCTATTTTACCAAATCACCAGCGAAAATAATAGCTGTTCGTTAGATGAAGTAAAAAAGCTTCAAAGGATTGACGTCCAGACCTTGTCAAAAGATAAAAATCCTGCTATAATTGGAAAGATGGAGGCGTTATGGCATTAAAAAAAGCAAGTCTGGCGTGTACGGTTTGTGGATCGAGAAATTACTCAATAAAGCTGAGTAGTACGCCAAAACCAAAACGTCTAGAAGTAAACAAGTTTTGTAAACATTGTAATAAATACACTATTCATAAAGAAACAAGATAGGAGAGAGTTGTGAAATTTCTTAAGGACACTTTTACAGTTTTAAAAGATACAACATGGCCAACAGGTAAGCAAAGCTGGATTGATTTTATTTCGATTATGGAATATACAGCCTTCTTTGTTGTGGTTATCTATTTATTTGACTTATTGGTATCTCACGGACTGCTTCGTTTGTTGAATCTCTTTTAAGTTGATTAGAGACTGGGAAATTCCCCAGTCTTTTTTGATAAAATTGTCAGTAAACTTCTTGGCATTCCCTATTTTTATGATATAATAAAGCTAGAGAAAACGGAAAAAGCCATTAGGCTTTTTTATAGTGTTTTAGTTTATGATTTTCTAAACTAAGAATTGCTAAAAAAGAAAGGAAATAAAATGGATAGTTTTGATAAAGGCTGGTTTGTACTGCAGACCTACTCTGGATATGAAAACAAGGTGAAAGAAAATCTCTTGCAACGCGCTCAGACATATAATATGTTAGAAAATATCTTGCGCGTGGAAATCCCTACTCAGACCGTGCAAGTAGAGAAAAATGGCAAGACCAAGGAAATCGAAGAGAATCGCTTCCCTGGTTATGTTCTGGTAGAAATGGTCATGACCGATGAGGCTTGGTTTGTTGTCCGTAATACTCCTAACGTAACAGGTTTTGTCGGATCTCACGGAAACCGCTCTAAACCGACTCCACTCTTGGAAGAAGAAATCCGCAACATTTTGATCTCTATGGGACAAACTGTGCAAGAATTTGACATTCATGTCAAGGTTGGTGATACCGTTCGGATTATTGACGGAGCCTTTACAGATTATACAGGAAAAATTACTGAGATTGACAATAATAAAGTTAAGATGGTCATCTCAATGTTTGGAAATGACACCATTGCAGAAGTGAACCTGAATCAAATCGCAGAATTATGATAGAAACAAAAAGCAGATTACCATCTGCTTTTTTATTTTTTGTTCAGGTGGGTTTTTGTGAAAAGGCTAAAAATAGGCTTCAACTGTTCTGAATATAGGTCCAAAAAAGGAAAGAAAAACGACTTAAAAATTCTGATAATTTTAAGTTTTTAGGCAATCGTTTTCCTTTTAATAAATAGTGTTATCTTTCAAAGTATTTTGCATAAATTTTAGACAAAATGCTTGTTATGCTCAAAAAAAACTGTTATAATAACCGTATAATTGGCGCATTGTATATGACGGCTTTTTTTATGGTTTTTTTTAGCAAGAAAAGATCGATATTTGTACAGCGCTTGCTCTTATGTCAAAATTTGATAGAGACGGAATTTAACTAGGAGGGAACATGTTAAAGGAAAAGTGGTGGCTACCCTTTTTGACTGTTGGAGTCATTCTGGTAGCGGTCTTTGCTTTGTTTTACATCGCAGGTCCTAACAGGTATAATAAAGGATCGACTCAGAAGGATGGTAGTTCAGCTGTAGAGTATGAGCTGACCGGACAGCAGTTGCCAGAGTTTGAAATGGTAGACCAAGCAGGGTATCAAAAGAAGATTACAGAGTTTTATAATAAACCCATGCTGGTAGTAGAGTGGGCTAGCTGGTGTCCAGATTGTCAAAAACAGTTACCAGAGATTCAAAAAGTATATGAAAAGTATAAGGATAAAATTCATTTTGTCATGTTGGATATGCTTGATTTCAAAAGAGAAACGAAAGAAAGAGCGGATCAGTATATCAGTGAAAAAGATTATACTTTCCCATATTACTATGACACAGATGAGCGAGCGGCGGATATCCTCCATGTTCAATCAATCCCCACGATTTATCTAGTCGATAAGAATCAAAAGGTAAAGAAAGTAATGACAGACTTTCACGATGAAGCAGCGCTTGAAAAACAGCTAGAAGAGATTTAAATAAAAGAAAGAGAAGGGAGAGCTTGTATAAAAGTTTCTACTATTATATAGGCTTTAAAATAGCATGAAAGATTTTTTGAAAAAGGTTTTAATACTATTTACCGTCCTATTGATGTCAATGCCATCCAGCGTCTTGAATCTAGGGACTTCAGTTGTTCGAGCTGATGATCCTCTGAATATTGAGACGAGACGGATTGATGAGCATACAACGATCACACAAAATGGGTGTTATCGTAAGATTGAAAAAACGGACGCAACGGACTGGACAGTTCCGCGGCAACCAATTGACTTGGTTATCCTGCAGGATGCCAGTGGATCATTCCGGACAACTATTCCAAGTGTAAAACGTGCTCTCAAACGTTTGACAACATATGTTCGTCCAGAACAATACGATGAGACCAATCCTTATCTCGTTAAGACTGACGACCCTCGGACAACTGACCGCGTTTTCGTAGCTTCTTACCAAGGTTTGGATCAGGTGCGTTACTTTAATAATAACGATTTCAGTGGCAACCCTGCAGATACATTTACTGATCCGGATACAACCGGTAAACACTACACCTATGGAAATAGCGGCTTAACAAGCGATCAAAATAAAATTCATAACTTTATTGATAATATTGCTGTTGATGGTGGAACCCCAACTGTTCCAGCTATTCAAGATACGATCGCTCAGTACAACAGTGTCAAAGGCAATATGGAACACGGTCGTAAGACAGTCTTCCTCCTGGTAACGGATGGGGTAGCCAATGGTTACCGTCTGCCAGGATCAAACACAGTTGTAATGGATAAGAGCTATACAAGAACGTGGGATATCCAACGTGCTTGGGGGGTAGATAGCTATCCAGAAGCAGCTCAAGATATTACTAGTCGTGCCAATGAGTTGAGAGATGCTGGTAACCAGCTGAAAGCAGCGGTTGGTTCAGAAGGTTCTGTGGTTGTAGGTTTCTGGGAACGTGTTGATAACTTCACTGAACCATATTATCAATATGGTCGTGCTTATCTGAATGGTTTTGGCAATACGATTAATATTGGGGACGACCGTTCCGTTCAAGCTATCTTCCACGATGCACTTCAATCCATGGCTTCACCAGACAAGGTTGTAAACGGCAAGAATGTTTCCTTCTATGTTAATGAGCAAAATAACATTGATGTATTCTCGCAAAAGATTTTGGAATCAGTAGCGGCCGCTTTAGTTAAAGATGATATCACTGGTGAGTTTGATATCACCGATGGCTACAAGGTAGATGCTATCCGAATCAATGGTAAGAAGATTGTTCCGAAAGTAACAGATCCTAACAAGGAAATCCGCGGTACAATCACACAGACTGGTAACAAGGTTAAAATTTCTGTTCCAGATAGTGTCTTCAATCCAGGTAAAAACAGCTTTGACTACGACTTGAGTAAGGAAGCTCGTGCACCTGAGACAGATGAAGATAGCGAAGTAGATCCTCCTGAGAATTATGTTCCAGAGAAGGAAGAAATCACAGTTCCAGAATTGACTGGTATATTTAAAGCAGGTGACTTCAAAACAGATAAAATTGGTGGTCGGAATCAAAAAGTTGAAGTTCAAAAATTAGAATACTGTTATCCAAGTGCAACGAAGACTGTGAAAGATGCGGACGCTAGCAATGACATTGGTGTCATTCTGGATCCGTTAGAGTTGACTAAGAAACCATCTTATTCTGCACAACTAAGCAAGAAGGACGAAGAGTTCACTTACACTGTCGACTACAACTTCAATAACGTTCCTTACGAATTTGAAAAGAACGTTATGTTGACAGACCCAATTGACTACCGCTTGGAAGTGGTGAGTCATTCTGCTCAAGGTCCAGATGGACAAAGCTGGCCGACTCGTGTGGTAACACAACAAGATGCTGGAGGCAACTCACAAAGCGTCGTTGTAGCAGATGTTCCACCGCAAGGTAAGGATTATAATTACCTGATCATGAAGAAGGCGAAACTGAAGATGACAGTCCGCCTGAAAGAAGAGTACCGTAAGAACCAAGCCAGCAAGGCTTACTTGGCAATCTTACAAAACAACAATGGTTACGGTTTAGTTAACCAAGGTAACATCATGTGGAATGGTGAAGATGATTCACCAAACCAAGATGCCCACGCCAAGACAAAAGACAAGGCAAGTACGATTCGTCGTTCAAACCCAATTTATGTTAAACCACCACTTGATACAGAAGTAGACAAGAAGGTTAACGAAAAAGAACACGAAGGTCTACAAGCAGATGGCGAAGAGTTTGAATATAAGGTAACTGCTCCATGGCCAGGTATTGCTGACAAGTTCACCTTGACAGATACAGTTGTAGATGAACTTGAAATTGTACCAAATTCAGCTAAAGTAACAGTAGCAGGCAAGTCCTACAGTGGTTTAACCAAAGCGATCTCAATCAATGGTCAAACAATTGAGATTACATTAGACAAGGATCAATTGACTTCACTGAACCGTTTGATCTCTCGTCGTGGTGGAAGCGAAGTACAGGAAATCGAACTGATCTTCAAGGCTAAGATTCGTCCGGGCGCTGACCTTTCTAAATATAAGAAGAATGGTGCGGTAAACATTCCGAATACAGCTGATGTTATTCTAAATGATAAGAAGAAAACTTCGAAAGAAGTAACGGTTACTCCACCGAAACCAAAAGAACCAACTGTTTCTAAGAAGATTAACAACACCTTGGATAGTCTGGTAACCTTCGATGGTCAACCGTACACTTACAACATCACAACAGCTGTGCCAAGTGATGTAGCAGGCTACAAGAAATTTGTCATTAGCGATAAGCTGGATGCCGATCTCGAATTTGATGGACAAGCAAGCATCAGCGGTCCATTGGCAGATGTCTTTGAAATCCAAACAAATGGTCAAACTGTTACTGCAACAGTGAAAGAAGGCAAGTTCAAAGAACTCGCGAAATATTCATTCGTTGAACTGACTATTCCAGCAAAAGTTAAAGCTGGTGTGACAGGTAAGACTATTGAAAACAAGGCTAAGATTTCATTTACTAATGAAAACAATGTGGCTAAGGAAGTCGAGTCTAATCCAGTAACGGTGACTCCTCCACCAGTAACTAAGAAGATCAATGAAAACTTGGATCACTTGGATATTGCAACTGGTCAGCCATACAAGTACAATGTTAAGACTACACTTCCAAGTGATATCACATCCTACAAAGAATTTATGATTACCGATACTTTGGAAGATGAGTTAAGCGTTATTAATGAAGGTGCAGACAAACCAGTTATCAGCGGTCCTGCTGCAGACTTCTTTGACGTGACTGTCAGTGGCCAAAAAGTAACGGCAACAATGAAAAACTTTGCCGGAGCAAGTGCCCTAGCTGGTCAAGAAATTGAACTGGTTATCCCAGCGAAAATTAATGACGGTGTCACTCGTTCTAACATTCCAAACAAAGCGACATTTAGCTTCAAGGATAAGAACGACCATAAAGGTGAAAAAGAAACAATTCCTGTAACGGTGACTCCACCAACAGAACCAAATGTTTCTAAGAAGATTAACGGTGATCAAGATAATGCAACGATTGCTGCAGAAACAGATTTCACCTATAATATTAAGACCACTTTGCCAAATGATATTGATACATATAAATCATTTGTCATCACCGATACTCTAGATGAAAATCTTGGAGTGGTGAACCCAGAACCAAGCATTTCTGAAGAAGCCAAGAAATTCTTCGATATTACTGTTTCAGGAAATACTGTTACAGCAACAATGAAGGACTTTGCTAAAGCGAGCGATCTTGCAAATAAAGAAATTGAGTTGGTTATCCACGCTAAAGTGAAGAAAGAATCTGTTCTTCCAGAAATTCCAAACACGGCTAAGATTACTTATACTAATAAGAATAACGAGTCTAAGGAAAAAGAAACAGAGCCAGTTAAAGTGACTCCTCCACCAATTACGAAGAAAGTAAATGGTAAGGATCAAGAAGATTTGGCAAGCTTAACAAGCACCTTCAAGTATACAGTGGATTCAAAAGTTCCAACTGTAGCAGATAAGTTTGTACTTTCTGATACCTTGGAAGAAGTCTTGACCTTTGATGGAGATGCGACTGTAACGATTGATGGTCAGGCCGTGACAGATGTAACGGTTGCGAAGAAAGACCAAAAACTGACAGTTACCTTCGATAAGGACCAAGTCAAGAAATATGCAGGCAAGGCTGTTCAAGTAGCCTTCGATGCTAAGATTAAATCTGGCTACACAGTTGACCAATTAGTTGCTAAGTATCCAAATGGAGATAAAGCAGCGATTCCAAACAAAGCTAGCTTTGTGGTCAATGACAATCCAGAAACAGAGAAATTCTCTAACCCAGTTACTGTTACACCGCCACCACCAAACACTCCAGAAATTGAGAAGAAGGTTAATGGTGCAGACAGTTACAATCTGCAAACCCGTCTTGAAGAATTCACTTATAGTCTGAATACAGCGATGCCAACAAATGCGACTGAATTCACCGTAACAGATGAACTGAAGTCCGTTCTTGAATTCGCTGGCAACAAGGGCGATGTCCAAGTGAAGATTGACGGCAAGGCTGCCAATGATCAAGCTACTATTTCTACAGATAAGAATACCTTGACAGTGGCCTTTGCGGAAAAAGCAGTGAAAGCTAATGCTGGTAAGTCAATCGAAGTAACCTTCAAGGCTAAAATCCGTGAAGGAGCAAATCTTCTGGATTACCTAGTTCCTGGTCAAGGCATCCGGATCCCGAACAAGGCTTCTTATGACATCGATCATAATCCTAAGTTCCATAAGGATTCCAATGAAGTGCCAGTAACTCCTCCATCTCCAGAACAACCACCAATTGAAAAAGATGTCAATGATAAGGCAGAAGCAACCTTGGAAGCACGTGATGAAGAATTCACTTATCATGTGAAAACCAAGATTCCTTATGAAGCAACAGCCTTCAACATCACTGATACTCTGAAAGACGTTTTGGACTTCTCAGGTGAAAAAGGTCAGGCAGAAGCGACTGTAGATGGTAAGAAACTGTCAGATGATCATATCGCGATCAATGGCCAAACAATCACAGTTACACTGAACCAAGAAGAACTGAAAGCCAATGCAGATAAGGAAATTAAGTTAACCTTCAAGGCTAAGATTCGTCCAAATGCCAACCTTGCTGCCTATGTCGTTGGTGATAAAGTTGTTATCAATAACCAAGCTTCTTATAATGTAGATTTACCAGACAATCCTGGAGTTCATAAAGATTCAAATATCGTTCCAGTGACTCCTCCAAGTCCTGAAAAACCAGAGATTGAAAAGACTGTTAATGATGCAAAAGAAGCGACTCTTGCTAACCGTGACGAAATCTTTACTTATAAAGTGAAGACAAAAGTACCGTTTGATGCAACAGCCTTCTCTATCGATGACACCATTAAGGATGTTCTAGAGTTTGCGGATGCTGGAAGTGCTACTCTTAATGGAGAAGCTTTAGAAGCAGACCGTATCTCTATCGCTGATCAAAAGATCACCTTGACTCTGACAGAAGACCAAGTCAAGAACAATGGCGGTAAAGAAGTTGTTCTGACCTTCAAGGCTAAGATTCGCCAAGGTGCCAACCTGTCTGGCTACATTGAAAAAGGTAAGACAGTCATCAATAACCAAGCGTCTTATAACGCTGCCTTCCCTAACGATCCTAACTTCCATAAAGATTCAAACATCGTCCCAGTGACCCCTCCAAGTCCGGAAAATCCACCGATTGAGAAGAAGGTCAATGAGGCTGAATCAGCTAACTTAGGAGCTCGTGATGAAGAATTCACCTACACCATCGACACAACTGTGCCGCTTGATGTTACAGGCTTCGCAGTCTACGATACGATTGAAAAAGTCTTAGAATTCTCAGGTGAAAATGGCCAAGCAAGTGCAACGGTAGATGGTCAACCACTAGATGCCAGCCATATTACAATTAAAGGTCAGAAGATCACAGTCAAACTGACAGAAGACGAAGCGAAAGCCCTAGGAGGCAAAGCAGTTCATGTCAGCTTCAAGGCTAAGATCAAAGCGGGAGCGAACCTGTCAGACTACATCGAAAAAGATGGTACGACACGGATTTACAACACCGCTAAATACAACTTTAACAATGACCCAGGAACAGAACAAAGTTCTAAACCAGTTCCAGTCATTCCACCAACCCCAACTGAACCAGAACTGAAGAAGGAAGTAAACGGTAAAGAAGCTGAAACATTAGCTAACCGTGACGATGTCTTCACTTACACTGTGAAGACTACTGTACCGCAAGATGCGACAGCCTTCTCTATCAGCGATAGTTTAGTTCCAGTACTTGAATTTGCTGGCGAAGATGCAGAAGCATCTCTCACACTCAATGGTGAAAAGCTGGATGCAAAACAAATCAAGCTGAAAGACCAAACCATCAGTGCTGAGTTGACTGAAGCTCAAGTGAAAGCAAACGGTGGTAAAGAAGTTGTCCTCAACTTCAAAGCTAAGATTCGTGAAGGTGCAAACCTAGCAGATTACATCGGAGCAGACGGCGCAACGCGTGTACCTAACAAGGCGTCTTATGTGGCTAACTTCCCACACCGTCCAAAAGTTGAGAAAGATTCAAACATCGTCCCAGTGACTCCTCCATCACCAGAAAATCCACCAGTTGAGAAGAAGGTTAATAACAAGCCATCTGCAACTCTGGACAGCCGTGACGAAGAGTTCACTTACACCATCGATACGAAAGTACCTGTCGATGCGACTGGCTTCAAGATTACCGACGAATTGAAAGACGTTCTTGAATTCTCAGGTAAGAAAGGCCAAGCAGAAGTCACAGTAGATGGTGACAAAGATGTGATCGAAGATTCACAAATCACTGTAGATAAACAAGTTCTGACAGTAACTCTGACGAAGGATCAAGTGAAGAAATACGGCAATAAAGCTGTTCATGTAAGCTTCAAGGCTAAAATTCGTAAGAATGTCAGCCTGGCAGGCTACATTGAAGCAGACGGCGTAACTCGGATTCCTAACATTGCTAAATACATCATTAACGATGATCCGAAGACAGAAAAGAGCACAGAACCAGTTCCAGTGATTCCACCAAGCCCAGAAGAACCTGGTATTAAGAAAGAAGTGAATGGTCAGCCAGAAGCAACGCTGAAAGAACGTTATGAAGAGTTTACTTATAAAGTAACAACTTCTGTACCACAAGATGCGACAGCCTTCTCAGTATCAGATACTCTTGTACCAGTGTTAGAATTCTCAGGTGAGAAAGGTCAAGCAACAGCGACTCTCGATGGTCAAGAAATTGATGCCAACCGTATCAATGTTGCAGACCAAACAATCTCTATGGCTCTGACAGAAGACGAAGTGAAAGCAAATGGTGGTAAGGAAGTAACCTTGACCTTCAAGGCTAAGATTCGTGAAGGTGCGAACTTGTCTGCCTACATTGAAAAAGGTAAGACTAGCATCCCGAATACAGCTTCTTACACAGCAGGCTTCCCAAATCGTCCAGAAATCCATAAGGATTCGAACCGAGTACCAGTAACGCCTCCAACTCCAGAAGAACCTGAAATTAAGAAGGATGTCAATGGTAAGGAAGAGGAAACGCTGGCCAACCGTAACGATGAGTTCACCTACCACATCAATACGAAAGTACCGTTTGATGCAACAGCCTTCTCTATCAACGATGAGCTGAAAGACGTTCTTGAATTTGCGGATGGAACAGGTCGTGCGACTGCTAGCCTAAATGGCCAAGCTCTTGATGCCGATCGTATCTCAGTCAATGGTCAAACCATTACTGTTAACCTAACCGAAGACCAAGTCAAGAACAATGGTGGTAAAGATGTGAACCTAACCTTCACAGCTAAGATTCGCCAAGGTGTCAACCTATCTGGCTACATTAAAGATGGTAAGACTAGCATTCCGAATAAGGCAAGCTACCGAGTGGACTTCCCGAACAACCCAGGCGTAACTAAGGATTCTAATGAAGTCCCAGTGACCCCTCCAAGTCCGGAAAATCCACCGATTGAGAAGAAGGTCAATGAGGCTGAATCAGCTAACTTAGGAGCTCGTGATGAAGAATTCACCTACACCATCGACACAACTGTGCCGCTTGATGTTACAGGCTTCGCAGTCTACGATACGATTGAAAAAGTCTTAGAATTCTCAGGTGAAAATGGCCAAGCAAGTGCAACGGTAGATGGTCAACCACTAGATGCCAGCCATATTACAATTAAAGGTCAGAAGATCACAGTCAAACTGACAGAAGACGAAGCGAAAGCCCTAGGAGGCAAAGCAGTTCATGTCAGCTTCAAGGCTAAGATCAAAGCGGGAGCGAACCTGTCAGACTACATCGAAAAAGATGGTACGACACGGATTTACAACACCGCTAAATACAACTTTAACAATGACCCAGGAACAGAACAAAGTTCTAAACCAGTTCCAGTCATTCCACCAACCCCAACTGAACCAGAACTGAAGAAGGAAGTAAACGGTAAAGAAGCTGAAACATTAGCTAACCGTGACGATGTCTTCACTTACACTGTGAAGACTACTGTACCGCAAGATGCGACAGCCTTCTCTATCAGCGATAGTTTAGTTCCAGTACTTGAATTTGCTGGCGAAGATGCAGAAGCATCTCTCACACTCAATGGTGAAAAGCTGGATGCAAAACAAATCAAGCTGAAAGACCAAACCATCAGTGCTGAGTTGACTGAAGCTCAAGTGAAAGCAAACGGTGGTAAAGAAGTTGTTCTCAACTTCAAGGCTAAGATCAGAGAGGGTGCAAACTTGTCAGCTTACATGAAAGCAGACAAGGCAGAAGTACCGAACAAGGCTTCTTACACAGTTGGCTTCCCTAACAAACCAGCTGTAACGAAGGACTCTAACGAAGTACCTGTCACTCCTCCATCTCCAGAACAGCCACCGATTGAAAAAGATGTGAATTCAAAACCTTCTGAAACAATTGCAGATCGAACAGAAGAATTCACATACAACATTCATACAACTATGCCTCAAGATGCGACAGGCTTCACAGTTACCGATGAATTGAAAGACGTTCTTGAATTTGCCGGTGATGTCCAAGTCACTCTTGGTGGTAAGAAAGCAGACGCAGCTGTAGCGAAAAACGGTCAAACTCTGGAAGTAACCTTCCCAGAAGAGACTGTCAAAGCAAATGGTGGTAAGAAAGTCCAAGTAACCTTCAAAGCGAAGATTAAAGCGGACGCAGACTTAACTCCATATGAAACAGCTAATAGCTACTCTGTACCAAATACAGCTTCTTACTTGATTAACAATAATCCAGCAAGCAAGAAAGAAACTAAGCCAGTTACGGTCGAAGTTCCAAAACAACCTGGACCAGAGGTTACGAAGAAGATTAACCGTACATTGGATCACTTAGATGTTGACCGTGATGTTCCTTACATGTACAATGTCAACACACAAATTCCAAAAGATATACGCCTCTACAAAGAGTTCACCGTTACGGATACTTTGGAACCAGTTCTCGAAATTACAGGAACTCCTGTAGCTTACGTGGATGGTTATGCAACAGACGCTGTGGAAACAAAAGTGGAAGGCAATACAGTTACTGTAACAGTGAAAGACTTCGCTCGTATCAGTGGCTATAAAGAAATCCAACTTTACATTCCAGCTAAGCTGAAAGCAGATAGTGACTTATCAGCTTACGAAAACCAAACTGTTCCAAACAAGGCAACAATTGCCTTCAAGGATAGCAATGGCAAGAACGGCACAAAAGAATCTAACCCAGTAACCGTTCGTCCACGGGATCCAGAAAAACCTGAGGAACCAAAACCAAACGAACCAGCTAAGACAGTAGGTCCAGCTGATGGATCAAACCCATCGACTGCTTACCGCCTGAAAGAACTCAAGGAAGGCTTCCGCTTTGACGTGACAGCGAAGGTACCGACTGATCCAGTTGATGAATCAGGCAACCCTATCAAAGACGCTCAAGGCCGTGATGTGAAGACTGAATTGAATAGCTTTACGGTAACAGATGAACTTGAAAAAGTTCTGAAAGTGGACCGTGTAGCTGTTAAGGTTGAGGAAAATAAAGTCGCAGAAGCCATTGCGAAGATTACTGCTAAGATTGAAAAAGCAGAAAGCGACCTGAAAGAGCTCGAAGGCAAAGAGACAAATGGTACTTTCGCTAAGAAACTGGCAGAAGCAGAGAAGAAGGTAGAAGAGCTAACAGCACAATTGGCAGCAGCCAAAGAAAAAGCTGCAGCGACACCTGCACCTGCAACACCAGCTCCAGCTTCAGATTCTGACGCAGGCGATGCTACAGCGACACCTGCTCCAGCAGACAATAACGCTGAAGTGGCATCCCTTGAAGAAAGCCTCAAAGCAGCACAAGCTGAATTGGAACAACTGAAAGCAGATGGTGCGAAAGCTGGTAACCTCGCAACTCCTGAAGAACAAAAAGTTGAACAAGATAAACTGAATAAGAACCTTGAACAACTGAAAGAGAGCAAAGAGAAACTCGAAAAAGCTCTCGAAGCATTCACAACAGTGAATGACAAGGGTGAGATCACGGATGAAGCTCTTGCGAAAATCGCCAAAGTAACTGTAGAAGGTCAGAAAGTTACCGTTGAAGTTACAGATAAGGCTGTTTTAGAAGCCTTGAAGGGTAGCACCTTCCGCGTCATCATCTATTCATCTATTAAAGACGGAGCAGACTTGTCTAGCTACCTGAACAAAGAGAATAATGAGACGAAGATTCCGAATAAGGCTACTGTAACCTTCAACGATAAACCGAAAGTAACTAATACAGTAAACGTTTATCCGCCAGAGCCAAATACACCGCCGACAACGCCACCACATACACCACCGACAACACCGAATACGCCGCCACCAACAACCCCAGATACGCCACCAGCGCCTAAGGGTGACTTGCCACCGGCACCAACACCAGAGCCAGAAAAACCTAAGAATATCTTGCCAAAAACAGGTACTTCTGCTACTATGGTAAATGAGGTGATTATTGGAATGATCCTTGTGCTGATGGGACTTCTTTTGAGAAGAAAACCAAAGCATTAATGTAAGATAGTCCAGGAGAGCGATGCTCTTCTGGTTACTATCGTATTATTAGGAAAAAGATTAAAGGAAAATCATTATGGATAGAAAAAAGTTAATTAAGTTAGGAATCTCAGTGCTAGCTGTTAATGCTTTGGGAGCAGTAGCCGTTTATAAATATCCTGAGCTGACACATGTACCTACTGTCTATGCAGAGGAAGTGCCTGGTGAGGATGAGGAAATTCCAGATGCATCTGAAGCGCAAGCAGCAGCGAACTTTAAAAATCAAATGGATGAATTTGAAAAAGCAATCAATGAATTCAATCCAGATGATTCAGATACTAAGGAAAGTTTGCAGTATGCTTTGGAAGATGCAGAAGGGTACCATACTACTGCAGTTAATGCGATCAAGAGTGAAGAAGGCAAGAAAGGTTTTGCCAAGTACGAAGCTCGTTACCAAGCTTTAAAAGCAAAAGCTCAAGCCCTTCTAAATGGTGAATCACCAAAACCTCAACCAGAGATCACCACTCAGGACGTTACAGTCAAAGAACCAATCCCTTACGGATCTTCAACTGAAAAAAATCCAGCTTTACCAAAAGGCACAAGAAACAAAAAAGTTCAAGGTGTCAATGGTGAAAAGGAAGTTGTCTACACAATCACTTATACAGACGGCAAGGAAACAGGCCGTGTGAAAAAGTCTGAAACAGTTATTAAACCAGCTGTAGACGAGGTGATCGAAGAAGGTACTGGTCCAGTCATTACCACTAAGGAAGAAACTAAGACTGAAGAAGTGGATTTCCAAGTCAAAGAAGTACCAAATCCAGCCCTTCCAGAAGGCGTCCGCAATGTAACAACTCCAGGTAAAAAAGGTGTTCGTACAATCATTGAGACAGTAACCTACGCAGACGGTGTTGAAACAGGTCGTGTAGTGAAATCCAACACCATCACAACTCCAGCAGTTGATGAAGTTGTTGAAGTAGGAACTAAGAAAGCTCCAG
>ERZ773042.621-NODE-621-length-23799-cov-6.307699_pt1 | contig 23799 bp, 26 predicted proteins | sample MGYA00511664_ERZ773042 | MGnify/ENA primary metagenome ERZ773042 (study PRJEB29015, sample SAMEA2737984) | human oral metagenome | biome: human oral; feature: human-associated habitat; material: dental | place: China | collected 2036 ... | reverse complement strand
TCCTCAATCGTGTGCCCCGTCTGCCGATTAAAGTCATGTAAAAAATCCATAACTTTACGCGCATAATCGCTTTCTGTCCGATACACGACAACTACTCGCATGATTCCTGCCCTTTCTGGCGGCGCTGCTCCAATATCTTGACGAAATCATCCAGCGTTTCAAACTTCTGAAACACGCTGGCAAAACGTACGTACGCCACTTCGTTACGCTTGGCTAATTCATCCAGCACGAACTCGCCTATTTGCCGCGACGGCACTTCTGAGGCGCCCAGCGCATACAATTTATCTTCAACCGCCGTAATAATCGACTCGACTTCCTCGTCAGATTTAAGGAATTTGCCGACCGACTGGCGCACCGCATGCGCCAACTTGACGCGGTCAAATAACTCGCGGCTGCCGTTTTTCTTAGTCACGATTAAGTTTGGCTTTTCTACTCGTTCGTACGTAGTGAAACGCCGTCCATCTGGCGTCTCGCGGCGGCGGCGAATCGCCACACCGTCAGAGACTTCACGCGACTCAATCACGCGGCTGTCTCCGATATTAAAACTCGCCATATTTAGTCCTCGTTCTTCTTACGCCGCCGCAAAAATGCCGGCGTATCATCATCTTCCTCGTTTGGAACGCTGTCCGGATCTGGCATAGCATCCCACATACTCACTTCATTATCAGCAGCAAATTCCTCCGCAGCTTTTTCTCTGTCAAGTTCCAAATCGATGTCTTTAACCACATTCTCGTCAACCTCAGGCACTGCTGGCTGCGGCGCAGGATTGCTCACACTTAGAGTTTCTTCCTCTTGCTGGAACGATTCGCTATCAAAACCTGTGGCAATCACCGTGATTACCAACTCATCTTCCATTTCCGGCTTCAGCGTTGCGCCAAAAATGATATTAGCGCTTGGACTGACCGCTCCGGTAATAATCTCAGCCGCCTCCTGAATCTCCGCCATACTCATATCGTAGCCGCCAGTAACGTTAAACAGTACACCCTTTGCACCGTCAATTGACACCTCAATTAGCGGGCTTTCGATAGCTTGCTGGGCTGCTTGAACTGCCCGGTCGTCGCCGCTCGCCCGCCCAATACCCATCAACGCTGAACCAGCCTTGCTCATAATTGCTTTCACGTCAGCAAAGTCAAGGTTAATCAAACCATGCTCGGTAATCAGCTCCGATATTCCCTGCACGCCTTGGCGCAGCACGTCATCAGCAATCTTAAACGTCTCCAGTAGCGGCGTCCGCCGATCAATTGTCTGCAGCAAACGGTCATTTGGAATAGTAATCAAGGTATCAACCTGCCGCCCAAGCCGCGAAATTGCCCAATCAGCATTAATCCGCCGCTTCTCGCCCTCAAAACTAAACGGCCGCGTCGCCACGCCAACTACCAAAATCCCCAGTTCGCGCGCCACTTCTGCCACCACATGACCAGCACCAGAACCAGTGCCGCCGCCAGCACCAATTGTTACGAACACCATATCCGCACCCTCAAGCGCTTTCTTAATCTCCTCGCGCGATTCGTTAGCTGCCGCCTCGCCAACTGTCGGATCAGCACCAGCCCCCAAACCATTCGTTGTATTATATCCCAGATGAATCTTAACGTCAGCTTTCGAATTGTGCAGCGCCTGAGCGTCGGTATTCATGGCGATAAATTGCACGCCAGTCAATCCTGCATCTTTCATCCGGTTTATAGCAGAACCGCCAGCACCGCCGATCCCAACGACTTTAATACTGGCAAATGTTTGAACTTCACTTGGTTGTACTTGCGGCATCTATTTCCCTCTCTCTAATTCTTAAATCAGTATAGCATTTTTTCAACTGATATATCAAACAACTTACTTAAACTTAGCAAAAATACCTCTTAAAAATCCGCCTGCTTTTTCCGCTGCTTTTTTAGCATTCTGAGGTGATTTCGCATACGAAGCATCGCTCGCCGCATCGATCAGCATCAGTCCAGCTGCCGCCGAAAATTCCGGTCCTTTTATTTCATTACTAGCACCGCCGTACTCGGACGGCTTGCCTAGCCTGGCTGCCACGCCCAGCTGTTCTTTAGTAAAATCAATCAAACCTTTCGTGTTCGCGCCGCCGCCAGTCAAAACCGCACCGCTCGGCAGCTTGCCAGCTCGACCTGCTTTTTTCAATTCCTTAGCTACCGCCTCAAATATTTCCTCATACCTCGCGCCGACAATTTCATCAATCTCGCTCTGCTCAAACGAGTATGTTTTTTTCTCGTGCTTGGTTTCCACTTTACCCAATTTCTTGCCGCCAAACCGCGCATGCGCCAATTTTACCGACTCGGCAATCTCCGGATCAGTTCTTAGTCCAATTGCCAAATCATTGGTCACATTTTGACCGCCCAGCGGAATTACCGACAAATATTGCAAATCGCCCTCTTCAAACACCGCCACGCCAGTTGTTGCCGCGCCGATATCCAATACCGCCACGCCATTCTCTCGCTGGTTTTCTGTCAATACTGCCTGCGCACTCGCTAGCACTGCCGGAACAACCGAAGAAACCTCAACTTTAGCCATTTCCGCCAATTTTTGCAGATTAGTAATATGCGGTAGCAGCCCTGACACAACATTTGCTTTAATTTCCAGCCGCGTACCAGTCATGCCGATTGGATCTTTGATATTATCCTGCCCGTCCAGCCGATAAGAATGCGCTACAATCTCCAAAATTTCCCGGTTCTGCGCTACTTTGCCAGTCGTTGCCATGTCTTCCAGGCGCACAATATCCTCAGGCGTTACCTCATTGTTAGTCGTACCAACCGTGATCATCCCGTCGGCTTTAGTACTTGTTAAATGCGATCCATTGACGCTCAGCACTGCCGTCTTTACCTGGTGGCCACTCATACGTTCCGCTGCCCCCAGAGCCGTATCAATCGCTTCCGCCGGACCCGCCAGATTAGTTACTGTACCTTTTCGCATACCGCTATTTGGCGCTGTCCCTACGCCGACAATTTTTGGCGCATCGCCATCCGCGTCAATATAACCAATGACGCAGCGTACGTTTTTCGTACCAACATCTATTCCTACAGCATATCGAGATTGTTCTTGCATACAGGCTTAATTATACAGGTTATGTCTATACTTTTGCAAGTAAATCATAGCCTCGTCAAAATCTCCGCGCCAGTTTCGGTAATTAGCACAGTATGTTCAAAATGCGCGCCCAAACTGCCGTCTTTCAGGCTAATCGTCCAGCCGTCGTCTTCGGTCACAATTTTCTCACTACCGAGGCTGGCCATCGGCTCAATAGCAATCGTGTCACCTGCGTGCAGCATTGGCCCGGTACCGCGCCGGCCATAATTTGGAATCTCTGGACTCATGTGCATTTCTAGCCCCACACCGTGGCCAACCAGCTCGCGAATGATGCCCAATTTGGCTTTCTTCAACACCGCTTCCACGGCTGCCGAGATATCGCCAACGCGCGTCCCGTCACCGGAAATCGCATCAATTCCCGCATACAAACTCTGCTCCGTTGCGTGCAGCAAATGCTTTTTAGCACCGCGCGGCTCTTCGTCAACCACCATGGTAAAGGCGCTATCAGTTTTCATACCATGGTAGCCGATCACCAAATCAAAACTCACCACGTCGCCCTTCTCGAACATATATTCTGTCGGAAATGAGTGCACTAATTGCTCATTAGTCGACACGCAAATCACCCCTGGGAATTTCACCTCATCCGTCAAATACGTTGCTTCCGCGCCGAAATCCTTAATTCGCCCAGCCACAAACTCATTAACATCCAGCTCGCTCATTCCAGCCGTCACCTGCTGGCGCAATTCATCATAAATTGTCGCCAACATCCGCCCGCATTCGTGCATATCCTTCATCTGCTGCGGCGTTTTTTCGCCAGTAATTAAAGTTGGCATGCGTACGCCACCTCTTCATAAATCCGGTCATGCACCTCGCCAGCCGTACCGACGCCATCCAGATGGACAATCCGTACCCCCGCCTCGGCAAAAATACCTAACACCGGATACATTTTTTGCCGATAAATCGTCATTCGCCGGGCAATTGCCTCTGGCGTATCCTCCAAACGACCGCGCTTTTCTAGCCGCCGCATAATCTCCGCCTCCGGCACTTCCAGTGAAATCACCGTGTCAATTTTCTCATTCATCCGCGCCATGTAATCATCCAGCCATGCCGCCTGTTCCTTCGTCCGCGGAAAACCGTCAACGATAATGTTTGAATATTTTTTATCGCGCGCGTCCTGCACCGCCTGTTCAAACACCTGATAAATCAGTTCATTGCTAGCCAATTCGCCCGACCGTAAAATGTTAATCACCGCCGGATCATTACTTCGGCGCAGCATCTCGCCAGTCGATAGCCATTTCCAGCCCTGGCGCGCCGCCAGCATCTGCCCCTGCATACTTTTACCAGCCCCCGGCGGCCCAAATAATAAGATCATCCTTCGCTCCTCTTTCTGTGTTGTTATTGTTTTACTAGTGTTTCTTTGGTAATTTTCGCGATCAGTGCGCCGTCAGCTGCATTGCCAGCTTTAGCCTTCACTGCGCCAATCACCTGGCCCATTTGCTGCATCGTCGCATCCAAATCAGCAACCGCTGCCTCGACCATTGCCCGGATCTCATCCTCGCTCAGCTGTTTAGGCAAAAATTCTTGTAAAATTGCTGCCTCTTTCTCCTCTGGCTCAGCCAATTCCGCCCGGCCATTCGCTCGGTATAACTCGGCACTTTCTTTGCGTTTTTTAACTTCGCGGGCAACTACCTTCTCAACTTCTGTATCACTTAGACCTTCGTCGCGCTTACCGAGCGACACCTCCTCGTTAAGAATTGCCGCTTTCAAATTACGCAACACATCGCCTCGAAAACGATGCCGCCCTAGAAGAGCGGCTTTCATTTCCTCAGCAATACGCGCTTTCAGCGCCGGCATTAACGCGCCGCTCCCAAACGCATCCTGGCTGTTTTCTCAGCTCGGCGCTCGCGGCGAATAATCGCTTTCTTACGGCGTTCAGCCTTAGAAATAGGCTTCGCAAACCGCATCACCGACTTTGCCCGCGCAAGAACACCGCTCTGTAAAACCCTGCGGTTGAAACGACGAATAATATTCTCGTTCGCCTCTTTTTGATCTCTACGTGTAACTTGAACCATACTTTTGCCATTATAACAGATGAGGGAACTATTTTGCAACTATTAATCCGCAATTTAGCATTAAATTAATAACTAAGATAATTCAGCCGCATAGACCGACGCTAAAGCTGGTGGCTGATTCATACTGTTGTGTGTATGATTCAGTACATTCCACTGGCTTACAACAGCCGTCAATCCAGGCACAGACCGTAAGCGCCCAACAATCATAGCAACATCGCGCCAATCATTCAAATGGCTCCCATCTGGCACAAGAATATCAACCCTACGTTCTACATTCGGTGCCGCCACTCGCAAATCACCCTCAAAGCCATCGCGCCTCAACCCAGCCGGATCAACTAAGAATTGCTGAATCCAACCACTTTCTGGCCGCTTAAATCCACCTGCCGCGCCATCCGATAAACCAGCGACTGCTTCAATATTATCCGGATCTCTTTGAGTCAAAAATTGCAATCCAACATCCCCAGGCTTTGGTACAGACGATGCCTTATCATACTTCATAAGCTCTCTACCTTCGCCCAGGAAGAAACCCGTCGCGATGCCGCCAAGGCTTGTTTTGTGCGTAGTATTGCAGATGCTGGCGTTTAACGCGCCGGAGGAGTTCTTCCGCCAGCCAGGCGACGAGGTGGTAGCGTGGTTTCAGCCAACTGTCAACGAGTGGCAGGGGTGCGGGCGGTTGAGGGGCGGTTGCTGCATATTGAACAGCTCTAACAAGATAACAGCTCTGACCAGCCATCGTCAGTATTTTTGCGCTGCAGTTGTTGTATATTGCTACGCATAATTTCAGGATCGAAATCCCCGACAACTCCCATTATTAGATCAGTAGTGTCAATATACGATTCGACAACATACGGTTGGTTGGTTGTTGCATGGAATCCTGTTGGAGAGGTGTCGTCTAACTGTAACGTCAATAAAGTAGAGTGTCCATATTCCCGTCCGGGTCGCCTATCTCCAGATGTGGCACGCGTACTAATCTTTACAAGATCTGGAAGATAGAGGATTTTCATAGAATTTGCTCCGTATCCAGTCGGGATTGTATACGGGGTTTTATGATTATCGCTACCTTTCGTAGGAATCCATACTATAGAAGTTTGATCATAGTGGGATATAGTACGGTTTTCAAAGGTTGGTCCGTTTGGACCTATGGTTGCAAGTACTTTTTGTGTTATTGAATCACCTTTTTTGATATGCGATTGTGGAAAATCCCAGTCACGAGGATGGGTGATTTTGCCACCCTTTGCCATGCGGGCATATAGCCACAATGCATATAATTTGGGGGGGGCTGGGACGGATTCTGTCTTTTTTAGGAATTCAGTACGGCGACGAATTACTTCTGCGCGTTCTCGCTGGTATTCTTGTTCCTCAGCGATGCGCTCCGCTCTGTCTTCATCAAGTAATCTAGTGGCGCGGGTTAGTTCGCTGGTAATACGACTATAGTCTAATGGTGACTTTTCATGCTCGGTAACGGGAGACTGACCTTCCGCGCCTCTCGGTGTAGGAGATGAATTGTGTGGTTTGTTTCTAAATATATCAAACATACATTCATTCTGACATACTAGTTTAAAAAAGTCAAGTGGGCCGTAAAGCCACCTGCTGCCTGCGTGCAAATCTCCCCACCCTTGCAACATCTCATAAGGAGTTTGCAAGTTTATTCCTAGGTGGATTCTATCAATAGTTATAGCAATCTATGAATCGATTAAGTTCCTCTTCCAGCGCCAGATAGTTGTTCGATGCTTGCCGTATCTTCTAGCGGCTTGAGCGACACTTCTTCGTTCGAGAATAAGTTCCCGCATAGCATTGCCTCTTGCTTTTTCTACATCTTTACCCGCATAATATGCCGCAAGGCAGTACTTTCTTATCGTTAGCTAGTTCCTAGGAATAAGCTTAGAGACTACCTTATTTTTGTGCAAACTTTATGCTTTATGTTATGTTGCAGAGGTGGTGGAGTTGGTGTGGAGATTTTGAAAAATCCATGTTTTATGATACAATACAAATTATGTTTGGAAGAGGTCCTAGGAGAGAAACATCCACACAACAAATAAGAACACCCAAAAGCACTGAACACGCCTCAGATAGAGATGTCTCAGGTAGAGTTCTGCGCGAGGTGTGCAGGTCTTTGCAGCAACATGATCCAGAGAGACAAAGAAAAGAACGAATAAGTTTTCTTAAAACAACGAGAGCAATTCCTTTAGATCCTCGTCTTTATGCCTTATGGCTTTACTGGTATATAATTGACGGGGGTAGAATTACCCACCAGGAAGAATGTAACTACCCACTATCAACCTGCCGCGTAGATGATGATAGAAAAGAATACTACAACCAACCAATATTTTGGGCTCCCGGAGAAAACGAGGAAGGTCAAATACCCAAAATCCCAGTTGGCTACGGTCCTAATGCTTTAACTGCTATACACTTTCCCGATATAATTAGACTAGACCTCGATCTGGAAAATAATCCGGAACAGTACTATGGTCATACAACGTTGTTAACATTACAACTAGATCCGTCAGACCCCTCAAGACTACGAGCCTCTACAAACAGACCCGACAGTGTAAAGTCGTTTATTGACATAACAGACGCGTTAGTTGGGTTGATACCACAATTTAACCCCGATAGGTCTAAGCAAAAATTTATAGAAGAAATCCAAAAGCGAAAAAGACAACACGAACTATATAGAAGATCTAGATAGATAAATACTGCACGTGTAGCAACCGCCCCTCCACCGTCCGCGCCCCCTGCCATTCGTTTATGGTTGGCTGGAACCATGCTGAAACCTCGTCGCCTGGCTTGCGGAAAAACTCCTCTGGAGCGTTAAACGCTAGCATTTGCAACACTTTGCCGTTTTTATCACGCAGTGCTAATTTAACGTGTTGTCCATCCGCACCCATTCGCCGCACGCTCAGCACAATAGCTGTAGTGATTTTTACGACAGGCTCGGGATTACCATTACCAAATGGCTCCATCTTCGCCAGATTTGCCACCAAATCCTCATCGATTTCTGAAAAATCATCAATCTCCACATCAGCCCGCGGCAACAAATATCGCTCTTGGTTTGTCAGCTGCAATGAATCATAAAACTCATTGACCCGCCGGCGAAAATTACCAATCTTTTCAGTCGCCAGCGTCACGCCCGCTGCCGCACCATGTCCGCCACCTTTGATGATAATATCGTCCGCCGCCCGCACGGCATCGGCCACTGAAAAATCACCAAAACTGCGCGCCGAACCAGTCGCTTCCTCGCCGCGCTCACCGATGATAAACACTGGTTTTTTATATTTCTCCACCAACTTCGACGCTACAATGCCGATGACACCGTGATTCCAACCACCACTACTGACCACCAGCACCCGGTCATCAGCCAATTCCTCGGCCTGCACACACGCTTCTTCAAAAATCGTGTCCTGAATGCTGCGCCGCTTGACGTTCAATTCCTCCAACTTCTCACTTGCCTCCAGCGCCGCTAGCCCATCGCGCGCCGTCAGCATATCTAGCGCATACTGCGCCGTCTCCAGCCGACCCGCTGCATTCATTCGCGGACCCAAACCGAACCCCAAATGCCTGGCATTGACCTGATCCGGCTCAACCCCCGCCACCGCCATCAACGCTTTCAGTCCTGGACGTTGTTGCTTTTTCAACACCTCCAAACCCCAATAGACGTTCGCCCGATTTTCATCAGCCAACGTCACAATATCGCACACCGTCCCCAATGCCACCAAATCGAGCAGCCACTTTTCATAGCCATCAGGTAAGCCGTCCAGCTCGGTCTGCAGTGCCTGCACCAGCTTGAACGCCACGCCCGCCCCACACAAATCACGAAACGGATAAGTATGACCAGAAAACTTCGGATTCACCGCCGCCACGCTCGGAGGTGGCGTCTCAGCCACGTTGTGATGATCGGTCACCACCGTATCTATTCCCAAGCTCGACGCATACTCAATTTCCGCATGGCACAAACTGCCAGTATCGACCGTCACGATCAAATCCGCACCCATATCACGCACCTTATCCACCGCCCCCATGGTCATACCATAGCCCTCGACAAACCGGTTCGGGATGAAGGCGTCAACGCCCTCAAAACCAAACTTATCAAACGCATCCAGCAGCAGCGCCGTGGCACTCAGCCCATCAATATCGTAATCACCGTAAATGACGATTTTTTCGCCCTGCTCCCGCGCCTGTTTCAACCGCGCCACCGCCTTTTTCATGTCCGGCAGCAAAAACGGGTCATGTTTCACCGCCGTATAATCCGGCCGCAAAAAAGCCTCGCGTGCTGTCCGCGTCGTCAGACCCCGCGCCGTCAAAATCCGCTCAAACAGCGTCATTAATCTCTATCAGCCGAACCGTGCCTCGGCCGTGCTGCATGCTGCTGCGACTTAATCACCATGCTCTGTAATTCTTTGAAAATCGGGAACTGCTTGTTCGTAAAATATGCCCGCGAATTGCCCTGCTTCTCGCTCCTCAGGAAGCCAACTTTTTCCAACCGCTTGAGTTCGCGCTGAATATTACCCGGATCTTCCTTAATCAGCTTCGCCAGGCCACGCACATGCGTATGAAAATCAGGATACTTGGCGTACACAACTACGATTTTACGCCGCACCCTAGATGTAATAAAAACGTCAAGCATTTCCTCCCTTATTCCCTTTCGCTACCACTCAGTGTATCACAATTTTACAACACCCGGCAACCTATTTATTGCCAATTTAGAATAACTTGATTAATTTTCTTCACCGTCTCCTCCTTTGATGGCAGCGTATTATCATCATAATAATGATTTGTTCCCATAAAATTCTCCTTAACGTCCAAAATATGCATTTCATCGACTGTCATATGCAGTCTATCCACTGCCGCTATACCGCAAAACGGCACCGCAATAACCAATTTCTCAATTCGGACTGACTTTAAAAAACTCAGCGCCACATCCAGCGGCGATAAATTGTCGCCAAGTCCGTCGCTCGCTAAAATCACCGTCCGATCTTTTAAGAGTCTTTTATCAATAATACCGCCGTCGCCAAGCAATCGATTAATCCGCTGATGCGCCTCGCGCTTTTTTTCCTCCAAGTAACCGTGAAATTCGCCTGTATATTCGTTAATTTCGCCGTCAGAAAACTGGCTGTTATACGTAAACTGTCCTGACTGCGACACCGCGCCGAAGCTCAATCCTTCGCCAGGAATATCTATTTCCTCGCTCAGAAGCATCATCAGCACACAGTGCAGCTTGACAGCAATTTGCTCGCCCACCAGCACGCCGCCCTCGCCAAGCGCCACCACTGCGCAGTTTTCGTAGCGATATTTTTCCAGCACTTGGTCTGCCAGCTTTACGCCAGCTTGCGAACGACTCTCAAAATACATATGCTTATTTTAGCATCTTTTTGGCTATATAATGGGTATATGTATTTTTATCTGGTTTCGCCTATTAAAATTGTCCGAGCGCATGATTATTCGTTTACCTATTCCTCGGAAGATAAACTGCCGCCTGGAACAATCGTTACCATTGAAGTTGGAAAAAATCATTTGGCTGGTGTCGTTTTACAAGAAGTCAGACAACCAGATTTTACAGTAAAACCAATTGATTCGATCGTTGAAAAAAGTCCTTTGCCCTTGCCGCTTATCCAAACAGCGCTATGGATGAGCAGCTATTACGCAACGCACCTGGCAACTGTCTGGCAAACTATTTTACCCAGTGGTTTAACAAAAAACCGGCGCCTCACCCCTGATAAAATCACATCAAATGCTCCGTCAAATAGAATAAAAAAAGTATTCACTAAAGACCAGCAGGCCGCCCTGCAAACGATTGAAACCATGCTCAGCGGCACAATGCTACTGCACGGCATCACTGGTTCCGGGAAAACCTTAGTATATATTGAAGCCGCCAAGCAAGCCTTAAAAGAAGAATTATCATCCATTATTTTAGTCCCGGAAATCGCGTTAACCTCGCAGCTGGTATCGGAATTTTCTAAACACTTTCCAAAAATCATCCTAACCCATTCAAAGCAAACCGAAGCCCAAAGACACGCTGCCTGGAAAGAAATTATCAACTCAAATGATCCGGTAATCGTTATCGGGCCGCGTTCGGCACTGTTTGCTCCCGTTCAGCAACTCGGTCTTATCGTCATCGACGAATGCCACGAGCCCAGCTTCAAACAAGAGCAGTCGCCGCGCTACTCAGCCTTGCGTGCCGCTTCCATTCTCGCTCGCCAACATAACGCCAAACTAATTCTCGGCAGCGCCACGCCAGCCGTCGCCGATTATTACGTTGCCAAACATTCTAATAGCGCCATAGCCTCCATGACCGCCCCCGCCCGCACCGACGCCGTCAAGCCAAACATCACGCTCGTCGATATGACCAAACGCCAAAACTTTTCAGAACACCAATTTTTATCAAATCCATTATTGAAATCCCTGCGGCTGGCGCTAAAAAACAACCGCCAAGCACTCATCTTCCATAACCGCCGCGGCACTGCTGCTGTCACGCTGTGTGAAAGCTGCGGCTGGCAAGCTGGCTGTCCGCGCTGTTTCGTGCCGTTAACCCTCCACGCAGATAAGCACCAGCTATCTTGCCATATTTGCGGCTTTTCAACCAGCGTTCCCACCAGCTGCCCAGAATGTCATAACGCGGAAATTATCCATAAAGGCATCGGTACCAAGCGCATTGAATCCGAGTTGAAAAAGCTATTTTTGAACAAAAAAATTGTTCGTTTTGACGGCGATTCCACCCCTGAAGAAACAGTTGACGCCCAGTATGACAAGTTAAAAAACGGCGACATTGATATCATCATTGGCACTCAAGTCATCGCCAAAGGATTAGATTTGCCAAACCTTGGCGTCGTCGGCGTTGTCCAGGCGGATGCCGGGTTATTGCTGCCCGACTACGTCGCCGCCGAACGTACATTCCAGCTCCTAGCCCAAGTCGTCGGCCGCGTCGGCAGATCTCACAACTCAACCGAGGTTATTGTCCAAACCTATCACCCGTCGCACCCGTCCATAGTTGACGGCCTGCGCCAAAACTACGCAGACTTTTACAAGCGCACAATCGCCCAGCGCCAGAAAACTAACTTTCCGCCTTTTGTTTATTTATTAAAATTAACCTGCACTTATAAAACTGAAAAGTCCGCCGTTAATAATGCCCAAAAAATCGCCCAGTTATTAAAAGCCAAATCACCAGATATAGAAATCCTGGGTCCGACACCAGCTTTTTACGAACGAGTTCGCGACACCTACCGCTGGCAAATTATCGTAAAAAGTCCGCAGCGCCGCCAACTAATCAATTTGATAAAATACATACCACCGGCACATTGGCAGTATGAGCTCGACCCTATCAGTTTGCTGTAATTTCTGATATAATATTACGAATGACGAAAGACGATATTATAGCCCTGCCAAATCCGCACCTGCGAGAAAAATCAACCAGAATTCATGTCATTACTGACGACATTATACAACTCTCTGACGACATGATAGCCGCAGCCCTTGATTGGGAAGATTCCCGGCCGCATGAAATCAGTGCAGCACTGGCGGCAGTTCAGGTTGGCGCCCTCAAACGCCTAGTCATCGTTCGTAGTGATTTTGACAACAAATCAACCCGCGAATTTATGACCCTAATCAACCCCGAAGTTGTTAAGTATGAAGGTGAAATCGTTGCTGACTACGAAGGCTGTCTCAGCGTCCAGCATATTTACGGCAAAGTTCCCCGCCACACCAAAGTCCGCATAAAAGCAATGGATTTGGACGGTAATGAAGTTCGCTTTAAAGCCGAAGGATTTTTAGCACGGGTGCTTCAGCACGAAATCGACCACTGCAACGGCAAGGTATTCATCGACCATATTAAAGATAAAACCGATGCTTTTTACACGCTCGACGAGAAAGGCGAGCTGCAGCCGCTTGATTATGCCAGCGAAATCGCCGAAAATAGCATTCTTTGGGACTGAAGAATATAGCTTAGATGTCCTGCGGGCACTTGTTGATAATAACTTTTCCATTGCCTGCGTTATCACCAAACCGGATTCAAAGCGCGGCCGCGGACATAAACTTGTCGAACCGCCCGTTAAAACATTTGCCAAAGAACACCACATACCCGTCTTGCAGCCGCAAAAAGTTAACGAAATTGCCAGCTATATTAAAGGTTTGCAGCCAATCACTGGCGTTCTGGTAGCATACGGAAAAATCATCCCCCAAAGTATAATCGACTTATTTTCTCCGGGAATTATCAATGTTCACCCATCTCTATTGCCGAAATATCGCGGGCCATCGCCGATAGAATCAGCCATCATCAATAGAGATAACGAGACTGGCGTATCCATCATGAAACTGGACGCTAAGATGGATGCCGGGCCAATATACGCCCAAATCCATAAAAAATTATCCGGCACAGAAACGAAACCGCAGCTTTATAATGAATTATTTAGCAGCGGCAGCGACTTACTAATCAGCATTCTGCCAGAAATAATGTCGGGAGTGCTAACCCCCAAAGCGCAGAATGACGCCGATGCCATCTACTGCAAACTGCTCACCAAAGAATTATCTTACATCAACCCGCAAACAATGACTGCCGCCGAAGCTGATGCTCAGGTTAGAGCTTACCTAGGATTTCCGCGCAGCCGACTTAAAGTCAATGATACAGAACTCATAATCACCAAAGCACACGCTGGTGCTAGCTCGCTTTCACCGCTTGACGTGCAATGCGCTGATGGCAATTGGCTTATTATCGACGAACTTATCGCCCCAGCCAGCGGCAAAAAAATGACCGCAGAGGCATTTCTCCGCGGCCATCAAGGATAAAGCCTACTGGCTAAGCAGCCAGATCAAAGTCACCTTGACCTTGTTGAGTCTGCTGCGGCGCCGAAGGCGCACCCGCACCGCCTAAAATCGCATCGCGGTGAGCAATAATCTCCTTCTTCAGCTCGTCCATCACCGCCGCCACGACATCGCGATAATCCGGACGATTCACTTCCAGCCACTTCGTGGCAGCGAACTCATCCTTCAGGCGCGGATCGTTCGGATCGGCTTTAGTTGCCTGCACCAGCCTCTGGAACATCTTGTCTTGCTGGTAATTCGGCGCATATTTAGCTAAAAAATTATCGACTGCATTTGGTTTTTTATCAATGATATCCGCAAACTCATCCAACTGGGCATCGCTCATACCCTGGCTCAGCCGTTCGCCAACACGCATCTCCAATTCGCTGTAAATGTGCTGTAAAAACGGCTTGCGCTGCTCCTCTGGCAACTGATCCAGCCCTAGTTCTTTTAAGAATTCTTCGTTTAGTTGAAACATAGTTGTATCTACCCCTTTGATGATGGTTTACATACTACCCATTGTATCAGTTACGCGCCGAAAATACCACCTTAGAACCGACTACGATGCAGGCAAATCAGCGTTAGCAATATCATTTACGCGCGCAATTGTTGCCCGAAACTCTGCTTGCACTTTCGCCATCGCTTCGCGCACAATATTTTCTATATTAATCCCCTGCTCGCTAAACCATGCAAAGATAGCAAACTGCTGGACGATATCATCGTCGCTAGCGCCATTTTGCTGTCCCAGCTGCTGGACCGTCAGGAAGTCCTGGCTTTCCCTAAACTGTGGATTAATCCGGTTTGCCACCTGCTGCGCCAAGCTTTTATCGCCATCCATCAACCGGTTAATTTCAGCCGAGCGCTCTTCGCCAGCCGCTTCGGTTATCTGCTCGCCAATCTCGCTCGCCACCCGGTTAGTTGCGATCTGGCGCAGCTTCTCCATCTCATCCGCTGGTAAAGCATCAAATCCAGCTTGTTTTAGAAAGTCGTCGGTAATTTGAAACATTTTTATTTCTCCTTTTTACGTTTATTTTTTACTAATTGCTATATCAGGCTTTCAACACCCATTGCTTCAATAGATCCGGCGCAACCCTACCGATCGCGTCAGTAACTACTTGCGGGTCGGTATTGCCTTGATAGGCGATTCCCGTCAAACCATTTGGAAGATCAATCAACTGAAAATCTGGATTGGTCTGAGCTAATTGCTCCAGGAACGGCATTGCCTTTTCTGCTCCGAGAACATCAGCGACCCTATCCCAGACCCATCCGTCTGATCCAAGGGAAACGGTCTCAGATGGCGGGGTAACTGTCACTTCAGGAGCCTCTGTTACATCAGTTGGCTGCGTCGACTCTGAGCCGCCTGAGCCTAGATCGCCCGGATTTCCGCCGCTATTTCCACCGTTACCAGGGTCGGTATTAGCAAGTTTTTGGTCTGGAATTATATGATTCTTGATAAGCTCGGTAGTAACTCTACCAGCAGCGAAGCCAAGACCCCATCCTATAGTAGCTTTTCTACCTATGGCAGTCATATTCTTCTGACGTTTTTCCGTATCCTTTTGCGTCTCCGCCAGCGCTGCACCAACCATACTTGCCACAGCCTCCTTTGACTGATCCTTACGACCAGATCCGTCCTTCTCTTCGGCTGTCCATTCAAGACTCTGTGCAGCACTGCCAAAGCTTGCTAGCTCTTCATCGCTTAGTTTTCGCTTATCGCCGCGTGCATTCTCTAACGCCCGTTGGTGAGCTGCAACTTTTACACCCGCGCTGCTGACAGAACCAACCACTGAGCTAATCGGAAAGCTTACGCCAAAGATTCCAAGAGTAGCGCCAGCTGCCAAACCAGCCCCGCCGCTTCTCAGCCAACCGCCAAGACTCAATTTGCCGCCATCTTTATTCTCTTTGCCGACAAACCACCGGCCAATCTTTGCGGCCACCTTCTTAAACAATGAACGCTCATCTAATCTTTTATCGTATTCTTCCTGCGTCGTCTTATCGACTAACGCATGCTGTTCAAGCACCGCCGCGGCAATTGATTGAATCGCTTTTTGCCGAGCTTCTTTCTGCTCCTCTTCGTTAGCGCCTTCTACGCCGTTTACAATAACTGAACGTTCTTCGTTCTTCTGCTGGTACACCAACTGAGTCATTAAACCTTCCAGCTCTGCCCGAGCTAGTTCCATTCTCTTCTTAAGCTCTTTGCTCTTGAGTAGCTTCTTAAACATTCCCATCTGCTCATATTCAGCGCGTATTTCTGCATATTTATTACGAGCACCAGCGACCTTTTGCTCCAACTCATTTATCGCCTCATATTTCGTAATTCCATCTGCTTCAGGGTTATTTATCACTCTATCTGGGTCTGGGTCGGCAACACTACTGTCATAAAGCACCAGATCTTTGCCTTTTGGCACTAGTTCTTTGCCCTTTTCTTTATCGCCATCACGCCCCTCGTCATCATCAACCTCTCCCCTTATCTGCTTGCCGATATGATTGAGCCTATCGCGCATATTTGTTATGTCAATCAGTAATTCTTCGTAAATAGGGTCACCTGGTTTATATTCCTTAATCTTTTGCATCGCTTCAGCGAGCTCCTTCGCCACAGCAGACCGCTCCTTTTTCAAGTCTTTCTTAGTCGCTTCTGCTGAATCATCTGCAGGTTCCGATTCCGAGCTATCGTCTGTTTCTACCGTCGAAGCGTCACCCGCAGGCTTCGTTTCCTCTGAGCTCTTAGACATAAGTCCGTTAAGAAGCTGTTTCCTCATATAAGCTGCCCTATATTTCTCATCTTCTGTCGCATTATCGTCGTTTAAAATCTCTTCTAATTCAGCAATTTTAGCCCGAGCAACATCCTCAAGTGTTGGTGTTTTCGGTGATTTCTTATCTTCTTCGTCACTTTCCGGCCCTGAAGTCTCTTGAGCAGTGGTACCATCTTGCCCACCTTTTGTAAAGCTGTTACTCATCCCTGAATCAGGCGTAGGAAGATCAATATGACGCGAATCATCGTCACGAAACGAGTTGCCAATCCTATGGACAAATTCCCCTAAAGTATCCCAGGGGGTTCTAGAAGAATTTCCAGACTCTTGCGAGCCGCTCCCGCTGGGTGTTGTTTCTTTTGATGCCATGTGGTGGTTCCTTTCTTAGAAAATACTTTTCTTAAATATTATGTTAGTATGCTATCATACAGTGTACAAAATGTCAAGCTTTTTGCTTAGCTTAACCACTTTCGCCAAATCCGAACCACAAATGTTTTATTTACCCCAGCAGACTACAGAGTTTTCTTCACCAATTCCCGCGTGAAGAATTCCAGCTTGTCGCCAATTTCCAGGGTAATCTTTTTCTTCGTTTTCAGGCTCAAACCGCACATTTCGCCCTCAAACACTTCCTTCGCTTCCTGCTGTTGGCGCTGCACTGATGATACTTCCACCTCGGCAATCTGCTCCTTGCCGCGCTTTACTCGCGCCAGCAGCCCTTTCGCCACCTTGCCGCGTTTTACTTCGCCGCCAGCGATTATTTCCTCGCGCATCGTCCTAAACACGCCTTTCACTTCCAATTCGCCAATTTCTGTCTCGACAACCTCTGGCGCCAGTAGCGCTTCCATTGAATCTTTCGCATCGTCCAATAGCTCGTAAATCACCTTAAAAATCCGCACTTCCACGTGTTCGCGCGCCGCCAATCGCTTGACCGCCGGCGGGAGGTCAACATTAAACCCGTAAATTACCGTGTTCTCGCCTACCGCCAAGTGAATGTCATTCTCAGAAATATTGCCCACACCCGTACCGACGACATGCAGTTCAACTTCGCCTCCCGTATCGATCAGCTTCAAGCTATCCACCACTGACGTCACCGAACCCTGGACGTCAGCCTTAATAATCACATTAAACTCCTCAGCATCAAGCTTCTGATTCATCATTTTTAGGATATCCGCGCCGGTAATATTAGTAGTAGCAGCCATCTTTTCCTGATCAATTTTCGCTTTCTGCGCCAAATTACGTGCCTCTTTCTCGCTCTTAGCAATCTTAAATCCATCACCAAACTGCGGCAATTCCTTAAATCCAGTCACGTTGACTGGCATACTCGGACCGGCATCTTTAACTGTCTTACCGCGGAAGTCCTGAAGTGTCCTAACTCGTCCGTAAGCTGTCCCAGCAACCAAATAATGTCCTGGCCGCAAATGTCCGTTTTCCACCAATAGCCCGACCACCGCGCCGCGCCCAGTTTCCATATGTGCCTCAATCACCAAGCCTTCCGCCGGCACGTCCTCATCTGCCCGCAAATCTTCCATGTCTGCCACCAGTAGCACCATATCCAGCAGCTTATCCAAATTCTGGCCAGTCTTGGCGCTGACCTCCACCATCACCGTATCGCCGCCCCACTCCTCAGGATTGAGGCCGTGTTCAGACGCCAGCTGCGTTTTGACTAGCTGCGGATTGGCGGTATCTTTGTCAATTTTATTAATCGCCACCACGATTTTCGCATTAGCCGAGCGCGCAAACCGAATTGCCTCGACTGTCTGCGGCTTGACGCCATCATCTGCCGCCACCACGATGATCACCACGTCGGTCAGCACCGCGCCGTGTTGCCGCAATGCCGCAAAAGCCTCGTGTCCCGGTGTATCCAACAGCGTAATCATCCGCCCGTTACGCTGCGCTTGATAAGCGCTAATGTGCTGCGTTATTCCGCCAGCCTCACCCTCAACTGTCTTTTTATCTAAAATTGCATCCAGTAAGCTCGTCTTGCCATGATCGACATGCCCCATCACCGCCACAATTGGCGGGCGCGGCACTGCCTTGTCCGACAACTTCCGTGTGTGATGATGGATTTCTGCAGCAGCCGCCTTGCGCTTCAGCTGCACGTCCAATCCCAATTCCTCGACCACAATCTGCGCCGTCTCAAAGTCCAGCCGCTGATTAATCGTCGCCGCAATTCCGTTCTTAAACAACTCGCCAATCAGCGTAGTTACCGACAATCCCAGAGTTTCAGCTAGCTCGCCAACCGTTACCGAATCCGCGATATTGACGATTTTTTCTGCCATAGTAAGCTCCTCTCACCTCTGGGCGTAACTACGCTTCAGGGGATTTGTATTATTTTTTCTTTGACTTGCCAAGCGAAAGAGAAATCTTGCGGTTTTCTTTATCGATATCCAAAACCGTAAATTCTTTACGCTCATTCAAGGTGAACACCTTTTCAGGATCCGTCCCGTCGCCGCCAAGCTCTGACACGTGAACCAGCGCCTCAACTGCCGGGCTTAGCTGTACAAACGCACCAAACGGCGTAATGCGAGTCACTGTTCCCTCAACTTTATCGCCAGGCTTGAATTGCTCGACCTCATCCAACCAAGGATCTTTAGTCAATTGCTTCATACTCAAGCTCAGCCGCTCCTTATCAATCGCGATAATCTTCGCCTTGACCGTCTGTCCAACCTTCACGTAATCGGCTGGATTGTTAACACGCTCCCAACTGATTTCCGAAATATGAATCAGTCCTTCAATTCCTTCAACGTTAACGAATACGCCAAAGTCGACAACGCCAGTCACCACGCCCTCAACTGTATCGCCAATCGCCATCTTCTGGAACCGCTCCGCCAAACCTTCTTTTACCGCCTCTTTCTCAGAAAAGATAAGTTTGTTTGTCTTACGATCAGCGTCCAAGATTCGCACCTTAATGTCTTTATTTACCAAAGTATTAAGACGCTGCAAAATCTCGTCCTTATCGCTTGAGCCGACGCGCGGATAATGTTCCGCTGACAGCTGCGATACCGGTAAGAAGCCGCGGATACCCTCGTATTCCACCAGCATACCGCCGCGATTAGCATCGTACGGCACCACCGTAATAATCTCGCCTGTTTCAAGCTTGGCAAAGACCTCATCCCAGCCGCGATCCTTGGCTGCCTTGCGTAGAGACAGCAGCGAATAGCCGTTATCCAGCTCTGGATCAACCACGCTAGCGACAACTTCGTCGCCAACAGTATAATTTTTTGAAAAACCAACTTCGCGGCGCGGCACTAAACCAACGCCCAAAGGTCCTAAATCGATCAAAACCTCGTGTTTTCTAACCGACAACACAGTTCCATTAACCATGTCGCCAGCAGCAATTTGCTTTATATTATCGCCTGCTTGCGCCAGCAGGTCGTCCATTGTAATTTTGGCATTTGCCATAAGTCTTCCTAAAGACCCCTTCCTTAAAATTGATATTGTTTCCTAGAGACAGCATGAAAAACGTCCCTATAGATCAATAGTAATTGTACCACAACAGATGTAGTTAAGTCAAAATTAGATAACCCGGCGCGACTGAATGTACGCCAAAACGATAAAGGTCAAACCGCCAACTGCCAGAACAGCCGCTAATGATTCAGCCGGTCCAGTTTTTGGCAAGTCCTTATCACTAGTTTGTGCTGCCGGCGTCTGCGGAACGGTCTGAGTATCAGTTTTCTTATCTTCTGATTTACTCTCTGTTTTAGTATCCGAGCCGCTTATTAAAGGAGAGTTGTCGCTACTGGATTTGGAGTCAGCATTCTGATCTTTGCCGGTTTCCGTCTTTTGCTCCGAATTACCGCCCGATTTATTTTCCGTTTTAGTGTCTTTGCTATCTTTAGTATCTTTATTACTCTTATTGTCTTTATTGTCAGATTTATTGTCTGCCGCGACCAATTCGCTTGAAATCGGCGGATTCTGCTGATCGCTTAACGAATGGCGCGCGCCGTATAACACCGCCAAAGCTGCCGCTGCTAGCACAGCACCAACCACTACAAATGTTCCGACAGCTCCTCGTTGATTATTTCTATTCATTGCCTGCTTCTCCAAACTCAAATTTTCTTTATTATATCATGATAGCCCGCAATCAGTAAAGAGCTATGGTATAATCCAATTATGATAGTTGCTGTAGATACTGGAGGAACAAAAACGCTCGTCGCCCGCTTTAACGACAACGGGCAGCCCGAGCAAATCATAAAATTCCCAACGCCAAAAAATATTGAACATTATATCCAGCGCGTTACCGATCAAATACACTTAATTTCAGGCGATTCCGCTACTACGTTATCTGTCGCTCTGCCGGGCGTTGTCCATGACGGAGTTGCTGTTTGGTGTCAAAATCTCAATTGGCAAAACGTACCCATCCGTCAACTTTTTGCAAAAAACTTCCCCAATGCCAATATTATAGTTGCCAACGACGCTAACATGGCTGGGCTCGCTAGTATGCACCGTTTAGACAAGCTACCTCGCTGCGGGTTGTATATTACGATCGGCACCGGTATCGGCACTTCCCTGATCTTAAACGGCGCGCTAGATAAATCCTTAAATGATTGCGAAGGCGGGCATATGATGCTGTCGTATGGCGGACGCACCCTATCCTGGGAACAAATTGCAGCCGGACGAGTATTTTATGAACTATTCGGCGAATTATCGAAAGAAACCTCCCTGGAGGTTTGGTCAGAAATCGCTAAGAGAATTAGCGTCGGATTACAGCCGCTCATAGCTTTTACCCAGCCAGACGTCATTGTAATCGGCGGCAGCATTGGTTCGTTTGTACCCTATTTTACCGATATATTAAGCGGTTTGCTAGCAGAAAACTTGCCAGCCGCCATAGCCGTACCGAAAATCACTAGCGCGCCGAAACCGGAAGAAATTGTATTATATGGATGTTATGACAATGCGCTGGCCCACGCTCGCCAAAATTAAACTAGATTTTCCAGATATTACCTTTAAAAAAAGCGATGTTTTTTCATGGTCTCCGAAAACACAAACAGTTTTTTATAAAAACCTGCGGCAAAAAAACGATTTTGCCCAATTGCTGCATGAAATCGCCCACGCCAAACTGCAGCACGAATCCTACCAGCGGGATATTACGTTGATCGATATGGAGCGATCGGCATGGGAATACGCCGTAGACGTGCTTGCTCCCGCATATAATCTGCCGCTGCAAATGGACGACGACATCGTTCAAGATGCACTAGACAGTTACCGAAACTGGCTGCACTCACGCAGTATTTGTCCAAATTGTAAAGCAGTCGGTATGGAAATTGCTAAACACCGCTACCGCTGTCTTCAGTGCCATAGCGAATGGCGCGTCAACGAGGCTCGCTCCTGCGAACTCCGTCGCTACCGCAGATAAATAACCCTCTTTGCAAAGAGGGTTATTTTATATTATCACGCTCGGGCGTTAGAACTACGCAGCTAGCGTTACATCATCTTGGGTTACTGACGCGGCTGTTACCGATGCAGCCGTCGTTGCTGTCGCCTTACGCCGGCGAGAAATTTTTCCGCCCTTTGCGCCAGCAATTCGCGCCAAAGCTGGATTAGCCGCAAAACCGCCAGTCTTGCCATTCTTACCGCCCTTTGCGCCAATTTTCGCGTAAAAGTTTGGATCACGCGCTAAGTTTTTCTTCGCAGCCTTCAGACCGCCGGCTTTTGTTCCTGCCATGAGTTTTCCTCCGTATTAAAAAAGATTTCCACATAAAATTATGCAGAAACCCTCACCTTTATATATCACACATGATATGTGTTATGGTTTTATGTTATCATACTGCTCATACTTTGTCAATATTTACACAAGTACTCTTTCATTGTGAATAAAATATTGCATTCTGTCTCTCTGTTAGCTATACTAAATATTGTCGGCAACATCATGCTGGCTATCTACCGGAACTTTAGAAATCGTAGTTCCACCACAAATACAATTCTCGTTTTCTGCGAGATTCGAGAATAGAGAAAATAACGCTCTTTCAAGAGCGTTATTTTATTTGCTATAATTACAGTATGCTAGTCAAATTTAAGATGAAGAAAAAAGACTGGACTGGAATATTTCTGACAGCCCGCGTCCAAAGGTTATATAAAGAATACGAGGATAATATCGTCTCTGGTCTTGAAACGACTTCTGGACTATCATTTCTCAGAGGGTTTACTATTGTATAACTGGCAATCACAGCACGTGGTTTCTCGGCTCAGGCATTGACAAAAAAGAGGCAGCGCTAATTGAGCTAGACGCATCAGCAGTAATAGGAGATGATCTTATCCTTTGGATTCTTGTTGACCTGATTGGATGTAAGTTGCTTGGACAAAATCGTGTGTGGCCGCAAACCGTAAAAAACAAAGAAATCTTAAACGAGCGATGGAGTCGATTGGTGTACTCATTTTCAGTTGACGCAATAGAAATAGGCTTTGGTAGCCAGCATGCCAAAGCTATAATGGAACATATCGCAAAGGATAGCCTTGGAATTAGTAGCGACAAAGCATGGAAATGGGCAATAAGCATGACGCCGAAGCAGCGCAAAGCAGCTTGGAAAAAACTTAAGGTATCGTACTCGCATTCACCACACCGCCCCGCTAATATTTAGTTAATTGTCGCTAGTCTATCAATACCATTCCGTTGTTCTGATTGCCGTCGCTATAAAACGGCATTTTCGATTGCTTAACTGACATAGTAAATAAACATAAAGCTACGAGCGCTATTGCCCCATGCCACAAGAAAGCAGCGATACCAATAGTAGCCTGGCTAATATCATTCTCGTTTTCAAACATAATGTCTCCAGGAAAGTACGCGCCAAGCGGAGCAATAGCAAGCAAAATTGAATAAATCGGCAGCTTGCTATTCTTAAATTTATCGCCCATAAGCGTTATAATTGCAATAACATACCCAATATTCGCCATCCATGCCAGCGCCAAAAAAGTTCGACCAAACAGCATAGGAATACTAAAATATAAACCAAATATAAAAAAGGGGGAGACAATGAAAAATAATTTATCTAAGGTTGAAAATTGCTTGCGTTCAATAGCAAGAAGAAACAAATGCATCAAATATTCATTAGGTTTAGCAATTCTTTTTCTAATGTTAGGGGTAAGTGCATTTTCAGAAGAAGTTAATTTAGAAACTTCTCAAGTAGTAAGTAGAGAAGAATTAAAAAATTCTGTTGAAGGAATGC
>ERZ773042.620-NODE-620-length-23862-cov-10.476625_pt1 | contig 23862 bp, 8 predicted proteins | sample MGYA00511664_ERZ773042 | MGnify/ENA primary metagenome ERZ773042 (study PRJEB29015, sample SAMEA2737984) | human oral metagenome | biome: human oral; feature: human-associated habitat; material: dental | place: China | collected 2036 ... | reverse complement strand
GGCGGGTACACGGCCCCCGGACGCGCAGTCCCCGGACACGCGGCCCCCGGTGGCGCGCACGGACCACCACCGTGACGGCGCACCGGGCGGCACCGCTGAGGTGGCGCGCCTCTTCGCGGATGACGACGACTACGTCGCCGCGGTCCTACGTGGGACGATGACCCCTGCCGAGCGCGAGGAGCTCCAGGTGCGCCGGGACAGCAAGCACGACCTCCTGGAGCTGCGCACGGACTCCGCGGTGGCGCTCCGCTCGGGCCTGCGCACCCGTCTGCGCAACCTGCCACGGGAGCTCGTGCGCGGCGAGGACTCGGTCCTGGACGCCATCGCGGTGACCGGCTCGGGCCCGCTGGCCGAGAGGCGCCTGCAGGCCGCCCAGGAGTCCACCAGCTCCGGTGACGCCTGGCCGGACGTCCAGTTCCTCACCCCCGCTCACCCGGTGGCCGAGTGGGCGGCCGACCGGGGCCTGGGCGTCACTGAGCGCGGCACCGCCCTGGTGGTGACCGGCGAGGTCGACCAGCCCACCTACCTGACGCAGGCGACCTGGGCCAACGGCGCCGGGCAGGTGGTCATTGCGAGCCTGGACGCCGTGGGCGTGGCACTACCGCACACCGGGGGAGGCTCCCGGGGAGCCGGCCTCGGGGACGCGGGGCGCACCGGCTCGGCCAGTGCGTCCGTGGTCGGGGTCGAGGACATGGTGACCCTCCTGCGCCGTGCGGGCCTGGACGACCGCGCCATTAACACGGGCGCCCTGGAGGAGGAGCTCCTGGAGCGGCTGCGCCCGGGCGTTCCCGTGGCACTGGAAGCCGCCACCACCGCCTTGCGCAGGCGCCGTGCGGAGTTCGAGGGCGACTTCGACCAGCGCCTGGCGGCCGACCGCGAACGCCTGTCCGTCTGGCACCAGGAGAGCCTGGACCACCTGACCCTGCCATCGGTCTCCCGTGCCAGACGGGAGCGCATTGAACGCACGGCCCAGGGCATTGCCGACCTCATCACCTCCATGCAGGTGACCGGGGAGCCCCATGTCCGGTTGCTGGCCGTCATCGTCCCCAGGAGCATGTGATGGACGACGTCATTGTCAACGACACCGAGTTCCTCTCCGCCCACTGGCTCGCCGAGGGCTTCCCGGCACGACTCTCCGGCCTGGTCAAGGGCTGGCGCGCACAGGCCAAGGCAGGCGGCACCGACCCCCTTCACGGGCTGCTCTCAGTGTCGGGGGACTACCTGCGTGCCGTCCACCAGGCCCTGGACGCCACCGAGGGGACCGGCGGCGCGGTGGCCGGCGGTGTCGACGACGCTGCCAGGCAGACCTCCGCCCGCCTCCTGGCCCCCGCCCACGACCGCCTCCTGGAGGCTCTCGGCCTCCTCCCTGATCCGCCCGGTGCCGCCGGTTCCGAGGAGGCCGCTGCCGCCCTGGAGACGAGCCACCGCACCGAGCTGGTCACCCTCCAGGGCGAGCGCGAGCTCGTGGTCCCGGTGCTGCTGGACGTGCGCGGCCCCGGGGGCCACGCCCTCGTGGTGCTGGAGGCCTGCGCGACGGACGGGATCGGGGACCTGCTGGCCGAGGAGCGGGCGCCAGGCGGGGCGGCGGACCAGGCGCCGCCCGGAACCGGAGGAGGGCTCGTGACGCCCCTGAGCCGCACGAGTGCGAGCGGGAAGCCGGAGGCCGTCTTCACCGTGGCCCGGGCCCTGTCCGAGCTCTTCGCCTCCGACGCCACCCCCCGCTACGCCCTGGTGCTGGCAGGCCGCTGGGCCCTGCTCACCGACGCCCCGCGCTGGTCCGAGGGCCGCTACCTGGCCCTGGACCTGGTGACCGCCATGGAGCGCCGGGAGACGACGACGTCAGGCGGCCTGGCCCGCGTGGCCGGGCTCATGAGCGGCGAGGTCCTCCTGCCCACACCCGAGGGCACCACCGTCATGGACTCCCTGACCCAGGACTCCACCAACCACGCCGTGGGGGTCTCCGCCGAGCTGCGCGACGGCCTGCGCCGCAGCGTGGAGATCGTCGCCGGCGACGTGGTGCGCTCCATGCGCGAGGCCGGGGAGGACGAGGACCTCCTGGACCCGGACCTTCCGGGCGAGCTGGCCCGCCAGTCCCTGCGCTTCCTGTACCGGCTGCTCTTCCTCCTGTTCGCCGAGGCCCACCCGGAGCTGGGCGTCCTGCCCACGGCGTCGGACGACTACGCCTCGGGCTACGGCCTGGACCGGCTGCGCGACCTGTGCCTGGAGGAGCTGCCCGCCTCCGCCGCGCGCACCCACCACATCCACGCCTCCCTCGACGTCCTCTTCCGCCTGGTGTCCGGTGACGTCCCCGGCGTGCAGGAGATGCCGGTGGAGGACCTGCGCGCGGACCTGTTCGCCCGCTCCCGCACCTCGCTCATTGACGGCACGGACGGCCGGGTGCGCCACTGGCTCTCCGACGCCGCCCTCCACCGGGTGCTCCGCCTCCTGCTGCTGTCCACCCCCACGGGCAAAGGATCACGCGGGGCGCGCAGGCGCGGCGGGTGGATCTCGTACGCGAACCTAGGCATTAACCAGCTCGGCGCCGTCTACGAGGGCCTCATGTCCTACTCCGGGGTCCTCACCACCCAGCCGATGGTGGAGGTCGCCAAGGGCGGGGACGCCTCCAAGGGCTCCTGGCTCGTGCCCGAGGCCGACTCCGGCCGCTACGCGGACTCCGACATTGTGAGGGTGACGGACCCGACGACGGGGGAGAGACGCATCCGCCGCTACGGCGCGGGGGAGTTCGCCTACCGCCTGTCGGGACGCGACCGTGAGCGCTCCGCCTCCTACTACACCCCCGAGGTCCTCACCCAGTGCGTCGTGCGCCACTCCCTGGCCGAGCTCTTCACCAAGGACACGACCGCCGCAGAGGTCCTGGGCGTGCGCGTGTGCGAGCCCGCCCTGGGATCAGGGGCCTTCGCCAACGAGGCCGTCAACCAGCTCGCCGAGGCCTACCTGGAGCGCAGGCAGAAGGAGCTCGGGCAGACGATCGACGCCGACCGGCTGCCCGCCGAGCGGCGCCGAACCAAGGCGTGGATCGCCCTGCACCGGGTCTACGGCGTGGACCTCAACGCCACCGCCGTGGAGCTGGCCGAGGTCTCCATGTGGCTCAACGTCATGCAGCCCCACCTGGCCGCCCCCTGGTTCGGCCTCCACCTCAGGCGCGGCAACTCCCTCATCGGGGCCCGCCGCGCCACCTACGACCTGGTCGCCCTGCGCAAGGCCAGGACCCTGCACAGCAAGGAGGTCCCCACGGACCAGGGGCTGGCCGCCGTGCCCCTGGGGACCCTGGGCACCGGACAGGTCCACCACTTCCTCCTGCCCTCGGCCACCTGGGGCGCCGTAGCCGACGCCAAGCAGGCCAAGGAGCTCGACTCGGCGGGTGCCAAGGCCATGAGGACCTGGCGCAAGACCATGCTGAAGCGGCCCGACCACCGCCGCGATGACGTGCTGCGCCGCGACGCCAACGCCGCCCTGGTCGAGGCATTCCTGGAGAACGAAGCCGCTAATCAGCAGGCGGCTTCCGCCCCGGTGGCATCGGTCGGCTCAGCTGGTGCCGGGACGGCCATTACCGAGGCGCTCTTCGGCGGCGAGATCCAGCAGATCGACCTGGCCGAGCAGGCACGCAGGGCCGATGAGGACAGACGCCGCAAGGCGGAGAAGGAGCTGCGCAGGCGCACGGTCAGGCGAGCCAGCCAGGAGGAGCGCCTGACCGCCCTGGCCGGGCGCGTGGAGAGGCTCTGGGCTATCGCGGCACGGCGCCTGGAGGTCAGTGAGCAGGAGGCCTCCCGCCGCATTGAGGTCTGGGGGATGCCCGACGCCTTGCAGGCCCCGCCCTCCACAGTGACCCGTGAGCGCATTGAGAACGCGCTCGCGGACCCCGACTCCATGTACCAGCGCCTGCGCACCGTCATGAACGCCTGGTGCGCCCTGTCCTTCTGGCCGCTGGACAGGCGGCAGGAACTGCCCGACTGGAGCGAGTGGCTGGCCACCCTGGAGGACATCCTGGGCCTGGACTCCGTGCAGACGGCTGACAGCGAGCGCCTGGTGGATCAGGCAGGGTTCGACGACCTCGACCTCATTGAGCGCGCTGAGCGCGCCGAGACCGGTATGCGCTCCTCCGTCGAGTTCCAGGTGCTGCACCCCTGGCTCGCCACCGTCCAGGAGATCACTGAGAAGGAGGGATTCTTCCACTGGGAGCTCGACTTCGCCCAGGTCTTCACCCGCGGCGGCTTCGACCTCCAGGTCGGGAACCCGCCGTGGCTCAAGGTCTCCTGGAAGGACAATGAGCTTCTTGCAGAGGAAGACCCGTGGTTTTGCTTGGAAAACAGAATTACGATGACTGAATTCAAGGAGCATCGTGCAAAATTGTTGACAGAGGCCGGAACTCGCCATCGGTATCTTGCTGAGGTGGCAAATGCAATTGGGCAGAGCGCGGTCCTGAGCAGTGTTGCCGAGCATCCGCTCCTTGTGCGGCTTCAATTGAACCTATATCCATTGTTCATGGAACGAACCTGGCGTTCAATGAATGATCATGGAATTGTAGGACTGGTTCATCCTGAGGGGCATTTTATGGACCCCAAAGCCGGGACATTGCGTGAGGCGACGTATCGCAGGCTGAGACGACATTGGCAGTTCTTGAACTACCGTTATTTGTTTCCAGAAGTCGATTATTGGGCGATTTTCGGAGTTCACGTATACGGTGTTGCACAGATTCCAGATTTTATGCAAATGACAGACCTGCTGTCGACTGGCACCCTGGACGACTCTTTCGTGACGTCAGAATCTAACGTAAAGCCAGTGACAAAGCTTCCGAGTGGCGATTGGGATATGCGCCCGCATCCGGCTCGTATCGTCACGGTCGATGAGAGTGTGCTCCGTGTCTGGGGTAGGCTTATCGATGATTCAAGTGTTCCTGCTTCCCAGGCTCGACTTATGCGACCGCTCCTCCGAGATCATCAGGAGGTGCTGGCTGCTCTGGCGCAGAACTCGGCGATGGCTGGATCCTGGGGTGTCAGGGTTTCTCGGTGCTGGGATGAGAAGGGGGCGAAAGTTGATGGAACCATGTCGTGGGGTTCCGCTATTCAATCCTCATGGAATCAGGTTATCCTGCAAGGACCTCACTTCTATGTGGGGACTCCTTTTGCTAAGAATCCTCGTGAGGTTGTGAAGCACAACTCCGATTATGATCCATGGGATCTGGAGGAGCTTTCCGAGTTCTGCGTCCCTCGCACCAACTATCAGCGGGCCGTGTCGCGCGAGCAGTACGAGGCGCGCATTGACCACTGGAACGGAGAGCCGTCCTGGGACTACTGGCGTGTCGCAGTGCGTAGCATGACTGTTCCCGGGCTCGTGCGCTCACTGGTCCCGGCCCTCATCCCTGTAGGCGCAGCGCATGTCAACGCCGTACACTCGTGTACGGCGTCGACATGCGCTGCGCCTGTCCACGCATGTCAACGCGGACAATCGCCGCTGCGCGACGATTGTCCGGAGGGATTCTCGCCCCGTCCAGAAGATGCTCTTGCGACCGTCCTCATGTGCGGTCAATGGTGTTCGCTGCCGTGGGACTATCTCGTCAAGGTATCCGGGCAGACGCATGTTCACACTGAGTTTATTGAGAAGCTCCCTGCCCCCACCAAGCACCCGGCCTGGCGCTACCTGCTGCTGCGGACGCTTCGCCTCAACTGCCTCACCCGGGACTTTGAGCCCCTGTGGAAGGCCCTCGCTCCTCTGACGGACCCGGAGGATGCGTGGACCCCCGCCTTCGCCGACTGGCCCGCCCTCGCCGTCGGCAAGCGGGCGCGGGCCGAGGCCCCGCACCCCGCTGACCCGCAGACGGGGGAGGAGCCCATTACCTGGGACCACGCGGGCGACCTCGGCCTGTCCACCTGGACCATGGACACGCCCCTGCGCAGCGACTACGAGCGCCGTGCCGCCCTGGTGGAGACCGACGCCCTGGGCGCCATCATGCTGGGGCTCACCGCCGAGCAGCTCTGCCTCATCTACCGCGCCCAGTTCGGCGTCCTGCGCAAGTACGAGCACACCATGTGGTTCGACGCCCTGGGCCACCAGATCGCCAGGCACCACCAGGCCTACGGCGTCCACCAGGACAAGACTGACTACCCCACCCTCATGTCCTACATCCAGGACATGGAGGAGGCGGGGCTCGACCCCTGCGCCGACCAGCCGCCTGAGACCTGGTACGAGGACGGCCCCTACACCGACTTCCTCTCCCGCTACGAGGCCCCTTTCACCAAGGCCGACCGCGAGGCCGAGATGACCGCCGCCCACGCCGAGTTCTGCCGCCGCCTCGCCGCCGCCGGCCTCACTGACGCCGACGGCCGGCCCCTGGGGGATGGCGGTCAGGGCGCACAGGAGGGGCAGCCCGGGTCATGACGCTAGAACCAGTGCGCCGAGACCGTGTCGGTGGGGCCGCATATGATGCGGGCGTGGCTGACCTTGATCGTCTTGCGCTCGTCCTGGCGGTGACCCGTGCGCCCGCCCGGGGGGTCAGTCAGCCCGAGCGTGTCCTGCGTCTGCTGGAGACCCGCGACCCGCAGGCGGTCCTGGACGAGCTGCGGGGCGGCGCCGTAGAGCTTCCCCTCGGCCCTGACGCCCTGGTGGAGGCCGCCCGGCAGGACATCTCGAAGTGGCTCGCTACCGGCATGACGATCACCAGCATCCTCGACCCCGCCTACCCCTCCACCCTCGCCGAGGTCCGCGAGGCCCCCGCCCTGCTCTACGCCGAGGGAACGCTCCGGCAGCACGACTTGGGGGTGTGCGTCGTCGGCACGCGCCGCCTGGACGACGCGGGGGCGGACGTCGCGCGCACGGTCGCGGCCGCACTGGTCGGCCAGGGCCTGACCGTCGTCTCCGGGCTCGCGGCGGGTACGGACACCGTGGCCCACGAGGAGGCCCTGGCCCGGGGCGGGCGCACCGTGGCCATAATGGGCACCGGGATCGACTCCACCTTCCCGGCGGGGAACAAGGACCTGCGCCGCCGCGTCGTGTCCGCGGGAGGACTGGTCGCCACCCAGTTCCCCCCGGGCACGCACGGGTCACGCATCACCTTCCCCATGCGCAACGCCGTCATGAGCGGGTACGGGCTGGCCACCGTCGTCGTCGCCGCGGGCGAACACTCCGGGACCCGCATCCAGGCCCGCAAGGCCCTCGACCACGGCCGCGGCCTCATCCTCACCGAGAGAGTCACGCGCGAGACCACCTGGGGAGCCCACTATGCCCACCGCCCCGGCGTCACAGTGGCCAGACGCAGCCAGGACGTCCTGAACGCAGTGGACACCATCATCCACGAGCGCCAGCTCCTTGGAGTGCAGTGAGAAAACATGAACCGCAACACCGAGGTGCTCAATAGCCAGTTAAGTACCTACACCCGTAATGCTACAGTCGCAGACGTACCCCTGTGCCCCCTGTGCCGCACCGAACTGGCTCCCGACTCATCCCACTGCCGCTCGTGCCAACGTCTTCTCACCGTCCCCGGGGCCGTGCCCGACCGGGTGGGTTTTGGAATCTACGCTGTCGGGGAACGGCAGACCGGGTACATGATGCGGAACTACAAGAGCGGAGTACCCAACCGAGACTACAGGCAGGTACGAGCCCTCATTACCGAGATGCTTCAGCACAACGCATGCCTGGCAGCACTGAGCGGGACCCCTGTCAGCGCGATCACCTACATCCCCTCACTCAGTCACCCCTCTCACCACTACCACGCGCTCGCGCATATTCTTGGAGACATGGTGCGGGCCTTTCCAGCTCTCGCTGTCCTCACCCGTCTCCATCTCCAGCCGACTACTGTCCCGCACCAAGCCCACCAGATAGCTGGCAGCGGCTCCCTCACCGTTGAGGAAGGAAACGGTGAGTGGGGTCATGTCCTTGTCGTTGATGACACCTGGACCACCGGGGCATCTGTCGGAGACGCCACCTTGACGCTCCGGGCCGCTGGAGCCGCCATGGTCTCAAGCCTGCTGGTCGCACGCTGGATCAATGAGAGGTACAGCCCCGCGCTGACCGCTTCACTGGTTCGACGCAAGACATTCGACTCCCGCACCTGCCCCTGGACGTTCTCAGGACAGTGCCCGTCTCCAGGCCCCCACCCCGCAGGCGGCTGGTAATGGGCACCTCTGCACCGTCCCGGGGCAGGCATGCCGCCTTCACCCCCAGCCTGCCGAGCCTCCTGGCCGAGGACGTCCGCACCGGGCTCGTGGAGTACCTGTCCACCACGTACTCCCTGGCCGACCCGGCCGCGCGCAACGTCCTGGCCGCCTTCCTCGACTCCTCCGAGCACGGCATCTTCCGCGGCCCCTACCTGAGGCTGCGCCCGCCCTTCCGCAGCGTTACCCCCACCTGGGCCAGCCCCCTGAGCTGGATGCCCGCCGGGTTCACCCCCTACCTGCACCAGGCCCGCGCCTTCGAGCGCCTGAGCAGCCGCGACCACGCACCACGGCCCACGCTCGTGACCACCGGCACCGGCAGCGGCAAGACCGAGGCCTTCCTCCTGCCCCTGCTGGACCATGCGCGCCGCGCCCACGGCAGGGGCCCCAGCGGCATTACCGCCATCATCCTCTACCCCATGAACGCCCTGGCCACCGACCAGGCCCGTCGCATCGCCCAGACCGTCAGCAGCGCCCCCGAGCTGGACGGGGTTCGCGTCGGCCTCTACATTGGCGGTGACGGGCACCACCGCGTCATGAGTGCCGAGCACGTCATCGACCACCGGGACACCCTGCGTACCCACCCGCCCCACATCCTGCTCACCAACTACAAGATGCTCGACCTGCTCCTCATGGACCCCCGTCACGCGGACCTGTGGCGCGGCGCCGGGCAGGATCTGCAGTACCTCGTCCTGGACGAGTTCCACACCTACGACGGCGCCCAGGGCACCGACGTCGCCATGCTCCTGCGCCGCCTCGGCGCCGCCCTGGGTATCGCCCGGCCGGGGCAGCCCCTGGGGGACGTCGTCCCCGTCGCCACCTCCGCGACCCTGGGCGACCTCACCTCCTCTCGCTCCCCGGACGGCCGCCCCGATCCGGGCGGCGCTGACGCGGCCACCGCCCCCATGCGGGACCTCGCCCGGACCGTCTTCGGACGCCCCTTCGAGGCGGACTGCGTCATTACCGAGGACCGTCTCACCCCCGACGAGGCCTTCCCCGGGCCGGGGGAGAACGCCACCCGGATCTTCCCGGACCCGGGTGACATCGCCGCCGTCAGCGCCCCCACGGACGCCGCTGGCTGGAGGCGTCTGGCCCAGTCCGTCCTCGTCACCGACGACGGCAAGCCCGTCACCGACGACCTCTCCGACCCCGTCGCACTGGGCCGGCGGCTCACCGGGCACGCCGTGGGACAGACCCTCCTGAGAGTCCTGGGCACGCGCCCTGTCACCGTCGACGAGGCCCTCATGGCCCTGGGACGGGCGACCATGCGCCTCTGGTACTCCACCGACCCCGCCACCCGCAGGGTCGGCGTCAGCGCCCTCAGCCGCCTCCTCGCCCTCACCTCCTACGCCCGCACACAGGATCCGGCCACAGGACGCCTCCGTCCCCTCATTGACGTCCAGGTCCAGCTCTGGGTCCGCGACGTCCACCGACTCCTGCGGGAGGTCTCCGCCGAGCCCTCCTTCACCTGGTGGACCCCCACCACCGTGAAGGAGGAAGGCGCCACCTTCCTCCCCGCCGTCTACTGCCGCTCCTGCGGTGCCTCCGGCTGGGCCGCCTTGAGGCCGGGCACCGCCGAGCGCCACACCGAGGGCGCCCTGAACGCCCACCACCTGGCCATCTGGCAGGCGGGCGTCTCCTCGACCGACCACTCCCGTCTGCGCTACCTCATGCGCGCCGCCGACCCCGAGGGCGCTCACCTCCTCGACCCCTCGGGTCCCACCCTCCTGCGCCCCGCCCCGGAGGAGTCCGAGGCCCACCAGCGCTTCATCCCCGTCCACCAGCCCCTGACCGGGGACGACGCGAGGCGCGACACCTGCCCTGCCTGCGGTACCCGGGACGCCGTCCGCTTCATGGGCACAGCCGCCTCCACCCTCCTGTCCGTCGCCCTGTCCCAGGCCTTTGGCTCCACCCACCTGCCCGACGAGGAGAAGAAGACCCTCGTCTTTACCGACTCCGTCCAGGACGCCGCCCACCGGGCCGCCTTCATCGAGGCCCGCGCCTTCCGTTTCAACCTCCGCTCCGCCCTCTACCGCGCCGCCCGCGCCGCCGGAGGACGGACCACCCTGGAGGACCTCTCCCACAACCTCGTCCCGGCCACGACACGACGCCACGAGGACGACCAGGAGCTCTACCTCCTGGCACCGCCGTCCCTGGTACGACGCATGGGCTGGGACCGGGACAACACCTGGCTCGCCGCGGACAAGGGCGGGGCACGCCACAAGGCCGTCCGGCAGCGCCTCGCCCAGGAGGCCCACCTGGAGGCAGGGCTCTTCGCCCGCCTCGGACGCACCCTGGAGCTGACCGGCTCCTGGAACGTCGACGTCGACCTCACCGGTGAGGACCTCTCCGACGTCGCCGATATCCTGCGCGAGTCCCACCTCAACAGCGCAGGCTACGTCCCCGGGACCCAGGCGCCCCGACGCGCCTACGAGCAGTGGCTCCTCGGGCTCCTGGACCACCTCCGCCTGGCCGGAGGCATCGCCCACCCCTGGTTGAATCCCTACCGCGACCAGGACGGACGCACCTGGCTCGTCGGAGGCGGCGCCCGCAATCGGGCCATGCACCGCTTCGGCCCGCGCAGCGCCCGCCCCGGGTTTCTCACCACCGGCAGGACCGGCAAGGACAGCGACTTCATCACCCTGAACGGCGCCCCCACCACCTGGGCGGGGGACTGGACCCGACGCTGCCTGGACGTCAGCGACGGCCCGACGGACGGCTCCGCGGGGGCCCTCCTGCGCGAGGCCGCCGAGCTCCTGGCCGGCCGGGGCGTCCTGGACCCCCGGTCAACGCCCACCGGCCGCACCTACGGGCTGGACCCGCAGAGACTGGTCATCGACACCCGTGAGGCCGCCAGGCTCGTGTGCGACCGGTGCCGTCAGGTCCTCACCGTCGCCCCGGAGCGCGAAGCCGTCTGGACGGGTGCCCGGTGCACCCGGTGGCACTGCACCGGGACCCTGGGCCCCGCCCCGGGCCAGGCCGCCTCAGAGGGCGGGACGGGGCAGGGCGCCGACTACTACCGCGCCCTCTACACCCAGGGGCGCCTGCGCCCCATCAAGGCCCGGGAGCACACCGCCCTCCTGGACCGCCAGCGCCGCGAGGAGCTGGAGGAGGCCTTCGCCCGCTCCGACACCGGCACGGACCCCAACGTCCTGACCTGCACCCCCACCCTCGAGCTCGGCGTGGACATCGGGGACCTCTCCGTGGTATGCCTCGCCTCCCTGCCCCGCACCACCGCCAGCTACCTCCAGCGCGTGGGCCGCGCCGGCCGTAGTGACGGTAACGCCCTCGTCCTGGCCGTCGTGCGCCCCACCACCCGCACCATGCCCTACCTCGAGGAGCCCGCTGAGCTCCTCGACGGCGTCGTGCGGCCCCCGGCCGCCTACCTGCGCGCCACCGAGCTCCTCACCCGCCAGCTCACCGCCCACGTCCTGGACACCGCCGTCCCCGATTCCGTCCCCGCGCCGCCCGGCAGCATCAGGACGGTCTTCGAGCAGTGGCGCGACGCGCGCCGCCTCGGTCCCAGCGGCACCGGGGGAGAGGCAGCAGACCCGGCGCCCTGCTGGCTCGACACGTTCACCGGCTACGTCTCTACCCACGCCGAGACCCTCGTCGACTCCTTCCTCGCACTCTTCCCTGGCGAGGTCGCCCCCGCCCGTGACCACCTCATCGCCCACTGCCGCGTCGGCCTGCCCGCCGCCGTGGACAGGATCGCCAGCCGGTGGAACGCCGAGACCCGTGCCCTGCGTGAGCAGAGCAAGCAGACACGGGCCAGTATCAACCGCCTCCTCGCTCTCGGGCACCGCGACGAGGCGGACGAACGCGACCTCGAGCGCCTCCGCGGGGAGGCGAGGGCACTCCGCGGCCGTCAGACGCGCCACCTCAACGACCCCGAGATCAACGAGACCTTCACCGCGCTGGGACGTGAGGGCCTCCTGCCCGGCTACAACCTCCTGGACGACTCCACCACCCTGGAGGCGCACCTGTGGTGGCGCGGCGACAGCCAGGACAGCGCCACCTCGGACATCCAGAACGTCGACTACGAGGTCACCCGCCCCTCGGCCACCGCCCTGAGCGAGCTCGCACCCGGGGCCAGCTTCTACGCCTACGGCCGCAAGGTGGTCGTGGACGCCATTGACCTCAACGCCGACGAGGCCGCCGCGGGCCTCACCTGCGTCTGCCCCGCCTGCGGCTGGTCCGGTCCCAGCCCGCGGGCGGAGGGCTGCCCCCAGTGCCACAGCCTCGGCGTCACCGACGTGGGTCAGCGAGTCACCATGAGGCCTCTGCGACGGGTCTCCTCCGTGGCGAGCATCGAGGACACCACCATCACCGACTCCATGGAGGAGCGCTCCCGACTCGCCTTCGACATGGCCTGGGGCGTGGACCCCCAGGACTCCGTCACCTCCGCCTGGCGCCTGAGCGACTACACCTTCGGCGTGGAGCACCTGAGCCGGGCAGTCGTCCGCAGCTACAACCTCGGCCCGCTCTCACGCTCCGGACCCGGTCTTGTGGTCGGCGGCACCGAGCACCAGGCCCCGGGCTTCCTCACCTGCACCATGTGCGGCGTCGTCGACCTGCGTGAGGGCAGTAACGTTGGTCAGGCCGTGCGGCACCGCGGTTTCTGCCGCACCCGCCGGGGTGAGAAGGAGAAGTGGACCCGCGTATACCTCAAGCACGAGCTCACCACCCAGGCGCTGCGCGTCCTCCTGCCCGAGACCGCCCTGGACGACCCCGCCGAGCTCGTCGCGCTCGAGGCCGCGCTCATGCTCGGCATCCGACTCGACCTGGGCGGGGACCCGCAGCACCTGGATATCCGCGACGTGCCCGGACGCAGCAAGGGCGTGCCCACCCGCTACCTGGTGGTCGCCGACACTGTTCCCGGCGGCACCGGCTACCTCGACCGCTACGCCGACCCCGAGGCCCTGCGCGGCGTCCTGGGCCGGGCCCTCACCCACCTGCGCTCCTGCCGCTGCGCGGGCAGCAGGGACGGCTGCCACCACTGCGTGCTCGGTGTCCTCCCCACCATTCACCTCGAGCTGGCCTCACGCCGTCGCAGCATCGAGGTCCTCGAGAACCTGCTGGAACCGTGGGCCACGGAGAAGATCGACTCCCTGGACGACATCACCGTCCAGGCCCAGCCCGAGTCCGTCCTCGAAGCCCGCTTCCGCCGCTACCTCGCCGCCTGGGCCGAGGCCCACGGCGGCAGGGTGACGCCCGTCGACACCGGTGACGGCTACACCAGCATGCGCCTGACCGTCCCGTCCGCCGACGGCACCGACCTCATTGGGTGGGTGGTGCGCGCCCAGCGCCGGGTGCGGGGGACCGTCACCGACTACACCCTCTCCAGGGAGGACCGCCGTGGCGCCACCGTCAACGTCTACCTCGACGGACGCGCCTTCCACGCTGGCCAGGGAGGTCTCAACCGGCTCGGTGCCGACGCGCGCCTCCGCCACGGCCTGCGCCAGAGCGGGGAGCTGGTCGTCTCCCTGACCTGGGACGACGTCGAGGAGGCCCAGCGTGAGCTCGACAACCCCGCCAGGGCGGTGTCGGCGCCGTGGATGAGCTCAACCGTGCGCACCGACGTGGCTGCTCGGCTGGAGGATCCGCGCACCACGGCCCTGTGGTCCAACCCGCTGAACCTGCTCACAGCCATCCTCCAGGACCCCGACAGCGACCTGTGGCAGAAGGCGGCCGCCGCCGTCGCCGTGGCCCTGGCGGGCAGCCACCAGGACCCCTCCCTCCCGCCCTGCTACGTGCCCGCGGACGCCCTGCCGGCGGCCATTGACTCCCTGGGCGCCGGCACCCCCGTCCCGACCACCGGCTCCCAGGACGTTCTCCTCCTGCCCTGCCGCACCGCAACGGGCCTGCCGATCGTCCTGTCTGTGCAGGACCCCACCTGCCCCGAGCACAGCGTGAGCGCCTACCTGCGTCTTCCCGACGCCGACACGGACGTCGTCCGGCCCGGCTTCGCCGAGCTGTGGCACGACTGGCTCCGGTGGGGCAACGTCCTCCAGATGCTCGGCATCTCACCCGCGCACGGCTCCACACCCCCGCGGGAGGCCTGCGCCTTCACCGCCTCCACACCCACCATCCTGAAGGCCCCGCCCGTGCCCGCCACCGCGGCGCCCGCCCACGGTACCCGGGCGGAGGAGCCGGAGACACCGCCCCCGCCTGGCCCCGGTGGGACGGAGGACGCCGGGCAGGCCGCGGCGTGGGAGGAGGTCCTTGACCTTGTCAGCAGCAAGCTCCGCCTGTGCACGGAGGCGCTGCGACACCGCGGGGCGAGGCTCCCCCTCGTGGGGGAGGAGGTCGGGGACGACCGCGTCAGCTGGCCCATTGAGCTCCTCTGGGACGACGAGCACCTCGCCGTCGTCGTGGACGCTGACCCCGAACGCGACGACTACCTCCGGGCGCGGGGCTTCACCGTCCTCAACGCCTTGGATGCCGCGGATCGTGCTACCGATCTCATTATGGCTCACCTCGCAGGAGAGAAATAATGCCCATCATCTTTATGACACGGCGCTTCACCCGCCAGGTCGACAAACTGGACGGCACCCTCAGGAGCAGGGTCCTGGCCTTTATGGCCAAGATCCAGACCGGGCGCCCGGGCCTGAACATTGAGTCGCTCAAGAACGCCGCGGACCCGCGCGTGCGCACCGCCCGCGTCGACCGCAACCACCGCGCCGTCATGATCCAGGCCGGGGCCGACGTCTACGGCCTGCTCGCCGTGGACACGCACGACAAGGCGAACAAGTACGCCGAGCACGTCACGATCGGCGTCAACACGGCAACCGGGGCCCTGGACGTCTTCGACGCCGATGCCGTCCGAGCCTCCCGGGAGCTGGAGGCCGAGGATGCTGCCGCGAGCCGTCCCGCTGCCGGGCAGGACGCGGATAGAACGGGCTCACCGGATAAAGCCAGTACCGCGAGTACGCAGCGGGTGAATGACGCGGAGGCTGCTGCGGCGCCGACGGCCCCCGCGACGTCGTCGCCCCTTCACGGATGGGATCCCGCTGTACTGGTCGAGCTGGGGATACGGCAGGACTCCGCCGAGGAGCTCGTGGCCGCCCGGACCAAGCAGGAGGCGGAGTCCGTCGCAGAGGACCTGCCCCTCACGCAGGGCGTCATTGTCCTCGACCTCCTGGCGGGCAAGGACGTCCAGGCCGTGCGCGAGGAGTACCTCGTCGTCGGGGAGATTGACACGGACGACCTCGTTGAGGCCATGCGCCGCCCCATCTCCCAGATCGTCTTCGTCGACGCCGAGGACTCCGCGGCCGTCCAGGCGGCCTTTGAGGGGCCCCTGGCGGCGTGGCGCGTCTGGCTCCACCCGACCCAGGCCTCTCTCGCCCGGCACACGGGCTGGAACGGCCCCTACCGGGTCACCGGCGGCGCCGGGACCGGCAAGACCGTCACTGCCATTCACCGTGCGCGCTTCCTGTGCGAGCAGACCGCAGGGCGGGCCACCGGGCTGATGCCCGCGGTCCTCCTGCTGACCTACACCAAGAACCTCGCCACCACGATCGGCACCCAGCTCGACACACTGGCCGGGCAGAGACTGGCGGGCAGCCGCGTGGGGGTCCTGACCGTGGACGCGCTCGCCCACCGGGTCCTGCGGCAGTCCCCTGAGGGAGAGAAGTGGCTGGACGGACGCCGAGCACTGACTTCCAGTGAGTACAAGGACTACGTCGCGGATGCCGCCGACGGGATGACGGGTCTGCCAGCGGGCCTCGACCTCGCCGAGGAGATCGAGTCCGTCATCCTCACGGGGGCCATAAGCAGCCGGGACGACTACTTCGCGACCCCGCGAGTAGGTCGCGGCTCGCGCCTGTCCCGACGTCAGCGTCTTAGCGTGTGGAAGGCCTATGAGCGGCTTACCAACGCCCTCGATATTGACGGCCGCTACCTGTGGTCGCAGGTCCCGCACCGGGCTGCTCTTCTTCTGGGCCGCGACCCGGATATCGCAGAGCGCCTGGGAATCCGGCACGTCGTGGTTGATGAGGCGCAGGACCTCACCGCCGCGCACTGGCGTCTTCTGCGTGGCGTCGTCCCCCCGGGGCAGGATGACCTCTTTATCGTCGGCGACGCCCACCAGCGCATCTACGGGCGCCCTGTCCCGCTGAGCCGTTTCGGCATTAAGACACGAGGGCGCTCGCGCAGGCTTACCGTCAACTACCGCACCTCCAGGGAGATCCTCTCCTGGTCCCTCGGCGTGGCCGACCCCGACGCCGACGACCTCGACGAACAGTCCGACACTCTCCGCGGCGCTCGCTCGGTCTTCTCCGGTCCACCGGTGGACCGGCCTGGTGAGGCGGGGCTGCCGTCCGACTCTGACGCCGCCCTGACCGAGTGGCTGCGACGCCTCGTCAATCCGGACCAGGACAGGCCGATGAGTCGCCAGGAGATCGCCGTCGTGCGTGCCAGCCGCAAGGACGTGGAGGACACTGTGGGGCTGCTCACCGAGGCGGAGATACCTGCCGTCGAGGTCGGACGGACCACCAACGAGGAGACCCTCCCTGACGCCGTCCGCGTCATGACGATGCACCGCGCCAAGGGCCTGGAGTACCGGGCGGTAGCGGTGCGCGACGCCTCCGCCCTGCGCACCAGGGACGACCGTCGCGACCGCAACCTCGTCTACGTCTCCGCCACCCGCGCCCGCGAACGCCTCCTCGTATGCTGAGCGTCCCGCCCATACGAGTACGCTAATAGCGCGAATAGAGCAAGCCCGCGGTCAGGGTTGTTCGCTCTGCAAAAGCTTCAAGAAACCCTAAAAATTTGCGTCCAGGTAAGTTTCTATGCCAGCTAACGACGAGAAGTCGACGCGAATTTCGCTCCACCATCGACTCGGTTGTCGCGTGCGTGTTATTACCAGCCCGTGACGTGCCCGAGAGAGCATGACTAACAAGACGCGCTGCTCTTCGGCCAGAGCGTCACCGTGACTGTTTCTTCGACCCGGTACGTGCCCCTCCTCAATACCGATTAAAAATATCCAATCAAATTGCTGGCCTTTGCCTGTGTGTGCGTTAAGTAAGTGGACTCCAGGGCCGACGACCTGCTTAGGATCTGCAACCTTAATTGCCTGCACTGCCGCTTTTGCGGTAGTGGCACCGGTTCGTTCCAATGTGTTGAATGCGTCATCGACTAGTTCGTGAGTTTCAATATCGGCGGGATCGACTACAGCAAGTACCGCCGACTTTGCCTCGGTGATGGTCGATCCGCGTGGCAACGCAGCAACAGTGGATTGAATAAGAGAAACAATTTCGGGGTCGTCGATAGCCAAGTCCCATCGACGCACAGGAAAAGATTTCTCGTTCGCAAACATGACATCAATTTCTTTTCTGCGCCAGCCGGCGCGAGATATAATGCCTATGGATGTTTGCGGGTTTCGTTCGAGAATTATCTTGGCCAGATTCATCAGTCTGTTTGCCTCGATAACCCGATCTTGGAATACGAGGCTCGCCGTACAGCCGTCACCTGACCATTGTTTTGGTTGAGCTGAAGTCAATTTAGAATCCGGGTCAATCAGTTCGCTTATTGAATTTACTGCCTCTAGTACTTTAGGTGAGGAGCGGTATGATTTATGCAGTCTGATAGGGTCGCCGCAAATTTGCCGAATCTTTTCCTCTACCTGCTTAGGTGCTGCTCCTGCCCACGAGTAAATGCCTTGCAACGGATCTCCTGCGAATGTCCGCCTAGATGCGCAGCTCAGCAAGGCGAGGTCAAGCTGCTGAACCGAGAGATCCTGGAATTCGTCAACCAGTACCGCACCGAAATGCGCCTGATATAGTCTCGCGATCGCAGGTATACGAAGTAATCTCTGCGCATGACGAAGAAGGTCATTGTAATGCAGTTGGTTGGCAGTTTGTCTTGAGCGTTCTACTCTAATCGCGATCGACGCTTCTTGCTCGGGACTGTATTCGAGAATAGCTGCTATTACTTCAGCGTCTGAAAACGGATTTCGTTTGATCTCGCTCAGGATCTGTTCGACCCTGTATACGGCGTTTCCTTGCGCACCTACCTTTTCTATCGCTTGTCTCAGAGTATTGGTGCGCGGTAACTTAATACTTTCCACGTTGAGACCAATGGTCCTACCATGAGACAGCACAATCGCTGTTGCAAAACCATGAAAGTTACGTACAACAACTTGCCGACGTCCTCGTGCATAACCTAGTACGGACCGCAGTCGTTCTTCAAGGTTTAAACGTGCCCGGTTGGTGAAGGTTAATGCGAGTACCTTCTGATTGCGTTCCAGAGAGTCGATCTGCTGGGCGGCACGGTGTGCCAAAACCTCCGTCTTACCACATCCTGGAGGCGCAATAACGAGCAGGTCCTTTTTCTCGGAAGTAACCACGAGACGCTGTTCGTCGCTGAGACGGAAATCATTCACTGCTGACTCAATTCATCTAGAGCATGCAAAAGCCGTGCTACGCTGTCGATTTTTTCTGCTTCTTCTGGTGTTAAAGCCTCAGAAACACACGTGGCCGCCTCTACCTTTCTGCCTCGACAAAATTTCGCTGCTGCTTCTGCGCTGATTTCTTCAATTTTTTTTGTCCCTGTTGATTGCAGAATCCCTTGTTCCCTGCACAATTCTCCACTAATGAGCGCTTCTGCGACGGCCGGGCCGCCGAGCGCACGACTATACTCGTCTTCGAGATCGACTTTAGATATAAATATTTTCCTGTTAACAATCGTTCTCCTCTTTCCTTTGAACGCATTAAACCATGATCCGCTTTCTTCCTCGTCCACCAGACCAAGTAGTGTAGGACCGAAACCGTCGGGGCCTAGGAGCGGAAAAACGTTTTTGAACTTATCTGCGCCATGCAGCTCAACAACAACCGCACCAAGACGGTCAAGCTCGATACCCAATTTCTCGGCAACTGCTTCTACGATCACGCGGTCGGCATCGCCTTCAACAAGAATGACGAACTGTGCTGTCAGTGCCTCCAGCAACCGTGGCGACCACCAGAGCGCTCGCGCCTTCTCGACCTTCGACAACTGTTTCTCTGTTGTGATTTGTCGACATTCTCCATAGCGATTTACCGCGATGATCTCTGAAGGATCAAAACGATGAAGAATATATGGTGAATGTGTGACGATGATCTTCTGATTCCCGTTTCCACTTAAAAGGTCAGCCACTGTTCGCTGACTAGTCGGGTGTAGATGGATCTCCGGTTCGTCGATCGCTAGCACGTTCGCAGTGCCTTCGGCTAAATCAAATAGCGTCATCGACATGAGTTGACGAACTCCATCTGACTGCTTCATAAGTGAGATATGACTACCGTCTCGATTGAGGAGCATTGTCACATTTTGGAGCACGTCATCGGCTGGATCTGTTACAGTTCTTATTGTAAAATCATCTTTGGAGATTGCTCGAGGCATTGACCGGCTGAGATGGTTCGCAATGCGTTGCAGTAGCTCGCCAACTGATTGATTGTTCTCGAGTTCCTTATTGAATTGGTTAAGGAGACGTCTTAGGTTTTCTTCGCTTGTGCCGAGATTAGCTGCCGCCAAGAGCGTCCGGATCGGGCTATGCTTACCTTCCACCATTGAGCTTCCACGTGTCGCCCTCAAATAACGCCAGCCAAAAGCCTCCAACTGTTCGCGACTCGGTGCTCGTTTATGACCGCTCTCCGGGAACCAGCGTTGGACTGTTACTGTTTCACTATCTTCAGGATCCAGTTCAACCCTCATCTGAATCCACAGGGATTCAGAGACCTGATCCATGTCAACACTGATCTCTGAGGAGAAAAGGCGACGTATTTCGTCCGTAAAGTCCTTCCACCAGGTGTTAATTATGAGAGGTTGCTCTGGGTCGCGCAGGTCTTCGGTGGTGAGTTCCCGATAAAGACCAGCAGTACTTGTCCCTAGGAGCAGGTTCAGCATACGCAAAATGGAAGATTTACCGACGTCGTTGGCGCCAACAATGACCGCATGCCGACGAATTCTAAGATCAAGATCGTGAACCCGGCTGTGATTTACGATCTCTATTCTAGATAAACGCATACTTGTTTTACCTCTGGTTGCTGTAATTAGCCTGTGCTCAGGTGATGTCACATTGTCTTGGTGGTGTCAGGTCAAAAGCAATATTAGTTGCGCTCCCAGTCTGTACGGCGTAGCTGTCACGAGAGTTTTGTCTCAACGTTTCTGTGAGTTTGACCACAAACCTCGTGTTGTGCGTGCCAGGACGGTCCGGGCGGGCCAGCTGCCTGCGTGCCCTGGCCGAAGGCTCAACCCTCCAGGCTAAAATACGTCTCCACTTCGGCGAACGGGTAGGTAACGGACGCGACGGTGGTGTAGCAGGCATGGCCCTCTTTTTTCTGCCCCCCTGCTCGGCACTTAGTGAAGTACTGGCACCTTGACCACGCAGCTACCGCTCGGTGTACGCGATCCACCCCCGGCGCTCCCCGGCCGACACGACCGGCCCCACGTCACATGCCCGCACGTCACGGGGCCTGCGGGACCGTAGGCTTGGACCATGGACCTACTCATTGTCGCCGTAGCGGGGCTGCTGGCGATCGCCGGCGCCACCCAGATCAGTGACCGCGTCCGGGTCGCCCCGGCGCTCCTGCTCCTCGCGACCGGCATTATCGTCGGATTCCTGCCAGTCGTGCCCGCCATCGAGATCGAGCCGGAGATCATCCTCGAGGGGGTCCTGCCGCCCCTGCTCTACGCCACCGCCGTGAGCATCTCCACCATTAACTTCCGTCGCGAGCTGGCCCCCGTGGCGGTCCTGGCGGTCCTGCTGGTAGCCGTCTCCGCCGCCGTCATCGGCGCCGTGCTCACCCTCGTGGTCCCCAGCCTCTCCCTGGCCTGGGCCGTGGCCATGGGGGCCGTCCTGAGCCCCACCGACGCCGTGGCCATCTCTATAGCCCGGCGCCTGGGCGTCTCCCAGCGCATTATCACCGTCCTGGAGGGCGAGGGCCTGCTCAACGACGCCACCGCCCTGGTGGTCCTGTCCTCCGCCGTCGCCGCCGCCACGGCCGGTACCGTGACCGTGGTCGGGGTGGTGGGCGACTTCGCCACCGCCGTCCTGGTGGCCCTGGTCGTGGGCTGGGCGGTCGGAGAGCTCACCCTGCACCTGCGGGCCCGTATCACCGACGCCTCGGTGGACACGGTCGTCTCCTTCACCATCCCCTTCCTGGCCGCCCTCCCCGCCGAGCACCTGGGCGGCAGCGGGCTCGTGGCCGCCGTCGTCGCCGGGATGGTCACCGGCCACCGCTCCCCGCGCCTCCTGCCCCCCGACCACCGTATCGCCGGGCAGGAGACCTGGCACACCGTCGAGCTCGTCCTGGAGGGGTTCATCTTCCTGGTCATGGGCCTCCAGCTCTTCGGCATAGTCGAGGAGGTGTCCGCCGCGGGCCCCAGCATTACCACCGCCGTCTGGCTCGCCGTCCTCGCCGGAGGGCTGACGGTGGCGGTCCGGGCCGCCGTCGTGGCCCCCATGCTGGCCTGGCTGCGACGCCGCGCCGAGCGGCACGCCACCCGCTGGGAGGAGATGAGCGAGTCCGTCCAGGCCTTTGAGAGACGCTGTCAGGCCATTGCCCACGGCGAGGTCCCCGAGGAGATGCAGATCCCCTGGGACCCGCACCGGCGCGGGATCAGGCGCCGCCTCAAGCGGGCGCTCCAGCTGCACCACCTACCCACCAGCCCCGAGCGCACCCAGCGTCGCGCCTCCCGTGCCGTGGGCCGGATCCGCCGCCGCGGCGCGGATATGGAGTACTACCGCGACGAGCCGCTGGGCCTGAGGGAGGGCGCTGTCATCGTCTGGGCCGGGATGCGCGGAGCCGTCACCCTCGCGGCTGCCCAGACGCTGCCCGCCTCGGCCCCCAACCGCTCCTTCCTCCTCCTGGTCGCCATCCTCGTGGCCGCGGGATCCCTGGTGATCCAGGGCCTGACCCTGCCGTGGATGGTCAAGGTCGTGCGCCCCTCCATGGACGGGCCCGCCGACGAGAAGGAGCGCAGCGAGCTCATCCGCCTCCTGATCACCGCCGCCAAGGAGGTCATTGCCGAGCGCGACAGGGGCCCCGCCGTCCCGCCGTCCCACCAGCTCGCACCCGGGGAGGTCATTGAGCACGACGAGGGCCCCGCCGGGCCGTCCGGCCCCGCACCGGAGCCCGACGCCTCCCAGCAGGCCACGGGGACGGTGGTGGGAGTCGTCCCGAGGAGCACCTCGGACCTGACCACCCACATTGTGCGCAAGGACAACGGCGACTACGTCGTCTCGGCCGCCCTGACCACGGAGGCGTGGAAGAACTCCGAGGCCCACCGCCACGAGATCGCCGCCGCCCGGGCCACGACCCTGGACATGATCCGCGCCCAGCGCGAGGCACTCCTGGACGCCGGGGAGCTGGGCCTGTACTCGGCGGGCTCCATCGAGTACGCCCTCACCCGCCTGGACTACGAGGAGATCATGCTGACCTCCCAGCCCAGGTGAGGCGCCCCGCGGCCGTACCCGACCGCAGCCACGGCCCGGCCCGCCGGGCGGCTTCCCCCGAGCACGCACCGCTATAGACAGGCGACGCCCGGCCCCGGGGGAGGGGCGGCTACCGCCCCACCTCCACCCGGCGCGACCACCACTGGCCCGCCTCGGGCGGCGGACCAGCCGGGTCCCAGATACCGGGCACCGTACGACCACACTGCGGACAGGTTCCCTGCGGGGTGATCCGGTAGGTGGTGACGTGGTAGCCCGCCCGGTCCACCAGGAGGGACCCGCAGCCGGCGCAGCGGGTGGTGGCGCCGTCGGCCAGGCGTACGTTGCCCAGGTAGACGTGCGCCAGCCCGGCGTCGTGGGCGATGTCCCGGGCCCGCACCAGGGTGGAGGGCGGGGTGCGGGCCACGTCCAGCATGCGGTGGGCCGGGTGGAAGGCGGAGAAGTGCACCGGCACCTCGACCCCGAGCTCGGCGGCGACCCAGGCGCACTCGGCGGCTATCTCGGCGTCGGAGTCGTTGTACCCGGGGATGAGCAGGGTGGTGATCTCCAGCCAGGTCCCCAGGGCCCGCACCTCCACCAGGGTGTCCAGGACGTCGGCCAGGCGCGCCCCGGTGACGCGCCGGTAGAAGTCGTCGGTGAACCCCTTGAGGTCGATATTGGCCGCGTCCACGGCCCCGAAGAGCTCCCGCCTGGGGGCGGGCTCGATCCACCCGGCGCTGACCGCGATCCCCAGGAGCCCGACGTCGTGGCAGGCCCGGGTGACGTCAATGGCGTACTCGGCGAACACCACCGGGTCGTTGTAGGTGAAGGCCACGCCCACGGCGCCCTCCCGCCCGGCGGCCCGGGCCAGCGCGGCGGGGGAGGCGCTGGCGGCGAGCGTGTCCACGTCCCGGGAGGTGGAGATCTCCCAGTTCTGGCAGTACCTGCACGCTAGGTTGCAGCCCGCGGTGCCGAAGGACAGGACCGTGGAGCCGGGCAGCACGTGCGCCAGCGGCTTCTTCTCGACCGGGTCCAGGACGAACCCGGAGGAGCGCCCGTAGGTGGTCAGGACGATGGCGTCCCCGTGGCGGGCCCGCACGAAGCAGAAGCCCCGCTGCCCGTCGCGCAGGGTGCACCGCCTCGGGCACACCTCGCAGCGCAGACGCCCGTCGGGCACCGGGTGCCACCAGCGCGCCCGGTACTCCTGGTCGACGCCGTCCCCGTCCACGGCCGGGCCGGCCCCCGGTGCCGGGTTGGTGCGCTCCTGGCCCAGGTCGTAGCGTGGGC
>ERZ773042.616-NODE-616-length-24081-cov-3.234746_pt1 | contig 24081 bp, 11 predicted proteins | sample MGYA00511664_ERZ773042 | MGnify/ENA primary metagenome ERZ773042 (study PRJEB29015, sample SAMEA2737984) | human oral metagenome | biome: human oral; feature: human-associated habitat; material: dental | place: China | collected 2036 ... | reverse complement strand
GTATTACTTCTTGCTCGACTGCTTTTTGTATGAATTGATTTAATGATATACCTTGCATTACCGATAACAGTTTCGCCTTTTTATGCAACTCCGGCGCAATACGAACATTAAAACTGCCTTTGTATGATTTCTCTATTCTTTTACCGCTCGCTTTACATAAAATTATGTAATCATTTACAGCTTCTTCAAAGGCTTGTTTCAATTCACTGACCGTATTTCCTTCAAAAGACACCAGATCGTCAATGCCTTCTATTTTTCCGAAAAAGATTTCATCAGCGGCATTGAAATGAACGGAACCTATAAAATCTTTATACTGTAAGATATCTTTCATATTAATCCTCTTGTTGTCAGTTCTTCTACTTGAAGAGTATTGTACCATACTTATCCCTTTTTAAATACGTTTCTTTATCAAAGATTTTTATAATGCGGAATACATAGGTTGGATCTGGTGTTAAGCGATTATTTATCTTTTAATCTTCTTAGAGGTACTTCATAATCTTGTATCAGCCGATACATGCTTTCATTTCCATGTAAAAAACTCTGTATATCATAACCATTCTCAATAGTTAAGTCACATTTCTTAAGGATTTCTTTCGCTGCTTTTAACCCAATTTGCTTCTTCCAGCCAGGGAAGCCTACTTGTATTTTAGTTTCTTCCTTAAGAATACCAAATATTGTTTTCTTTTTCTTACAGACTTTTGCATAATTCTGATTTTGTACAAAGTAAAACCCATAGACGGCAAGTTTAGTACTAAATTCTTGGTATGTCATTGAATAATATCTAGTATCTGCCTTTCGTACATTTTTTTTAATGAAATGTGCGATTGTCTTCACTTCTTTATCTGAATCATTTTTATAGCCTCTATAATATGAGTATTTTTCTAATTCATTAGCCGCAGTGAATACTGCCAGATCTTCAAAGTCTTTTTGCCTGCCATGCTCAATGATAAAATTATTTTTTATTAGATAATGTAAAAGGATTAATAATGCTGTTCTTTTATTTCCATCAATAAATGCATGATTTTTAGCAAGCCCGTAAAATAATGAGGCACCAATTTCATAAGGTGTGTTCCATTTTGGTTTGTTCTTCCAAGATGTAAATTGTCTACCAACAGCCGAGCCAATCAAGTAAAAATCCTTTATACCATATGCAAGATTTTCCCCGATTGATTGAAAATAATCAACAATAAAATAATGCGCTTTTAAAACTTCTTTTGTACTAATTTTATTTTTATATGATTGAACATCAAATTCGTTTAATTTTATTTCCCATCGCTTATAATCTTCCAAAAGATGCTTGGGTAATTTATCCATCTGTATTCCTCCGCGCCGTCTCCTGATCCGTCATAATCCTCTTACCGGGCAGAATCGTCCTGCGGACGTCACTGTATATTATCAAGCGCGTAATCGGTAATCATACGCAACAACAACAGCCGGCAAGCTGATGCCTGCCCGGCTGTTGTTTCTTTTACTTCGTCAACACCGCCATCCCGTAGTCACAGCGGGCTGCCCCTATTTCGGAGCAGCCCGTTTTTTATTTTCTGCGGTTTTTACTTTCCTACATAGAACGCCGCACGGTAATCGGAACCGGTGGTAAATCCTACGGCAACAGGCAACATCCCCGCAGCATTGTAATACTTTGCCTGTGTTTCAATACAAATACGGCTGTTTGCAGCGCGCTCGTTAAGAGGCGCAGTCATTGTTTCCCAGCCTTCCACATCCGTTCCCGTATTGCCGAAGTCCATAGATGTTTTATAGGCAATGCGGATAGCATCGTATGAGTTGGGACGGGATACATACGTGATGTATGGAATCGTTCCGTTTACTGTCATATCTATAAACATACCGGAATCATCCAACACTTCCGACTTTTCAAACGTATACTTTGTTGAACCGGTATCGGACCTATCTTTAGATTTTACGTACACGAGCTGCCCCTTGGTGTTTTGGAACGCGATATGCAGATAGCCGTCAGTACCGATACATGCATTTATGTAATTGCTTGCAAGCTTACCGTTCGGATCTGAAGAAGCGAGAACGCTCTGAATCTTCCAATCGCTTGATGACGTAGGCTGCGGAGACGTACTTCTTGCAAGGCGCAATCTTCCCGTAGTAGCATCCATATACACTACTATGGGATAGCCCTGTGTAGTTGTCGCAACGGCAATGGATTCCAATACCGTATGTGAAACGGAAAGTCCGTCTTCAAAAGCGGAAGCGCTCAGTACATACGGAGTCTTATAAGCTGAATTATTGGGACTCACAAATGTAAATATATTATCAGGCGGATTTGCTCCTGGAGTATTATTCTGATGATCCGGTACTTTGCTGTCTGTATCGGTTACATCGGTATTTCCGTCTATAACGCACCACGGAAGCGCATTTACACTTGTATTCGGCGTTTTACTGTCGTCTACCCATGAGAATTTTACGGCTCCGGTCAATCTGTCATAATAGACAACATAGATGTTATTCCCGGAACGGAGCGTCCGTATGTTTTTAAACTGCTGCAGCTCATTATCGTAGGTAAACAGTTCAAACCGGTATATTTTAGCCTTTTTCTTTGTAGTAGGAGTAGAGGAGAGATTATTAACCAGTGTCGACTGTGCATCTTTATCATAGAGGTATATACCTCCGGCGGTGAAAGGACTAGTATCATTCCAATTAAAAGTAGTGCCATCACCCCAGAACTCATCCGTTCCTCCATGATAATTTGCAGCATAGAATACGTTTACTTCCGTTCCGTTCACGGTTATATCGGTTTCTTCCGGCGGATCGTATCCGGTAAATAACGTCGTTGTACCGGTTCCTCCTACTTCAACAGCACTAGTTCCTGTAAATTCATTTGAATAATACACTTCCGACTTTGAGTAATTACTGAACGAAGCATACAGCGTTCCGTCGGTTCCCTTGCTCATTGCCGGATAGATGGCATTTTTGCTGCCCTTAAACGTATCTTCCTTATTTACACGCCAGATATGCACAAGCCTGTCGTCGGAATGTTTTGCGGTTCCGTATGTATCGGATTCTTCCATATTGCTTGCAGTATACGCATTTGTATTATTCACCGCGGCAACACCGTTTACCACAAGATGCAGATAGCCGTCTTTTGCCGTATCGGGTACTGTAAAGGTAAAAGACGAACCGCTCAAAGTAAGACCCGTCATTGGAACCGAAGAACCGCTTCCATTTTTATGTTCCGTAATCTTTAAAGAGGTTCCGCTTCCATCAGCAAAGTTAAAGCCTGTAAGCGTATTGCCTGTTTCCCCGCGGAGCAAAGGTATGGCGCCGCTTCTCGCTCTGTTTGTATTGTATGTACTGTCTCTGCTGACAGCGGTAATATACGGCACGACATCGACTTTGCGATCTTTTACAGCCGTATTGGTTTGATCCGTATCTTTCACCTTTATCGTAATATTTTTATCGGTTCCGACGACGCCTGCTATCTTTGCGGTATTCCAATCGAGCCGCCATTTAACGGTATGGCCGGTTTCCACACTGAAGTCACTCGATACGACACTGAAGTGCCATCCATGTGCATTAAAGTTCCCTGCATCTGAGAATGAGCCGGCAGTAAAGGCCGCAAGTTTCGTATATCCTGCATCCGTACCTGTGCCGGTTGTTCCGCCGGTAAACGTAAAGCCGTCGATCTTTGCCCAAATTTCAGTGATAACCTGATCGTCGTGAGCGGTACCGGTAAGGCTTATTTTGCCGGAAACCTTATCGTCTTTATCCATAAGGCCGCTTGTCTGGTCAAAAACGGTTGTATTTAAATCGGTTCCGATTTCAATGTGTCCGTTATCACGGCTGTTGCCGTACAAGCTGTTATCGGTTTCGGAAACCCACTTAAACGGGTCTATCTCGTTTGTCGGCGCAATTCTGTCCTTCGTATCGACGATAACATCAAAGGTGAGCTCGGCTTTCCATGTATCGGTGCCGCAGGTTAAACCTGACGCGGAATCCCACACGGTAAGCAGAAGTTTACGCTTTTTGGGAGTCGTACTGAGATCGTCGCTTTGACCTATTTTAGTAAAATCAGCCGCATTCAACGGAATGACACCGGTTGTCGGTAAAGTCGTTAATACCTTTACATCCTTATTATTTGTTAAACATTTTAGCGTATACTTTTTAGTTCCGTTCCCGCCGGATATATCCACTTTAATGTGTGATGTCGCATTTTTAAACCTAAAGGCATCCGCATCGGCTTTACCGTGCCAATCGTATTTTTCGCTGTCGATACCGTTAGGCTTATCAACATCATAGGTCAGAGCCAAGGTTTTGGTTTCAACCGTAGAACCGGCATTAGCAATAGTGCCGTTTCGGTTGATATCCGTTCCCAGTTCCACAGAACTTATCTTCAATGAATCCTTTTTGAGTTTTACCGGCACTTCAATCGGAGCGTGCTCATTATTTGCACGATCAATCGGAGTAATGATGATTTTTCCTTTACCGTCGGCAAAGCTGCCTACATCGATCACGCCTTTCCATGTTACAAAGTTGACATCGCCGTTACCGACATCAGTTTGTACACCGCTCGGAGACTCTAAAACAATTTCGGTTGCAGAAGCGTTGTTATAGTTTACTTTAACCTTTTCAACTCCGGCACCTACATCGTATGCAGCACCAAACACGCCGACTTTACCGGTGCCATCAGGCCGCAGATATTCAATGGGGCTGTAGATAAGATAGCCCTTTGTGGGATATGCCGGAGCGGAGGCAAGCGTAACCTTACCGATGCTTCTGTCGAAGCCGGTAATTGCAATATCCTCGCCTGAAGCAAAAAACTTCGTTGTTGAAGCGTCGATATTTGTTTTTCCTATCAACGCAGGATCGGTAAACGAAGTTTCGCTCACCTGTACGGTGCCCGACGAAGCTATTTTCGTACCGAACACAGCTGTAGGAGTGCTGTTATCGTACTTAAATGAGAATGAATTTGAAGCCGTCAGATCACTTGCATTGGGGTCCGACTTCTTTGCTTTTATCGTGATATTGATCGTAAAGCCGTTATCGCTTCCGGGGTTTGTCGTCGTTTTTAACGGGATGCGCATTTTGTAATTTTTCGCATCAGTACTGGAGGGTACTGTACTGTGCACAAACCATGCTTTACCTGAACCGTTAATATTTGAGCCGGTTATTTCACTATTTCCTGTTAAAGAAATCGGAGAACTCAGATATGTGCCGCTTATATCAATTTTTTCTATACCGGCGGCATGTGCCAAATCCGCACATAGATAAAGCTCGTCCCCCCTTATCCACATATTTGAAACATAGGTTCGGTTTTCAGGGGTGATCGGGGGAATGGTCGTATCGATATTACTTTGGGTCGCAACCTTCATACCGGTAATGGTCGGAGCGGTTTTATCGATTTTGATTTTGACGGGTGATGTCCATCGTCCCTCGACTCCATTGGCATTTTTACCTCGCAATCTGAACCAAATAGTCCGCGGAGTATCGCCGGAAGGATTGAATTCTTTACCGCCGTTTATTTCCTGAGACCAATACGGACTTCCCGCCGTATATGAGGTTAACTTTTTTCCGCCGGAAGGACACCAGTTCGTTCCGCCGAACATAGCACTCTGACTAAAATCAGGTTCATCGGGTTGTCCTGTTTTTGTTTTATCGGTGATTTGAATCCACACGGAACCGACTTGTCCCGCCGCAGGATTGGGTACACGTACGGTACCCGAAATAGTGATCGTACCGCCTAAAACTTTATCCGCCTGCGGTGATAATACGGTTACTTCAGGAATATCTCCATTCGGATCCGCTCTTATTATTTTGGTGATAATATCGATATTGCCTTTTTGACTGCTTTCACCGGCTTTATCTTCCGTTAAAAAGAATATCGGAATCTCATACAGTTCAACACCCGGTGCGAGTCCCCCGATCATTTTACCTAGAGCTTGGGCTTTTGTTTTTTGCGTAATATTATTCGCACCGGTAAAGCCGATAGCCCACGTGTCTCCCGACAAACTAAGCGGTTTCCATTCCGTAGAGGTTTCAGACGGTTTTACCGTTATATCATCGGTATCTTGTTTACCGACGATGTATTTTATGCTCTTTACGCCGCCGGGTATATCTATCACCGAGCCGCGCATCGTAAAATCGCCGCTTTGATTTTGAGATAAATCGGGACTGAGTATTTCTACTTTGGGTGCCTTTGTATCAAAGGTAAAATCGGTTTTATCCGTATCGGTTGAACCGGAGCCCGTTCTGGCTAAAAAGTGAATTGTATGCGTTCCGTCGGAGAATCCGGCGGGAAGCTCTTTCTCCTTATTATTTCCGTCAGGATCTTTCCATTTCATAACATACTTTCCCGACGACTTGACTATTTCAACTTCTACCTTGTATCGAGGATCATTGGCTGCTACAGAAGCTTTTTTAAGTTCAATATCGGCAGAAGCTGCGTCTGTGTCTATATTGCAATAAATATGACCGCTTGCATCTATACCGGTAACATCCGCTTCTATGAGGAATTTTGCATTTGCCTTTTTTAATGCTTGCGGACGGATCGGTCGTATACGCGGCCCCGTTCCGACGGCAATGAAGTTTATAATATAAAAACCGCCGCTTGCCGTATTGGAATCGTCATACGCTTCAAATTTATTTGAATCTTTACCGGAAATGTCGGTACCGTCTACTTTTACGGCATAGTATCCTTCACCCCATGTTGTATCGAATGTACATTTTACGCGTAAATTTCCGCCTGTTACTGTAATATTGCTTGTATCCGACAAGTCGTGAAATTTTACAAGCGATTTTTCAATCAGATGCTCGTTGTTTTTAAAGCAGTCAGCCGCGTTGCCGGTTCCGTCCCATTTCAACAAAACGATTTCGATATCGCTTGCTTTATATGCTGCAAGATCGGAACCTCCTACCAGCGGGTCATTGTCTTTATTGCGGATAAGCTCCACCGAAAGTGTCGTTTCATTTCCGGATTTAAACAGCATTGAAGTGGCAGCGGAAAGATTTAAGGACGGTGCTGCAGTTAGATTATTTACACCGATAACTTTAAATCCGGGTGATTTACTCGGTTCCAGTTTAAAGGTGCTGCGCTTTTCGCTCATTTTTACCATTTTGTCTTTAAGCGTAGCCAAAGCAGCCGTATCGCTGCGTAAGGCCATTATTTTTTTATCGTGGTCATTTTTATTCGACCCTTTTTTACCGGCAAAATAATCGCTGATGACTTCGGGGGTGTAGCCTTTTGCTATGACGTCGGTGTAAATGGCATCCCACTGATAGTACCAATCGGCTTTATTGCCTTCGCCGGAAGCGTTGCCGCCCTTATATTCGCGGGCATTGTCGTACAGATACAATGCTCCTTTGATAGGCTTCGTTCTGTCCAGTGCTTGAAAATCATATAAAGCATTTGATGGGGGCGTCGCGCTGTAAACGGCAACCTGCGCATTTATATTATTTCCGACAAACATATTGGTCATATCGATCGGCGGCGTTGCGCCCGGAACATGTACATTCAGTTTTTCAACGGTATTTTTTTCACCTGCCTGTCCTACGACCGAAAAGACCGCTCCGTAACCGTCGGCCTGATCCGATGGCGAAGGTACGGCACTTTCGTTTATAATCGTCGACGGCCGCGAAACGATAAACACCGGCGGCGTATTGTCGATTTTATAGTTTTTCGTAAACTTTGACGTTTTGCCGCCGTTGTCGGTAACGGTAACGATCGCCGTGTATTCGCCGTCGGGAATGGGGTACACTTTTACCAAATCATGTCCGGCTTCCGTACCCATTGATTCGTTGTCTATATTTGCAGTCCACGATGTGCTGTAGGCGCCCGGCGCGGAAAGATTTGCCGGAAAAGAGCGCGTTCTGTCTTTCGTTTCTATGTTTTCAAAAACGATTGAAACCGCTTGTACGCCTTCGTCGTCTTTTGCCGTTCCTTTCAGCACAAAACTTCCGCGTATCGGAGTTTCGCCCGCATCGGGGTAGGTGATTTCGCCGTTCGGCGGTAAAATATCCACGCTTCCGCCCAAGGCCACATTTTGCGGGCAGGCGGAGTATACAATCAATGTTAGGGCAAATAATGCGGAATACAAAAATCCCGAGAATATTCGCCTATTTTTATTTTTCAATGCCGTGTTTTTCATAAACATACCTCCAAAAATTTTGCGTGTCCGTATTCGTTTATCAGAATACGTTGACGCGTACTCCGCCGCACAGGTGCGGCATAACGGATCTTATCGACGATCCTTCGACGTCGGTCGAAATAAACCACAGCTGTCCTTCGGTAAAGAACGAGAACGAGCTGAAATATTTTCTTTTTGTCAATTTTACGCGCGGGAATTCGATCTGAATCAAACCTGCCGGCAGCACTTGCGGTTTTCCGCTTTGCGTTTCGCTGAACAGTGAAAACTGTGCGCCGAGCGCTACGTTCAAATACAGCCACTGCCAATCCGGTCCGAAATAATAGCCGAAGGGCAGTTCGAATACGTTCGCCAAAAGTTTTAAAGAACCTACATGTTCGCCGTAACGGATTTGCCGCAGCGGCAGATTTTGTGTTTTATAAAAGAAATCGAACTGATCTTGCGTAAACTGTCCGTAGTGCAGCTGCAGTTTTACGTTGTTGTCGAAAAAGCTTAAACCCACACCCGCATTCCACAGCGTTGCTCCCCAAAAGCCCGCTTCGAAATGAAGACCCTGTATGAATTTGGGTACTTCGTATATCGATTTGTCGCCTTTGCGGAGTGCGGCGCTCGTATCCGCGAGACCGACATTGTCCGACGTTAAGCCTGCAAACGTTATGCTTTCGTTATAGCGTCCGCCTTCACCCGGAGAGATAAGCGTTATATTCGGTGCGGTTTTGTCTATTCTGATGATCGTCCGGCATATAGCGACTTCTTTATTTTCCATAACGGCGCGCACGAGCAAAAAGTGATAGCCTTCCTCCATATCTTCCGTTTCGAGCCGGTACCGCCAGCCGTTTTTAAGTTTTGCAGGGACGAACGTGCGTCCGTTGTTAAAGCTCACTTCAACCTGCTTTAAGCGTTTTCCCGCAAAAAGCCGCTTCGCATCCGCTGATGCGTCTTTTGCAGAGGCGGCGTCTTTTTCCTCTTGCGAAACGGAATAACCCGCCCGGCCTTTCAAATACGGACGGTCGATCGCGAAATCACCCATTGCAAGGTTGTCGATCGTAATCCACGGACCGTTCTCTTTGCACTGTACGGAAACGCCGCTTGAAATCACCGCTCGGTTTGCGGGGAGTATTCCCCGGATTTCGATCGTATGCTCGCCTTCGCTTATGACATCGGCATTCAAGCGGAATGATGCATACGAAGTGCTCGTCACATCGGACGTCATAATTTGTTTTCCGTCTACGAAGAGCGATACTTGTTGTATATTCGTCGAAGAATCGACGCGGCCGTATACGTTGAACTCTCCGAACAGCGTTTCGCCGTTTAAAGGATAGAGCAGTTCGATTTTATTTTTATCGGCTTTCCGCGACACGTCGAAGTTTACGGCGGCTTCGTTCGTGTTGCCGGCTTTATCGACGCCGGATATTTCGAGGTTATAGCGTCCTTCCGGTAATGCGGAAATATCGATGTTTTCGGCGACGAGGAGATCGTTTTTAAGTTTTATTTGAGCGAGCGATGCGGGAACCGCCGTATTCGAAAGGCTCTTTATTTTCAGCGTTACGCCTTCGAGAGAGATATTGTCCCGCGTTTTTCCCGATACGAATAAATTTTTATCGAGCCGGGAGCCCGCCAGCGGATATTCGATTTTCAAAACGGGCGGCGTGTTGTCGATATTGATTAAAGTGGACGATACCGATTCCTGTCCGTATTTGTCCGCCGCTCTGATGAGCACGACGTGGGTACCGTCGCCGATAACCTGCGTGTTGAGCGAATAGTTCCATTTTTCTCCGCCGTTCGCTCGCAAAAAACTGTTTCCGTTATTCACCGATATGTACACGCCTTCGATACCGTTTGCATCGGAAGCCGTACCGTTTATCGTTATAAGACCCTTTACCGTTTCGCTGATGTCCGGCGAAGTCATCTGTGTCAGAGGCTTTGCGAGCGATACTCTGATTTTGCGTTCGACCGGTGCGCTCTTTATACCGTAAATATCTTCGCCGTATATGCTGATCGTATGCTCGTTGTCGGTCAAAGAGGAAAGAGCGATAGGAATGGAAAACGTGTGTTTGACGTCGAGCGCCGTATACGCTTTGTTGTCGATTCTGTAATAGATTTTCGCCGGAGCGTCGTCGTCGTATACAATACCTGAAATCTCGAAATCTTCGACGATAACCTGATTTTCAAACGGCAAATGTATTTCGACGACCGGAGCGTCCGAAGCGGTATCGATATCGAAATCGTATCGATTGATGAGCTTGACGTTTCCCGCCCCGTCGGTAAAACGGAACTGCATATTTTTGCTTATCGGGTCGGCTGCGCTTCCAATGACGGTGTTGGAAAGCGAAGTATAGGGGAATTCCTTCCATGTCGAATTTTTATCTTCGGTTTTGTATTCGGCTTTTACGCCGCCGAATTTTTCATCGACGGTAAAAGCCGCCGTTATCGAACCGTTTACTTTATCGCCGTTTGCCGGCATAACCATGCGTACGTTCGGCGCTTCGGTATCTTTTATAAAGATTGCGTGTTCCGAAACTTTTTTGCCCGCATCGTCCGTTGCGGTGACGGTGAGGAAAAGCGCTCCGTCCGGGAAAGCTTTTACGTCGAGTGTTTTTTCAAAGCGCCCGTCGAGCGTTCCCGTTAAAACTTCATCCGAAGACGCGGACGATAAGCTGTAATCGAGCGGCAGCCGGGTACCGTTTACGCTGCCCGAAAAGGTGAGCGAATCTTTTACGTAAACTGCGCTTTTGTTAAGCGTTATTTTGAGAGAAGCCGTATCGGCTGAAATGTCGACACTTTCGCTTATTATTTCTTTGCCGTCGCTTGTGCGTACTTTTACGCGGACGTCTTTATAAAGGCCGTCTTTTACAGCACCGATTTTTACGATATTGCCTTCAACTTCGCAAGAGAGACCTGCCGCTCCGGTCAATTCTGCGCTTTCGATTTGCGCACCGTCCGCCGAATAAAACAAACCTTCCAAAGGTTCGCCCGTGATGAGTGCGGCGTTTCCGATCCGGTTTCCGGCCCATGCAAAAGAAACAAGGCCGCTCGTGTCGTCCGACTTGCCGTTGTCGGCGATGCCGATGAGCAGTTTTTGCGTCGAAGAGCGGCCTGCAGTATCGGTTGCGCTGACGGAAAGGGTGTATATTCCCGCGTTCGTTTTATCGTTTACGGGAGGGCGCACGATGAATTCCGTTTGGCCTTCTTTTATGACAAGCGATTTTTCTTCTTCACCGTTAAAGCTTGCGCTCACTTCGCGTAAGCCCGCTTCCGCTTTTATGCGGACGGCCGTCGAAACTTTATTTTGTGCGCCGTATAAGGGGATGACCGAAGTGCCCGATTCGAACGCAATGACCGGCGCCTTTCCCGTCGAAAAAAACTGAACGCTTTGCGCGCTTCCTTCCGTACCGTCGGCATTTACGATGTACGCGGTAAGCGTGTGGTTTCCTGCCGGAAGTTCGTCTTCGCTTGCTGAAAACGCGATCGAAGGCGAAGAGAGCATAAGGGATTTTTCTTCACCCTTGTCGATTTTATAGCGGATTTCGGACGCCCTGCCGTACGCCAAGCCTGCGATAAAAAGGGTGCCGTCTATTTTTTCGCCCGCTTTCGGACTGACGATTTCCAAAACGGTTTTGTCTTTCGCTTTATCGATTTCAATCTTTTTTTTATCGCGCACGACGTTTCCGGCAACGTCCTTTGCCGCAAATTCGATAATAACCGATTTTGCATTCATGCGCGTAAAATCGAATTCTTTAACCCAATAATCGTTGCCCGGCGTTACGGCAATCTCTCCGCTTTCTTTTCCGCATACCCACGTAAGAGATTCCAGTCCCGTACCGTCGGAAGCGCGGCCCGCGACGGAAAAAACGCTCGGAAACGTTTCGGTTTCGTCATCCGGATATATGAATGAGAGTGAAGGCGGTACATTGTCCACGAAAAATAAAAAGGTATAGATTCCCGTCGAACCCTGTTTGTCGACCGCTTTGAACCAGCATACGTTCGGACCGTCCGAAAGCATAGCCGTTTCTATAGGGAGTTTAAAAACCGATCGGTTCTGCTTTTTATCGAAGGAAAGTCGGACTTCTTCAAATTTGTTTCCGTTATCGAGCGAATAAAACAGACGGTCTATACCGTTTCCGTCTTCAACCGTTCCTTCAAGCTGTACGGTGCCCGACACCAAAGTGCCCGCGCCGGTATTCGTAACGCTTGTAACGGGGAGCCGTCTGTTCAAATTAAAAGAAGTTTTTACACTCTTGCCCTGTACGCCGTTTACATCGGTACCCCATACTTCTACCGTGTGCACGCCTTCGGACAGGGACGCCGTATTGAGCGCATACGACCAAAATTCGGTACCTTTTGCCGTATATATTTCTTCGCCGCCGTCGATACGGAACGACACTTTTGCAACGGCATCATCGTCATAACAGGTTCCGATGATATCGACGTTGCCTGCTACGTCCGCTCCCGATGCGGGAAAGGCAATCGAAATAACGGGTAAATCCGAATCCGGATCTATGTACATATTGAAAGGTCCCGCATAGCCGACATTGCCGGCGGTATCACGGGCGGTGATGAGGATATTGTATTTCCCCTTTTTTTTCGCCGAAATATCGACCGTTTCCTGCCAGCTTTTAAGAGAAGCGAGATCGGTTTCGGTTATGTCTCTGGAACCGAATGCATGGACGGCGCCGAGCGCACAGCAAAAAAACACAAACGATGCAAGTCTTTTCATAAACTTCCTCTCTTACCGGACATGACCGGTAAAATATCTTGGCGGCAGCCGCTCAAAAGAGGGCGGATCTGCCGGTAAAAAACACGAATTCGCTTCTTTATCGGTATGCGATTTAGAAATCTTTATTTCGGCAAAACCGTACGGGCGAAAGGATTTGTGCACGGAAAGTGCAGGATAATCCGGCTTCGCCGCAGGATGTGTGCCGAAGAAATTTATCTAAAAACACCAAAAAAACCAAAACATCCAAATATTAGCATAACGATAAAAAAAAGACAAGCGGTCGTCCGCCTGTCTTCGGTGTGATGCGATGGGATTTTCGTGCAATTTATATTCGGGCGAAGTACGTGATATACGCGAAGACGCCTTTCCGTTTTGGGACCGTCCCGTTTTCAGGCACGGGTTTTAAAAATACAAGCGCAGTCCGCCCGAAACGATTGCGCCGAACTCCGTCGGGTATTCGCTCGTGTCCGCAATGTGATAGTCGCGCTTTTCGTTGTTGTTCGGCGTTCCTTTGATTACGGTAAAATAGCTGTAAACGAATCCGACGTCGCCGTATATCGTAAGCGGCACTTTAAATTTGCGAAGCGAATATTCCCCGCCGATTTTTACGATGTGAAACCATTGGTATGCGCCGTCATGTAAAAAATATTTCCGCATAGCATCGCGCCCGTCGGGATCGAGTTCGGAATATATCGAACTGCCGCGCACAGCCTGACTGCCGTACTCCGCACCGTGTCTGATAAATTGATATTCCAAATGCGCCGTCAGCGCGGTAAGAGGGGAGCTTTCTACGCGGACGTGCAGTTCGTCCGAATTCGGCGGAAGATAATAGCCGAGATTTTCTCCTGCGCTCATGTATGCTTCGGTAATATAATGCGAATACCACGGCGCTTTATTGATGGCGGTATGCGTATAACAGAAAGGTTCGATTTTTGTATAGCGGCATGAAATCGTTGTAAACGGAAGGAACGGAATATTCGCTTTCATTCCGACTTGCGTCGCATACATATTGCGCGTTGCATGGATGAAGTCTCCGAGCAAACCCGTCGAACGGCTCAAGCCGTTGAATTCGTCGAGAAAGAGCGATGCCCATACGGTACCGATTTTCGGATATGTATAAGAGATATTGCCGAACAGTGCGATATTATCCAAATCGCCGATATTGTTTTGATAAAAAACTTTATCGGTCAGCGGGAAAAAATATCCCAGCTCGAAGCGCTTCGGCCAAACGGCGGTCGTTCCGAAATCGATATGGATATGTTTAAAATCGAATTCGAGCATTGCGATAGAATACGCGTTTTGGAAAAATGCCGCGTTGTCATAATCGCCGTGATCTTTTTTGCTGTTGTAGATGTTTCCGACGATATATTTGCTGTTCGGAAATTCGAGGATGCCGGTGAGCGTCGAAAGTGAAAACCAGCTGAAAGGCGAGATTTCGGCTTCGAGCGCAAGAAACGGATGGGCGGCGCCTCCGAACACGAGACTTGCCCCCTTATCCATGCCCGCCCATTCGCGCGAAAGGCGTCCGAATCGGATAAATATTTTATCGTCGAAAGCACTCGCCGCGATTTCCGAATTGATTCCGAAGCCGCCGGCGCCTTCATCGCACCAGCCTTCGAGACCGCTTGCCGTCAAGTCGCCTATTTTATATACCGAGCCGTCCCATGTTTTTCGGTATGAAAACGGGAAAAACGCTTTGTTCACATACGTGTTAATCGTGCGGTCGGCAGAGCCGTCTTCCGTTTTTGTGAACCACCATTTTCCGATGTTGTACGTTCCGAGATTTTTCAGTACGGCGCGAGAAGCATTGCCGAACAAATTGAAATCGTAGGAAAGCTGCGTTCCGAAATCGCCTCTTACGGAAACCGTAGGCAAAAACGTAAAGCCCCACCGGTCGTCGTCTTTATTGTTGTAGATGCCGCCCGAAGCGAATATATCCGCTTTGAACGTCAGGTCGGCCGTCGTGCGGATCTTTCCTTTCCCTTCATAATAATATCCGCCGCGTAAGCCGTCTTTTCCGGACTTCCGCTTAAACCTTTCGAGCGTATCGAATAAAATGTCCCGTTCCGTTTTCGAAAGGAGAGGCGTGTCGGACGCATCGGATGCCGCGATGATTTCGTTGATCGCGTTTATAACCGCTTTTTCCGAATACGGTTTTACTTTCGGCATCGCTCGGCAAAGACCGCGCAGTTCCGCCTGTGTGATAATTTGATATACCGGATGTTCCAAAGGAACGGCGGCGTATGTTTGTGCAAAAAGTGCCGCGCCGGAAAATACGAAAAGCGCCGCGCAGACCGTGATACTTAACAATCGCTTCATAAAAACCTCTGTAAAAAAATCGATGTAAAATTATTACCGCAAAATCGCTAATCGATGATTTCTCCGAAGATGATTTCATCGATCTTTTTTATCATACCGCCGATGCCGTCCGAAACGAGGGCCGCAACGAAGGGGCGCGCGATGATTACCTGCGATGCTCCGTAAAAGAGCGCCGTTTGTATATCATGGCGCGTTCTCACTCCGCCGTCAACCCAAATCTCGCCGCAATATTTTTTGATTTCTTTTCCGTATTCGGCAAGAAATTCCGCCGTGCTCCCTTCGCGCGTATCGATGCGCCCTCCGTGATTCGAAATGAAGGCTATGTCCGGTTTGACTTCTTTTACGAGCTCGATATCTTCTTTGCAAAAAATTCCTTTTAACGCGTACGGCACGGAAATCTTTTTTCTGATTTCCGAAATCTGCGCGGGTGTTTTTTTTTCCAACCGTACGAGATTCCGCATCGTTTCAATATTGTACGAGTCGATATCGTTGCCGATTATTTCCGCAGCGCCTCGGGCGGCTTCGATGCGTTCAAAGAGTTTTTCGTTCGGATAGGGTTTTAAAAATACCGCCGCTTTCAAATCCGGTTCGGCTTTTTGCAGTTTCCGTACCGCATCGAGTCCGTAGTGCAGCTTATAATCGGGGTAACCGTCGCCGACGCACAAACCGATGTCCCCGCACCGCGCGGCCGAAAAATACGGAAGATAAAAATATTCTTCTTTTTCGAAGCCGATGTTCTGTACCGCACCGGTAACGGGTCCCGCCCGCACCGCGCTCGTTTCGACGGGCATCGATAAAATCGATTCGATCGTTCCGTCCGATACCGCTTTTTGCCGAAGCTTTTTCCATCCTTCGAAATTCAATTTGAAATTTTTATTGTTGTTGACGCCGCCCATGCCCGGCATCTGTCCGACACAGCCTCTTCCGTCGCATACGGAACAAACGGCGCATTTGAATTCAAAACGGTTTGCCACAATACCCATCCATTGCCGCATTATAGCCGAAACGTTCGAAGTTTTCCACTAAAACCGGATATAAAATCTGCCGATATTGATAGAACGGACAACGAACGCGGTTTTTCAAATACGCGTTTTAATTGCAAACTCGATTATGGGAGTATCGATGGAACGTTTGAACAAGCTGAAGTACGCTGCGGGTGTCGTATTGCTGCTTTTTGCGGCGGTTTTTTCTCTCGCGCTTATACTGCAGCCCTTCGATTTTATCGCATATACCGCAGGCTTCGGTGCCTCTTTGTTTTTACTCGGCACTATGCTTTTTTCGATATACGGATTTTCGAGCATACTCATTCCCGCGTTTTTATTTGCCGCGGCGATGACATGTTTTTCGGGAAAATGGACGGCACGAAAAGCGATGCGCCTTTTGACGGCCGCCGTTCCGTTTTTTACCGCCGTAATCACCGAAAATATCTGCAAATCGATCGGTGAATTCAGTGCCGATTTTACCGGCATAAAAATCGGTATTACGATCGCATTCGGCATCATGCTCATCGTCATAGAATGGCTCGGAGCGGGCATCATTGCGGATAAAATTACGCAGTCTGCAAAAAGAAAAGGATTTGAAAAAATCCCGCGTGAAAAAACAGGAGAGGAAACGGACGGCGGAACGCACGATGAAAAGAGGACGGCTCCCGATTTTTCGGCGGACGATACGGAAGTTGAAAACGAGGACGAAAGCGATCCTTACGAAAGCGTACGCGAAATCGATTCGCTTGCAAAAACGCCTTCCCGCGAAGGGAATGAAACGGGGGAGGCCTTTTCGAAAGCGAAAGAGTCTTCATCCGATATTGCTTCCCCGTTTGAAAATATTTTTGATGAGGCCGGCGGCGCTCGCGTTGATGCCGAAGACGGCGAAAAAAGCCGCGCCGAACAAAAGACAGGAGATGCGTCTGCGCTTATTTCCGAAGAGGAATTTACCGCGCTTACCGCGCGTGACGACGCTCCGCTTGGTGAAATAGAAGAGCTTTCATGGCCCGATTTCCCGGAAGAAAACATCGACGCTTCATATTTAAAGAGCGATGAGGATATCGACGAGAGCGGAAAAGAGAAGCGCAAAACCGTACCGTTTTGGGAAAGAGAAAGACCTCGTAAAGCGGAAGATATGATTTCATCGGAAGACGAAGACGATTTTTTGCAGGATTCGGATGAAAGCGGCGATTCCGATGACGAAAGCGTTTTCGGCGATATTTCCGAAACGGACGAATCGATAAATTCTTCCGATGAGCTTTTGCACGGTGAATCGCTCGATCCCGATTTTTTCGATGTCGATTTGAACGAAGAAACGGACGATGCGGCGTTCGACGGAAAAACGAATACCGCATACGATGTCGATTTGAGCAAAGCGAGTACGGCATCCGGAAATGAAACCCCGCGTGATTTTGCCGGAAACGTTTTCAACGATATGGATGCCGACGTGCGGAAAAATTTATCAAATTTTAATAATTCTCTTTCGGCGGGCGTTCCCGTTATCGAAGACGGGCGTACCGTTTCGAGGACGGAAACAACGAGTTCGAAAGAAGAACTTGAAGCATTTTTCGGCAGCGACGAGGAAAAGAAAATTCCCGTTTCAAAGCCGGAGTCTGTAAAAAGGATAAAACCGAAGGGGCCGTACAAAATTCCTGCGGATTTATTAACGGAATATAAAAACGATCAGTATTGGATCATCGACGAAGAAACGAAAAAGGCGTCAAGCGAACTCAAAGAAACGCTCAACGAATTCAATATCGAAGCGGATATCATCGGCATAAAAAAAGGACCGGTCGTTACGATGTTCGAACTGCTTCCCGCACCGGGCGTCAAGCTCAGTAAAATCGCAGCGCTGCAGGACAATATCGCTTTACGCCTCGCGGCGAGCAGCGTCCGCATCGTCGCACCGATCCCGGGGAAAAAAGCGGTCGGTATCGAAATACCGAATAAAGAGCGCAGCATCGTCAGTTTCCGCGAAATTATCGAAAAGGATATGAGCGAATACAAAAAGATGTCGGTACCGGTCATCCTCGGCAAAGACATTCTCGGAAAACCGCAGATTATCGACCTCGTAAAGACGCCGCACCTTTTGATTGCGGGCGCTACGGGCTCCGGAAAATCGGTGTGCGTCAACAGCATGATCCTTTCGATTTTGTACAAGCGGTCGCCGCAGGAAGTAAAACTTATTTTAATCGATCCGAAAATCGTCGAACTCAAACTCTATAACGATATCCCGCACTTGCTCGTTCCGGTCATCACCGAACCGAAAAAAGCGTTTCAGGCGCTGCAGTGGGCGCTGTGTGAGATGGAGCGGCGTTACGCGCTTTTGGACGGTATGGGATGCCGCGACGTGGCGAGCTATAACAAAAAAATCGAAGATAAACACATAGCGACGGAAAAGATTCCGTACATCGTTTTGATCATCGACGAGTTTGCCGATTTGATGGCGACGACGGGCAAAGAACTCGAATCGACGGTCGCCCGTCTTGCGGCGATGAGCCGCGCGATCGGCATACACTTGGTACTCGCGACGCAGCGGCCTTCGACCGACGTCATCACCGGATTGATTAAAGCGAATATTCCCGCGCGTATCGCGTTTATGGTCGCGTCCGGAATGGACAGCCGGATCATCATCGATCAAGTCGGTGCGGAAAAATTATTGGGCAGAGGCGATATGCTTTATTCGAGCGCCGTCAATCCGTTTCCCGTGCGCATTCAGGGGACTTTCGTCAGCGATCAGGAAGTCGAAAACGTCGTCGGTTGTGTGAAAAAATACGGCGAGCCGGAATACATCGACGAAGAGATTTTCGTGCCGGAGGACGAAGATAGCAGCGAGCCGAGTTTATTCGACGGCGAAGATCCGCTGTACAATCAAGCGCTCGACATCGTCGTCCAGTCGGGAAAAGCGTCGGCATCGTACATTCAGAGAAGGCTTAAAATCGGCTACAACCGCGCGGCCCGCCTCGTCGAAGAGATGGAAGCGCGGGGTATCGTCGGTCCTGCGAACGGCAGCAAACCTCGCGAAATCATTCATGTACCGTAAAGGCGGCAATTGAAGACGGCCTCCGCGAAGATCGAAGAGTCCGTGCTTCCGTGTATGTGAGCCGCTTTTCCGGTGATTTTATTTTTTTGTAATGACGACGGAATTGTCGGCGTTGGAATACGGGGCGGGAATATATTTGTCCGCCTGCCAATCGTTTTCCCAGCGCTGCCCGTCGATGAGATAGCGGAATTGATATTCTCTGTCCGTTTCAAGATCCAGCTTGACGGAAAACGATCCGTCTTTATTTTTTTTCAGCGGTGTTTCGGTACTGCTCCAGCTGTTAAAATCGCCTGCGACATTGATCGTCTTCGCCGTACCCGCAGCTTCGGGGAGCACGATAAACGTGACCGTGCATTTTTTTCCGTCTTTCGAAAATGATTTTTTTAACGCCATGGAAACACCTCCATATCTGATACTTTTTATAAGGTTCGCAATACAGCTGTTGTCAATCCGCCCTAAATAGTATACTATACTTTCATCAATAAGTAAATAAATAATTCCGGAGCACCGTGATGAATAATAAACGCTATCTCTTTACGTCCGAATCGGTAGGCGAAGGACATCCCGATAAAATTTGCGACCGTATTTCCGACGCCATACTCGACGCCTGCCTCGCCCGTGACGCGGAAAGTCACGTCGCATGCGAAACTTTTGCAACGACGGGCATGGTACTCGTCGGCGGCGAAATCACGACCGGCGCCGCGCCCGATATTGAGCGGATCGCGCGTGATGCGGTAGAAAAAATCGGCTATACCGATGCCGCCTACGGTCTCGACTGCAAATCGATGGCGGTCATCAACGTCATCCACAAACAATCGCCCGACATCAATCAGGGCGTCGTCGGCAAGGGCCTCAAAGAATACGCCGGCCGGCAGGGTGCGGGCGATCAGGGGATGATGTTCGGCTTTGCGTGCAGCGAAACGCCCGAACTTATGCCCGCACCGGTCATGTACGCGCATAAACTGCTTTTAAAAGCGGCCGAACTGCGAAAAAATAAAACGATTCCGTGGCTGCGCCCCGACGCGAAAAGCCAAGTGACGATCGAATACGAGGGACACGTTCCCCTGCGAATCGACACCGTCGTCGTCTCGCATCAGCACGATCCTTCGGTCGAACACGGTGAAATCAAAGAGACGATAATCGAGCGGATTGTAAAACCCGTACTCGATGCGACGGGTTTGCTCGACAAAGACACGAAGTATTTTATCAACCCGACGGGGCGTTTCGTCACCGGCGGCCCTCAGGGAGATGCGGGATTGACAGGACGCAAAATCATCGTAGACACTTACGGCGGTATGGGGCGACACGGAGGGGGCGCGTTCAGCGGCAAAGACCCGTCGAAAGTCGACCGTTCAGCAGCTTATATGGCGCGCTATATCGCAAAAAATATCGTCGCCGCAGGGCTCGCCGACAGAGCCGAAATCGAGCTCGCGTACGCGATCGGCGTTCCCTTTCCCGTGTCGATTATGGTCGATACTTTCGGTACGGAAAAAGCGCCGGTCGAAAAAATTACGAAAGCCGTAAAAGAAATTTTCGACTGTACGCCTGCGGGTATCGTTAAAACGCTCGATCTCAAACGCCCGATCTACGAAGCGACGGCGGCCTACGGGCATTTCGGACGCAGCGAATTCAGCTGGGAAAAAACCGACAAAACGGATGCGCTCAGGCGCGCGCTGACATAATTTCATGACACTGCTGACAGAGCGGGAAATCTGCACGGTATTCGACCGTTTTAAAAAGCAAAATCCCGATCCGAAATCGGAGCTCCAATGGAAAAACGCGTATACGCTGCTTTTGTCGGTCGTGCTTTCCGCTCAGGCGACCGACAAAAGCGTCAACGCCGCAACCGAAGCGCTCTACAAAATCGCCGACACGCCCGAAAAAATCATCGCGCTCGGACAAAAAAAACTCGAAACTTATATTAAGTCGATCGGTCTCTACCATACGAAGGCGGCGCACATCATCGCTCTCAGTAAAATCCTTATCGGCGATTTCAACGGAAAAGTACCTTCGACGCGCGAAGAGCTTATGACGCTTCCCGGCGTCGGCAGAAAGACGGCGAACGTCGTGCTCAATGTCGTCTTCGATAAGCCGACCATGCCCGTCGACACGCACTTGCTGCGCATCTGTCCGAAAATCGGACTTGCAGAAGGTACAACTCCGATTGCGGTCGAAGAGAGCCTCGTCGCCCGCGTTCCCAAGCGATATATGCGTCACGCGCATCACTGGCTCATCCTGCACGGGCGCTACGTGTGCACGGCGCGAAACCCGAAATGCGATACCTGTCTCATAAACGACATCTGTAAACACAATGACGTTTCAAAAAATTAACGAAAATTAATAATCGATAAGAGGTTCGAGATGGATGAATCGACAAGCGCCGTAACGATCGGCGTACAGCAGGCGCAGGAACAGCTTTCCAAACACAAGGAAACGCTCTTTGCGTGGGTAAAATCGTTTTTTACATGGACGAATCTCTTTCGCGCGGCGGGAGCGCTCTTTGTCATCGCTATCATTTGGTTTTTGTATAAGCTTGCCGTCCATGCGCTTTCGCGCGTGAGCGAACAAAAGATAAACAAACAAAACAATGCCGCCCTGCATAAATTGTTAAAATATGTTTTTTACTCGGTGCTCGGCATGTACATACTCAGCTGCTTCGGCATAAAGCTCACCGCCCTGCTCGGAGCTGCGGGTATTGCGGGGCTTGCCGTCGGTTTCGCGGCGCAGACGACGGTCAGCAACGTCATCAGCGGGCTCTTCGTCATAACCGAAGGCGTCGTCAAAGTCGGCGACCTTATCGTCGTCAGCGGAGTTACCGGAAACGTCGATTCGATCGATTTGCTTTCGACGAAAGTGCACACGCTCGACAATCAGCTCGTGCGTATTCCGAATTCGTTGATCATCAATACGACCTTTCAAAACAATTCGTACTACGCGACGCGGCGCATAACGTTTGCGTTCGGTCTGAAATACGGCACCGATATCCGTTCTGCGCTCGACGTGCTTTTAAAAGCGCCCGAGCTGTGCGAAACGGTTATCAAAAAACCCGCGCCGGCCGTGTGGGTGGACGGGTTCGGCGACAGCAATATAAATATGACCGTTGCGGTGTGGTGTAAGAGTTCGGATTTTCTCAAAACGAAAAACGATATGTTTGTCGCGCTGATGCGTGTTATGAACGAAAACGGTCTCGTCATGTCGTATAACTGCGTCGAAATCGTACCGCACGACGATTCGACCCCGGTGTCTCCGCCGGCAAAAAAATCAGCTGCGAAGCGAAGCTGAGGCTTTTTACGGCAGGCACGACATATCGAGCTTGTCGAAGCCGGCGAGCAGGTTTTTTGCGATTTTAATAATTTTTTCCGCATCGCCTTTGCGTTCTCCTTCGATATTGAGCGGCATGACCGGATCGTGGAGGCTCAAGCGGAGAAGCATCCAACCCCGCGCATCTTTCCCTTTAAATGAAACGCGGACTCCTTCGTAAGATTCCGGGAGCTCATAGCCTGCGGCTTCGGCGCGTTTTTTAAATTCGGCGAGTACGGTTTTGCCGTAGGTTTTAAAATCCTCCGTGCCGATTTTAAATCGGTATTCGCATTCTTCGACGAGCGGCGGAAGACGCGCGATGAGGCTGTCTATCGTTTTTCCTTCGGCTTTCGCTTTTGCGAGCGCGATGATCAACTTTACCGCGAGAAAAGCGCCGTCGTCGAGATAGTAATTGTCTTTCAGCGCGCCGTGTCCCGACGTTTCCATCGCAAGCGGCGAGACGATGCCCTGTGCGTTGAGCTCTTTGCATTTGTTGATGACGTTTTTGTAGCCGCGCATATAGCGCAAATGGCGCAAGCCGAGCACTTTTTCCAAAAAATACGTAAGCCTGTCCGACGTTACCGAATCGGTGACGATCGTTCCGCCCGGATAAGAGGGCGCTAAAATCGCGGAAATCATCGCGATGATCGCATCGCGGTTTACTTCGGCTCCGGTGTGCAGCACGGCGGACATGCGGTCGACGTCGGTGTCGAAAATCAATCCCAAATCGGCGCCCGCTTCTACGGTTGCGCTTCGGGCGGCTTCCATCGCAGCTTTATTTTCGGGATTCGGGATGTGGTTCGGAAACATGCCGTCCGCTTCCAAAAAGCGGCTGCCTGCAGTATCGGCTCCGAGCGGCTGTAAAATCGACGAAACGAAAAAGCCCGCGCATCCGTTTCCCGCATCGACTGCGATCCGTAAACCCGCAAGCGGTTTGTCGCTTTCGGATTTTGCAAGCTCCGCGCAGATAGTTTTCCGCAAGTGCGCGGCGTACAGCGACAGCAGATCGAAAGAGGCAAGCGGCGAAGTACAATGCGCTTCATCGAGAGTCGCCGCGCTTTTCAATATCGATTCGATATCGTCGTGTTCGAGGCCTCCGTCGCGGTCGAAAAATTTTGCACCGTTTCTGTTGTACGGAAGATGGCTTGCCGTCATCATCACCGCGCCGTCGTATTTCGTTTCGGGAAATACGGTCGACATAAACATAGCAGGCGTCGTCGAAAGGCCGCAGTCGACCACGCGCGCGCCTTGAAAGGCTATGCCGTTTGCGAGGGCGGCCGAAAGAGACGGGCCTGAAATACGGGAGTCGCGCCCGATCCCTATCGTGAGCGCGGAAAGGGGTTTATCGATTTTTTTTGAAAGCCACAGCGCAAACGCCCTGCCGATGCGGCTGCACGCAGCTTCCGTAAAGTTGACGTTTTCACCTTCGACGCCGCTTACGGCTATGCCGCGGATATCGCTGCCGTTTTGCAATTTCATCATATCGCTGTTTGCCATAGTTTTAGTATATAGAGAAAAGAAAAATTATATAAGAGCGCTCAGATTTCGAGCAGTGCGGAACTTGCAACGAGCGCGGAGCGCGAAGTTCCCCGCGCCACTTGCAACGAGCGCGGA
>ERZ773042.611-NODE-611-length-24160-cov-2.836673_pt1 | contig 24160 bp, 24 predicted proteins | sample MGYA00511664_ERZ773042 | MGnify/ENA primary metagenome ERZ773042 (study PRJEB29015, sample SAMEA2737984) | human oral metagenome | biome: human oral; feature: human-associated habitat; material: dental | place: China | collected 2036 ... | reverse complement strand
GTTTATGCCGTGCCTGTAAAGGACACGGTGAAGCTTCGGGAAGATACGGAAACGACGGAACCTCAACAGCTGAAAACCTTGGACCGTAGTCGTCTTATTGCCGTGCAAACACCGCAGGTCTTTCGCCGTTCGGTTTTGAAAAAGGCTCATGAATATGCGAAAGAACAGGGGTTCAGCGGTACGGATGATGCCTCGTTGGTCGAGGCCTGCGGGGGTTCTATTGTCGTGTTAAACGGCGACGAGCGCAATCTCAAGGTAACGACACCCGACGATATTCCCGTTTTGGAGTTTTACTTAAACGGGCCGACTAAGCACTGTGTCGGTAGCGGCTATGACGTACACCGTCTTATAGCAGGTCGCAAACTTATTTTGGGAGGTGTTACGGTTCCTCACGGTAAGGGACTGGAAGGCCACTCCGATGCGGATGTGTTGATTCATGCCGTCATGGATGCTCTCCTTGGAGCAGCGGGCCTTAAGGATATAGGCACGTACTTTCCCGATACGGATGCGGCCTACAAGGATGTGTCCAGTATTGCCCTTTTACGCAAGGTTAAGCAAATTCTCGTGGAAAACGGATGTCGCATTATCAATGTGGACGCTACCTTGTTGGCTCAAGAGCCGAAGGTTAAACCTTATATTTCTCAAATGGTTCATAATATAGCCGTGGCTTTGGAAATGGATGAAAGCAATGTATCCGTTAAGGCCACGACGACGGAGCGACTCGGCTTCGTCGGTAATGAAGAGGGCATGGCGGCACAAGCGGCGGCTATGGTCCTCAAGTACAATGCAATTTAGGAGGAATTGATTCATGTCTAAGCAAGTTCGCGTACGTTTCGCTCCCAGCCCGACCGGGCCTTTTCATATAGGAGGTGCCCGTTCGGCACTCTTTAATTATCTCGTAGCCGCTCATAATGACGGAACCTTTGTCGTCCGCATAGAAGATACGGACCAAAAGCGGTCTACGCGCGAATCGGAAGAAAACATAAAAGAAGCCCTCCACTGGTTGGGAATTAACTGGGATGAAGGCATTGATGTAGGCGGTGATCACGGACCGTATCGTCAAATGGAACGCCTTGATCTATATCGTCAATATACGGAAAAACTGTTGGCTGAAGGCAAGGCTTACTACTGTTTTTGTACACCCGAAGAGTTGGAAGCCGAAAAAGATGCACAAATGGCCAAGGGAGAAACGCCCGTTTACGGCGGCACGTGCAGTCATCTTTCGGAAGAACAGATAAAGCAGTATCTGGCTGAAGGCAGACCGCATGTCATACGCATCAGAACGCCGAAACACAAGACTTACGAAGTAGATGATATTGTACGTGGAAAGGTACCCTTTGATTCCGATAAAATCGGGGATTTCGTTATTGTTAAATCCGATGGCGTGCCGGTTTATAACTACTGTGTAGTCCTTGATGACGCGCTTATGGAAATTACCCATGTTATTCGGGCGGAAGAACACCTGTCCAATACACCGCGTCAGCTTGTTTTGTATGAAGCGCTGGGATTTGAACCTCCCAAGTTTGCTCATGTATCTCTCATTCTCGGTGCAGATAAGAAAAAGATGAGTAAACGTCACGGGGCTACATCCGTACAACAGTATCGGGATATGGGATACTTGCCCGAAGCGTTGTTTAACTTCCTGGCCCTGCTCGGATGGACACCTGACAGCGATAAGGAAATTTTCAGTAAAGAAGAACTGTGTAGCATGTTTACTCTTGACCGCGTGGCGAAAAACCCGGCAGTTTTCGATATTGAAAAACTTAATTGGATTAACTTCCAATATATGAAAGAATTGGACGGCCCTTCGTTAGTAACACTTTGCTTACCTCATTTACAGAAGGCCGGCTACGTGTCGGAAAATCCTGATGAAAAAACCTTAGCCTGGGTCGAAACCATGGTAACGGCTTTGCGTGAACACATTCAGTACGGAGCTCAAGTTACCGATGCGGCTAAAGTCTTCTTTACCGATGAATATGAACCGGAAAACGAAGAAACGGCAGCCGTATTGAAAGAAGAAACCGCTCCCGCCGTTCTTACGGCCTTTTTGAAAGAATTGGAAGCCTTGGACGAAGTTACGGCCGATACGGTTCAGCCTCTCTTCAAGAAGGTACAAAAGGGCGTAGGCGTTAAAGGCAAGTTCGTATACATGCCTATCCGCGTGGCTTTGACCGGTGTTATGCACGGTCCGGACTTGAACGTTATCATCGCCTTAATGGGACGTGAAAAAGTGGTACAGCGCTTGCGCTGCAGCGGACTTATTGCGGAATAAATCAAGGTAAAAAGGGAGTATCTTTAGGAGATACTCCCTTTTGATTTTCTCCGAGTGGCCTATTGACAGGAAAGTGATAAGTCATATAATATTATGTATTATATATAGCTTCCTAAGGGAAGTGTACAATGACGAAGACCGAAATGTGTTTATCCTCCGGCACTACAGAGAGATGAGGCGGTCGCTGAAAGCCTTGTCAGATTGCACGATGATAAAACTGCCTTCGCGAGTCGGTCGGGTGAACGTTAGTAGCTCGATCCGGATACCGCCGTTACCGGTTATGAAGATTACGGCTATGTCGTAAAACAGAGTGGAACCGCGGGCCACCGTCTCTGTCAGGGGATGGAGGCTCTTTTTATGTTAAACAGGAGGTTATGATGAGAGAGTTAACCGTATATAATACGCTATCCAGAAAAAAAGAGATTTTTAAGCCCGTTACACCCGGACAAGTGAAGATGTATGTTTGCGGTATTACGCCGTATAACCATTCGCATATGGGGAATGCACGTCCCTTTGTTACGTGGGATGTTATTAAACGCTATTTGAAACACTTAGGTTATGACGTTACGCATATTCAAAACTTTACGGATGTGGATGATAAAATTATCAATGCCGCCAACGGGGAAGAAGTATCGTGGGACACAATCGCCAATAGGTATATCGCTTCTTATTTTGAAGTCATGGATAAGCTTCACATTCAACGTGCCGATAAATATCCGCGCGTATCGGAACATATGGATGATATTATAGCCATGATTTCCAAACTGATTGAAAACGGTCATGCCTACGAGTTGGACGGCGATGTATATTATCGTGTTCAGAGTTTTGAACACTACGGGGAATTGAGCCATCGTTCCTTGGACGATATGATGGCCGGAGCTCGTATCGAAGTGGACGACCGCAAAGAAAATCCCATGGACTTTGCTCTCTGGAAGGCTGCTAAACCGGGGGAACCGTCTTGGGACAGCCCTTGGGGAAAAGGCCGTCCGGGTTGGCACATTGAATGCTCGGCCATGAGCTTAAAATACTTGGGCGAACCTTTTGATTTTCACGGTGGCGGCAGTGACTTGATATTCCCTCACCATGAAAATGAAATCGCTCAGACCGAAGCTTGTTGCAATCACGGCCCTATGGTCAACTATTGGGTACACAACGGCTTTATTACCATTGACTCTGAAAAGATGAGTAAGTCGCTGAATAACTTTTTCCTCGTCAAAGACGTATTGGAACATTACAGTCCCGATGCGCTTAGATACTTCCTCATATCCAATCATTACAGAAGTCCCTTGGACTTTAGTGACGAACGCTTGACGGAAATGACTCGTAGCCTAGAACGCCTCGGTACGGCTATTGATAATACTTTGTGGTTATTGGAACAGCCGTCGGGCGGTAAATCTGAATTATCGGCCGCTTTATTGACCGACGCGCAACGTACTATGGAAGATTTTGAAACGGCTATGTGTGATGACTTCAACACGGCTCTTGCCAGTGCGGCCATGTTTGAATTGGCTAAGAAAGTCAATATTTATACGAGTGAAGTATCGACGAACGGCGTACCGGCAGACAGTGCCGTCCTTTCGGAAGTAAAGCGTATTTTTAAAACTATGACGGATATTCTCGGGGTCTTGGAGGATCGCTGGAACGGTACGGCCGGAAAAGCGGATGATAAGGACTATGCAGCCTTGATGAATGTTATTCTTGAATTGCGCCAGGAATGCCGGGCTCAGAAGCAATATGCTTTGGCCGACGCTATTCGCGACAAGTTGTCGGACTTGGGAATTACCATTGAAGATTCGCCTCAGGGAGCACGTTGGAAAAAGTGAAATTTGAACAGTTTCAACAAGTAAAGAAAGAAGCCCTTAAGGCCTTTGCAGACGATACGACCTTGAATGTACCGTTTGTTGATGCAGCCCGTACGGACTCGTTGAATCTGGCACTCATAGGCGATGCCTATTATGCCTTGACCTTGCGTCGATGCTTAACGGCTACGGGTATACCCAATGCCCGAGTATTGCATTCCCTGGCGGCTGAATTTGTTTCCGCCAAGGTGCAGTCCGTTGTTTATGAAGCCCTTAAAGAAGATTTTACAGAAGAGGAAACGGCTGTTTGCCGCCGTGCGCGCAATGCGAAGATGCAAGTTCCCAAGAGTGCCACTGTCGGTGAATATCGCAACAGTACGGCCTTGGAAGCACTTATCGGCTATCTGATTCTTTCCAATCAAGATGAACGGTTACAGCAAATCATGAATTGCATTGTTTCTTATACACGAAAATATAGTCGTGACTCACATAAGGAGTAGCCTGTGGATACATCGATTATTGCAGGACGCAACAGTGTCACCGAAGCCCTGAAAGCAGGGCGTTCGGTGACAAAAATTTATATGACTGCCAAAAAAGAGGCACCGCCTTTGGCTCGTATTCGAACTTTGGCGAAAGAGCGGAAAATTCCCGTCGAATTCGTCGATACTCGGGCCATGGAGCGATTGGCTCAGGGCGTACGGCATCAAGATGTCATTGCCCTTGCCGCAGCTGTTGACTTTGCCGATTTGGATGATGTCTTGGCCAAGGTTCAGGAAAAGGGAGAGATGCCCTTTTTGGTTCTTGCCGACGGCATTGAAGACGTCCACAATTTGGGCGCTATCATTCGTACGGCTGAATGTGCCGGCGTACATGCCGTTTTGGTGCCGCAAAGGCACAGCGCCCCTATAAATGAAACGGTAGCCAAGACCTCGGCCGGTGCCGTGGAATACATGCCGGTCGTTCGTATCGGCAATGTGACGACTACGTTGAAACAATTAAAAAAACAGGGGTTCTGGGTTTTAGGGGCCGACATGGTCGGCGAAGAAAACTATTACTCCCTGTCTGCCGATATGCCACTGGTATTGGTTATCGGTAGTGAAGGTAAGGGGATATCCCGTCTTGTGAAGGACAATTGCGACGTACTCGTACGCATTCCCATGTTCGGTCGGATTAACTCGTTAAATGCTTCCGTAGCGGCAGCTCTTCTCATGTATGAAGTAGCTCGTAAACGACACCGGGAAAAGTAGGTGCGAAAATGAAAGATCTCTATATCATAGACGGCTATAATATTATTTTTGCTTGGAAGGATTTGCAGGCTCTGGCCGATGAATCATTGGAACATGCACGGCAACGACTAATCGATACGATTGCGGGTTACGGTAAAATAAAAGGAGTTGAAGCGGTCATTGTTTTCGATGCCATGTACACGGATGAAGGGGCGAAAGAAGAGTCCGTTGGCAAGGATTGTCGCATTGTCTTTACGGATAAGGATGAGACGGCGGACAGTCGTATAGAACGCCTTGTGTACGAGCATCGACGGGAACGACGCAGCCTTTTTGTCGCCACATCGGACGGAACGGAGCAACAGCAGATTCTCGGTAGCGGGGCCTACCGCGTATCGGCGCGGGAACTTGCTGAAGATGTAGCTCGTATGAAACACGAAGAAAAACGATATGTGCACAGTGAGGTTCATTTGACGGGAGGCCGCAATGAAGTTGTCCATCGCGTGAAAAATACGGACGTTTGGGAAAAGCTGGAAAAAATACGTCGCTCGAAATAGGAGACAGATATGGAAGAACGGCAAGATACAAATTTTCAGGATATGGCGGATGAAAAAGTGGCAGCTCTGGCATCAGCCGGCAATGCGGCCGCTTCCGATTATTTAATACAAAAATATCGAAACCTTGTTAAATCCAGAGCTCATGCCTACTTTCTTGTCGGAGCCGATACGGAAGACCTGGTGCAGGAAGGGATGATCGGCCTTTACAAGGCTATTCGCGATTTCAAGCCGCACATGCATACTATTTTCAGTGCTTTTGCGGAAATTTGTATTACGCGTCAAATCATTTCAGCCGTTAAGACGGCAACGCGGTATAAACATGCTCCGTTGAACTCGTACGTCTCCATCGATCGTCCCGTTTATGCAGATGAATCCGAACGCACCTTGCAGGATGTTTTGACCGGAGAAAAAGACCTGAACCCGGAAGAACTCGTCATTAATGAAGAAGCGTACAAAGACATGGAACTGCGCATGAACGAGGTACTCAGCGATTTGGAATGGCAAGTTCTGTTGGCCTATTTGGAAGGAAAATCGTACAATGAAACGGCTGAGAGCCTCAATCGTCCCGTAAAGTCCGTCGATAACGCCTTACAGCGCATTAAGCATAAGCTGGAGGAATATGTGCATGCTCGTGACGGTAGAAATTCTATTGATAGATAGTCGAAAAGAGTGTACAATAATTGCGTAAGCATGAGTATAAGGAGGAGTACGGTGATTAACTTTTTGGAAGTTCTCGTAACTATAGTATCGTTAATTTTAATCGGTGTTGTCGTAGCACAAAAGAGCAAGACTCAGGGAATGGGTGCAGGCTTCGGCGGCGGTGCGGAAGATTTGTTCGGCAGTCGGGCACGCGGTATGGATGCCTTGCTTTCGAAAATGACCATTTTCTTTTCCGTCATTTTCGCTATCTTGACCCTTATTTTGGGACGATTGATGCATACCTTTTAAACAACGTAACCTGCGGTACTTACCGCAGGTTTTTTGTTACCCGAAACAGCAGACGCACATGAGATATGATATAATATTTTTATATGTGTATCAGTAGATTGCGGAAGTAAAAGGAGAGACACGCTTCGTGGTTTTTCAAGGCAAACAGCGGCATATGACGGAGAAGGTCGCAGAAATAACAGGAATATATAAGGGATATACGCGTTCCTTCGGCTTTGTCGTCACGCCTGACGGAGAAGATGACGTATACGTAGCCGAAGAAAATCGACATACGGCTATGAGTAACGACAAGGTTACCGTTAAGATTACGTCTTCCGTAGGAAAGCGTAAAGAAGGGACGATTGCAACTATCCTCGAACGAGCCAATGAAACTTTGGTGGGAACCTATGACCGTCAGGCTCATTTCGGGTTTGTGACCCCTGATGATCCGCGTTTACATGAAGATGTGTACATTCCCTTGGATAAAGCCTTGAACGCTCGTACCGGGGCGAGAGTAGCCGTAAAGATTACGGCATGGCCTCAGGAATATCAGAAGGCGGAAGGCGAAATTACGGAAGTTCTCGGCTATACGGGCGATAAGGACCTGGATGTAAAGGTTATTATGGCACGTCACGGTCTGCCTTTTTCCTTCCCGGACGAAGTAGCGGAAGCAGCCGATGCTTTGGATAAGACTGTAAGCCTTGAAGCGGGACTGGCTGATTATCGCGATAGACAACTTATTACCATTGACAGTGAAGATGCCAAAGATTTGGATGATGCCGTTGACGTGGTTCGCCTGTCTAACGGGCATTATCGATTGGGTGTTTATATTGCCGACGTAAGTCGCTACGTAAAATCCGGGTCGGTCATTGATGAAGAGGCCTATAAGCGAGGGACCAGCGTCTACCTTGTAGACCGTGTTATCCCCATGTTACCGGAAGTTTTGAGTAACGGCATTTGCAGTTTAAACGCCGGAGAAGACCGGTACAGCATGGCCTGCGTTATGGAAATCGATGAAACGGGTCTTGTCGTATCTCGGCATATCGGACCTGCAGTCATTCGTGTCAAACGACGTTGTAATTACAAGGAAATACGGAAGGCTTTGGAAGACGGGATTATTCCCGATGATTTGCAGCCCTTCATGCCTATGATTGAAGACTTGCGTGACCTGTCCAAGATTTTAAAAGATATGCGTCTGCGTCGAGGTGCCGTGGACTTCGAGTTTCCGGAATTTAAGATTATTCTCGATGAAGAAGGCACTCCTTTACGGATGGAAGAGCGGCAACGTTCCGTAGCTGAACGGATTGTAGAAGAAGCCATGCTCATTGCCAATGAAACCGTTTCCACCTACTTGGAAGGAACGGGAAACCCGACGGTTTTCAGAATTCATGAAATACCGGACAAAGAACGGATTGAAATGATGAAAACCGTGTTGTCCGTATTTAATCTGCCCGTTCCTTCAGCAGAGAATCCGACGCCTGAAGAATTCCAGCTTCTTTTGGAAAAGGCGGCGGGAACGGAGGCGGAACAAGTTGTTCAGACCGTAGCCTTACGCGCTATGCAACAGGCTCGTTATGCAACTGTAAATGCCGGCCATTTCGGTTTGGCTTCTGAAAGCTATACGCACTTTACATCGCCCATTCGACGTTATCCCGATTTATTGGTTCATCGATTGTTGCGTAAATATGCGGCGTACCCTGTTGTAAAGGCTGAAGAAAAAGCGGCGGATGCATTATTTTTGGCCAATGCGGCCGACCATGCGAGTGTGCGCGAACGCGTAGCCGTTGAAGCGGAACGAGATACGGCGGATTTGAAGAAGGCCCAGTATATGAAACCCTTTATCGGCGAGTCGTATGAGTCCCATATTACGGGGATTACAGGCTTCGGACTCTTCGTATCCCTCGACGACGGTATTGAAGGCCTGGTTCATATTTCCTATTTACGGGATGACGAATACATTTTTGACGAAGGTACATATACCCTCGTAGGTTGTCGAAGCGGTCGCCGCTATCGGTTAGGGGATGCTATGACCGTTACCTTGGCTTCCGTCGATACGGAACGCTGTGAAATCGATTTTGTTCCCGGGCGTATTGATTCTTTAGAAGATTTACAGACCCTTTTGGCCGGGCGTAAAGCGAAAAAGAGCGGAAAAAAGACTGAAAAAAAATCGGGCAAGAAGGAACGAAAAAAGGGACAAAAAAGGGAAAAGATTCCTTCATCCCAATCACAGAAGAGTCGTAAAAAGGGTTCTAAACTCAGTAGCGTAAAAGGAAACTCGAAGAAAAACGGGAAGGGAAAGGGTAAAGTAAAGAAAAAGCACAGGAGGTAACACCGTGGCGGAAACAAAGGGCATGAAATATATTACGGACAATAGAAAAGCCCGACACGATTATTTTATACATGACACGTATGAAGCCGGCTTGGCTCTTACGGGAACGGAAGTAAAGTCGCTGCGTGCCGGCCGAGTGAATCTGAAAGACAGTTTTTGCCGTATTGATGACGGTGAAGCCTATATAGTCGGTATGCATATCAGTCCGTACGAACAGGGCAATCGCTTTAATACCGATCCCTTACGGACTCGTAAATTGCTGTTACATAAATACGAAATTGTCAAACTTATCGGTGCGACCAAGGAAAAGGGGTATACACTTATTCCCCTTAATTTGTATTTCAAAAAAGGACGAGTCAAGGTGACCGTCGCTTTGGCAACCGGCAAAAAGCTTTATGACAAACGACAGGCCATAGCGGAAAAAGAAGCAAAACGCGATATTAAAAGACGCATGAAGAATAAAGAATATTAGAGTAGACATAACAGTCGGAGGAATAGATTATGAAATGTCGTCAATGCGATAATGAAGCTGTATATGCAGACGGCTTGTGCGAGTCCTGCCATGCCCGTCAACAAGAGGACGTACAGGTCATGTCCCGTGCTGAGCGGGACGGATTTACGGGTCAAACCGTTGATGAAGAAGGACGTGTATATACCGAGGACGTAAGAGAAGATGAAAGCCTTCAGGGGCGGGTCCATATTTACACCAAAATGCCCTTGCGTATCAAGGCGGCCTTAGCGGTCATTATCTTCTTAATAGCCGCCGTCATCGTCGGTATTTTCGGCCTTTTACTGGTTGCCTTGCCGTATTTACTGGCCATCCTGGGGATTTATATTGTTTATTCCGTTGTACGTAAATTTTTGAGTTGACTGCAGTGGGTGAAACTATGAAAAAAAACTTGATGATTATTGACGGAAGTAGTCTGTTATATCGGGCTTTTTATGCCATGCCGCCTTTGAGCGACAGTCAGGGACGGCCGACTAATGCCGTGTACGGTTTTTTAAATATGCTTTTGAAACTTTACGCCGATTTGGATCCGTATTACGTGGCCGTCGCTTTTGATAAGGATAAACATACGTTCAGAAACGAATTATATGCCGATTATAAGGCGACGAGAAAACCGGCTCCCGATGAATTGCGACCTCAGTTTGCACTCATTCGGGAGGTTTTGGCATGTTTAGGCATTCATGTGCTGGAAACGGAAGGCTATGAAGGCGATGATATTATCGGGACCGTTGCCAAACAGGTGCCGACGGATAATACGTCCGTGTCCGTTATTACGGGTGACCGTGATGCTTTGCAGCTGGTAGATGACAATATTACGGTGTATCTGACTAAAAAAGGTATTTCCGAGATGCTTGCCGTAACTCCCGATGTCATGCAAGAAGAGTACGGATATACACCCGCTCAGGTCATTGATATGAAGGCCCTCATGGGCGATACGTCTGACAATATTCCCGGAGTTCCCGGTGTGGGTGAAAAAACGGCACTTAAACTGATTACCGAATACGGTACGGTTGAGGGCGTATATGAACATTTAGATGATATAAGCGGCAAGAAGTTGCGTGAAAAACTGGCGGATAATAAAGATAAGGCTATGTTGTCTAAAGAATTGGCTACCATTAATTGCCATGTACCTGTTGAATTCGACGAAGCGGGATTTTTGCCCCATCCGCGGGAGGGGGAAGTGCGCGATTTGTTCAAACAGCTGGGCTTTCGCAATCTGCTCAAACGTTTCGCCGCCTTTGATCGGTTCGCGTTTTTGGAACAAGCTGAAGAGACGGTGACTCTAAAGCAGTTGAAAGAATTGAAGGCCCGTGATGTGAAGGGGCAGACGGTAGCCTTAGCGGCTCATTATGAAAATACACCGGGACATTCGAAAATAAGTACCTTGACGTTAGCCGTTGAAGGCGGTGTATACGAGGTAAAAAGTGAGGATATAGGACAGTGGCTTACGGCTTTGGAAGACTCTGAGGTCATTGTGACAGCTGACGGGAAATCCCTGTATAAGGCGGCTCTTTGTGCGGGAATAGGAGCTTTGCCCGTATATGATGTAACCTTGGCAGCCTATCTGTTGGACCCGACGCGTACGGCTTACGGCCTGACTTATTTGTCTGAAGTATTCGGGCGCCCTCTGAATGAAGTTAAGGGCGAGGCTCAAAATGAGACGGCTAACGAAGCCGCTTTCGTCTACTCCCTATACGGACCTGTACAACAGGCCCTGGAAGAAAAAGGGCTTTCATCCCTTTTTGAAACTATCGAATCCCCCTTGGAACGGACTCTGGCCGTTATGGAATTAAACGGTTTTACTGTAAACAGAGAACGTCTGGAAGAGATGAAGGCCGACTTGTCTCGAGAAGCGGATGCCTTGGAAACGGAAATTTACGACTTGGCCGGTGAGTCCTTTAATATTAATTCGACGAAGCAGTTGGGCGTTATTTTATTTGAAAAAATGGGCCTTCCCGTTATAAAAAAAACAAAGACCGGGTACTCGACGGATTCGTCTGTCTTGGAAGAATTGGCGGAACAAAGCGAGATCGTGCCGAAAATACTCAAGTTCCGTGCCTTGAAGAAGTTGATTTCCACGTACCTCGACGGCTTGGAACCCCTCATTGACGAGAAAACCGAGCGTGTTTACACGTCGTTTAACCAAATGGTGACGGCTACGGGACGTCTCAGCAGCTCGGATCCGAACTTGCAGAACATTCCTATTCGTACGGAACAGGGTCGCAAGATTCGTTCCTTCTTCGTACCCGGAGAAGGGTATGACTATCTCGTGTCCGGTGACTATTCACAAATAGAACTGCGCCTTTTGGCTCACTTGTCACAAGATCCGACAATGATTGACGGTTTTAAGCATAATCAGGACATTCACCGTCGAACGGCATCGGAAGTTTTCGGCGTGCCTTTTGACGAAGTGACCGGTGAACTGCGCTCTCATGCCAAGGCGGTGAATTTCGGTATTATTTACGGTATCAGCGATTTCGGTTTGTCACGAAATCTGGGAATTACACGCAATAGGGCTAAGGAATATATTGAATCGTACTTTGCCAGATACAGTACCATTCATGACTATATGAACGGGTTGGTGGAAGAAGCAAGACGCACCGGCGAATCACGTACCATGTTCGGTCGCTTACGCACCTTACCGGAAATCAGCAGTAAGAATTTTATGCGCCGTTCCTTTGCGGAGCGTACGGCTATGAATACGCCTATTCAGGGAAGTGCCGCCGACATTATCAAACTGGCTATGAATGCGGTTCAGAAAAAATTGGAAGCACTGAATCTGCACAGCCGCATGCTTGTTCAGGTTCACGATGAACTGGTTTTAGAAGTGCCGGCACAAGAAAAAGAAACGATTGAAAAACTTTTGAAAGAAACGATGGAAGAAGTCGTTACCCTGTCGGTACCGCTTATTGCCGATATTCATACGGGAACGAACTGGGAAGAAGCCAAGTAGGAGAACGTCATGCCTGAACTTCCGGAAGTAGAAACGGTCCGTGCGACCTTGGAACCCGTCCTGACGGGGCGAACGATTACTCATATAGAGATTGCCTTGCCGCGTCTTATAAAAAATGCGACGGTAGAGACATTTTCAAAGGCCCTTTCGGGCTGCACCTTTACGGCCGTGGGGCGTAAAGGAAAGTATTTGCGCCTTTGTACGGACGGAGCATCGGATTTACTCGTTCATTTGCGTATGACGGGAAGCCTTATTTATGACGCTGCAGGTGACAATAGACCTAAGACGGCCCACATCGTCTTTTACCTTGATAAGGGCCTTCTATACTATTGTGACGTGCGCACCTTCGGTTGTCTGTGGCTTGCAAAACCGGGTGAAAAGACGGGCATTTCCGGCTATGACGACCTCGGCCCCGATGCCAACTCGCCGGCTGTTACGGCTGATTATTTGCGTGAAAAAATGAAAGCTTCGTCGCGAACTGTAAAGTCCTTTTTGCTCGATCAGACCGTTCTGGCCGGATTGGGAAATATTTACGTAGATGAAGCGCTCTTTCTTGCCGGCATTCGCCCGTCGCGCCGCTGCAATCATATCGGCAAGGAGCGAACACAGAGACTGGCAAAGGCCATTCATACCGTCTTGGCCGAAGGCATTGAATACGGCGGTACGACGATTCGAGATTTTGTCAACGGTAGCGGTCGAGAAGGGGAAAATCAGGAAAATCTGGCCGTTTACGGCCGCGAGGGAACGCCGTGCAAAACGTGCGGGACCCTTATTAAATACGTAAAGCAGGGCGGCAGGGGTACTCACTATTGTCCGCACTGTCAACACTAGGAGGCAGAGATGTATCGAATCGGCTTGACCGGCTCCATTGCTACGGGAAAGAGTACGGTTACGAATATGTTGAAAGAATTGGGAGCCTTTGTCATTGACTGCGATAAGACGGCCCGAGATGTGGTGACACCGGGAACACGGGGCCTTGCAAAAATTGAAGCGGCCTTCGGTAAAGATGCGGTAGCTGCGGACGGTTCCATGGATCGCGTCTATATAGGTGATTTGGTGTTTAGGAATCCGGAGATGAAAAAACGCTTGGAAAACATTCTCTTTCCCCTTATTTTTGAGGCCTTGAATGAAGAACTTTTGCGTCTTGAAAGAGCGGGATCGACGCCTGTCGTCTTTCTTGACATGCCGCTTTTGTATGAAGTAAAATATGATTCGTACGTCGACGAGGTATGGCTTGTATACGTTCCCTTTGAAGTACAGCTAAGCCGCTTAATGAAGCGGAACGACTATACAAAAGAGGAGGCACTGTTGCGGATTCATTCGCAAATTCCCGTTGATAAGAAAAAGGCTCTTGCTCAACAGGTTATCGATAACTCGGGAACTTTGGAAGATACAAAAGAGCAAGTGCGTTCTTTATGGGAAATGTTACAAACGCGTTTGTAAAACGGAGGTATCAGTGAGAAGAAAAAGCAGAACCGGTACAATTGTCATAGCCGTCTTTTTCGTTCTCCTGTCGGCATTTTACTTTTCAGGGTGGCGCCAGACCTTTATGCGTACCTTGGTATATCCTCTGGAATACGACTATATTGTTCGTGAATACGCTCGCGTAAACGGCGTGCGTCCCAGTTTGGTGGCAGCCGTCGTTTTGGCGGAAAGTAAGTTTAAGGACAATGCATCCTCTCATCGCGGAGCCAGCGGTCTCATGCAAATTATGCCCGAAACGGGCGAGTGGATTGCCGAAGAAACGGGTATGATCGGCTTTAGACCCGAAATGCTTAATGACGTCAGTACGAATTTGCGCATGGGTACCTGGTATTTAGCTTACTTACTGCGTGAATACGACGGCAATACGGTGTTGGCACTGGCAGCTTATAACGCCGGACGCGGGCATGTAGACGAATGGATGAAGGAATACGGTTGGGATAAAAATTTTTCCGAGATCGACAGTATACCCTTTTCAGAAACGCGGGAATATGTTAAAGTAGTAATGCAAAACGAAGAGAAATACAAAGAGTTGTATGAATTTTAGTTTTCAGGCGGTTGTGGCGGAATGGCAGACGCGCTGTCTTCAGGCGGCAGTGATCTTTGGTCGTGCGGGTTCAAGTCCCGCCAACCGCACCATTTTTACTCATGGATGAGAGATTAATCGAAACAGTGAAACAATGGAATATGGATGCGTCTCTCCCACTTCAGGTGGGAGATTTTACATTACGGAAGGATTTCTCCGAAGCAAGTCTTCAAGATGGTGATTACGCAGTCGTCTTTTCGTATGTAAACGAACGCAAGGGGTGGACCGTCGAAGGCGTGTATCATAACGGATCGGGAGACTTTTCCGTACGTACGGATATCGGCATGCTGGAATTTACGCTCATTGAGTTTATAACGGACGATTTTGCGACCTTTGCAAAGATGGTCGAAAAGCGATTGCCGCATATTATTGAAACTCACTATGTGCACTGCCGGGAAGATTTTTCCGTTATTTTAACGAATAAGGGGGTTCCCGACGGTGACTGGCAGGATCTTTTGCCTCTTGAGTACGCCGGCTTTGAACGGATCATTGAGCCGTCTGAGGCCGTGCGGATTATTAACGGTTCTTACATGGTAGTAGCCTATTATGACGCATCGACTCGCAGCGGACTGTCGATTATGTACAACCTGTTGCGTGATGATTTTTTTGCAGAACGGCGTGTACGCAATTTCCCCAATCTCGTGCACGATTTTGACAGTAAGACGGTAGATGAATTGCGTACCGCCTTGTCGGAAAATTTGCGTTCCGTTCTGGATGACGTACGAGGACAGATAAAGTAATTACGCATTGTACGGACTCATTGCAAGTGGTATAATCATAAGTAATTTGTGGACTTTGTTTTGAGAGTGGGTGGAAACCCGCTCTCAAATTTTATGCGGACCTTATTTTTACGAACAGTTGGTGAAATGAATGAAACGAAGCGATATTGAACAATTGGTCTCACAAGAAGTAGAAACAATCATTGCCGGAACGGATTTGGAACTCGTCGATGTCGAATACGTACGGGAACGGGACTGGTATTTACGTGTCTTTATTGATAAAGAAGGCGGCGTAGGCCTCGAGGACTGTCAGGCAGTGAGTGAAAAACTCTCCGAATTTCTCGATGTCAAAGATCCCATTACGGATAAATATTTGCTTGAAGTCTCTTCACCCGGGTTGGACCGTATTTTGAAGAAAGATACAGACTTTGTTCGCTATAAAGACCGCGATGTGGATGTACACTTTTTTACACCCTACAAAGGAGTTAAAAGCCTTACGGCTCGTCTTGTCGGCAAGGATGAAAGCGGCGTCGTACATCTTCTCATAGATGAAGAAGATGCGGCCATAGACAGCAAGGATATTTCGCAAATACGATTACATATAGATTTTTAACGGAGGTTGTGCAACAGTGAATAAAGAATTGCTCAGTGCCATTGAATACTTGTCTAAAGAAAAGGGCGTTACGGCCGATGTCATCTGTGATTCCTTGGAAGCCGTGTTGATTACGGCTTATAAAAAGGAATACGACGGAAATCCCAACGCTACGGTTCGCTTAGACCGGTTGACAGGCGACTACAGCATCGTGTCTCCCAAGACGGTTGTGGCTGAAGTAGATGACGAAGAAAATGAAATATCCCTGGAAGATGCGCGAGCTATCGACAAGGGATATGAAGAAGGCGATGAAATTTTAGTAGATGTGACGCCGAAAAACTTCGGACGCATTGCCGCACAGGCAGCAAAACAAGTCATGATTCAGCGCCTTCGTGAAGCGGAACGAAATATTGTATATGATGAATTTTACGGTCGTACGGACGATATCATTACGGGCATTATTCAACGAATTGAACAAAAAAACGTATATATTGATTTAGGTAAGGCTGAAGCCGTATTGCCTTATTCGGAACAGATTCCTACGGAAGAATACACGGTAGGACAGCGAATTAAATGTTATGTAGTTGAAGTAAGGAATTCGCCTAAGGGTGCGCAGATTCAATTATCCCGCACGCATCCGGGCTTGTTGAAACGCCTCTTTGAATTGGAAGTTCCCGAAATTTACGATGGCGTTGTGGAACTGCATTCCGTGGCTCGCGAACCGGGTAAACGCTCTAAGATTGCCGTTTACTCGCGCGATCCGAACGTGGACTGCGTCGGTGCCTGTGTCGGGCCGAAAGGTGCACGGGTGCAGAACATTGTCATGGAACTGCAAAACGAAAAAATCGACATCGTTAAGTGGGACGAAGATCCGGCAGTATACATTGCTAACGCACTCAGCCCGGCTCAGGTTGTTTCGGTCACGATTGATGAAGGTGCAAAATCGTCCGTCGTAGTCGTCCCCGACTACCAGTTGTCCCTGGCTATCGGTAAAGCCGGACAAAACGCCAGATTGGCGGCTAAGCTCACCAATTGGAAGATTGATATTAAGAGCGAAAGTCAAGCCGAAGACGGTGACGTGGCTACCGGAGACGATGATATTTTGGCTGAATTCGACGCAGTCGATAATGAAGCGACTTCCATGCCGGTTGAAGACGAAGTCTAGGAGGTCGACATGAAGATGAGAAAAATCCCGCTTCGTGTCTGTGTCGGTTGCCAGGAGCAAAAGCCGAAAAAGGAATTACTTCGGATTGTTCGCACACCGGAAGATACGGTGGAAATCGACAAGACCGGCAAAAAATCGGGTCGAGGCGTGTATGTCTGTGCCGACCCGGCATGTCTTGAAAAAGCGTATAAAGAACATCGGTTGGAACGGTCTTTGAAAAAAGCCGTTTCTGAAGAAATATATGATCAACTCCGCAAGGAGTTGGAATAATGAGCGACAAAGTATTGAATCTCGTCGGTCTGGCACATAGAGCCGGCAAGACAGTATGCGGTGCTCAGGCTGCAGAGCAGCAAATAAAGAAAAACGGAGCGGCCCTGTTGTTTCTGGCAAGTGACAGCGGTCCTACGAATGAAGAACGATATGTGCGATTCGGCACACGTAAACATATAGATATGATTCGAACGTACTCGAAAGAACAGTTGGGCCTGGCCTTGGGGCGCTCACAGACGGCGGTAATCGTCGTGACCGACAAGGGCTTTGCCGAAGCTATGATAAAGGCGGTACAGGAGATGGAATAAGTACGGAGGGGGTAACCAGATGACGAAAAGAGTATTTGAAGTAGCAAAAGAATACGGAGTACAGACAAAAGAAGTCATTCAGGCTTTGGCAAATAAAAATATAAAAGCGTCCAATTTTACGGGCGTAGATGATAAGATGAAGGCCGTCTTGGATACAGCATTTAAAGGCGGTTTCAAACCGGCACAACCGCAGCAGAAACAGTCGGCGGCGCGCTCGAACGGAGATAATCACCGCAATGCAGCTGCACCGACGCATACACGTCACAGTAACGGTGAACGTCGCGAACGTCCGGCAGGACAACAGCAGGAGCGTCGCCATACATCGCAACGTGACAGTGCTAAGCAGGGCGAAGACGGAAACGGCAACAGACAGCAACGTGCCCAGGCAGGCGCTCAGCGTCCGGCAGGAAACCGCCGTCATGACGGCCGTCCCGATAACCGCAATAATGCTCGTCCTCATGACAATCGTACGGCTGACGGCCGCCATGATTCTCGCAGCGGCAATGATCGTAACCGTAACGACCGTAATGTACGCTCCGGCAGTCAGGCACAGGGCAATCGTCCGGACAGCCGTAAGAACGGGGCACCTCAGTCGGGCGGACAAAGCGGTGAAAGCAAACGGACGAAATTCTTTAACCGGACACAAGGCGGTGAAGGAAATAACAACCGCAAGGGGAAAAATGACCGTAACGCCAAAAACGATCGTAACGGCAAGAATGCCGGTCGTCCCAAGACTCTCTTGACCGATGCGTTGAGCAAGGGTAAGAACAAGAAAAACCGTAAGGGCGGCCATGGTCAGCAACATGATTTCCATCAGAACCAACCGCAGAAGAAAAATTACCCCGAATCCATTGAATTACCGGAAACGATTACGGTTAAGGACTTTGCCGAACGCTTGGGCCGTGAAGTGGCGGAAGTCATCAAACGTCTTCTCCTGGGCGGTATCATGGCGACTATTAATCAGGAGATCGACTACGATACGGCTTCTCTTATTGCCGATGAATTCGGTGTAACCGTAACGATGGAAGCTCCGCCGGAAGATCCGACGGAAATCGAAGAAATCATCGATGCTCCCGAAACCTTAAAGACTCGTCCTCCCGTAGTTACCGTTATGGGTCACGTCGACCATGGCAAGACTAGCCTTCTCGACGCTATCCGCAAAACAAACGTTACGAGTCATGAAGCCGGCGGTATTACGCAGCATATCGGGGCTTATCAGGTACGTTATGAAGGCAAAAAGATTACCTTCATGGATACGCCCGGCCACGAAGCGTTTACGTCCATGCGTGCTCGCGGTGCCCAGGTTACGGATATTGCCGTCCTCGTAGTAGCGGCTGATGACGGCGTTATGCCTCAGACCATTGAATCCATTAACCACGCTAAATCGGCGAATGTTCCCGTCATCGTGGCTATTAATAAAATTGATAAAGAAGGGGCTAATCCGAGTAACGTTATGCAACAGTTGACGGAATACGGTCTCATCAGTGAAGATTGGGGCGGCGATACCATTATGGTTCCCGTTTCGGCTCACACGAAACAAGGTCTCGACGACCTGTTGGAAAATATTCTCGTCCTTGCGGAAGTATCGGACTTTAAAGCTAACCCCGACCGTCCGGCCGAAGGCGTTGTTATTGAAGCTCGCCTCGACAAGGGTCGCGGCACGGTTGCGTCCGTCCTCGTACAAAAAGGCACCTTGCGTGTCGGCGATTCCATCCTCGTAGGCAACACGTACGGTAAGGTGCGTGCCATGAATAATGAACGAGGCGAACGAGTTAAAAAAGCGGAACCGTCCTTGCCCGTAGAAATTCTCGGGTTGAATGATGTACCTGAAGCCGGCGATATCCTTAATGCAACGGATGAAAAGACGGCTCGTTCCGTAGCGGAAAAACGTTTGGAAAAGAAACGCTCGTCCGAATTGAGCGTTAAATCGAAGGTTACCTTGGATGATCTGTTCAGCCAGATTCAGCAAGGTGAGCTGAAGGAACTGTCGCTTATTGTCAAAGGCGACGTACAAGGTTCTGTCGAAGCTCTCAGTCAATCCCTTTTGGCAATTAAGAGCGATGAAGTGCGTATTGCCATCGTTCATGCCGGCGTAGGGGCTATTACGGAATCGGATATTATGTTGGCGTCGGCCTCCAATGCCTTGGTTATCGGCTTTAATGTACGTCCCGATACGGCGGCTCGCAAAGCGGCGGAAAAGGAAAGCGTCGACTTGCGTACGTACCGCGTCATTTATGATGCGATTAACGACGTAGAAGCGGCTATTAAAGGCATGCTCGACAAGAAGTACGAAGAAAATATTATCGGTCGTGCGGAAGTACGCAAGGTTATTACGACGCCGAAGGTTATCGTTGCCGGTTCGTACGTTAAGGAAGGCAAGATTACAAGTACGTCAAAGGTTCGCCTCATCCGTAACGGCATTGTCGTTCATGAAGGCGACTTGGACGGGTTACGCCGCTTCAAAGACGATGTCAAAGAAGTGGCTGAAGGTTATGAATGCGGTATTACCATTGACGGCTACCGTGATATAAAAGAAGGCGACGAAGTGGAAGCCTTTGAAATGGTAGAAGTAGTACCTAAATAAGGCTTAATATAAAGTGAGGATCTTATGGGAGAATTACGAGTACGTAAAATACAGGAATTTATTAAGCAGGAAGTGTCTCGTATCATCCTGCAGGAATTAAAGGATCCCCGTCTCGGTTTTGTGACCGTTACGGATGCCCGGATTACGGGTGACTTGCGGGAAGCGACTGTATACGTGAGCCTCTTCGGATCGGATGAAGAAAAGAAAAATACCCTTGCCGCCTTAAGCAAGGCGCAAGGGTATATCCGCTCGGAAGTGGGTAAACGATTGGGTATCCGCTATTCACCGCAGATTGAATTTAAAGAAGATGAATCACTCGAATACGGCATGAAAATCGAATCGATTTTACATGACATTGAGAAGAAGGATTAGATTATGAATGGTACTCCCGAAGAATTGCGGGCTCTTTTTGAGCGACACGATTCCTTTCTTTTAACCGCACATGTCAGTCCCGACGGTGATGCGCTGGGGTCCTTGGCGGCCTTGTCCCTCTGGCTGAAAGGCAAGGGAAAAAAGGTCGTTACCGTCATTGATGACAGTATTGACGACAAATTCTTTTTCATTGAAGAATGTCAACATATTTTGCGCCCTTCGGATGTAAAAGCTGAAGTGGGACGAATCGGAGTTGTTCTCGATGCGACGGATCCGAGTCGGACCGGTGAGACGGAAAAGCTCTTGGGGGATTTTGTAGCCAATATTGACCACCACGTATCCAATGCTCATTTTGCCGACTGCGAATACATACTTACAGACTATGCCGCAACGGGAGAAATCCTGACGGATCTTTTTTTGAAGTGGCAAGAAGACATTACGCCGTCTATGGCTGATGCCTTGTATATGGCTATTGCTACGGACTGCGGTTTCTTTAAGTTCAGTAATACGACAGGGCATACCTTGCGTTGTGCCGCCGCTTTGGTTGATGCGGGAGCTCATCCCAATCGAATTTCCGAACACTTGGAAGAAACGACACTGGTAAAGACAAGGGCGCTGTCACAAGTGTTACAGCAAATAGAACTCTTTGAAGGCGGTCGCATTGCCGGAATATCCTTTACGGAGGATGTCTTGAAATATACGGGCGAACACACGGGCGGCTACATTGATTATGCTCGCCGTATTAAGGGCGTTGATGTGGCCTTTACGGTAAAGGCTGTCACAGAAGCACAGACTCGTGTCAGCCTGCGCTCCAAGGATGTAGATGTCAATGCCGTAGCTGCCGTATTCGGCGGCGGCGGGCACATTCGTGCCGCCGGTTGTACTGTCAACGAGTCGTTGGATGAAACAAAATCCTCCTTAATTGAAGAAATACGGAAGGTTTTATGATACACGGAATCGTTAATGTTCTGAAACCGTCCGCCATGTCCAGCCATGATGTGGTCGGACGGGTGCGACGTATTTTCGGTATGAAAAAAGTCGGTCACGCCGGCACCTTGGATCCCTTGGCTGCCGGCGTTTTGCCCGTTTTTCTCGGTCAGGCGACGCGCCTTATCGAGTACAGCGGTGATGATGACAAGACCTATCGTGCCGAGTTCGTATTCGGTTTTACGACGGATACGGAAGACTATACGGGAACGGTAGTCTCACAAAGTGATGCCCCGCGGCCTGTAAAAGAAGAATTGGAGGCCGTACTGAAAGAATTCGTCGGTGCGGGAAAACAGCGACCCTCCAAGTATTCAGCCATTAGCATTAACGGGGTTAAGGCTTATAAATTGGCACGGCAAAACAAGGAATTCGAGTTGCCTGACAGGGACATTCACATTGATGCCGTAAAACTTCTGGCCTATGACGGGTATCGAGCCGTTATAGATGTAGACTGTTCCAAGGGGACGTATATTCGCTCGCTCATTCGTGATATAGGCGAAAGATTGGGGACACAGGCCGTCATGACCGGGCTCTTGCGAATGCGTGTAGGCAACTTTTCTATTAGTGAAGCGGTTACTCTCGAAGAATTGGCCGCCGAAAAAGAAAAGTATCTTCTTCCCGTCGATGCGGCATTGCCGCATATGGCGGCGACAACCTGCTCGAAAGAACAGTATGCCGCACTTTTACAAGGCCGTCCCGTACCCTTTGCCGGACGAGGCTTTGCCGACGGTGAAGTCGTTCGACTTTACGACCCGACGCATGTCATGGTCGGTGTCGGTACCTTTGATGTGTCCCATCATATTCTGAGGCCGCATAAAATGTTTAGCGGCGAGAGGTAGTTATGAACGTATACGATTCGTTGGAGGCGGCAGCCGGTTGCAGACATGCCGTCATCGCCTTGGGAACCTTTGACGGTGTCCATGTCGGCCATCGTCGAGTCATGGAAACAGCTATGTCTGAAGGCAAGCGACTGCATGTGCCGACGCTGGTCCTCACCTTTTCGGCTCATCCCTTGTCGGTCTTAAACCCGCTTAAAGAGCCGGCAAGGCTTGCTACAGTAGAACAAAAAGAAGAATACATACGGTCCGTAGGCATTGACGGTCTCATCATGTTGCCTATGACTCAGGAATTGCTCAATCAGTCGCCTGAAGACTTTTGCGCCTGTCTGATTAAGTACCTCGCTCCGTCGGAAATTGTCGTAGGCACGAACTTTACGTACGGTAAAAAGGCGGCAGGCAATACTGAGACCCTCGTGCAGTCTATGGGCGATGCCCATATTCCCGTGCGTGTCCTCGACCTGGTTGAAGCCCCGCAGTCCGACTACCCGGTCAGTTCAACGGTCATACGCGGACTTATAGCTAAAGGAGAAATGCAAGAGGCCATGACTCTTTTGGGCCGACCGTTTGAACTTCGGGCCGAAGTCGTATCCGGCGATCGGCGGGGAAGGACTATCGGATTCCCTACGGCAAATATGCTTATTCCTCCGAGGGCGGCTCTGCCACCCGACGGTGTATATGTAACCGGTGTCGTCTTGGACGGAATAGAATGGCCCGCCATGACCAATATTGGTAATAATCCTACTTTTACGCGACAATACAGACGCGTGGAGACGCATATCCTCGACTGGTCGGGCGATATTTACGGGAAAATCGTAACCCTGCGTTTTTATAAACGGCTAAGGGATGAGAAGAAGTTTTCATCCATTACCGAATTAGTTGATGCTATGAAAGTCGATAAAAAAAAGGTATTATTGCATTTTTCAGCACATACATGATTGCGTTAAACGTATATCTATGATACACTCAAATCATAGTTATACGTTTATTTTATTTAAAGGAGTGATTGTGTATGAAGTTCTCTGATGTGGCAATGAGCCTGAAAGCATCGGAAATTCGTGAATTGCTTAAACTCACTACTATGCCGGAAATTATTTCCTTTGCCGGCGGTCTTCCTGCACCGGAATTGTTCCCCATTGAGGATATGGAAAAAGTAGATGTGGAAATCCTCAGAAAAGAAGGACGCCAAGCCGTACAGTACGGTACGACGGAAGGCTACAATCCCTTGCGTGAAAAAATTGCGAAACGCATGAAATCGGCCTTTGATATTGACTGTACTTTTGAAGATTTGATCGTTACGGCTGGCTCTCAGCAGGGCTTATCCTTATTGGGTCAGATTTTCCTTAATAAAGACGACATCGTATTGGTTGAAAGCCCGACGTATTTGGGGGCTATTAACGCATTCAAACTGAACTTCCCGAAATTTATCGAAGTACCGACGGACGATAAGGGTATCGTTCCCGAAGCACTCGAAAAAATCTTGGCTGAAAACGACAGAGTTCGCCTCATGTATGTTATTCCCGAATTCCAGAACCCGACGGGTATTACGTGGCCTTTAGAACGCCGCAAAGCGGTTATGGACATTATGAATAAATACGAAATTCCCGTTATTGAAGATAATCCGTACGGTGAACTTCGCTATGACGGCGAACGCGTACCGACCTTGAAATCCTTGGACACCAAGGGTAATG
>ERZ773042.610-NODE-610-length-24221-cov-4.720020_pt1 | contig 24221 bp, 15 predicted proteins | sample MGYA00511664_ERZ773042 | MGnify/ENA primary metagenome ERZ773042 (study PRJEB29015, sample SAMEA2737984) | human oral metagenome | biome: human oral; feature: human-associated habitat; material: dental | place: China | collected 2036 ... | reverse complement strand
CGGGGCATTTTGGTAGCGATAGCCGGATCAGCCCCGTCCTCCAGCAAGCCACCGGTGACATAAGGAGTGGCAAGCTGGATCAGATGCTGAATAGCAGGGATGCCATCATCATCTCGGACCTGCTCCGAGCCTCGCTCGGCTCTAATAACCGCTCAATCAGGGAGTATCTAGCTACCCTAAAGAACGGCCAAGCTCTACTTGATCAGCTGAGCTCGGGCGAACTGGCTTGGGATGCCTTTAATCAGCCAACTAGCCTGATGGATAAGGACACCAAGGCTAACTACGACACTCTCAGCACCTTTGCCTGGCACTTAGCTACTCTCTACAACAGCACCTTGCCCGGTAAAGAACATCCCTATCAGCTGATCCATCAGCAAGCAGGTCAGTCGAACACCAAAAACCAACTAGACCATCCCAACGCTCTCCAAACCGACTTCGCTAACCTGACTAGCCTGATCAAACCCAACAGCCGATATACTCTGGCTGACCGAGCCGTCCGTTACTTTGCTCACTTCGTCGGTATCGAGGATTTAGCCGGTGCTGAGCGGTACATGGATAATATCGTCAAAGAGGCAGATGCCAGAAACCGCAAAACAGCTGAATACCTTGCTACTACGAAGGAGCCTAAGCTCCAGCCCGGTGACCTGGTCAAAGGTATGGGCGGCACCAGAGGCAGTGGTATCCGTTACCTATCTTACGCTTTCCAGAATGGCTCTATCTCTAAAGAGTACTTAGGTGATGCGTCTCGTAGTGACACTACGCCACTGGATGCTGATGTGAGTATAGTCCTGTACGGCGAACAGACGATTGACCAAACCATGGATAATATGCTAGCTGACGGTTATGGCTGGGGTCTCTGGACGGTGCTGAGACCCGACAAGGATAGATTCATTGTCACTCGACGTGACGAAGGTGAAGCCGACCAAAGTGTCTATGATCTGAGTGTGCCCGATGCTAACTTTGACCGTACCGACCTCACTCAGGAAGAGATTGACCGTCGTCTCAAGGAGATAGCGGAAGCTAAGCGCCATCGCCGAGAGGGGTTGTCCAAGCTGGAAATCTTTGCTACCGGTGTAGATGGCGAGGGTCACTATGGCATCCGGACCGGCTTTGGTATGGATAAAGTTAGCTTCTTCGTCGCTATCCCTGCTTCCTATGGCATTACCCCCGTCTCCGAAGTCACCAAGCTAGAGATCGCCCTGGGTGGCTTCTATATCCCCATTGTAGACAGAGACAGTGAAGAGCTCGTCTTCACCCCAGCTAACTATGACAAGATGCGTCAGCAGATGTCCGGCCTCAGTCACTACCATACCGGTGACTATCAGTTTGCCCCGGATAGTGAGCTAGATCTTCCCTCTACCAATGTCGGCAAGACTACCGTTCCTAGTACTACCACCATCATCAGTGAACTTCCAACTAGCATAGCCGAGACTGATCATAAGCATGAAGTGATCAATCAGGCCATCAAGCAGGCTATCACTGGCATCCCTGAGCTAAACCTCAGCTATAAAGACTACCTAGATGGTGACCTAACCGAGAATATAGTTGAGATGATCGATACCGGCTCAACCGGCAGACAGACTAATGCTCCCGGCTCCGGTGACTTTGACTACGTGGCTAGGCTGGATAGAAGCATTCTCAATAACCCAACCAAGAAGCAGCAGATCGCTGATGCGCTCCTCACTGCCTTTGGTAGAGAGAATGATGGTAGCGCCATAGTCAATGGTAACCTTCGCCTCAAACAAGTATCTATCGATGGACTAACCGAACCAGCTGACATTGACATCACCTTCGTTCAGAAGACTAACAAAGTCCAATACTCGACTGATATGGCACTGACTGACCGTTTAACTAACATTAAGAAACAGTCGGAGCATAAATACCACCAAGTCCTGGCTAACGTCATCTACGCCAAGCAGTTCCTCAAGGCTGCCGGTGCCTACAAGCCAAGACGCAGTCCCGAGGCAGAAGGAGTGGGCGGACTAGGCGGTGTCGGCATCGAGAACTGGGTTCTGCAGCATGGCGGCTCATTCAAACAAGCTGCTAGAGACTTCCTGAGTGTAGCTGACAACTACTCCAGCTTTGAGGACTTCCGTACCTACTACCCGGTCTGGGACTATGGTGAGAACCATAAAGGCATTCGCAGTAAGCCCCACGACAACTTCGTTGCTGACAATATGAACCAAGAGGGCTATGAGCGGATGAAAGAGGCGCTCAGGACAGTGGTGGGGTAGAGGTTGCTGCCGGGTCAGGCAAAATGTAAACATTTTGCTTGCCCCGACAGACATCATTATATCCCCGGTGGGTATATAATGACTTCGGTGAAGCTCAGATCAAACCCTGAGATATCTCTCATAACCGAGGAAGACTCATGCTCCTGGCAGACACCATTATTTTCGCCTGCCGGGTCAGACAAAATGTAAACATTTTGCTTGCCCCGGCAGGCGAAAATAACGCCCCTCACGGGGCGTAAGTCTTCCTCGGTTATGGTGGGCGATTCAGGACTTGAACCTGAGACCTCGTCATTATCAGTGACGCGCTCTAACCAGCTGAGCTAATCGCCCAAGTAACTCTATTGTAACACCTAAAAGTGGTGGAGATAAAGAGGCTCGAACTCTTGACCTCCTGCTTGCAAAGCAGGCGCTCTAGCCAACTGAGCTATATCCCCACGTCATGCATTCTACCAGATACGGGCGAATTGACGCAAGGCGGTGTGCTTAGCGGTGAGCATAGCCGAATTAGGGGTGAATTAGTGTATAATGCTTGTATAAATATATGCATCGATACGAAAAGCCACCGATCAAAAAAGTTGACCCCACTAATGAGTGGGGCGGGGAAGATGTGTTCAGGCTGCCTGAGCCCGATCAGGCGGGTGAATTGACGAACTCGCCTCAGCCTGGTGAGGCCGCAAGGGTGGATGAGTCTCCTATTCAGCCTGAAACGACCGGGGCCACACCATCGCCGGAGGTGGCGGAGGGTGAACCGTCTTTGGAGCAGATGTCACAACACTTATTAGATATGATTGTCGATCTTGCTGGTAGCGATGACGAGGAGGCTGTAGAGCCACCTCCACTGGCTGCCGCCAGATGCCTGGCAGAAGCCGTGCCGATAATTAAGACGGATGATCCGGCTAAGGACGAAGTGATCAGAGGTGTGCTAAATAACTGTCGGCGCTACGACGACTCTATTAAATACCACTTGATTAATGACATTTCGACTCTGTTTAGTGAGCAGGATGTTACTCCAGCCAGTCATGATGGACTGGAGGATCTGACGGTAGACTGTCTGAGCCAAGCGGTGCGAGACCACCGGAATCGGTTTGTCGAGCCGGTGGAGTCTATCTCCAGTCCGGCTTACGGTTATTTTATTAACAAGGTATTAGCCGACACAGAGTCAGCTAACGAAGTGAAGGAGCGTCTTGGCCGGGAGGATATCAGTATGGCGGATGTCGCCGGGGCGACTATTCTAGACGACCGCTACATCTGCCTGTATAAGCCCGGCGACGATAATCCCGAGCTAAAGCAGCAGGTGTTGGATAATGCCAAGAGTCTGGTCGATAGTCTAAAGAGTCTTGGCTACGACCCGCTAGAGGACAGGCGGTTTGTTGAGCGATGTTGCGATGAGAAGCTGGGTGAAGCTACGCAAGAGAATCTATATCAAGCCGGGGTGATCAATGACGATAATGTCGCTAGGCTATATGACTATTTGATCAGTAGTGGTAGGGGTATTGTGGCTGTCGTCTCGACCAAGATTTGCCCTGACGCTCCGGCGACCAAATTTTGGAACACGGTTGATGTAGATGACAGCTCGGGACACAAACCGGCTAGTGAACGGACGTTGGTGCAGTCAATCGAGATGAACCGTTTCAGCGGCTTTCTAAACTCGATTAGATCAAGGGGTAAAGACCGTCCTATCAGCGATTACTTTACTGACGGGGCGCCAAACGAACTCTTTATCGAGACTCTGGATCAGAGCTTGAAGCTTAAGAAAGAAGAATACAACGGCAGCTTTGTGCATGATTGCATCGGTCGTACCCCGATGACGCCGCTGATACTGGACAAGCTGGGCGATGTGCAACGGCGGTCGATAGAAGCCTACGATAGCTTAAGGTCGTTTGAGGAGGGTCAGACTTTCTGTGAGGTCATGCAGGAAGGGCGAGAAGAGCATGCTGACCCGGCCAAGGTAGCGGAGGATATTCGGCATCTCGCTCAGCGTTTCCCATTCTTGCGAGGTACTTATACCAATCTCCTCCGGCTGGAGCACGATGGCAAGGCGGCTATCCTGGGCGATGACTACATTGGCGATATCGTCTACTACGATAGTCACGTCGACGATATCATCTGCGATAAAATGACGAGCCGGCAGAAGATCGAGACGATAAAACGCCACCTGGATACATTACAACGGTATGATTTGTTTAATGGCGACAGAGCTCGGACGACCAACTACGCCATCTTGGTGGGGGAAAAAGAAGGGTCGGGCGAACTATTTGACGATCTGGCCGATGTGGCCGAGCTGAGCGAAGAGACCAAGCAAAATCTGGTAAAGGTACTGAGAACTGGCAATTTCTGCCATATTCGCTCGTTGGAAGAGCTGGAGAATTACCGAGCGATCGTTTCGGAGCGGCTTTGCGACGACTTGATCAGCGGCAAGAGAGACGAGGTTGCCGAGGCGGCTCGCTTCATTATGCGACCGGATAGACCAAGTCGCACCCTGGCGGCTTATGATCTGAAGCACCTTGCTGAGGCCGGTGCATTGACGATTAATGACCGGGCGGTGATGCTGCTGCGCAAGAAGATAAAAGATGCTAAGAGCGCCGAGGATGTCCTGCGGGTGATTCAGAACTCTCCCTTGTGTACACCGGTAGTGGGTGACGACGGAGTGGCTCGGATTACTAAGATCGAGGGCTCGGAGTCCGACCTAATGGATAAGCTGACTCGCTTTGTTACCGACGATTGGAATCAAGCTTTGTTTGACTCTAGTGCCGACAATGATGGGGTGGAGCGTACTCAAATAGCTGATGACCAAGCCGGGGGCAAGATCGACGTGGTTAAGCTGAACGGCACTCCTTTCAATATTCTCAGTCATACTATCTACATGTTTGGTAATGCGGGTATTTATAACGCCTTGATGAAAGACCCCGGTGTCTGGAATACGGCTCGGGGATCATCAACCATCTCGGCCAGCTGTGTCAGTAGCGACTATCTCTATTATCTGAAAGATGAGAGCCGTGAGGGAGTGACGCTGGGTTTTAACAATATTGGCTATGGCGGCATCATCGGCATGTGTCCGCAAGATGGCTATCTCAGCGGCAACTTCTTACCTAATATGTTTAGCCTACCCCTGACGACTTGTGATGAGTTTATCAAGCAGTGCATTAGCAAGCGGGAACAATCTGTGGCGGGTGAACTGGATACGATGCACTATAACGAGGTGGGGCTATTCCGTACCTCCGGTTATCTAAACGTCCGACATGGTCGCCTGCAACCGTCCTATATCGTGGCGCACGGTGCTGATGTGGCGGTGATTAACGACAACAGCAAGAAGTTCGCTCGGTACTTCGGTATACCGATAGTGTTGATCGATGATAAGGCGTACTATAGAAAAAATAATTTCGCTTACTATAATAAGAATAGGCTAAAGGAGGCAAAGCATGAAAAGCAGCAATAGCGAACCGCAACCGAACCGGAGACAAGATAGCGAACGACGTCCTGAGGGTCGTGGCCCGGTCTTCATCGGCTATAACGAGGAGTTTGATAGCAAGCTCAGGGAGAGCGCCAAGCGAGACCTGATCGAGAGTAGCTTACTGCAAGACACTCTGATGAAGATCTACCGAGGTGAGTTTGATAAGCTTCGCCCGAAGGATCGGTCGCAGCAGGAAGCTGACCGAGAAGAGTCTGATACTCAAGCCAAGAGCAATTCTGACGACAAGCGGTAAATCAGTCTAGCCGTCACGACAGCCGGAAGTCGGACTACCGGTTAGCTCAGCTGTGACCGGTTGGCGGGGCGGTCGTGCTATAATATCTGTGCCAGTTTGCCGGATGGTCGCTGGTGAGGCGATAGTCTCACGAGAGGAAAGTCCGGGCAGTGTAGAGCAACGACAGTCGCTAACGGCGACCGGGGGCGACCCTAGGGAAAGTGCCACAGAAACGATACCGCCCAGCACCTTTACTAGCTTTGTGTCGGATGTCGGCCGAGTCGACGGTAACTCGCAGAGCTAGTAAAGGTGCTGGGTAAGGGTGAAAGGAGTGAGGCAAGAGCTCACAGTCGGATGCGGTGACGCATCAGAGAGGTAAACCCTGTTGACTGCAAGGAGATCGGGTCACTGGTGGCTCGCCAGCCGATCGTTTTAACCCGCTAGACGTGATTAGCAATAGTCATGGTAGATAGATGACCATCTAAACAGGACCCGGCTTATAGGCAGACTGGTAGACTTAATAAAACACCCTCTAAGTAAGAGGGTGTTTTAGATTTGATTTAGCGACACTCCGGTAAAGCTATTTTTGGGTAGCCTTGACGATAGCAGTGAAAGCCTCGGGTTCACGCACTGCTAAGTCAGCCAAGGTCTTGCGGTCAAGCTGGATATTCTTAGCTTTGAGACCGGCTATCAGCTGAGCGTAGGTAGTACCATTCTGCCTAGCGGCGGCGTTGATACGGGTAATCCATAGGCTACGCAGATCACGCTTGCGGTTGCGCCGGTCACGAAAGGCGTACTGTAACGCTTTGATGATCCGGGCGTTCGCTAGACGGAAGCTACGCCCGGCGCTGTTATGCTTCATGCCTTTGGCTTGCTTTAGCACCTTGTGGTGGCGAGCTCTGGTGGTGACACCTCGTTTGACTCTCATTTTTACTCCTTCTCCATGTAGATTAAATAGTTTTAGACACCTAGAGCTCGGCGAATAGTCTGCTTAGCCGAACCATTGATCTTAGTGTCAGCTTTCTTGGCTCGCTTGCTTCGGGCAGTCTGATGGGCTAGCTTGTGGTGGGTGGCGGCGTTGCGCCGTAATAGCTTGCCGGACTTAGTCAGGCGGATGCGCTTGCTAGTGCCCTTGTGCGTCTTTAGCTTTGGCATGAGGGTTACTCCTTATGATGATATTCAGGTTGCGACCTGCCATCACCGGCTTATTATCGGCGACGGCGACATCTGACAGCTGATCGAGTATTTTACTGAGTAAATCTCGACCCACCTCAGGGTGTGCCATCTCTCGACCGCGAAAAATCAGCTGAATCTTGACTTTATCGCCGTCTAATAAGAACTTACGGACTTTGCGTAGCTTGATGTTGAGGTCGTTTTGGCTAATCTTGAGCCCCAACCGCATCTGTTTGATCTCACTACTATGCGCATTCTTGCGGTTACGCTGCTGCTCTTTCATCTTTTGATACTGGTACTTACCCCAGTCAACGATTTTAGCAACAGGTGGTGCTGCATTGGGTGATATCTCTACTAGGTCAAGACCGACCTCACGGGCTTTATCGAGGGCTCTCGCAGTAGGCATGACACCTAATTGATCGCCGCTTGCGCCGATAACACGTAGCTCACGAGCACGGATCTGACCATTTATCCGAATTGAATGATTGGCTATATAGATCCTTTTACCTGATATTAGTTTATATGGCTCCGGAGGCCGGATTCGAACCGGCGACCCATTGATTAACAGTCAACTGCGCTACCGCTGCGCCACTCCGGAATAGTTACCTAACCACGGCGACTGTCGCCGGGACTTTATCCGCCCGGGCTCAATCATCGTGTGTTCGCTAATGATTATAACTAAGTTACCTCTGAGCAGTCAACCCCAGCAGGATGCGTGGCGTTATGCTCGCACAGGCAAGGAGGCTGTGTAACCATGCTTGCTATGATTAGCCAGTTTCACCAGCATCTGCTGGGCAGGCCCGGCATGGTGCACACCTTTTTCCGCCTAGAGGCGATGTAGTGTTATGCATCCTGCTGGGTGCTGGACAGGCCCCAGCAGGATGCGATCAGCGTATTAGTCGGTGCTGGCGGAATTGCAATGCTTCGGCGACGTGTTGATCGGTGACTGTATCTGATCCGTCGAGATCGGCAATGGTAGTGGCGACTCGCATGGTCTTGAAATAGCCACGGGCGGACAGCCCCAGTTTATCCATGGCGTCATCCAGCAGCTTCTTGGCAGTGGGCGAGAAGTGAATTAGCTGCTGGAGCTGCTTGTTGGATAGGCCGGCATTGGGGCAGTGCTGTCGCACTTCGCTGCGACGTCTGGCGTCGACGATAGCCTGGCGCCACTCAGTAGCTACTGGGTGATCGGTCGGTGTCGTGCTGGTCAAATCCTGCCTAGGTACCCGGGCGACTTGAACAAATAAATCGATCCGATCAAGCAACGGGCCGGATAATTTCTTTTGGTATTCCTGGATCATTTTCTGACTACAGCTACATTCATGGCTAGGATCACCGTAGTAACCGCAAGGGCAAGGGTTCATAGTAGCTAACAGCATGAAGTTGGCGGGGTAGGTCGATTTAGCGCCAGTTCGACTGATATTAATCCGGTGATCCTCTAGCGGCTGACGCAACGCCTCGAGAGTGCGTTTAGAGAATTCCGGCGTTTCGTCGAGAAAAAGTACACCATTATGGGCGAGCGATATCTCGCCGGGGGCGATGTTGGTGCCGCCGCCAACCATGGCTACATGCGAGGCGGTGTGGTGAGGCGACCGGAACGGTCGTGCGGTAATGACCTCGTCGCTCTCGCCGGCCAGCGAATAGAGTTTGGTCGTCTCGAGAATCTCTTGTTCATTTAAGGGCGGCAAGAGGCCGGGTAATGCTTTAGCCAGCATGGTTTTACCCGAGCCCGGTGGCCCGACGAAGAGAACGTTGTGGTGTCCGGCAGCAGCGACTTCAAGTGCTCTTTTGGCCAGCACCTGACCGTGAATGTCGTCAATAGATGGTAAGTTTGTATAACTATTATTTACAACGTTGCTATGGGCTGGAGAAATAATGTGTTCGCCGATCAAATGCTCAAATACGCTGTTAAGAGTTGTTGCTCCTACTACACCAATACCTTTGACCAGGGCTGCTTGCTGGGCGTTATTGAGCGGTACGATGATGCCGGAGTGCTTGGTCGCTTTAGCACATTCGGCTAGGCTTAGTGCACCTCTGACATTGCGTAGTTCACCATTCAGCCCCAGCTCGCCAGCAAATAAGACACCCTTAGCAGCCTTAGCCGGTAGCTGCTTGCTGGCAATCAAGATAGACAGGGCGATCGCCAGGTCAAGGTGAGAGCCGTCTTTGGCGATATTGGCAGGCGCCAGGTTGATGGTGATACGTTTAGCGGGGAAGCTGAAGCCGGAATTAACGATAGCCGAGCGAACTCGCTCTCTCGACTCAGCAATTGACTTATTGGCTAGCCCCACGATATTAAATGCGGGTAGTCCCTTAGTGATATCACACTCCGAGACGACTGGTACGCCATCGTAACCCTTGGCGACTGCGGTTTCTACTCGTGCGATCATGATAGACCACATTATAACGCCAGCTTAAAATGTCTGTACAGGCACACCTCTGTAGGGTGTTGATTTATTAACATGAGTTTGCTATAGTAGACTATGTCTGGGGCTGATAAAAACCTTGACGGATGGACTTTAACAGTTTGATCGGCGAGCAGTTGACAACTTTACAGTCGTAATAAATGCAAAGAATCGTTTGCAAGCCTTTGTCGCCAGTCTGAAGAGTGCTTTTGCTCCCAAGGCTGTCGCCATGGCTGTTGCTGCCTGAGCTTGTTAGCTTAGAATTATTGGCAGCCCGCCAAGTGACCGACGCACGATAGGTCACTTGTGCGTCAGATTATGGTGCTAGGTTATCTCCGGACTCTCTTGCCCCGGGGTTAGCCGAAGTGAAAGCAAGGGCGTCTATCCGTTATCTGAGTAGAACTCTTGAGACGGGTTGATGTAGCCATGAGTTCTACTAGGCTTCGTAGATGATCGGATTGTTACCATACGGACGCGGGGGTAGTTCCCGCCAGCTCCACCAGATGTGATTTCGGCAATGAACTAATATATGTGCGTGGTAAAAAATACTAGCCGGGGTCGTTGACATAGCTGAATTGGTGCGATACTATAGTGGTGGTTGATGAGTAAAAAATGTATTCATGAACCGCGCACATACAAAAACAAAAATTATCAACAATAACACAAATCAAATCTCCATGAACGACCCGAATTCTCGCAGCGGGTCGTTTTTTGTATGACCTAATTTGTGGCTAGACGTTCAAGCTTGACTGTCTAGGCACGACGACATGGCGATATTCTGTCTCGGCGTTTCGGTTTTTGGCTTAATGGCTCCGACGAACAATGCTAGCTCGACATCAAAGCGATTGACGGTCCGGCGCAATTTGTCGAGAGGATTGTTTGGCGCAGGTTGCTGATCAAGCTAAGCCCAAATGAAATTAAGTGCAGCGTAAACTCGAGACGAGACAATGGCTCTTGGCTATATGCGTAATTCGTAAAAGAGGGCTTGATACTGTCTGCTATGGCTGAGGCATCGATGAGTCTCATCACCAGGCTAGAAGATTGCTCATACAATATTTACAACGTTAATTTTGGGCATTTTCAAGGATATTGCGTCTTTATAACAGTAGTAATGATAAAAAATACAACGTATAGTGAAAGCTTAAGCGTTGACAGCCGGCTATTTGTTTGGTATAGTCAACCTAAGCTTGTAAGACAAAAAGAACTAATCAAAAGTCCGAAAAAGCTCGCTCTTTAATCTAAAATAAAAACTGACAAATATAAATTGTCTGTGTGCCGGGGCGGATCAAGCCTCGCTGAAAGTCATCAGCCGGTGAGGGGCTTGAGACGCATAGCGCGCAGACTAGATCGTGTCACCAGCTGAAGTGAGGAACGCAACCACATAAGACGTTCGTCCACAGCTGAGAGTTCGTGACAGGCATGGTAGCTGTAGTGCCACAGAGTCGTGGTGCTAGTGCTACCACTCTGTCACGAAAGCGTTGAGCGTAAGATAAAATCCAATCAGAGGGATTTTGATCCAGCTCCGCTACACATATGCTCCCGAAAGGGAGCGGTCAGTCGAGGCTTGTCTAGCTTCTGATGTGACCGTGACCCGCGCCCCATTTTTGTTTTTAGTGGGCGGATGGGATGTCGCACTTTAGACTTCACAACTACGGAGGAAGCTGGGCAGCCTCTCTTACAACATTGCCGAAGCCGGACCATTTTGTACCGGTATTTTTGATTTTGCACTAGCGGTATTATAAACTTAATCTATGAGAAAGCGGACGATTGCTGTCGTGTCTTTGGTCGGAGTAGTCCTGGCGATGATTGCTCTATTCTTTGTGCTCAATATGACTAACCCGTCGGATAACGGTCCGGCGGGTATATTATTAGTGCTGGGGTTGATCTATCTATTGAGTTATAGTTTCATTGTGCTCATGACAATGATTATTAGATATGTTTGGGGACTAGTTCGTCCGAGCCAACCGATTACCACTACGTCCGACAGCAAGGCACGACGCTCGCAGATGAAAGTGCTAGCTGTCTGTGGGGTACTGGCCATGATGCCACTGATCGTTATCTCGCTCAACTCGATCAAGCGAATCGAGCTGACTGACGTGGTACTGACGATTATTACCGAGGCAGTAGCGGTCTTTTATATCGTCAAGCGCCTGTAGATGTACTGCTAAGTGGAGTCACTATGGAGAGGGCTGTATGCCGGAGCCGATTGGCCGGTGTAGTCGAGAACTGCTGATTTCTCATGTTAATCTGACCGTGGTTATGCTATACTGTATCAGTAATGGAACCGAGTGCAGGCACGCCCAATTTTAATACCGCTCCCAGGCCGGGTAATAATGTCGAGAGTGGCGGTAATCAGTTACCGCAGTACAATGTAGACCCAGGCACAACGATTGACAGTAGTCCGAATAATCTTAATCAAGCGCCGATGGGACATGAGCAGTTGCCCAGTGCCGAGGAGTTGGCGTTGCCGAGCCAGGCGATCACCGTTAACCCGGTGGCTCAGACCACTCAGCCGACCACTACCACCTCTACTACTACGCCGGTTGACCCCGTGGTGGTTGATGCAGAGAAATTTAATCGGGTCTGGGTGGACAAGACCAAGCAGACCATTAGTGCCACCGAGACCGATCCTTACGAGCAGGCACATCAGATTGCTCAGCTGATGCAGGGATATCTAAAGGAACGTTATGGTAAAATTATTAACAGTAAATAGAAGTGGGCAAGTAGACACCGCTTAACATTAGGATAAAACTGGGATGGGCATGGGTAATCTGATCGCAACGCTGGTGAGTGCACTGGTCTTCATCGGTGTGATGGCGGTTATTATCACGATTGCCTATATGGCGTTCCGCAAAGAGGTACGAGGGCGCAAGAACTACGAGCGAGCCCTTAAGATGGTTCAGGTGATGATCCAGCTGCCACCAAGTAGCGAGGATAAAGAGGTGGGCAGCAGGGATATTCGTGATGTGACTGATGAGAGTATCTCTCAGGCTCAGACTATGTATGACATCATCGCCAGTACGGCTACCAAAGGGTTTCATAGTCGGATCTATGGTCAGCGCCATATCTCATTTGAGATTATAGCTCATGACGGGCTAGTCCACTACTATGTGGCGGTGCCGTTCCTGCTACTGGACAATATCAAGCAGGCGGTCATAGCGGCGTATCCGACGGCTCGCCTGGAGGAAGTGGCTGAAATAAATGTGTTCAACAGAGCAAGTAAGATGAGTGGCACTCTGGGCGGTGAGATGCACTTGTCTCGCCCCTACCTATTTCCGATTGCTACCTACAAGGACACTAAGCGTGATGCCATGGGGGCGATTCTTAACGCTCTCACCATGGCCGGGCGAGGTGATGGTGTGGCGGTGCAAATCTTATTGCGTCCGGCTAAGCCGAACTGGGCGCACAAGATCGACGACCGGGTGCAAGATATTCGGGATGGTAAAAAGAGTGCCAGTGGCAACCGCAAAGGTTCGGCAGCTCTAGCTTATGCCGGTCAGATCCTGGAGGCGCTCTGGAAACCGCCTGATGAAATAAATAAAGAGAAAGAGACTAAGCCGCTGAGCGGTACTGATCAGACCAGGGTAGAGCAGATGGAGGAAAAAGCCCGGCATGCCGGCTACGAAGTGATGATTCGCCTGGTGGTATCGACGCCGAACTCGGCTCGCTCGCAGGCACTCTTGACCAGTTTGCAGTCCGCTTTCGCTCTCTATACTTTGCCGACTGGCAACGGCTTTAAGTTTGAGCCGACCGGTGACATCAAGAGCTTCGTGACGGATTACATCATGCGCTTCTTTCCGGCTGAAAAGTCGTCAGATATTCTTAACTCGGTCGAGCTGGCGACTATCTTTCATTTGCCTAATCAGACCAATATCCCGTCGTCCCAGGTAGAGCGTCAGACTTTCAGAGAGGTTGATGGCCCGACCCAAGCGATGAATGAGGGGATCTTGCTGGGCAATAACGTCTTCCGGGGTGTAGTCAAGCCGATCAGGCTTTCCTTAGATGATAGGCGTCGTCATACTTACATCATGGGTTCGACTGGTATGGGTAAGTCGGTCCTGCTCAAGCGCTTGGCGCTACAGGACATGATCAATGGTGATGGCTTCGCCTTCATCGATCCGCACGGCGATGCAGCAGAGGACATCTTGCGTATGGTGCCGAGAGAACGAGTTAACGATATAATCTACTTTAACCCAACCGATTCAGATAACCCGATCGGCATGAACTTATTTGAGGTCAGTAAAGATGATCCCGATCCAACTCGCACCAAGGACTACATAATCTCAGAGACGATGAATATGCTTTACTCGCTCTATGACCCGAATCACCAGGGCTTCGTCGGACCCCGGATGGCAAACATCGTTCGTTACGCTTCACTCCTGCTGATGGATAGCCCGGGCGGTGGAACATTTATGGATATCCCGAAGGTACTGCGTGACCCCGATTTTACCAAGCCGAGGATCAAATATCTTCACACCCAGCAAGCGATTGATTTCTGGACGAAGGAGTGGCCAAACGCCCAGCGATCCAATGACGCCGGTGAGGTAACTAGCTGGGTGGTGTCTAAGTGGGCGGACTTCGAGAATGTCGTCATTAGTAATGTTCTGGGGCAGCTTCACTCGGGGTTAAACCTGCGAGAGATCATGGACAAGCGCAAGATCCTGCTGGTTAACCTATCGAAAGGTAAGTTGGGTGATATCCCCGCTAAGCTTCTTGGTATGGTCTTCGTGATGAAGTTTCAAGCGGCGGCCATGTCTCGGGCTAATATTCCGGAGGAGGAGAGGAAGGACTTCTGTCTCTACGTTGATGAGTTTCAGAACTTCGCTACTGACTCATTTGAATCAATTCTCTCTGAGGCTCGTAAGTACCGCCTCAACCTGATCGTGGCTAACCAGTTCATGGGGCAGCTGACCGATAAAATCAGGGGGGCGATCGTTGGTAATGTTGGCACCTATATTATTGGACGAGTCGGCTCAGACGACGTGGAAAATGTAGTCAAGATGTTCCAGCCAACCTTCCAGCCGGAGGACTTGCTCTTTATGCCCAACTATACGGCGGCGGTAAAGATGTTGGTCAATGGCGCACCGACGGCACCCTTTACTATGTCCTTGCCACCACTCAAAGTACAGACGAATGATGACTTGGCTAAGTCGCTAATCAGACTTTCGGCAGAACGGTATGGTCGCCCTCGGGCAGAAGTCGAGGCGGAGATCGAAAAGCGTCTATCGACTACGGCGAATGCGCCGACTCGCAAGCCTGCCAACTCCGTTGTTACTGTCGACAAGGGTACGGCAGTGTCGCAGCCGTCTTCTAATGACTTCTTACAGAATTGGCTAGCCAAACGTCAAGCGTCCGGTCAGCCGGTCGCTCAGCAGCCTATCTCACCTCAGCCGGTTAGTCAGCCTCAGTCTAGAGCTGCTCAGCCGAGGGCTCACTCGGCTTCATCGACGCTATCTACACCGATGTCAATGATAGGGCAGAGTCCGTCGACCATGCCGTCCGCTCGGCCGGCTCAACCGACCTTACCGGCTCAGCCGACCCTAGCCTCGCCGGCACCGTCAACCCCATTGCCACCACCCCCGACTCCAGCTCCTCTGCCGACTCCACCCAATACGGAGCACTACTATAATCGGGTTAATGCCCCCGCTCAGACTCCGGTGACTAATCCGCCGACCGGCTCGGTTGCTCCGCCGACTCCGCCACCAGCCCAACCAGCCAGTCAGCCGGATGATGACTCGGGGGCACTGACCCTACATTTTCATTAAGAGGACAGACCGCTACGTTCTACGGCCCAGACGACTCAAAAGCTGGCTTATGGCGTCTAGTAGCCTTGGCGGGCTTTGAGGGCTGAATCACGGCATTTTTATAGTACCTATGATATACTATATTAAGTTAACTGTAGAGAGGGATAAATTAGATAGATTATGGCAAAGAGTAGATCAAATGCAGATGACTATGATTCTAGTCAGATCCAAGTTCTAGAGGGCCTAGAGCCGGTTCGCAAGCGCCCCGGTATGTACATCGGTTCGACCGGCTATGACGGGGCACACCACCTGATCAAAGAGATCGCTGACAACAGTGTCGACGAAGCTATTGCCGGCTATGGGACGATGGTGCTAGTCGAGCTACTGGCAGATGGTGGCTGCCGAGTGACTGATGACGGGCGGGGTATCCCGGTCGATATTCATCCCAAGACCGGTAAATCGACCCTTGAGACCGTGCTGACCATTCTGCACGCCGGTGGTAAGTTTGGCGGTGGCGGCTATAAGGTGTCATCGGGCTTGCATGGTGTCGGCTCGTCGGTAGTTAATGCTTTGTCGGAGAAGTTTATCGCCGAAGTGTCGCACCACGGACAGCTCTATCGGATTGAGTTCTCTGAGGGTAAGCCGGTGTCTAAGCTGGAAAAGCTCGGACAGACTGACATGACGAGAGGCACTCGAATCACTTTCTATCCGGACAAACAGATCTTTAAGGAGTTTAGTAAGTTTGATCGCAATTGGGTGTTGAAGTATCTACGTCACCAGGCCTATCTGACTAAGGGTATCCGAGCCAAGCTGATCGACTATCGAGACAACGAAGCCCATCCCTTCCGCTACGAGTTTTACTTCGACGGCGGGATCAGATCGTACGTTAAGCACCTTAATGTAGGCAAGGAAACGCTAAGCCCCGATGTGTTTTATGTTGAGAAGAAGGTCGGAGACTCGGAGGTTGAGATTGCCATACAGTATAACGATGGCTACAGCGAGAACGTCATGCCTTTTGCCAACAACGTATACAATCCGGAGGGTGGTACTCATCTGATGGGCTTTCGAGCGGCGATGACCCGAGTAGTGAATGATTATGCTCGCAAAGTCGGATTGCTTAAGGAGAAAGAGGAGAATCTGACCGGTGATGACATCAGGGAGGGGCAGACAGCGGCGATCTTAGTCAAGATCCCCGACCCGCAGTTCGAGGGGCAGACCAAGAATAAGCTGGGTAACCCCGAGGTGCGCCGTTATGTGGATCAAGTAACGAGCGAATACTTCGCTTACTATCTGGAGGAAAATCCGGCTACTGCTAAGAAGATAGTGAATAAGGTGATCTTGGCTGCACGGGCTCGCCGAGCCGCTCGAGCTGCCCGGGAGAGTGTCATCCGCAAGAATCCGCTCGAGGGAGCGTCGTTGCCGGGCAAGCTGGCCGACTGCAGCAGTCGCAACCCCGACGAATGTGAGCTCTACATCGTTGAGGGTAATTCAGCCGGTGGGTCAGCCAAGTCGGGGCGCAACTCTAAGACTCAGGCGATCTTGCCTCTGAGGGGTAAAGTGCTGAATACCGAGCGGGCTCGGCTGGATCGGATGCTGGGTAATGCCGAGATCGTTTCCCTGATCAAGGGGATGGGGGTTGGCATCGGTGACCAGTTTGACATCAAAGGGCTACGCTATAATCGGATCATCATCATGACCGATGCCGATGTCGATGGTTCGCACATCTCGACCTTGCTGCTGACTTTCTTCTTCCGCTACATGCCGCAGGTGGTCGAGAATGGTCATGTCTATCTAGCCAAGCCGCCACTGTTTGAGCTGGTACGCAGCGGCAATAAGCCGTCTGATTATGTTTACGATGAGCCGGACCTGGATCCGCTCTTAGATAGTCAGATTGAGGCGAGACGAGCTAGCGGCACTAAGATCGACCCATCACAAGAGCGGTTCAAGCAGGCGGGTTACTCAGCGCAGAAGCGTTACAAGGGCTTGGGTGAGATGAACCCGACCCAGCTGTGGGAGACGACCATGGATCCGGAGCGACGAGTCTTGACTCAGGTCAAGGTGTCAGACCTGGAGAAGGCTGATGCTATCTTCAACAAGCTGATGGGTGACGCCGTCGAGCCACGCAAAGCCTTTATTCAGAGCCGAGCAGCCGATATTAAGATGGAAGACCTGGACGTCTAGAGGAGGAGTGACTAATGGCAGAAGACCAAGCTAAAGACAATTTACCACCGGACGATCTGGGATTAGAGCAGTCGGATCCGACTGAGGCGGTTCATGCTACCTCAGGCGAGACTATTAAGGTGGCAGCTGATCACTCTCGAGTAGTCGAGCTTAAGACGGTCGAAGATGTGATGGAGTGGAGCTACCTGCGTTACTCCATGTCAGTGATCATTGACCGAGCTTTGCCCGATGTGCGAGATGGGCTGAAGCCGATTCACCGCCGTATTCTCTACGCCATGGAGCGTAATGGCTGGCGACCGGGGACCAAGTTCACCAAGTCGGCTAATATCGTCGGTGAGGTGATGGGTAAATACCACCCGCATGGTGACTCAGCCATCTACGATGCCATGGTGCGTCTGGCGCAAGACTGGGTGATGCGAGCACCACTGGTCGAAGGGCAGGGTAACTTCGGTTCGATGGACGGTGATCCGCCAGCGGCTCACCGCTATACCGAGGCTCGGATGAGCCGGGCGGGAGCGGCGCTCCTGACCGACCTGGACAAGGAGACGGTTGACTTCCGAGACAACTACGATGGAACGCAAAAAGAGCCGGTAGTCCTGCCGGCAATGCTGCCCAACCTGCTACTAAACGGCCAAGTGGGCATTGCCGTGGGTATGGCAACCAATATCCCCACGCACAATCTGGGCGAGCTATGTGATGCTATCACTTATCTGATCGATAACGGCGCCGACAATACTACGATCGACGATCTACTCAAGTTTGTCAAAGGGCCGGACTTCCCGACCGGGGGTATCGTCTATGCCGGTCCGGCCATGAAGCAGGCTTATCTGACGGGGCGAGGTAGTGTCGTTATCCGAGCGGTTACCAATATAGAAGAAACTAAGCGAGGTCGGTCACAGATCATTGTCTCGGAAGTGCCGTATGGGGTAAATAAAGAGACTCTGATGAAGAAGATTGCTGACCTGGTCAAGGAGAAGAAGATCGTCGGTATCCAGGCACTGAGAGACGAGTCGGCTCGGGGCAAGGTGCGGATGGTAGTCGAGCTGAAGAAGGACGCCTATGCTAGCAAGATCTTAAACCAGCTATTCAAATGGACTAGCCTGCAGACGAGCTTCCACTACAACATGCTGGCATTGGTTGATGGTATTCAGCCACGCATCCTGGGGCTGGAGGATATCCTTAATGAATACCTCAAGCATCGCCGGTTGGTGGTACGTCGTCGGACTGAGTACGAGCTAAAGAAGGCTGAGGAGCGGGCTCACATTTTAGCGGGGCTCAAGATTGCCCTAGACAATATCGACGAGGTGATCCACCTGATCCGTTCGTCGAAGGATTATGAGACAGCTAAGACCGGCTTGATGGAGCGTTTCCAGTTGTCGGAAGTGCAGGCTCAGGCAATCTTAGCCATGCAGCTGCGAAAGCTGACCGGGCTAGATCGCCAAGCGATCGAGAATGAACTGGCTGAACTGCTAGCCAAGATTGCCGAATATCAGGCAATCCTAGCCGATGAGCAAAAGATTCTAGATATCATCAAGAGTGAACTGGCAGAGATGAAAGAGAAGCTGGGCGATGCCAGGCGGACCAAGATCATCAATCATGAGCTGGGTAAGATGACCGACGAAGACGTTATCCCTGAGGAGGATGCGGTGATCCTGCTGACTGACGAGAACTATGTCAAACGCACCTCAATGACTGACTACCGTAGACAAAACCGAGGCGGCAAAGGCAAGAGAGGGGTGATTACTAAGGAATCAGACACTGTAGCTCAGCTGATCACCGCCAGTACACACGACTTCCTGTCCTTCTTCACCAATAAAGGACGAGTCTTTCGTCTGCGGGCTTTCGACGTACCGGCAGCCGGCCTGCAAGCCAAAGGCACGCCGGTGGTGAACCTGCTGTCATTGCAGCCTGAGGAGAAAGTGACTTCGATCATCAAATATTCTAAGGATGAAGCGCAGAGCGGCGACGGCTACTTATTTATGGCGACTATCAACGGCACGATCAAGAAGACCAAAGCAAAGGAGTACGAGAATATCCGAGCCAACGGGCTAATTGCCATCAAGCTGGATGATGGTGATGAGCTGCGCTGGGTGCGACGGACCTCGGGTAATGACGACGTGATTATGTCAACCGCCTTCGGTCAAGCGATCCGCTTTAATGAGCAGGATGCTCGCTCGATGGGTCGCTCGGCTCGAGGCGTCAGAGGTATTCGCTTGCGACCGGGCGACAAAGTGGTCGGAGTTGATGTGGTTGACCCGAGCAATGACAAGGCCAAGCTCCTGATCATGGGGGAGAGGGGTTACGGCAAGATAACCAAGGCTTCCAACTTCCCTGTACACAAGCGAGGTGGCATCGGTATCAAAGCGGCGGTGGTTACTGCTAAGACCGGTAATATCATGACTGTTCGTTCACTGGATAATGACACCAAGGAGATCATCGTTATCTCGGCCGGCGGTCAGACTATTCGCTTAGCCATCAGCAGCATTTCAGTACTGGGGCGAGCTACTCAAGGAGTGCGAATCATGAGCCTAGGGGCGGGTGACTTGGTCGCTTCAGTTGGCCTAGTGGCTGACGATAGCGATAGTGACGGCGACAGTACCGGTGATACTAGTAGTGAAGCTAACAACGGTTAACAGTAGTTTGGTAGCATCAGACTGACGTTTGATGCTACAATACCATCTGATGACATCAGCTCAGATAATCGCTCAGGTATTAGGCTTCGTCGGGCTAGGCTGCAATATTACCTCAGTTCAATGTAAGCGCCGACGCTGGGTGCTAACTTTTCAGGCACTGGCCGACATCGTCTACGGGGCACAATATATCTTCCTGTCCGCCTGGTCAGGACTGGCTATCTCTCTGGTCTCGGCCGTTGAGTGTGGGGTGATCTACTATTTTGCCACTCGCCCTGACACCGGGCACGGCAAGCGTGGGGCTGACGGTAACCTGAGGATGCCCCTGCCGGTACTGCTCATCACCATGGCGGTAGTCGGTGGAGCAGGAGTGCTATCGTATAGCAACCCGATCAGCGCTATACCGACGGTGATTACACTGGTCTATACTTGGATGATCTGGCAGCCCAACCTGCGAGTCTACCGAGTAGTCTCGGCACTGATTTCGGTCGGCTGGTTTACCTATAATCTGTGTGTTGGAGCATACGTGCCGACTATCACGGCGGTGGTTGAGTTTATCTCAGCGATTAGCGCTATAGTGCGGATAGATGTTATGATGGTGGCAGCTAATAAAAAGGATGGGGCTTAAAGTGAATAACGTTAATCTCTCGACAACTATTGATCAGCTGGCTAGGCTACGATACTCGTCTTATCTCTGGGCGGCTCTGATCGCTTATCTGATGGGGCAGCTAATCAAGATCATCCTGCTCTACCGGCGCAATCCACACTTAACCTTCCGAGATTTCTTCGCTAGCGGCAACATGCCCAGTACTCATACCGCCAGTACCTGTGCAGTGACGACTGTGGTTGGACTATCGGTGGGGTTCGACTCAGCGATCTTTGCCGTAGCGATGATGCTGACACTGATCGTTGGCTACGACGCAGCTCATGTGCGACGAGCTGTCGGTGAGCACGGGCTGGTGCTGAGAGAGCTGATTGATCGGGACGACCAGCAGGAAAAGCTCTTAGCCACACTGTCGAAAGAGCTGGAGGAGCGAGGTGACCGCAAATTCCGACGTAGCGGCAAGAAGCTAGCCAAGCCCTATTTCTCTCGAGGACACTTGCCCAAGGAGGTCTTGGCGGGGGCAATCTTAGGAGTGGCCGTCGGCATCATCGTCTGGCTGATCTGATGGTTAGCTGCTGGGCTTGCCCATTCAGCAAGCACTTTGTTATAGTGTAGTCAAACCTAATTAGGGTGAACAGCAAAAAGGGGGAAACATGCTAAATAAACACACCAATAGACGATGGACTAAGGTGATTGTCTTTAGCCTGGTAGCAGTGCTTAGCTTGGTGGCACCGCTGGCGAACGTTGGTCAGTCGGCACTGGCGGAAGAGAACTTCGACTACGCCACTTGTCATAGGGACACGCCGGACGGCTCGGGTACCAGGGTCTCATACAATCTAAACGGCGTGGCGCCGACCGTTTATATCAGCGAGTCCCAAAAAGTCCCGGTGATGACGATTGACTTTGATGGCAAGACCTTCCTGGGCTGGAATAGTGACCCTAGCGGTAAAGGCAGGAGCTATAAAGCCGGTGATACCGTTAACGATAGCATGACGCTCTATGCTCAGTGGAAAGATGGTACGCACGGTGGCGAAGAGCCTAAGCCCAATCCGAACCCTAATCCCAACCCAAATCCAAATCCCAACCCTAATCCTAATCCAAATCCAAACCCCAATCCCAACCCAAATCCAAATCCCAACCCTAATCCTAATCCGAACCCGAACCCTAATCCCAATCCGAACCCGAATCCTAATCCCAATCCGAACCCTAACCCCAATCCCAAACCGGGCAATAATAACAACAACCAGGATAATAATGGCAATGTCAATCCTGAAAATGGTACCGGCAATAATGGCACATCACCCTCAGCTAACGGTAATTATAGCTACGACGTTCAGGGTAGTGACGGTCGTGGTACCATTCGTTCAGATGCACCATTGTCGCCTAGTGCCGGCCTAGTGAGCAATTCGATCAAGCTGGGTGCGCCGATCGCTTTTATCGTGGCGGGAATTATGGCCAGCTTGGCAGTCTTGGAATTGACCAAGAAGGAGGCACAGCGTCAGTCAAGAAGTCGAGTCAGTGTTAAGAAGCTTTTTGCAGTAGCTAGTACGCACCGAGCTTACGTTGGTGTGCTGGCTCTATCGCTAGTAGCGGTAGTGGGAGCGACTTTCTATCTGACTAAGCTTACCACCTCGGCTGATCCGGCTAATGTACGCTCAGGCTTCGTCACGGTTAACTGTGCTACTAGATGGTGGTACAACGGTGAAATGAAGACCGGTGAGAGTAATCGCCACGGTAAATGGTATTTCTTTGATGCGTCTGATGATAATAGGATGGCGATCGATAAAGATGTTTACCACAAGGATCACCAGTACTGGGTGCGATACGGTAAGAACGGTGCCATGGTCTACGGTGAAGATGTTAAGGACAACGAGTGGTACTACTTTGACCCAACTACCGGTGCTATGGCAAAGGGTTGGAAACATATCGCCGGTAAGGATGGTCAGCAAAAGTGGGTCTATTACGACAAGACTACCGGTAAGATGCTCAAAGGTGAACAGTACTTGCATGACAACAATGATGACAAGGGTGACAAGTATTGGTATATGTTTGATACGACGACCGGTGCTACTCGCTACGGTTGGGCGAAGTCGCCGAAGGGTACTTGGCACTACTATAATCAGACCTCCGGTAAGATGAGTGACCCGACAGGCGATGCCTTCCAGAATACGCAGGAGACCTGGAATTACATTCATGACGTTCGCTATAAGAGCTTGCCGACCAAGTCTGACACTAATTACTACATCGTGATTGATACAGACAACTACAAGACCACTATATTTGAGCGGGACGGTAACAACTGGCGGCCTAAGTTCCTCTGGAAGTCGGTTGGCGGTGATGTTAACCGTGGTCATACCGCTGATGGTCAGCTGTGGGTGTTCGGTCGGACTTCAGAAGGGGCTTCAGCCGGCGACCCGTGGTGGGTGAACTTCATGCCGTGGCGTGAAGACGGCTCGGAGGGTCAGGCGTTCCATGATTGGAAGTGGGAAGGTCGCAATATGAAGGGCTCCGGCTCGGACGGCTGTGATATGGTTAGCGCTGCTAATGCAGAGTGGATCTGGCGTAATATCCCCGATGGTACCGGTGTCTATTCCATCCCGGGCTGGAATACTTCCAACTACGATGGCGTGACTACTCGCTTCGGGCATGAGTTTAGGCGTATCTGGAATCAGGGCGACATAGACAGTGCCGCTAGGCAATTCCCGGGCGAGTTCTAACCCCGGGAACATGATTCGAGAAGGGTCGGCAAACTACCGCCTGATTGTACCGTAGACATTATTACAATGTCGGTGTATTCAAGTGGTGTTGACGATGCTAACGATATGGGATAAACTGGGTCTAGTTCAAGTGCGAGAGATTCTTGCGGGTGTCATGCATCTGATCTTGTTGCTGATACCGTTTTGGACTGCATCTTTACAATTTAGTAGTGCAAGTCAATTTCGTCAGTCATCCTATTATGTTAGTTTTCGAACTATCAAAATATCTGCATGCCTAGCCCATAGGGGCTATCGCAGAGCTTTGCTACGTGAGTGAAAGCGTAGCTTTTAACGAGAGTTTGATAAAGCGAGAAGTCGAGCGAAATGAGAGTTATCTCATTTCCGAGACGCCGAAGCTTTATCTAGCTTTCATGAATGAAAGCTAGATCCTGCCTCAGGATGAACCTTGACCGTATGGTCAGCCGAGGACAGTACGGCATGTGCCGCCAGCACCTTTGGCATTAGGTTTATCTTGGTCTAGATGAGCTTTCTTTTAACGAGAGTTTGATCCTGGCTCAGGATGAACGCTGGCGGCATGCCTAACACATGCAAGTCGATCGGTAAGGCTCTTCGGAGTACACGAGAGGCGGACGGCTGAGTAACGCGTAGGAACACACCCTGCAGTGAGGGATAAGACACCGAAAGGTGTTCTAATACCGCATACGGTCTTCGGATTAAAGCATTTATGCGCTGAAGGAGTGGCCTGCGTCATATTAGATAGTTGGTGAGGTAATGGCTTACCAAGTCGATGATGTGTAGCTGGTCTGAGAGGATGATCAGCCAGACTGGAACTGAGACACGGTCCAGACTC
>ERZ773042.606-NODE-606-length-24253-cov-5.187619_pt1 | contig 24253 bp, 16 predicted proteins | sample MGYA00511664_ERZ773042 | MGnify/ENA primary metagenome ERZ773042 (study PRJEB29015, sample SAMEA2737984) | human oral metagenome | biome: human oral; feature: human-associated habitat; material: dental | place: China | collected 2036 ... | reverse complement strand
TCTCATTTTCCTCAATAGATTTCATATTTTGTTTTTTCTTATATTTCTTTATTGTTTTATTAAACATTTCAAATAAATTTATTGCTTCTCTATGTTGTTCCTTCAGTGTTTCAATCTTTCCTTTATATATGTATAAATCCTTCTCTATTGTATCTACTGAACTTTTACCTTGAATACTATTTTCTAAATTGCTAGAACTATTTGCCGTATTATTCAACAATACTTCCTCTAAATTAGTTAAATCATCAATTTTATTTTGGACTTGTTCAATCATATTCTCTAGATATGATATTTGGGCAATGAAATCATTTGTTATATCTTCAAAATCATTCGGACTATTTTCCGCAGATATAAGAAAATCTAATTGTTCTATTTTTTCTTTAATTTTGCTAAGAGGAATTCTTCTATACATATACTGCGGTTCATACTGAAGATTAAATTGCCTAATCAAAGTTTTACCTTTCATAAAGCGATTTTTTTCTGCTGAATCTTTATGATATACATAGTAAGAACTAGTTTCTCTGAGAAATACTTTAACTTTTTCTTCTTCCATATTGATTTGAATATTTGGTACAAAAATAAGTCCTTCTTGTCGGATACCAAACTGTACCTTAATGTAAATTCCATCGTCTACTACTTCTTCTATTTGATTAAGATTCAACTCTACTTCAAACTCATGAACAGCATCCCTATTTCTCTTGAAATCTTGATAGGATTTCCATACCACCTCTTCTGTCGGCAACTCTTTTTCTTTAATTAGCTTTTCTTCATTGTAAAGTTCAACTAAATTTTTATTATCTAAGACAACAGATTCATTTTTGTTATTAAAATAGTCTTGAAAATAACTAACACTATACCGATTAGCTTTTACCAATTCCTGCTCTGAAATCTTAATCTCATCAAATTCAAATTGAACATGTTTTTCTTTCGGAATTATTTTTAATCCAAAAAATTCTGCTCGTTGAATCAATTCATTCATATTCTTCATTTTCGGAAGTAAAAATTCTAAGATGTTTATGATTTCCCTTTGAATAAACTTTTTCTTAAAATAAGTTTCATTATAAGGTTGTTTTCTACTCAATTTACTATCACGTACGACTTGTTTCATATTTGAATCAGTCATAAAAAAAGTAACATGCTTGTGTCTAAAATCAATTTTTAAATGTAAAGCTTTTGCTTTTTTCTTGAAATCTTCAAAATTTTTCGAGTTCTCGATTAGAAAATATACTCGTTGTTTTATTTCATATTTGTAATTTGTTTTGCGATAAACTTCATACTGATGATGCGAATAACGATTTTCTATAATTTTTGCCCCAGCAATTTTTGAAAGTCGATCAGAAACCATTCGTAGATTATGTTCTGCCTTATAATCCCATAGAAACTTTTTATCAGAATTCTGATCAATTGAATTTAGGATGATGTGATTGTGGATATGATCTTTATCGACATGAGTTGCTACAATAAAACGAAATCTACCTCCTGTCAACTCTTTAGCTGTCTCATAACCAATTCGATTGATTTGTTCAGGAGTGAGATGGTCATCTGGAGAAAAAGACTGAATGATGTGATGAGAATGAATTTTTCGTTGATTTACTTCTTGCCTATCATGACGAAATTCATAAAGAGTATCATTACTTAAAAAATTATCATTGTACATCTTCACTAGTTCTTTATAACTAGGAAAATCTAAATAATTTCTCATACCAAAATCTAAAACTAGTGTTAGATTTTTTGTTTTACTTGGATTCAAAATATATTTGATTAGTTTACTACGATAATTTTTTCCATGAATCGCAAAGTGTTTAGTGATGACCATAAAATTTCCTCAATTTTTCAGATCGAATAAGAAAATCTTTCTCCACTTCTACTATTAACTCTTCTATACCTTTTCTCAACTCATTTAATTCAACTTCCGTTATTAAATTCGAATAATTTATGCTTCTGGCTATTTGATTAATATTATTTCCGATTCGTTTTAATTCAAAAATCAAATCTTGATAACTATTTGTATCAATGGTGATAAAATTCATACCAGGATCTAGTAGAGTTTGTCTAGCATATTCTGAGAATGATAAGCAGTTACTTTTTGAGATATTTTCATTTAATTTGACTAATTCTAGATCAGATAAAAAGACTTTTTTTAAATTCGTTCTATATCTGTGTTCCACTGTACTACCTCATATATTTGTTACGAAAATCTTCACTAAAAGGACTTGTTTTTTCTACCTCTTTAATTAATTCCTGAATACAAGTTAACAAAATAGAAACATGTTCTTGAGTAACCTGATGATCGCTTTTAGAAATGATCAAAACTTCATGAACATCGCGACAAATTTGTTCCAACTTTTGCTGTTTCCAAAGACTGAACCATTTTTCCATATGTTTTTGTCCATCAGACAATAGTAAGCTTTTACGGAGAAAATCAGAAAAATTATCCTCTCCTTTCTCTCTCATTAAATCTAGTATTTGCTTTTCTTCCGTTTCTGTTAAGCGAAATTGTTTCCGAATACTACGTATATTTCTTTTCATATGACTTTTCCTCCTTCATTGATACCTGTACTGACAATGTAAGCTTACAGACACTGTCAGTACATTTTTCAAAATAGCTTCAACATTTTTGTAAGGCTTTGCGAGCTCAGATATTGTGTCCACAATATCCCAAAAATCATATCGCCAGCCGACCAAAACCTTCTAGTTTTGATAGCCAACGATAAGATAACTTGGTGGCTTTGCCCCCAAACCCCCAGTTTAAATTTGAGTATCGATTTTCTTAGGATGATATTAGGATAGCAAGGATTATTTGAAGAAGTTATCACAGATAGATTAGGGACTAAACTCTAGCCCATCTCACACCACTGTGCGTACCGTTCGGCACACAGCGGGCCAACTAAGTTTTAACGAGAGCATTATACTCACTCATCTTCTCATTTTACAATTCGTTCTATCAGTGCCGTCCTATATTTGTGATCAGCTTCCATCATTTACGTTTTCAGTTCACTGTCTTTTCAGGCCAGGAATTAGGATTGACAAATTTAATTAGAGAGATATTCATTTAGTTGTTCACCCTTCGCTCCATTTCCATTACAGAAATTTCTTCAATACTATGGGTTCAGCTGATTCCCATGATTCGTTGTACTACGTCCTAAACGCTCACGGAATAAGCCGTACATCTTTCCTAGTTTACTCTCGTAATTTACGTATATAGGTTACGACACCTATTTGGATTTTAGAATTACTCATCCGCTATATGGCTTCAAGTCACGATTCTGTTTGTAGAGCCTTGATTTCGCTAATTCCTTCCTCTCCCCCCTACCTCAATATATTCAGGCTTAGGAGTCGCAATTGGTTTCATCTGCAGCAGATATCCACAGAGGACTTGGACCTCAGATGTACACTATGCCTGTCGAACAAAGAAAAAAGTAGGCTAAATTTCTAACCTACTTTTTCTGGCTCTACTCTGATAAAGCCGTCTCATATATAGACATTTTATGCTTGAAGGAATCTTTCCCTCCCTCTAATTGATTGATGATATGATTTTTTATATATTTTTCACTAACATATCCCTGTGATTCAATCCATCCGTTAACTCCATCTGACTCCATAATAACAACTTGATCTGTCATAGAATTTGTTACAATTGTAGCATTATGTGTTGCTAAAATAATTTGACGTTGAGCTTTCACATCTCTAAACTGCTGAACTAAATGCCTGTAAATATAACGATTGTCTAGATTATCTTCAGGCTGATCAATAATCAATGGTCTGAAGTCTTTAGAATAATCACTATACGCTAATAAAAAATCAAGCATGGCTACAACTTTTTGTCCCAAACTTAATACACCAACTTCTTTATAGAGAATATCAAGTTGTTGTGAGGTTTCTTTGGAGTTAATATTAAACTCTAAAAATAACCTTTCATTAGCTACATGCGCTTTTAAAACTCTTTTAAACTCATTTAATAAACTACTATTCTCAATTAAAGAGTAGATACTCGTTTTTAAATGCGTAATGTTGTATTCATTAATTTCAGATTTATCTCTCCAATTATTTTCTTGTTTTGCAAAATTATCTTCAGAGATACTTTTTAAAAGCATAAAATACTTATTAGGGATATTTTGTCTTACAATGACTTTAACAAATTCTTTCATTCCTAATTCCCGATAGATAAGATATAAAACGTCTGCTACATCTTGCATACTAATTCTATAATTATCAAACGAAGAACGACTATTCTTGAAAAGATAACTTTCGAAATGCGGTTCTTCCCATCTATCAATTTGCTCATAACAAATTCTTAACTTACCAATCTGAGTTTCATTAAAATCCTCAATAATTTCGAGTATTAATTGCTTCCGCTGTTTTAAATATTCATCAAGTTCCTTTAATTTTACTTCAAACGATTCGAGTGTCTGAGTTCTTAGCCCATAGTCTGGACTCGGTAATTTTTTATTTTTAATCATTAAATTAGAAATAAATTCTGTAATTTTTTCACCGTCAGCTGTTCTAACTAATTCATTAACAGAATATCTCCTATCAAACATTTTCTCTAAAATTCTAGTTTTATCAACTAATCTAAAATAGTTACCTTCAACTTTATAAACTTTTGTGTACTGAGACCGTGTCCATTCTTTAATAGAGTCAGAATTAAATCTATAAGAATAGCCAAACCTATTCTCTCGATTTTGCCCATAATATTGTAAAATATTATCCTTATTTTCTTGTTTGACATCTGGCAAACTAACTTCAATAATATATTCAGTTTCTTCTAAAACATAGAGTACAAAAGCATTTGCATGGTTACATAGAAATTCCAATTTGCTTTGCTTATCACAATCTTGAGAAAGTACAAATTGTAGCATATCAATTAATGTGCTTTTCCCTGTACCTCTCCCTCCAATTAAACAATTCATAGATGGTGAAAATGTTAAAAAGAAGTCTTTATCTTTTTTTAATTTATCACCTGCAAGAAAGCTTCTATTTTCCCCACGATTTTCTATATATAATCCTTTTATATAAGACTTTTGTTTAAAGCTTGGCTCACATAAACTAACTGATACGTTATAATCAAACAATGCTTCTTGAAACATCTTGAAAGAAATTTTTCCACCTTTCAACCACAGATTGTTCTTCCCGAGTGAATCAATTTCGTGAGAATCATTATCTAATAGAAAGTTGGGCTCACAATTAAAATCTGTTAATAGTTTTTTTCTAGAACCTTCAATAGAATTTATATTTTTAACTCCAATAAATCGTGTATTTTCTTTAGAAAAAATTTTTCGTTTATATGCACCTGATAAGTGAGAACCTTTTTTCAAAATGTCATAACTATTGAAATGAGCAATATAGTTAACTATTTTTTGATTATTGAAATCCTTCATTATAGTCAGTGAATGTTGATAACTTCCATCTTTCTCACTTATAATATTTTCACTTAACCATTGATTAACCCATGACTCTTGTTCATAATCATATATACATACAATATGCAATTTATCCGCTGCACTAATTTCTACTCCATGTAAAATATGAGGATGTATATCATAATTCGGATAAGTTTGCATTATGATTGAGACTGCCTTTTGCAACTTTTTAATACCTTTGGTAGTATTATGATCAGTTACTACAACTATTTCTATTCCATTTTTTATGATTGCCTCTGCTAACATAAGAAAACTAATATATTCTTTTGAACTAGAAAAAACAACCTTATCAAAATTACTAAAAAAAATTGTCTTATCAACTTTTATTTTCTTATTTTCAAAAAATATATCATATAGTTCATCTTCAGTAATTTTTCTATATTTCGTTGCAGTCCAATTAGAAAATAGCTTGTAATCATAAGAAACAGGTGTATGCAAATGAATTAAAGTCTTGTGAAAGCTACCGAATTTCTCTTTGGAATTTGTTAGTTCTTGATAAACAGACTTTATCTTGTTATTAAACCCTCTCACTTCTACTCTCCTAAAAATATAAATTATTTATTTTTCAAGTAATTCATTAAGTCTCTTTTCCCCCACCTTCAACATCTCTTTCTCTACCTGACTCCACTCCTCAAACAGTAACTCTTGAAGAATATCTGCTGCTGGAGCTGTATTTTCTTTTGAATCATATACACAACTTCTATCTCGTTGATAAATTTGAATTCTTTCAAAGATAGCTAGTTCTTCCAATTGTCGTGTATTATCAACTAGATGATTTACAATGAAATCATGATGTTCTTTTGGTGTTGCACGAGCTTGATTTGGATTGATAGAATACAGTTCTTCATAACGGATAAGAGTGCTCAGATAGGACAATTCGGGCTTGGTTGCGATTATGGCTAATTGTACCTCATATCCCTTACTTTTCAAGAGTTGTGCTGTTTTCTTTGGAACATCAATTGTCCGTAAAGTTCCCTCAATCAAAAGATTGTATCCCAAATGACTCAATTCTGTTACTAAAGACTCTACCATTTTCCCTGCAAAATCTTTGGTGTATTCAACGCTATCTTTGCCATATTTTTGCTGAAGTTCTAAATAGTGTGGGTGCTGAGAACGAAAACTATCACCATCTATGATAACAATATTTCCTTGAAATTCTTTCTGTTTAATACGATGAATTGTAGTCTTACCGGCACCACTTTGCCCTCCAAGCAAAATCGCTATAGGTTGCTTACTGGACTTTTTTCCTCTTGTCAGTGAACGAAGATTCCGTGCTAGAGCATGTTTGAATTCACTATCAGTATGATCTTGGATTTCCATTAAGCTACCATCCGTTTTTCAGATATCTCTAACATACGTTCAATTCCATCCAAATAGCCGCTATACCTCTCTATTTCATCAAAATTTTCTACTAAATAGATATTCGTATGAATCAAGTCAGATAGATCATCACTCATTAAAATCCAAGGATTAGATTCATCATCAATGCTAATTCCCTGACTATCTTGATAACGATAGAGTCGAGATAGTAGATTAGCACCTCTTTCTTTCACAATTTCAATTTTTAAAGTCAATTCATAATCTTCAACAGGATTGAGCATTTTATCTTCTCCTACAATATCGACATAAGATACATTAAACTTCTGGCAGATGATATCTATTAGTTCCGTAGAGACTGAACTAGTGCCATTTTCATAACGACTCAAACTATTTCGAGAAATTCCTATAATTCGGGCAAATTCAGGTTGTGTTAAGTCATGTGATTTACGTAAGGATTTTATGTTCTTTCCAATCATGGCAAACTCCTTTTATTTGATACCACCATTATAACATTTAGAAAAAGCAAATGCACCATTTTTGGTGCGTTATTGACTATTTTTCCTAAATCTCTCTAAATTCTTCTCCAATTGTTCCTTATGAAGTTGATTCTTAGCTTCTTTTAATGTGTCGTCCAAAGTTTCTTCTCTGTAAGTTGCTTCTGTTTTTAGTTGTTCTGATCCTTGATCTGGAGTGAAAATGATATCTAACAGTCGGTCTATTTTTTCAAGATCTTGGACAGACATATCAGATAGTCTATGAATTAGCTTCTTAAATACATCACTATTGTCTTGGTTTTTCTTAAAAAATGTTGTAAACATCTATAACCTCTCAAAAAAAGCAGCCTATCAGGACTGCTTAGTGTAATTCCGAAATCGCATCATAAATGGACTGCAATTTCTTATTGTCTTTATTCTTTGTGTCAATCAACGTATGTAGCTCTTCAATTTTCTTTTGACTACTTTGAATATCACTATTGTTATCCGCAATCAGTCTTTTAAGATGTTGCTGATAACTTGTAGTGATATCTGTCTCTTTTCCTGTTCTAACCTCTGTAACTTTGGGTTTAGAACTAGAATTTGATTCCGTCACAGGTGCTTGTTTGCGCTTTTGAAAAGCTGCTTCATAATTTACATCATTACCTCCTTGATGATTTCCAAATAAGGCCGCAATTTTATCTGGATCTTCTTGATTTTCTGATTTACTTTCTAATGGTTGATTAAAATTCCAATCTTTTGTCATTCACTCATTTCATCCTTTCTAAATTCAGATTCATCGAATTGTCTTTCTCTACCGAAGGCATGGTCAAGAGCTTCTTCAAAACTCATGTGACTAATGCTTTGACGCCTTTTGAACGTCGCAAACATCGCTGTCTCCAGTTGCTCTCTGTAAGCAGCTAGTTTTTCTGTCTCTCTTGCTACCTTGCTTTCTTGCCTAGTGACCTTTTCTTCTAAGCGTTCAATAATGGTCATATACGATCCTCCTTCATTCTAATATTAGCTAAAACATCTTGATTTTGTTATCACAATTCTAAACATTGAGAGGTTTGTTTTACTGGCTGATTCCCCAATGTCTCTTTTGCAGACTCAAGCATTAATTGTAAATCTGATTTCTTTTCTCTAAGGACATCATTCCAGTCTATTTTTTCTTTCCCAAATTCATTATTAGGTAAATCCAGTAAAACAGGAAATCCTGATTGAGATAACTTATCAGAAAAATCTTTTCCTGCATCATCACAATCTACCGCAAGTGTCAATAAATCAGGATGATTATCAAAATAGCGAGTGGTATCACGAATTGTATTGATTAAAGGCAATAACTTTGAAGGTATTACTGTATCCAAAAATTCCAACTTATGATTTTCTTCAGCTATCAGTCGTAAAGTTTGATAAGCAACAACAGACCTTTTTAATCCTTCCATAGATACCAAACGAACATCAGATAGACTTTGTTGATGAAGTTCGTAATAGCTCATCAAGTCGACGAACGATTCACAAAAGACCAGTCTATTTGGTTTACCAATATCAAAAGATATTCCAATATGTCCGTGGCTTCCTTTTAGAATCGTTTTCAGCCTTTCTCTAGGAAGAGAGTGATTCTTATAAATCCCTTGTAGGCTTGCCGCCTGCAGTTTGCGACGATGATCAAAGCTTTTAAAAACAATAACAGATTCAACAGTTTCATTTGTTTTCCAACTGGCTTGTGCCATCAAACCTTGTTGAATCATCTTTTCTACGATTTCTTCTGAGATTCCTCTACATTCTGTTAAATAATATCTGGCCAGACTATAGTTAGAATCTTCTATTTTCTTTAAAGGATAATAAAATGGTCTCTCTCTATTTTCTTGAACAGCTTCTTTTTGAAAAGGTTCTTCAGAAAGAAAGGCTAGAGCTTGTTTAAAGGAAATTCCCTTAACAAGTCGAACAAAATCAATGACATCACCTTGAATATCTCTTGAAAACCATTTAAAAGTATTGGTAGTGGAAAAAATTCGGAATGAATCGTGTTCAGGATGTTCATAGATACTGCTCGAAACTTGTTTAAAGGAGATACCTAAACGATTGGCTACATCAAGAATTGAAATTTGCTTACATTCCTCTATATTCATAAAACATCATCATTTTGTCGTAGTATTTGGCAGTGATGGAACAGATGAGGATTCTTCCAAAGCTTTGGGAGTGGCCTTATCCAAATCATCCAACCCAGATTTCCAAACCTGTATTTGATTGACCAATAACTTACCAGGTAGTTTAGAATAGGATAACTTAACTGTTCTTGTTTCTGTCTGATTGGTCTTTGATTGGTTGGCATTCTTTAAATCAGATACATAGGTTACATTATAAGAGACCATGGCAATAGCTTGATTCGTAGTCTGATTTACAAAGATATCAGCTTTTTCAAAATGATAATCCAAAATATAGTCCTTATACACTTGGTTCATGGCATCGTTTTGACTTGTCAATTCTTGAGAATAAGCCGATTCAGTCATATAAGGTTGAATACGTGTATTATTTTCCCCTAGTTTTTCTTTCGTATAGTACTGTGTCAAAAATTCTTTTACAGTATCTGATGACAAAATACTTGTTTTATCTTCTGCTTGTTTGTCCTCTACAAGTTTAGCTGCAGCCAATTCGATTTCTTTGCGACTTTGTTTAGCAGTAGAATGTTGACCAGCAGTATATCCCATCATGAGAATAAAGCTAGTTGCAACCACTGCTCCAACACTAATTAAGGCTTTAGTTTTGACTTTATTTAACATCTTAGACCTTCTTTCTATAAAAACTAGGTCAAGCATACCAGATAAAACTTGAAAAAAGTATCACAGAAGTAAAAATGCCACCCGAAGGTGGCCAATATAACTTACAAAATTAGTAATCCGTCTGATAAAGTTTTTTATACAAAACATTTTTCAGATACCATAGACATAATGATTTCCTCCTTAATTACTAATAGATTATCAAATATACCGTTTATTAGAATGAGTAATATGTGCAATTTTTGTAAATAAATTAAAAAAGCTGCATCTTCTGCAACTTTTTAATCTGGTGGAAAATAGCCCAACTGCTCAGCGATATGAATCGCCTCCTGCCTGTTAGCCACTCCTAATTTTGAAAAGATATTGGCCAAGTGGTTAGAAACTGTACGTTTACTCACATAGACCTTGTCACAGACATCATCAATAGTCAAGCCATTTCTAACCAGTTCTAGTATCTCGATTTCTCGTGGTGTTAGCACCTCTACCATCACTTCATCTGAAAAGATCTTACCTCCTAGATAAATCTTTTCCAGTTTTTTCACCAACTCATCTGGATCCATACTTTTATCTAGAAAGCCATAAGCTCCCATAGCTTTAGCTCGGTGTTCATACATCTTTTTGCTGTATCCCGTCAAAATTACAATCTTACTAGAACAACCATTGTCGATAATCTCTTGTGCCAAGGTCAGCCCATCATCTTGATACAGACTCGTCAGGTTGATGTCAATCAAAATAATGTCGTAGTCATTAAAAGCAATCTCCGAAATAGTCGAAAAATTATCCACTAACTGGACCTTTTTAATGTTTTCCGATAACTCTAAAATCATCTTGATACTTTGGCTAAATAATTTATGATCATCAATTAACAAAATTTTCATAACACAACTCCTTATCAATCGGGAGAGTAATTTCTACACGAAATCTCTTATTATTTTCAAAAATCTGCATCTGACCACCTAAAACACTAATTTTATTAGACATATTTTTCAAGCCATAACCTAAGGATTTTTCTGTTTGAAGGCAGGCATTTTCAGAAATGATAAAAATAGCGTCATCATGCACATCAATCTTCAAAGAAATCCTTCCACCACTAGCGTACTTAACGGCATTGGTCGCCAATTCCTCAACCAGACGGTAGACAATTTTATCGTAAGGAGATAAAAGTCTAAAGTGGACAGGAAACTGGGTGACGACTTCATTTTCTGCGTGATAGCGCTTAACAATCCGATTAATCAACCCTTGATACTGGATGTCTAACTGCTCGTCTGTTTCTACCATTGGCTGATAATAATCCATCCGCTCACGAATCCGCTGAACCAACTCCTCTGTCACCAGATTGATTTGTTCACCAAAAGCTTGATTGCTACTACATTTATTGAAATTTTTTATTGCCATCACATTTTGCAGGATTTCATTGTGAAGAAATTCGGAGAACTGTTGTTCTGTGTCTTCATTTGCCAGTAGACTTTTCACCATACGGTTACGCTTTAAAAAGAGAACTTTTACATAATCCCTAGCATCTAGCATATCAGCAGAACGAAAGAGGCGAATCAATTCTTCCAAACAAATCCCAAACAATAGTAGCATGATATTCAATACCAAAAAGCTCGTGTTTAAGTCTAAATGAAAGATGATGAAAATGCCTACTAACAAAAACATAACCAGTAAAAACAAGCGTGAAAAAGCTTTTATATAGGACAACTTCAACTCTACTACCTTTTTCTGAAGAGAGTTAATAATTGTTTTGAGATGCAAAAAAGCAAGTATTCCAATAATTTCAAGATACCAAACTAGGTTCATCACTCCTGAGCCCGTCGTATTGATATACAAAAAGAAATAAGAAAGAGGCAATATCAAGGCTAATATCCACAAATTTCGTCTCTGATACTTGAGTTTACTTTTCAACTCTTTATGATATAAAATCAGTAAAATCAAGGGAACAAGGTTTAAAAAGAAAGACGCAAACAAGGACAGAAATAGAAAAATTGAAGGACTTAACAGATACGAACTAATGGTGATTAGTGTCAACACAAAGGACACACTCAACAGTTCTTCTCCTATTTTCTCTCCCAGAAAGATAATAGACAGAGAACTATACACCAATATAAAAGAGTTGAGCGGATGAAGAATATCAAAAAAGTGCAACAGGGTGCTCGCAACTCCTTGATTAAATATGGATTGCCAGCTAATGAGAAACATCATCAGGAGCAACCAAAGTTTCAACTCACTATACCGAAAGGTCACAATATTACAAATATAGCTAAATACAATTAAAGCAATAATCAGCAATAAAACCATCTGCAAGGAAAAATCTGTCGAAAAATCCAGAGGAATCCTATAATAAATATAAATTATTAAAGCTAGATGATTAAAAATCGTCAACCACCACAATAAAAGTGAGTTTTTCGAGAGCGATTTGACAAACTGTTTCATATGTATCCACTTCCTGAACTACTTTAATATCATTATAACACAATACCAGAATTGTCGGATAGGCAACTCTGGTATTTGACTTAATTTTCAATAATTTGCCAACTTACTCTGTAAGTCACTAGCAGGTAAAGGACAAATAGTAAGACCGCTACTCCCAGATAGGTGATATCAATAGAAATGCTGGTATTAGCGAAATTTTCAAAATAGCCTAGAAGTGCGGTACTCAAGGCAAATGCTAGCGGACCTGCGATGACCAGCGGAACCAAGAAATAACTTAGAATCTGTTGCAAAAGAATAGAGCGATTTTGCTTCCTCTTATTCCCAAGAAGATATAAGATTTGATAATCATTGACACTATCCAAAGCACTTGTAGAAGTTTGAAGGGACAAGATACTGAGGGAAATAATGATAAAAATAACACTGACAAAAATCATGACAAAGACAATGACGCCCATAAATCCAAGATAAATCTCAAAAATTCTTCCTTTCGTTTGATAGGTGAACGGATTCAACTCTGCTCCATCACGAGTGAAGTAGTATTTTTCAATCCACTGACTCAAGAATGTTTCTACTTTCCGTTTGTCAATGTTTTCTTTGAAATTGGCAACATAGGTCGTGTGGTCTTCCGTCAATCCAACTACTACCTTATCTGGTACAATTAAGGTTCCTGTGTCATTTGTACCCACTGACGATAAAAAGTAAACTGTTTCAAGTGGCTTTGAAGACGCAAGATTAAGAGAATAACCGTTAATCATGAGGGTTTTTGTCGTTAATAGAAAGTCCTGAATCTGCTTGGCAGTTCCTTTATAGTTAGCATTGACCAGAAATTGGTTGTCTGCCAAGTCAACCTCTCTTTCACCTTGCAGTTTGCGGAGATGATTATAGGCAGAAATTCCTAAAATCGGTACTTTTGATTCAGGAAGTTCCTTATCATGCGCCCAGAGATTGCTAGTATCAATCAAATCTTTATAGGTTAAATCACTAGAATAGATAGGATAGCTGTACTCCTCTTTGATGAGGTTAAAGTCAAAGCCATCGGCTTTCAATCTGTCTTTGACAGATTCCTGAGAAAACTGGAACTCTTGACCACGATAAAGATTGACAGATACGTCATAAGGTGAGTATTTGTTCAGCTCTCGGTTCATAGTCGTATAGGCACTACCACTAAAAACTAGTAAGCTGAGAGCCAGTGTCAAGGTCAAGGATAAGACAGCCAACGTGACCGAATTACTATCAGCTTGTTTTGAAAATTGACGAATTTTAAAACTGTTTAGTTTGTTATAGTAGGTTTGAGGTAGTTTTCTAAGGGAAACCAAGATAAAATGGCTCAAGGTATTGTAAAATAAAATCACAAAAATCACGAAGACAGATACCAGCAAGATACCCCAACTTTTCAAGAGTGATAGATGGTGATAGTCTGAAAAATAGAGAGCACCAAAACCGATAACAGCTGTCGAAAGAATAAAGAGAAGTGCTTGAAGAACTGGCTTGCCTTTTGCCAAGACAGATTTCTTAACCCCATTTTCTTGAATGAGTGCAATGATATTTTGCTTTCTAAAGGTAAGAATGTCCATGACACCAACAATAAAACTGGTTACCAAATAGGAATAAACTAGTAAGATGACAGACTTGCTATCAAAGAAAAGCAGACTACCAAAGTAATTGGCCATAAAAAACTCAGATGCAATCTTAGCTAGAATGACCAGTAAGAACACTCCAAGCAAGAAACCTAGAATCAAGGAAAAGATATTGACCAGCATGGTTTCAAAGAACAGGGTACGGATAATCTGCTTCTTCTTCATTCCCAGCGTTGCATAAAGTCCCAGCTCTTTCTTGCGCCGTCCCAGGACAAAGTTTGTGGAATAAACGACGAGAAAGGCAATCGCCGATAGAATCAGATAGGAAAGCAAGCCCATGTACTGACTCATCACCGTCGTCAACATTTCCTTTGCTCCTGATAAACTTTGCATCACTGGATGGCTTGGTAAAGCATTAAAAGCGTAGAGCAAGCTATAAATCAAGGTCAGACTGAAAAAATAGATGGTATAGGTCTGTAAATTTCGAAATACATTTCGTAAAATCAATTTTGGATACATACTCTCCCCCTCCTATCTGGTACGGCTGTAAATCTCTTGCAAATACTGTTCATTAGATAAGCTGTTACGTTCCAAATCATCCATAATCTTTCCATCGCTAAGTAGCACCATCCGTGAGGAATACTTAGCTGCAGCAGGATCATGAGTAACCAGTAAAATGGTAATACCAAAACTTTTATTGATTTCCTGCAAAAGTGCCATCAGTTTTTCAGAATTGGCAGAGTCCAAGGCTCCTGTCGGCTCATCTGCGATAATCAGTTTAGAATCATCAATCAAGGCTCTAGCAGTTGCCACACGTTGTCGCTGACCACCTGATAACTGATTAGGAAACTTATCTTTTAAGTTTTGGATGGCCAACTTATCCAAAATTTCCTCAATCTTATCCTGATGTTTTTTGATATTTTTCCCCTGAATTTGAAGAGGTAGAACAATATTTTCATAAACTGTCAAGGTTTCCACCAAGTTGTAAGCTTGGAAAATATAGGAAATGTTTTTAGCACGATAGTCAGCTAGTTCATTTTCCTTGGCATGGATGATGTCAAAATCTTCAAATCGAATCTCACCTGATGTTGGTTTATCAATCGTTGAAATACAGTTGAGAAGTGTTGTTTTTCCACTACCACTAGCCCCCATAATTGCCAGAAATTCACCTTTTTCAACGGACAAGTTAACATCTAATAAAGCCTGAACGATATTATCCCCTTGACCAAATGTTTTCGTTAATCCTGTCACAATAAGCTGTTTCATCATTTCATTCCTCCGTTTCTTTTTTACACTCTCATTATACGGTTTCTTTCAAGGTTTGCCATGAGTATTTTGTGCAATATATTTATGCTATAAAAAAAGCCGATACTTTTTTAGGTATCGGTCGATATTGATTATTTGCGATCGTTTCTTTTTTTCATAAAGTAAACAATCCCTATGACAATAACTCCTAAGACCAGTACAGGTGCATAGAAATCTAGTGTTCCAATAATTCCTTCCATTTTATCCTCCTGTCAAAAAATAGAGAGTTTTATCCACAGCGCACGTTTGGCGAAATACATTCATAAGAATATGTAAATCACCAACCACATCGCCCCTGTGCTGTTAATCTAACAGTCGTACGCCACCCAGCAGCAGATTTACCATCCAATTCTTGGCTATTAATTTCCATAATCCAAAGAATCAATCTCAAAGTTGTCTCGTTTTATTTGCATTTCTCCCCGTAAATATAACACCAAATCAAAATGTTGTCAATGTTTTGTAATAAAACACTATAATTTTCCTTTTGTTTTATCTAACAACGAACACTATTTGTCGTACACCCATAGGAACAGGTGAAACACAATCCACAGAGACTTGCTAGTGTCATTTTAAAAGCTGTGTACCACTAGCTTCTGATTTCCCGGAAAGTTCTTGGTTTTCAACCTCAAAACGTAGAGAATCAATCTCTGGACGACTTGTATTTTTAGCTATAAGGTTGCCTCCTTCCTTCTTTTAGATGATCATCTTTACAGTAACTAGTATAAACTCTAGTATTGGCTAAGTAATGAGTAAATCGTGCAAATTTCTTATTTTCGAGAAAAATTTTTATAGTACCCAATTAAAAAGTAGCTGAACAATCTCTTGCTCAGCTACTTTTTAATCTTCTTGTCCAACTAATGATTTTCAAAATACCACATACAAGCAAGGTTAGATTAAAGACCGCATAAAATCCTGTAAAACTGATCAGACCATTCTGGGATAAATCTTCCATATAAAGGGGCGGTTCAGTAAAGAACAAATAAATTCCATAAACCTCCACGAAAATAAGAAAACTGACAAAACCAATCAGGAAAAGTCCACTGGCAATAAGAAAGAGTCTCCATAAAAGAATAAGAATTCCTCCAACTGATAAAAAAATTACTGGGATAAGGAGTAAATCATTCATGACTTTCTCCTTTCTAGTCAATCAATTGACGATAATGGGTGGCAAGAGAGGAATCAAACTCTTCTAATTTTTGAACTAAGTCCAAATACTCCTCTTTTTCATGTTCTTCAAACTCCACACCTCGATGATTCTGAAGAGAGATTTCCAATTGACTAGTGAGTTCTCGTTTAGAAAAACTGTAATCCCCAGTAATTTCCTCATAATGTTCCTTTAGCTCCTTGTAGGCTTGGTATTCTTCAGGTGTTTGAAATCCCTGTACCAAAGCCTCTTCTAATTGATAATAGGTATCTTCCATCATAATAGTTACCTCGTTTCTTTCTATCTTTATTCTACCGCGCTTTTCTTTTCTTGTCCGCTATTTGTATCTATTTTTTAATCCAATTCAAAAGAAAGTTGCTCCTGCTTTTCTTTTCCTTTTTCGTGGAATTGTCTTAAGGCCTGATCAATAATATCTAAATCCGTTTCTGTTTCAATCAATGGCGCGAGTACATCGTATTCGGCCTTTTTAGTTTGATAATCCTCTTCCTTTGGAAAATTTTTCTCAATTTCAACTTTAGCAGTAGTCCATTTATCCTTTAATTCATCCAATAAGTTCTGAGTTTTCACTTGGTCCTCTTTAATGTGATCAATAGTATGTTGGAGCCTTTGAATTGTCCCCAAAGGAGAATACAAATCTAAACTGACAGAATACAGATTTTCTCCTACAATCTTAACAGAGAAAGTTTCAGGAAGAGGTTGATTTGTTGGAAGACTAAGCATTTTAATGTCAAATCCTCGATAACTGGCTAGGGTACGAAATTCTTTGCTGTCAGATTGATTATGACGGATAAGACGGTGTAGGGATTCCCCTGCTTCAGCTCGTTGATCAAAAACTTGCTTGCCTACTGTCATAGAAAATGCTTGGTCTTTCGACATTTCAGACTGTTGAATGTCGCCTTCATACTTGCTTAATCGTTTCTCAAGAATGGGCATATTTTCTTCACAGTAGGAGATTGTATGACGATAGTGATCCTTGCTGCGTTGAAAGGCGCGTCTTTGATTTTCTAATAGGGTTAGATCATTCTCTAGTTCCATCTTATATTTGAGATAAGGATTACCTGTTGCTAATGCCTTAAAATCAGAAGCTGTCATGGTCTGCTCATCAATATCTTCTGCAGCACGAATCGGCTCCTTAGAAGTCATAATCTGCTTAATATAACGGAGTTTGTTCTCCTGAGTTGCCCATAGATAATTATCAAACGAACCTTTGGTAATATAGTGGTAAATATCCACTTCCTTGTTTTCATTTCCCTGACGGATAATACGTCCATTGCGTTGCTGAATGTCACTTGGTCTCCAAGGGACATCCAGGTGATGAACTGCTTTCATCTTGCTCTGAACATTTAAACCTGTTCCTCCTTTTTCAGTTGATGCAAGGAGAATCCGCACCTCTCCTGCATTGACCTTTCGAGACAAACTATTCTTCTTTTCATCACTATTGGCATCATGTACAAAGGCAATTTCCTTACTAGGGATTCCTCTATCAACTAATAAAGCCTTTATTTCAGAATAAACATCAAAGCCATTATCCTTTTTCTTAGGTGTGCCAATATCTGAAAAAATCATCTGAGTAGCCTTATTTTCAATTCCCTCACGATAAATTCTCTCAACATTATCCACTACCTGAAGCAGTTTATGATTGTCTGCTAGACTATAACTAGAGTCCAATAAACGCATATCAATTGCTAGTTTTCGCGCCTCACCCGTAATTTTTAACATGTTATCCTGGCTCGGATCAACTATTCCACATTTAACCGCATCTGACCTCATAACTAATTCTTCTAAATAGAGTTTCTGGTTTTCAGTTAACTCACTCTCAATAGGGATAATATGAGCTTCTGGAACAGGTAAATCCAACATATCTTGTGTTTGAATGTCGGCTGTTTCTTTATAGATTTTCATCAACTCAGGTAGATTGACAAACTTTTTAAATCGTTTCTTAGGTTGGTACTTATCCCCTGTAGGAGCTAATTCCATAGAGTTTTGAATTTCTCCAAAAGCACCTACCCAAGAGTCAAAATAATCAACTTGATAGCGTTTTAAGATATCTGGTTGAATATAGTTCATCATAGTATACAACTCACTAATAGAATTGGAAACAGGTGTCCCTGTCGCAAAGACAATATTTTTAAAATCATGTTCTTCCTGAATCTGTCGAACCTTCATTTCCATATCCACATTCTTCTTAGAAGTTGTATTGGTAATCCCTGCTACATTCCCAAGTCCAGTAATTGGACGAATATTTTTAAAGTGATGTGCTTCATCCACAAAGAGAAAATCAATTCCTAAGTTCTCAAAATCAATAAAACTATCACGATTGAAACGTTGGAGTTCTTCCAATTGTTTCTCTAGACCACTTATTGATTGTTCTGCTTCTTTAACGGTATACTTATTTTCAGAATGTGTTTTAATCTCTCGTAATTCATTGAGTTTATCCTCGATATAATTCATCTGTCTTTCCTTACTGACAGGGATTTTTTCAAATTGAGAATCCCCAATGACAATAGCATCGTAATCTCCTGTAATAATACGTGATACAAATTGTTTTCTTCTCGCCTTCACAAAATCTTTCTTAGTGGTCACAAAGACCTTTTTAGTAGGGAAAAATTTCATGATTTCTTGACCAAACTGAGCAGACAAACTAGAGGGAACCACATACAAGGGCTTATGAACCATCCCCAACTCCTTTAATTTAAACCCAGCACCAAGCATGGTCAAGGTCTTTCCTGAACCTACCTCATGAGCTAACAAGGCTCTTTTTTCTTCTACGATTCTTTGAATGGCATTCTCTTGATGAGGACGAAGACTGATGTTTTGTGCCAAGCCATCAATGACTAGATGGCTACCATCATACTCTCGACTAACCGTTCGATTATAAAGACGATTGTAACTTTCTTCAATGACTTGTTGGACTTCTGGATACCGTGAGACAAATTCTTGAAAGAGCTCTTGTAAATGCTGCTCTTTTGCTCTTAGAACAGAGGTTTTTTCCAAATCTGTGATAGTCTTTTTCTTTTCTCCTTCCGTAACAGTCATAGTAATCGTCGGTTGGTTTGAATTAAGTAAATTCTCAAAAATCTTTCTTCCTGTATCATAACGTGAGCCACTGACTCCAAGACTACTATCTTTGGCACTTGGATAGCGATAAGCAAATGATGTCCTTAAATGAACCTGGCCATCGACAGGATTCACTTCAATGACTTGTTCAACATCAGGCGAAGACAATTCAAATTCACGATTGGTAAAACATTCAAAGGCAAATTTACCATAAACGGATTGAGGAATCCAACGTGACCCTATTTTAAACTCAATATCTGCCAGATGAATCCTTGGAGGGCGAACAGATTCTAACAAATCTAAAGCATGAGACCAGTCACATTCTTGATTGTTTTCCTCTACTAATAGTTGAACTACTTCTATCTTGTTGAGAATATCTCCTGACAAAAACTGGTTCTTAGAAAGATATTTTCTTTCCCCTCTTAAATAGCTTTCTGGATCCATTAAGATCTGGTCACCCAACTCATCTAAAATAGCTGCTTGGCTATGTTCAGGGTAAATTGATACCATATAGTCTATATCAACCCCTCTACCATCTGATAAACTGGAGTTTAAGGCATCTAAAGCCGTTGATACTCTTGTAATCACTCTCTCCGGCCTAACCAATGCTTTCTCAAAGGCTAAAGATTTTTTATATTTTACTTTCTGGTCTTTAGAATCAATATACTCATCTTCTAAACTAGCTAGTAGGGAATACTTGTCGTCACTATCAAATAAGTTCCGATTAACGGAGGCATTCAAGTATCCAAATTGACTTACAAAGCGGTCATAGTCACGATTCAATTTGCCAAGTAATTCCTGAAAATCAGCCCGACTATAATCTGGATGACGTTGAATTTCAATTAAGGCTTGATAGGTCTCTCTCAAATCAACCATGCCCTTAATACGACTAATGTCCTTATCCGATAAGGGACTTTCATAAAAGACAGTTTTTTTGAACAGTCCCTTATATTTCCCTCTTTTACTCGCTTCTTCTGACTTGTAAACATCTAGTGCTTCCTCATCTGTCAAATGAAGTTGCACGAATCGGTCTATTTTATGTTCAGACAAAGAACTGTCCCAAGCTTTAAAATCTCCCTTCTCATCTACATAATAACTAATTTCGTCTACTTTTGAACTTTTCCGAATGCCATGCGTATCTCGGTAATAAATTTGATTTCCCTCATATCCAAAAGAATAGAGCGCTAAGTTCTCACGTATACGACTTGGGATAGAATTATCCACTTCTTCTTGGATAAAAACAGGTGCTTTCAAAGAATTGTCAATTTGTTTAGATGCTTCCACATTCTCTAATGCTTTCATTATGTCAGTAGCTAATGTTTCTGATACCCCCTTAACATTGAGAGTACCTCCATTAAAATTACGTACCTCATATTCACCCAAAACTTGTGTATTGTATTTCCCATCAAAATAAGGATTGATCCAGACACGCTTATCCTCCTCAAAGGGAATAGAGCCACTAAAGACAAGTTCCTCCTCATTAAGATTCTTTGCTTGATCCTTTTGAAAGAAGAGGAGATCTGTGGTCACTCGGGTACCTGCAATCTTTTTAAAAGCCGTATCCGGCAACCGAACTCCCCCTAAAAAATGAGTATTGGATTTAATCTCTTGTAAGACATTATCTGTCCGCTTATCCATTGTCCCAATAGATGAGATAATCGAAACTTGTCCTCCGTCTCTTACTAAATCAAGTGAGTGTTTGACAAAGTAATCATGAATCATATAAGGTTTATCATAGTTTTTATCGGCAATGCGAAAATTTCCAAAAGGAACATTCGTTAAGACTAAATCAAAACTATTATTTTGATAGGGAACTTCTTCAAATCCTCGCACTTCAATATGGGTATTGGGGTGGAGTTTTTTTGCGATTGCACCAGTCACACTGTCTAATTCAACCCCATAGAGTTCTGATTTCTCTCGTATACTTCTAGGCATCGCCGCAAAGAAGTTCCCAGTCCCCATAGAAGGATCTAATATCCTTCCTCCCTCAAAACCATCATCCAGTAATTTTTGCCAAATCTGGCGAATAATCATTGGGTCTGTATAATAGGCTGTGAGAGAACTTTGTTTCATAGTGGAGTATTCTGATTTACTTACTAAGCTCCTAAGAGTTAAACGTTCTGTTTCATACTTTGGATTGAGTTCATCGAAAAATTCATTGGCAAGACCGCCCCAGCCGACATACTTGGCGAGTAGCTCTTGTTCTTCTGGATTCGCTTGTCGTCTCTCTTTTTCTAATCTTTTAACAAGTTCAATTGCGGCGATATTCGTTTCAATTTTTTCTCGATTTGTCTTAGGATAAAAGTTCTCTAAATCATCTGGAAAAACAAAATCTTGAACAGGAATATCCAACTCTTCTATACTTGAAATAAGTGGTGTTGATTCTGTTTCATTATCCTTTTCCTTTTCTTCTTCCAGATAGGAAAACAAATCTATTTCCTGACTTTCACTTGATGAAACCATCTCAATCTCTGAATCTTCTTTTTCAAGTTCTACATGAGACAATACTTGTTCAATCTCTTCTAAACTGTTCAAGTATAAGATAGGATTCTCTTCAAATAACTGGTTGGAATCATTGAATAGCTCTAGGCGAACTAAGCCATTTAACTGTGCATTTTCAATTGAAACCAACTGAAATACTTGTCCTTTATAACTTACTTGTGAACCAATCGGATATTCCCTCAAAGCTTCTTCTACAATTTTATCTACTTTAGATAGGGAATGAACTTCCACATTTTCTTCTACCTGGTCAATATTATCTAAAGGTAAGACTGCTTCCTCTACTTGCTTAGACTTTTCTCTTATAGCCTTTACTTCATCAAAATAAGTAATAATCTTCAGCTTTTGTGTCAGTGGGAGTTGTGTGTAGTTTTCTTCATGATGGACAAGATCCGTAACGATATCTAAAGTAGCCATCAATTCTGAACCCAAATAGGCTAGAACATCTCCTTCTTTTTCTTCAAAATGAATCTCAAGAACTTCTTTTTTTAGTTCTTTGGAATCAACCATTAGAAGAAACTCCTCTATATCTCTACTAATGCGGTCAGATAGATTATTCGCAACCCGATAGACATTGACTAAATTGACATCCTGATTCTGATGAAATACAAGCTCACTTAATGGTGTTAGCTTCTCTTTTTCAGATTGGATGTAAAATCGAGTGAAAAGATTATAGGTTGCGACTTCTAGCACCAAGTTTTTCTCAAAATTACTTAATTGAGATAATTTACTTAGACCTGCTTGTCCAAAATTTCTTGTGTAACTTTCTAAATCTTGGTCATTATTTTCAGAACTGGCCTCTAGGAAAGAAATAATATCTTGATGAAACGAATAGACATGAGGTATCTCTTCTATCTTGCCCTCTTCAGTCAAAAAACTCTCTACCAAATCCTGCCATTTCTCATCAAAATGTTGCGCTTGATAACGAAGAAATAAGTCCATTTTCTCTCTATCTTTTGGAATTGTTCCACGAAACATAGCCAATAATTGTATTACTTCCATACTCGCTCCTTTCATCTATACGAAAATAGGAGAATCACATGATTCCCCTACAACTCTATCTCCATTTCAACCTCTTGAGGACTGGTTTCTAAATCACTAGACAAAAGAGAAACAGAATCTGTTCTCATGTAGTAAGTATATAAGTCTTCTAGGTCTTGTTGGTTTTCAATCCCTGTTTCAATACTAATCAGAGCCTGTATAAATTCCTTGTAGTGACTCTCCATCATATCTGAAATCTTTTGTTTCATTTCCATAAATACTGAGGACGGTTCAGTGATACTTGTTTGGTCTATGTCTTGTAAATCCTTTTCTAAGGGATTGGTTCCTTCTTCTACTTCCACTAAATCTGAACGTCCATCACCATCAGAATCTGCGCTAAGAGGATTGGTTCCTAGCGCCAATTCTTGAGCATCAGTTAGTCCATCTTGATCCGAATCACGTTGATAAATGGCTTCCATATACTTCCTTCTTTCCTAGTTAATCTTTTTTCACTCCAATCCTACCAAATATTCCTTGAAAGAAGTATCACAACAAAAAAGAGAACGAGCCAAAACTGCGTTCTCCTTAAAATGATAAAAATATATTTTATGCCACAAAAGATATGTAAACTAATCTTTTAAATAATAAAAAAGTTCCGACGTTTGTAAATGTTTTGAGTAAATTGAAATTACTTTTTGACCTTTTGGAAATACTGTCTTTCTCTTCAAATCTAATAAAGATTGAGGAACAATTTTCCTAGATGTCTCTTTCAATGTTAATGCTAGTATCTGTTTTCTTGTACGTAGAGCATAATCAAACTCCAAATACAAATAACGTCCTGAACCAGTTAGATGAACATGCTTTCCCAATAACTCCTCAATGGATCCTAAAACTTGTAACTTTTGCATCGTGGTTCCATCTTTTTTTATTTTCAACTCATCAATTATGACATGTCTATTTAAACAATCGTCAAAGAAACTGCCTGCACCTTTTCGGTAATCAACACCACATAGGTGCATGAAATTAGTAGGTGAAAAATGAAGCTCAACACTTTCAATTTCCGTTTCATAATACATGATTTTGCCAACAAAGTGTTTTTTAAAAAAAGAAGCCGCAATTTGTAACTGTGTAAAAAAACGCTGAAGTTTTATTTTTTCGGTGTAATTAGGATTACGATAAACTTCAAAATTTTCCATATTCTCCATATTTTCCTCACAAAAAAGGTGGTTTACAGAGTCTGTAA
>ERZ773042.605-NODE-605-length-24264-cov-5.108720_pt1 | contig 24264 bp, 24 predicted proteins | sample MGYA00511664_ERZ773042 | MGnify/ENA primary metagenome ERZ773042 (study PRJEB29015, sample SAMEA2737984) | human oral metagenome | biome: human oral; feature: human-associated habitat; material: dental | place: China | collected 2036 ... | reverse complement strand
CCGTGCAAGGTTGCGTGGCACAGATTTTGCGCCCCCATCTGCACCGCCGAAAATTCTACTGAGCGGAGTTGCGATCTAGAAATTTTGCAGCGGCACAAAATTGCCTAGTGCGGATTTTGAGCTTGCGCGAAATTTCGCACCGCTAGCATGTGAGAGACCTGAAATTTTAAATTGCATGTCGCTTTAAAATTTTAAACTTATGAATTTGACCCGCACTTACTTTTAAATCCTAATTCCACGCCATGTTTGGCGATGAAATTTTAAAAGTTCATCGCGCCAAGAGCAGCTCGATCAATCGGCGGACGCAGTTAAAATTAAGTATAGATAAAATGCATCGGCGCGCGTGAAGCGGAGTTAAATTTAAATTGCGGGCTAAATTTTAAAGTGCGGCCTAGACCGCTTGCGGGCGCTCGACCTTGGCTTTAAAATAGTTAAATTTAGCGCTGGTGCTCGCAAGACGCTTCGGCTACCTGATTTTTGCGGTGCCGAAGCAAAGTCCGTTTTCGTTGCACTGCATATTTTCGATTTGCGGATCCTCGCTTTCGCCGCAAATTTGAATCATTTGATGCGACGCCTCGTCCATTTTGGGCTCGCTGCAATGCGAAACGCCTGGCTTTGGATGCTCAGGATCGGAGCAAGCGCATACAAACAGCGCTGCGCAGGCGAATAAGAGGGAGTTTTTCATTTTAAATCCTTTTAAAAAAATTTCATAATTTTATCTTTGTAAAACTGAAATTTTACGGAATTTAAAGCGTTTTGGCTAAATTTAAGGCATCTGCTTTTGCAAATATAAATTTTCTAAATTTCGCGTTAGATACAAAGGGACGGCGTGTAAAGCGAGATAAATTTAATATTTGTGAGCGAGTTTTAAGACGCAGCCCAAATCGTTTTACGGAAAGATAAGATTAAAGGCGCACTTAATCTTATCTATTGTTTTAAAATTTTTTACCGAAAGCCGCTAGAATTGCGCCCTTTAAACCAAAATAAGGAGAAAACATGGCAATGACGAATTACATGGAGCTTTTGATGGCAAATCAGCCGTGGAATTTGATTTTATTTATGGCGGTGCCGATGGGCTTAGCAGAAGCGATAGTAGCGAGCGAATTTTTTAGCTTGTACCGCGCGAAGGAGGGCTCTTTGGCTCTAAAAATCAATAAATGCCTTAGCATCATTCTCGGCGCTTATTTTACGATATTAATCATTTACGTAGCGGTTAAAATTTTGCCCGCTATTCATTTACGTGGCACTGCGGACGCCTTAGCTTTGGCGGCATACGTAGCAGCGGCGCTGCCTGCGCTAGTGCTACTACTTTTGGAGCTCGGAGTTATCGCAAAAGGAGCGGAATTTAGAGCTAGGCTTAAATTTCATTTCTTGGCGCTGATTGTATTTTTGGTGCTAGGACACGTCGCGATGATTTTTGGAATGACCGATCCAGGTGTGAGTGGCATGGATCATTCTATGATGGATCATGGCTCGATGAGTGGGATGAGCCACGATATGGGTTCGATGGAGGGGATGGATCATTCGCATATAAATCATGGCTCGATGGAGAACATGGATCACGGCGGCATGGATCACTCAAAGATGGAGCATTCACATTAACTTTAGCATGCCCGGCTTGGGCTAAATTTTAAATTCTATTCCGCCGATAGCACAGGGTTGATAAATGCTTCATGATTTGATTGTCTTTCGTCTATAAAATGCATATGCAAGCACCTCTAAAATAGAATTTTACCGTCTTTCATCTGTCGCCTGCGAGGTGGTAAATTTAATATCAAGCTTATCGCCCCACCTTTTTACGTTCTTGTGATCTTTTAAGCCGACTTATGCAGGCGCAAAGCTCGCACATAGGCGGTTTGAGGTTTAAATTTGCGCGCAAACCGCTTTGGTATATTTTTTTAACGTTAGTTTAATGCTAAATTTATATAATTTAAGCGAGTTATATTTAAGAGATAATTAAGAATGAAATGCGCTAAGCTTGGAGGCGGATAGAGTATGCAAGATTACGAATTATTGGACGTTTTGTCCAATAAAAGGGTTCTTTGTCTAGAGGATGAGCCTGGGATTTTAAAAAATATAACCGAATCGCTGCAGCTGTTTTTCGGCGAAGTAGTGGGGGTTAAGGACGGGCTGGAGGCGCTTGATGAGGCGATGAGCGGTTCGTACGACGCGCTGGTTTTTGATATCGGCGTGCCGCATATGGACGGGCTAGAGGTCGTTAAAAAGATCCGCGCTGCCGGCATCGGCGTGCCGATCGTGATACTTTCGAGCCACACCGAGCAGGAGTATCTGTGGCGGGCGGTGGAGCTTAAGATCACCAGGTATCTGCCTAAGCCGTACGACAAAAACGCCTTTATAAAGGCGCTGCAAGACGTCGCGGCGGAGCTGATAAATCACGCGCCGATATTGAATATAAACGACGAGCTGAAGTATGATTTTGCCAAAAAGATCATCTACGTCAAAGACAGCGCCTGTCATCTTTCCAAAAGCGAGAGCAAGCTTTTGGAGTACTTCTTAGCGCGCAAAAATCAAACCGTAACCTACGAGCAGCTATTTGATTATATGTGGGAGTTCGAGCAGCCTAGCAAGGAGGCGATCAAGGCGATCGTCAAAGAGCTGCGCCGCAAGATCGGCAAGGACGTGATCAAAAATTTATATGCGGTGGGGTATCTCTTTGAAGTATAAATTTAAATTTATCGTAGCGCTTTTCGTGCTGCTATATATCGTAATTACGGCTTTGGTTTTTAACTTCTACCGCGAGCTTGCGCTAAAGGACACGAGGCGCGAGGCGTTTTATATCCTAGATACGATGAATGCAGTGCGCGATTACGTCTCGACCGTGCAGCGCCCGCTAATAAACGAGCTTAAAGAAAAAAAGCTTCTGAGTGAGGATTTTTTCGATCCGAGGCTGATGTCCTCGACCTACATAACGCGCGAAATTTATAAAATTCAGCTCGCCAAAGAAAATATCAACTACGACTACAAGCTCGTCGCTACCGATCCGCTCAATCCCGAGCACGAAGGAAGCGAGTTTGAGAATGAAATTTTAGAGGGCTTTAAAGAAAATAGATACAAAGAATACTCCAGAATCGTCTACGATAAAGGTGGCGCCTCGTATCTTTTGAGTCTGCCGATAACAAACTCCCAGCCTTCGTGCACCGAATGCCACAGCATCAACGCAGCGCCTAAAAAGATGCAAGAGCTCTACGGGGATGTGGGGAATTTCAAAGGCGACCTAGGCGATACGATCGCGATGATAAGCTTTAAAATTCCGATAAAAAGCATTCTGCTCTATCACACCAAAGAGTTTGTCGTTAGCGGCCTAAGCTTGCTTGTGGTATTTTTGATCTGTATATTTTGTATCTATAAAATTCACAAAAAAAACGCGACTTTAAAGATGCAAACTCAGCTTTTACTGATAAATCAAAGCCGCCTCGCGCTAATGGGCGAGATGATCGGCAATATCTCGCACCAGTGGCGCCAGCCGCTATCGCAGATCAGCTCCACGCTCATAAATTTAGAGCTTTATAACGAACGGGGCAAGCTCTCAAAAGAAAGGCTCGAAGGAGGCATAAAAGACGCGGGCGAGCAGGTGAAATTTATGAGCGATACGATCGAGGATTTTAAAAATTTCTTCAATCCGAACATGCCGAAGAAAGAATTTAGCGCCAGCGAGGCGATTGAACAGGCGCGTAAAATTTTAAACGCCTCGCTTAAAAAGCATGTCATCGACATAAGCGTACGGGTAGAAGAAAATTTTACGCTTTACGGCAACGTAAACGAGCTCATACAGGTGCTCATAAACATCATAAACAACGCAAAGGAAGCGTTTTTGGACGTGCCGCTTAAACGGCGCGAGATTAAAATTCGCTCGTTTTTAAAACAGGGCGAGCGAGTAATTACGATCGAAAATAACGCAAGCCGCATCGATGAAGCGCAGCTAGATAAAATTTTTGAGCCGCACTTTACTACAAAGCAGCAGGGCAGCGGGCTCGGGCTATATATGAGCAAGATGATAATCGAAAAAAACGGAGGAAGCATAAGCGCTGCGAATTCCGACGACGGCGCGATATTTACGATATCTTTTCGTTAAATTTAGACTTTATTAAATTTCTCCCTTTTTCACCCTTTTTTGTTGGTATTATTTCAATCGTAAAACTTTGCTAATTTAAAAATTTGATTTTCAAAGGAGGAGCCATGAAAAAATGGAATAAGATGCTACTAGGCGCGCTCGCCTGTATTAGCATTTTTGCCGCAGGAGCCTGTGCTGATGAAGGCATGGGGCATGAGATGGAAATGTCGCAAAAATCGCGCGACGTCATCGCAAATCCTAAGGGCACGTTGCAAAGCAGAGGCGTCATATCCTTGCAGGACTACGTCGTAGAAGAGCGAGAGATGTATGATTGGCTATTTAAAAATCACCCGATTTTTACCAAATACGGCGGTAAGACGGTCGGTAAGATGGATGTACATGACCGAGGTTTGGAGTGGCTTGCGGAAGGGCATGGATTTGACTTTTCAAAGGCTAGTAAAAGAGACGACGGCAAGGGCTATAGCTCTATGATGTATAGAATTCCTGCGGGCTCTTCGCTGCAATTTCCGAATAAATTCATAGGCCCTGAAAAATGCGGCGAGTGCCACCCTGCGCAGTATGAGACATGGAGCAGATCGCGCCACGCCACTACTATCCGTTTCCCGGGCGAGCACCCGGAGGTTAATAACAACCTAACCGATCCGGTATTTAGCCCAGATACCGCGTCGATCCTTCCAAAAGGTATTACCCCTGACGTAATTTATGCGACCGTGGGACACCTAAGGACAAAATTCGGCTACGTAGATGCATGGCTTCTACGCGGAACCTATCACGTAGAGGGTGGCTTGCTAAGAGATGGTACCGGTCAAATCGTAGCCGGCGGTAACCAATTCCAAAGGACTTGGGCGTTAAATTTAGACGATGAGACGGTCAAAAAGATCAAAAAGATCGTTCCGGAATTCCCGGAAACTCTAGCCGATTATGGCGATAACGGCGGTTACGTAAGAGGTCTTGCGTCGTATGCTGCGAAATACAAAAAATCGATGTTTTTCCAAGCAAACAGCTCGTATTGCGAAGTCTGCCACCCATTCAAATTCGATTTTAAAACTAAAAAAGAATTCTATGCTGCTTTGGGTAACGCAAAAGAGCTTCAAAAGCACACTATCTCCAAGGGTATCACCTGCGAAGAGTGCCATGGAGCGGGCGGTCACTTGGATGGCGCTACAAATTTTAGAACCTCAAACTGCGAACGCTGCCACCAAAGATTTAACTATAGTCCTGATTTAGCTCGTGCTAATCCGCTAAACAACGGAAACCCCGATCTATCTCTTAGCTCTAAATTTAAATCTATGGGTCCAGGCTGCGGCTCTGAGGGCTCACAATCCTACTTTACCGCTCACTACGAGAAGGGTATGCGCTGCGTAACCTGCCACGATCCGCACGATAACACCGGACCGGTAGTTGGCGATAAAACCGTCAAGGGCGTAAATTACAACTCAGAGCAGGGCTATTTGAGCGCGTTTTATACAAAGCCTAAGATCACAAAAGAGTGCAAGGATTGCCACCAAGAGCAAGCCTATATCGCTGCAAGAGCCGATACGCATAAAGACAACACTTGCGCATCTTGCCATATGCCGTTTATGATGAGCTGCGAGAACTTCTACGCTATTCAGTTTCAAGACAACGCGGGATTCGATACTCAAAGAAGATCGCACATCTGGAAGATCGACATCGATCCTGCTAGAAAATCTCTAGTCGCAGGCGATGCCGCTAAAGGTCCAAGAGATGCAAAAGATTGGCACTTCCAAAGAAATAAAGATGGACGAAATTTCGTCGATCTTATGTGGTCGTGCGCGAGAACTTCGTGGGCGGATAAAGATATGCAAGATACCAAAGGCTGCCACAGCCCTGTCGTTTCCGAGCTAAAAGAGACGCTTCATTTCAAGAACCAAAAGCAGGTTTACGATGAGGTTATGGGCTGGCAAACTCCAATTAAGAGCGACTTCTCGCAAGTTAAGATTGGTATTCAAGGAATTTATTCTATCCTTGAGACCAAAAAGCTTGACTCCAGCGATAAAACTCGCGTTTACGAGCTAATAGAAAAAGCTCAAGACACCGTCGATCTTATCGAAAAAGACGGCTCATGGGGAATGCATGGCTTTAAATATACTAAGCAAAGGCTAGAGGCCGCTAAAGAGTATATTAAAGAGGCTCAAAGAATTCTAAATAATAATTTATAATTCTTTCGGGGTCGCGTAAGTTCGCGGCCCCGAAATTTAAAAGGCAAATGTATGCAAAAAAGACTAAAAATTTTCTTGCCTATCGTTTTGGCAAGCTGCGCGTTGGGCGCGAATTTAACTACGCAAGAACAAAAAGAATCTTATAGCATCGGAGCTTCTACCGGAAGCTATGTTTCAAACCAGCTGCATTCACAAGCCGCGTTAGGTGTCAAATACGACTTAGATGCGGTAATAGAGGGGTTTTTGGACGCTCTTAAAAAGCAGCAGAAGCTAAAAGATGAGGAAATTATTGCGCTTTTGAATCAAAGAGCCGACAAGCTAAATAAGATCGTAGAAACAAATTCCAAAGCGGAGCTTGATAAAAATTTAAAAGCAGGCAAGGAATTTATGGCGAAAAATGCCAAAAATCCGGATGTTAAAACCACGAAATCCGGTCTTCAATATGAAATTCTAAAGCTAGGTATGGGCGAAAAGCCAAAGCCTGAGAGCGTAGTGGTGATGAACTACAAGGCGTATTTGACGAATGGTAGCGTATTTGACGATACTTTCGCGTCTAAAATTCCGGCGCATCTTTCTATGATAGGCTTAATCGACGGATTGCGCGAGGGGTTGCTTTTGATGAATACGGGCTCGAAATATAAATTTACAATCCCTAGTAATTTAGCCTACGGCAACGTGGACGTAGATAGAATTCCTGCGGGTTCTGTGGTAATTTTTGAAGCCGAATTACTAAAGGTTTTAAAGCCCGGCGAGCTTGCCGATGCAGCGAAAAAACTTAGCGAGAGCGAGGCCAAAAGCTTTCACGACGCGAACAAAACGAAGTAGTTTTGCTTAAATTTAGTCGGAGGAGAATATGCAAAAGCAAAGAAGAAATTTTATAAAATCCGCCGCACTCGGCTCTTTGGGGCTCGGCGCAATCGCCTCAAGCTTGCTCGCACAAAACGGCACAGATAAAAGTGCACAAGATGTAAACGCAAGTGCTAAAAAGCAAGAGCCGAAAAAGCCGCACTACGGCATGATATTCGATCAAAATAAATGCGTGGGCTGTACCGATTGCGAGATCGCCTGTAAAAAGGTAAATTCGGTTCCGAAGGGCCAGATGAGGCTTTTTATAGAGGATAAGACCGATCCGCTAAATTTGAAGGAAAAGCGCTATGTTAGAGTATCTTGTCAGCAGTGTGAGGACGCTCCGTGCGTGAACGTCTGCCCGACCAAAGCCTGTCACAAGGACGAAAAAACCGGCATAACTACGATGAATACCGACGACTGCATCGCCTGTAAATACTGCATCGTCGCCTGTCCTTACGACGTGCGCTTTATAAATCACGAAACCAAAGCCGCAGAGAGTTGCAACTTCTGCTTGGATACAAATTTAAAAGACGGTCACGAGCCCGCCTGCATCGAGGCGTGCAGATACGAGGCGATCGTATTCGGCGATCTAAACGACGAAGAATCGCACATCAGCAAGCTGCTTCGCGTAAAAGACAGCCTGCGAATGCATCCTGAGTGCGGCACGAAGCCGAGCCTGCGCTATATTCCTGCGGTTAAATTGGGGGTGTGATATGAACGGAGCTATAAATTTTACTGCGACCTTCTCGCACGGCGTTGAGTGGGGCTGGCCAATCGCGGTCTATCTCTTGCTAGCGGGTATGAGCGGAGGCGCTTTGATAGTCGCGATCCTCGTCAAATTTTATAAAAAACAGACCGAAAGCACGCCGCTATTTAAGGCTGCGTCGCTGCTTTCTTTTGTCACGATCTTACTCGGTATGGTCTGCCTGGTAGCCGACCTTGAGCGGCCGCTACTTTTCTGGAAAATTTTGATCAACTACAACTTCACCTCGGTTATGTCCGTAGGCGTGGCGGCGCTTTGCGTCTATATCCCGCTTAGCTTCGTAGCCTGCCTTTATGCGTTTGAAGCTGATCTTAGCGGATTTTTATCGCGCAGACTTACTTTTTTAAAAGGGCTTTTTGCGCTTGCGATGAAAATTTTAAACGCGCTTCGCCCGCTGCTTCTTGCGCTTACGCTTGTTTTTGCGGTCGCGATCTGCGCCTATACGGGATTTTTGATCTCGGTTTTAGTTAGATTTCCTATCCTTAATACAGCCGTTTTGCCTGCGCTTTTCGTGGCGTCGGGCTTATCGGCGGGCATTGCGGGCTCAAGCCTCATAGCCGCGCTTTTCTTTAAAGCAGACCCGCACGGAGGCGATCTAAAAACTCTACACGCGGTTGAGTGGCCGGTTTTAGCGATGGAAATTTTATTAATCGGTATGATTTTCGTCTCGCTCATCACTGGCAGCGACGTGCAAAAAGCCGCGAGCATCGCATTTAACGAGGGATTTTATGCGAAGATGTTTTGGCTAGGCGTCGTGGGCGTAGGCTTTTGCGTACCGCTCGTTTTAAATTTCGCACTGGGCAAAAAGATCGCTCACACCGCGTTTGCGTTCTACGTTAGCGCGCTTGCCAGCGTGGTCGGGGTATTACTTCTTAGAATGTTTATACTATACGCGGGACAAACTTACGATATAATAATGTAAAACTGCGGAGGGTTAATGAGCGCACTAAAAATATTAAAATTTTTTATCTCTTACAAATTTGCGCTCTGCCTCCTCTTTATCCTAGCCGCAGGTGCCGGCGTCGCAACCTTTTTGGAGAGCATTTACGATACGCAAACTGCTAAAATTTTAGTCTATGAGGCGCGCTGGTACGAGTGCGTCATGGGTGCTGCGACGCTGAGCCTGCTAGGCATAATCATAAAATCTAAAATGTGGCGCCGCTTCGGCTCCTTCGTTCTGCACGCGGCATTTATCGTTATCTTTATCGGCGCGGCGCTGACGCGCTATTTCGGCACCGAGGGCGTGCTGCACGTAAGAGCGGGCGAGAGCGAAAACGAGATGGTGAGCGTCAAGCCATACTTGCAAATCCGCACGCAAGACGCGCTGTTTGAGCACCCGCTAAATCTGTCTCAGATCGGCGATAACGATTTTAGCTTCACGCAAAGTATAAATTCTAAAAGCTTCACCGTTAAATTTAGCTCCTACAAACCCGCGCCCAAAGGCGAGCAGGGCACGCTTGCGGTAAAAGCGGGCTTTGAGGGCGGAAGCGAGCAAGAAGCGCAGCTGCGCGGCGGCGCGGGCTGGCTGGGTGAGCCTAAAATTTTAAACTTTGACGGCGAGGAGATAATGCTAAGCTGGGGCTCGAAACTGATAGAGCTTCCGTTTGCGGTAAAGCTTTTGAAATTTAAGCTCGAGCGCTACCCGGGCTCGCAAAGCCCGTCATCCTACGCCAGCGACGTTGAAATTTTAAAAGAGGGCAAGAGCGCGGGGGAGCATGAAATTTATATGAACCACCCGCTAAACTTTGGCGGCTTTAAGCTCTTTCAATCCTCTTACGACACGGACGAGCAGGGTACGGTGCTGGAGCTTAATCGCGATCCGGGTAAAATCCCTACCTATTTCGGCTATTTCTTACTTTGCGTCGGATTTATCGGCAATCTTTTTACCGCAGGCAGCAGGTTTAAAAAGCTAGCTAAATTTATCAAAAATAACGCGCCTGCCGCGCTGCTTCTAATCGCGCCGCTTTTTTTCAGCATTGAGCTTCGCGCCGCGGATGAAAACTATCTGCAAAACCTTAAAGCCAACTCGCGCGTTCACGCAAACGGCGCGTTTGCAGAGCTTTTGGTGCAAGATTATATGGGCAGGATCAAGCCGCTTAGCACCGAAGCAAGCGAAATCGTAAATAAAATTTCAGGCACGGATTCGCTTTACGGCTTAAGCGCCGAGCAGATGATCTTGGGCATGAGCCTAAATCCCGCGTTCTGGCGTGATCAAAAGATCATCAAGATCAAAAACGACGAGATTAAAAAGATGCTAGGCTTAGCGCCACAGGAGCGATATGCGAGCTTCAATTCGGTCTTTGATGAAAACGGCAACTACAAGCTCGCCCACGCCCTGGACGAGGCGAATGAAAAAAGCGCCTCGCGCCGCAGCGTGCTCGATAACGAGCTGATTAAATTCGACGAGCGGCTAAATATCGCGTATCTGACCTTTAGAGGGGTGTTTTTTAAATTTATCCCCGTACCGAACGACCCGCAAAACGCTTGGCTCTCGCCGAACGACGCCTTTGCCGATTATAGTATCGCTCCGCAGATCAAAGGCGTGCTAAATGACTATCTAAACGGCTTGCAAGATGGAATTTCGGATAATGATTGGACTAAAGCGGATGCAGCACTTGCGGAGCTGAAAAACTATCAAAGGGCTACCTCGGCGGCTATTCTTCCAAGCGTTAGTCGCGTCAAGGCCGAGGTGTTTTACAACAAAGCTTCGGTTTTTAAAAAGCTCGTTTATTGCTATATGATCCTAGGCGGCATAGCTTTAATATTGGCACTTTTGGGCGCGCTTTGCGGCAAACGCTTCACGCTCGCGCAAAAAATTTTATTCGCAGCCTTTGCGATATGTTTTATAGCACATACCCTTGCGCTTGCGTTGCGCTGGTACGTCGCGGCTCACGCGCCGTGGAGCGATAGCTATGAGTCGATGATCTACATCGGCTGGTCGGCGGCGCTTGCGGGGATCATATTTTTTAGAAAGTCCCTGCTTACGCTAAGCGCGAGCTGCTTGCTGGCTAGCATCGTGATGCTCGTAGCGCATATGAGCTTCGTAAATCCGCAGATTACTAACCTCGTGCCAGTGCTAAAGTCGTATTGGCTTAGCATCCACGTCTCGGTTATCACGGCTAGCTATGGATTTTTAGGTCTTAGCTGCCTGCTTGGGCTTTTGGCTCTTATTTTGATGGCGCTTAAAAACGGCGTCAATCGTGAGCGGCTTAACGCACAGATCAGATATATAACGGCGATCAACGAGATCAGCCTCATAGTGGGACTTTCGATGCTGACGCTCGGAAATTTCTTCGGCGGTGTGTGGGCGAATGAGAGCTGGGGGCGATACTGGGGCTGGGATAGCAAAGAGACATGGTCGTATGTCTCGATCATCGTCTATGCGATCGTGCTGCATCTAAAATTTATCCCGAAGCTCGGCTCGGTCTATGTTTATTGCGTGAGCTCGACGCTCGCGTATAGCTCGATTATAATGACCTATTTCGGCGTAAATTTCTACCTCACCGGCATGCACTCTTACGCTGCGGGCGATGCGCCGCAGATACCCGCGCCGTTTTATTGTATAATAGCGGCGGTCTTTTTAATAATCGCTCTTGCCTTCAGAGGCAGGGACGTAAAAACGATATAAAGGAGTAAATTTGAAAAAATTTCTAATAGCGTTAGCCTTGGCGGCCGCGGCAAACGCGGGCTTTATCAGCGAGGGCATTCAAGCTCAGCAAAGCGGCGATCATAAAAAACTCGCAGAAATTTATGAAAGAGCGTGCGGTTTGGAAAATAAAGCTTCGGGCTGCTATAATCTAGCCGTTTTGTATTTTGAGGGCACCGGCAACGTAGAGAAAAATTTCGAAAAAGCGATCAGCCTCTACGAGAAGGCGTGCAGCGCTAAATTTGCGCTTGCGTGCAACAATCTAGGCTATATCTACGAAAGCGGCAACGGCGCGGATCAAAATTTCACCAAAGCCGCGGCTTATTACGAAAAAGCCTGCAAAGATAACGAGGGCTGCACATCGCTCGGGCTTTTATACGCAAACGGCGCCGGGCTCGCGAAAGACGTAGCCAAGGCCGCTAGCCTTTATGAAAAAGCCTGCACCTATGGCGATATGATGGGCTGCAACAACCTGGGCTATCTGTATCTGAAGGGCGAAGGCGTACAGCAAAGCTTCGCAAAGGCTAAAATTTTTTACGAAAAGGCTTGCGGTGGCGACATCGGCATCGGCTGCAACAATCTGGGCTATCTATACGCCTTCGGGCAGGGGGTGGACCAGGATTATAAGCAAGCAAAGCAGCAGTATGAAAAGGCGTGCAGCCTCGGCCACTTCGACGGCTGCAATAACCTAGCCATAATGTACGCCGAGGGCAAGGGTGTGAAGTCCGATAACGCCAAAGCAAAAGAGTTTTTCAAAAAAAGCTGTGACGGCGGCATCAAGATGGGATGCGAGAATTTGGAATTTTTAAACTCGATTAGTAAGTAAATTTAAAACATCAAATTTTTAAGGAGATAGTATGATTTTACGTTCATTTTTGGCTTCGGCCACGCTTGTTGCGCTCGTTTGCGGCGCCTCCATGGATGGGGCTAATAAGCCGGCAAATCCTATGTTTCAAAGCGTGGATCCTAGCAAGGCTACGCTTGTAGGAAGCGGCGAGGGTAAAGAATACTGCGCCGTTTGCGGAATGAATTTGGTTAAATTTTATAAAACCAACCACGTTTGGAACGGCAAGCAAGTGGCTTCCCTACACTGCTTGTACGAGCTAACGGAGGGAAAAATTCCAAGCGATGCGCAGGTCGTCGATACGAAAAATCTAAATTTGATCGATGTAAATAAAGCCTTTTACGTCGTGGGCAGCAAGGTCAAAGGTACGATGACGCGCAATAGCAAATACGCCTTTTCAACCGAGGCCGACGCGAAAGAATTTCAAGCCGAAAACGGCGGCGAGATAATGAATTTCGCCAAAGCCTACGAGATTGCGGGACAGGACTTCGCGGGCGATAATAAGATGATTAAAGCCAAGCGCGAGGGCGGCGTTTACGCGCACGGTAAAGAATTTTACGAAACAAACTGCGCTAAAACGGACGCCAAAAGCTTCAAAGCCATCTCCGAGCTCAAAGCTCATCTCAAAAAGACTTGCGACGCAAAGGGCGCTAGCAAAGCTCCTGAATACGACAAGCACCTACAAGCTGCGGCGCTATATTTGTGGGACGCGCCGGCAAATTTAGGCAGTAGCGATAAAAACGCAAAAGCGAAAAAGGCTGAAAAGATCGTCGTGCCTGAGGGTGCTAAATGCCCGGTCTGCGGTATGCTAGTGGGCAAAAACCCTAACTGGGCGGCGATGATAGAGGTCCAAGGCGGCGAGAACTTATATTTTGACGGCGTGAAAGATATGATGAAATACTACTTCCAAAAGGGCAAGGGCTTTGATAAAATTTTCGTAACCGACTACTATAAACTTCATAAGATCGATGCTAAAAGCGCTTTTTTTGTACTCGGCTCCAACGTCTTAGGGCCGATGGGCGACGAGCTCATTCCGTTTGATAGCGAGAGCGCGGCTAAGACCTTCGCTAAAGATCACGGAGGCAAGAGCGTACTTAAATTTGATGAAATTCAAGAGAGCGTAATAGAAGGGCTATGAGGCTCATTTGCGCTTTAACGATCTTTTTTGCCGCCCTTTATGCGCTCATTGCGGTGCATTATGTAAGCTTTGATCGCGCAAAGGGTGAGCAGTGTCTGCAAAAGCTCGCGCGCGAGATAAAGGACGTGCGGCTCTCAAGTAGCTTTAAGAGCAAGGCCTATGCGGAGTTCGTCTATGATAAGTAAAAATTTTATCGACTACTCCGTAATTCTGCTGCGAAAAGACAGAGCCGATCACTCCTTTAGCTTCGCGATCTTCGCCTTTATCGTTTTTATTTTAAGCTCGGTGCTTTTTATCTCGGGCTCCATTCAAAACGATCTCGAAAAGGTCGTCAAGCTCAGACCCGACATTGTCGTAGAGGCTCTACGCGCGGGCAAGCGCGATCTGATGCACGACGGCTATATCTACGACATCTCCAAAATCGCGGGCGTCAGCGAAGTGCAGGGCGCCGTGGACGGGATGTATTACTTCGCTCAAAAGCGCGTTTGGTTTCATATCGTAGGCGACGAAAGCCTGAGCGAAAACGAAATGATCGTAGGCGAGGGGGTAAAAGCGGCGATGGGCGAGTGGTACTACGAGGACGAGTTTCACTTCTTAACCGAACAGCGCCTAATCGCGATTAAGATCAATAAAATTTCACCGCATGAAAGCAGCATCGTCTCAAACGACGTGATCTATCTAAACCCCGATACCGCGCGCGAGGTGCTAAGCCTGAAGGAGGGCGAATACACCAAGCTCTACGTAAGCGTGCCCAACCCCAACGAAGTAAGCGAAGTAGCGCTTAAGATCGTAAATTTATACCCCAACACGGAAGCTCTTAGTGCCGAGGATGCGGTAGCCGAAGTGAGGCATCTGTATTATTACAAGGGTGGGATCTTTATGGTGCTTTACGCCGTGGCGATGATCTCATTTTTCATCTTGCTAAAAAATCAAATTTCGCTCGCATACGGCGAGAAGAAAAAGGAGATCGCGATCTTGCGCAGCATCGGCTTTTGTATAAAAGACATCATCGCGATGAAATTTATCCAAAATTTCATCGTCTCGCTAAGCGCTTATCTACTCGGCGTCGCGGGCGCTTATGCTTATGTTTTTATCCTGGATGCGCCGCTTCTGCGCGATATATTCTTAGGCGGCGAGCTGCGAAATTTCATCACCTTCACGCCCGCGATAAATTTCAATATGCTCTTTTTGATCTTCGTCTTTAGCGTGATCCCGTTTTTGGCGTTCGTAATCATCCCTTCATGGCGCATCGCTATAGGCGATATGAGCGAGGCGGTCAAATGAGCAAGATAGAGATTAAGCAGCTTTTTAAAATTTACAACGAGGGCAGGGCGAATGAATTTCGCGCTTTGAAAAATATAAGCTTAAGCGTCAAGGAAGGGCAGATCGTAATCTTAAAAGGCGTTAGCGGCAGCGGCAAAAGCACGCTTCTATCTATAATAGGCGCGCTTTCTAAGCCGAGTAGCGGCGAGGTTTTAGTAGACGGCGCAAACGTCTCTAAGCTCGCCGATATCGAAAGCTCCGCGTATCGCCACAAAAAAATCGGTTTTATCTTTCAGTCTTTCAACCTGCTTGAGGCGCTTAGCGTCTATAAAAACGTCCTTGCGCCGCTTAGTCTTGAACGGCTGGGCAGGGATGAGCTTGGCGCGCGCATAGATGAAGCGATGCAGATTGCTAATATCGCGCATAAAAAAGATCAGATCGTCTCGAGCCTCAGCGGCGGCGAGAAGCAGCGCTGCGCTATCGCTAGGGCGCTCGTGATGAATCCGCAGATCATCTTAGCCGACGAGCCGACGGCAAATTTAGACAAACAAAACTCGCTCGGCTTTATCGAGATGCTTTCAAAGCTCAAAGAGCTTAAAAAGACCGTTTTGATCGCGACGCACGACATACTCTTCGACGAGCTAAGCTTCGTGGATCGATACGTGTTTTTAAAAGACGGAGAAATTTCAGCATGAGCGTATTTTTATCGGGCAGCGTGATCGCGTTTTTGGCCGTGGAGCTGATCGTAATAGCGCTGATGGCGATCTCGCAGTTTCACATTGTGCGGATCATGCGCTACTGGGACTTTAACGCTACCTCAAATTTGCAATACGCCCTGGAGAAAAGAAACTATCTCATCAACACCATTTTGTTCTTCACGATAGCGTGCAAGATCATTTTGTTTATATTTTTTGCGCTCTGCCTAAACGAGCTCTCTTCGGTCGTGCCAGGCGCGATGTGTTCTGCGGGCGTCGTGGGCTCGAACCGCTACGGCAATATCCTGCTGCTTTTAAAAATTTTACTGATCTTCGGATTTGGGCTCTGGCTTATTTTAAACAGCCTCGATCTTAAAGCGGGCAAATTTCCATATCTTAAGCGCAAATACCTGATCTTTACCATCCTTTCTACGGGCGTTTTGGCGGAGTTTATTTTAGAAATTCTATTTTTTATCAATATCCCACTGCGCGTGCCGGTGTTTTGCTGCTCGGTCGTATTTCGCGCGCCGAAGCTTCCGTTCGGCTACACGCAGGCGCTTTTGGCGACCTTTTTCTACGCGATATTGGGCGCCATTTTGATCTTAAATTTCTTAAAACAGTCGATGGCGAGCTTTGCTCTGAATTTGCTCTTTTTGTTCGTCGCATACTACGCGATCACCTATTTTTTCGGGCTTTACGTTTACGAGCAGCCCAATCATAAATGCCCGTACTGCATGCTTTTGAAGGATTATTACTTCGTCGGCTATGCGATTTGGGGCTCGCTGTTTTTGGGCATATTTTTCGGCATCGTGCCGTTTTTAACGGAGCTCATCACCAAGCGCACCTACACCCACCTGCTTAAATATTCCTCGTTCTGGCTCATTCTAAACGCGCTCATCTGCAGCGCCTACGTCGTCAAATACTACTTCGTGCGGGGCGCGTTGCTATGATTAAGAAAATTTTTGCCGCGGTTTTGCTCGCCTGCGTGATGGGGTTACTCATATCGTCTATGGATATAGCCGAATCCAAAATTTCCGTGCGCCACGGCAACACCGATAAGCAGCCGCTGCAGATCGAATTTGGCAAATACCTATGCCACGAGAGCGGCACGGTGATAAACGATCTGTACAACACCGCCCAGGCCGTTATGCCAAACGGCGATACATATTTTTTCAACGACATCGCAAACGTCTTTATGTGGCTGATGCGGCAAAAAAACAAAGATGAGATCGTGGTGTGGGTTTATTCGCAAGACACCGAAAAATACATCATCGCCAAGGACGCCTGGTACTCGCGCGTCGAGATCACGCCGATGGGCTACGGCTTTGGGGCGTATGAGTTTCACAACTACGGCAGGAGCGACTACTACTACGACGAGATCGTGCTGTGCGCCGCGCGCGGCGAGACGCTGCTAAATCCGCTCATCAACATCCTGCTATCTGAAAATAAAATTTAGCCTCGCGGCGGATCGGAAAATGAAATTTAGTCCTGCGATGGATCGGAAATAAAATTTAGCCGTGCGGCAGGTAGGAAATAAAATTTAACTCCGCAGCGGGCGCGACTTGTCGCAGATACGGCTCGTCGCTTAAATTTTACTCGCGCTTGCTGCTTTTATTAAATTTTACTCGCGCCCGCACCTTTTATTAAATTTTACCCGCTACTGTTTTCGTTAAATTTAGCTCGCGTCCGAGTTTGCGTTCGCTTGCAATTATTAAATTTGCTCGTATTTGCCCGAGCTCGCGCCCATTCGTATTCATTAAAATTTATCCCGCATTCGCTCATTAAGCTAGCCTAAAATTCAGCCTGTATCGGCTTACTATTGTTAAATTTACCCGTCTATGTCCAAGCTCTTGCTTGTCCGCTCTTATGGAATTTAGCTCGCATTTGCCTGGGCTCGCATCGGCTTGCTCTCGTTAAAATTTGATCCGTCCGTGCCGCGCTTTTAAAATTCCAAGCCGCAGCGATACGCGCTCGCTACATAAAATTTTATTTCGCGTCTACCGCTTGCGTTAAATTTAGCTCGCGCCTGCTTGGACGTTGCCGCTCGCGCGATCAATAAATTTATATCAATACGGGCGCCGAAATTTTAAGCTATAATGGCGCTAAATTCTACATCAAAGGAGCGAAAATGAGCGAAATTTTAGATCAGACGCTGGAGTGCGCGAAAGAAATTTTAGGCGCCCAGGCGCTGGATCTTAAGATCGAGCGCGCGGTCGTGGGGCTGTTTTTTAGCGGCGTAAAGCTGCAAGGAAGCGCGTGCGGGCTTAGCTATACGCCGCTAAAGTCCCTATCGGGCGCCGTTTGCTGCCCCTCGCAAGCAAGCGTGATGCCCGATTCGGGCAATATCGCAGGCAGGAGCGTGCGCTATCTGCTACGCGATCTGGGCTCCGCCGCGCCGCTTAAAAAGACGCTCGCGCTCGCCGCGCTAAATGCGCTTGGAAGGGCGTGTTTTGATAAAATCCGCGCGGATTACGACGTGAAATTCGGCGCCGATCCCTTTGAGCAGCTGCAGATCGAGCGCGGCAGCTTTAGCGTCGTCGTGGGCGCGCTGGTGCCCTACATCAAGACGCTGATGAAAAATGGCACAGATTTTAAAATTTTAGAGCTTGATAAAAGCACGCTTAAAGAGGCCGAGCTGCCGTTTTACCTGCCTGCAAGCGAGGCTGCAAGCGTCGTGCCGCGCGCCGATAACGTGATAATCACGGCTACGACGCTCATCAACGACACGCTCGATGGGCTTTTGCGTCTGAAAAAAAGCGGCGCCAAGCTCGTGCTCGTGGGGCCTACCACGCCGCTACTGCCGCAGGCGCTGTTTGAGCGCGGCGTGGACTTTGCGGGCGGCACGCTCGTGCGGGATGCGGACGCGGTGCTCGACATCATCGCGCAGGCGGGCTCGGGGTATCATTTTTTGGGTAAATTTGCCGATAAAATCACGATTTGCAAGGGCTAGGGCGCGGATTGAAATTTTAATATTTGCGTGCAAAGGGCTTAAATTTAAAGGAGAAAATATGCAAAAGTGCGTCTATATCGTGCACGGCTATGATGCTTCGCCTAAAAGCCATTGGTTTGCCTGGCTTAAAAGCGAGATCGAAAAATCGGGCGCGAGGGCGGAAATTTTAGCGATGCCTACGCCTGCGCATCCGAGGCTTGATGAGTGGCTGAAAACTCTGCGCGAAAGCGTAAAATTTGAAGGCGAAGTTTATCTGGTCGGACACAGCCTCGGCTGCCCTACGATCTTAAATTTTTTGCAAAGTAGCGCCGCAAGCGGCGCAGTAGAGGGCGCCCTGCTGGTTTCGGGGCTTGCAAAGCCGCTTAGCGATCCGCAATTTAAAATTTTAGACGAGTTTATGGAAAAAGGCTTTGATTTTGAGCGCATAAAAGTCGCCGCAAAACAGCGCGCGGTGGTTGCCGTAAAGGACGATTATATCGTGCCGTTTAGCTTCAGTCGCGAGTTAGCGGGGCAGATTGATGCTAAGTTTTACGAGGTGCAAAAGGGCGGGCATTTTTTGGATAGAGACGGCTTTACAAAGTTTGATCTCGTGTATGAAATCTTAGAAAAAATGATGAAATTAAAGGGCTAGGCTTCGGACAAATGCGCCCGCTTGGTTTTTGCTTCTGCATTCGCCGCTCGCATTTTTCTCTGCTAAAGTTCGGATTTGCTTTGTGGCTAAGATCAAGGTCTCGTCTTTAGCCCGCCGAAGGTTTCGCTGCCCGCATAAATAAATAGATAAGCCCGCGGCGTAATCGTCGTTTGTGAGGCGAGCTCCGCGCGGTTTTTTGAAATTTTGCAAACGCCGCAGCGACGATAAGCGCGTACTGCGCGAGTGCTAAAGTGCGGCGCGTATAGCGCGACAAGTAGGTTTCGAGTTGCGGCGAGATAAAATTTAGAGAGCGCGGCGGAGCTTTTGCGACGACGGAATTTTAAAATTTTAAGGCAAGCGGGATGATGAAATTTTAAATCTCGCCCAGCTTGTGCGGGCTAAATCCGTGCCCAAGCCCGTACCGCGCGAGAGATAAAATTTAGTGGGCGCGAAAGGCGCATAGGCTTAGCTTTTATTTTCGTTAAACATGTATGAGATCACGAAAACGAGCAAACAAACGGGCGCAACGATAACAAACGCTATACTCCAGACTGCCGCACGCTCGCCCCAAAAATACCCCGCCGCGAGGCACGTCAAAAACCCGCCGAGCGATAAATTTTCTACCGCAAAAAGCAGTAAACTAAGATTTAGATTTTTTACAAACAGCTTGCTTGGCTTAAAATTTTTATACCTTTTGAACAAATACCGAAGCAGCGCGCAATCCAAAATCGCAAATATTGCGACAAAAACGGCAATCCTTAGCGCACCCTCAAAAGGCAAAACCGCCAAAATCAATGCCGCCGTCCACCAAGCAAGTAAAAAAACTATCGGCACCGCTAGCAAATATCTCGCCGCCCTGTAAAATTTATACCTTTGTTCCGCATCCATTGATCTTAATTCCCTTAAATTTTTTAATAAAATTCATATTAGAGAATTTAGCGCATCTCTATATCTCTACCGCCCAAATAATATTCTTCCAGCGGATAATTTATATTGCCGCAGTTATCAAATTTAAAACCTTTTCCAATACCGACTACAGCATTTTTTCTCTCTTTATAGTATTTCTTCACAATAATAAAATTTTCTCTCGTGTCATAAATATACTCCGAATGGTTAAATTGCATATAATTACTGTTAAATATAGCAAATTTATCAAGAAACAAAGTGCCAGCAATAGCTTTATCGTCGCCGTCAACCCTAACTATCGGTCTGTCAAATCCAACGCTCGTATCTTTCAAATTTATTTTTAGATATTTCTTTGGATCGGTTTTTTTAGCCTTTAGCTCTTTCATCAGTATCTCCTCGGTCGTTTTTCCCTCTTGATAATATTTTTCTAATATTTCAAAACAATTTGATAAGTTTATATTTTCTAGTTCATAGTACGTAACTTCGTATTTGCTAGACCAAAGACTACCGAAGGTTTTCAACCTATAAGCATCGATCATTTGGTATAATTTTACATTATTATCTAAATATGCTCCTCCCACTTTTTTATACAGCTCCTCTTTCGGCAAAATTCTGTTTTCTTTGAGGCAGTATCCTTGCTTGTATTTGTTATAGTCGGGGAGAGAAACGACGGCGAAGCCTCGTGAAGTGGAATAATCGGGGATGATGCGGATGAATGCGGCGCAGAGTATTATTATAAGAAGTAGCGTGCCTGCTAGGGCTTTAAATTTAAGAGATTTATAAAATTTCATATCAGTCCTTTTCTATCCATCCATTCGTTAGAGGCTAATTCTTTCGGACCAGGAGGAGTTTTCTTTCCCCACAAATAATAACTCAATATATCGGCTCCGTAATTGCCCTCTAAGTCTAATCTCAACTCAGTTTCATTTTTACTCATCCCTTATCCTTTTTCGGTTAAATTCGTTAAGATAAAGCTTCAACTAACTTTATCCGCCGTGAATCCACATATCCAGCTCCTGTTCTGCCGGAGCTTTGATATCAAAATTTATATTTCCGCAATTATCGTATGAAAATTTACGCCGCAAATGCTTCATATGAGTGTAAGCTAAGACTTCATTAAGGCTTTCTAAGTTCTCATATCCGTTTTTTATTCGCATTAAATTTTCTTTGCTTTTGATTTTTGTTAAATCTTCTTTATTGTTAAGCTCGATATACCAACTTATATAACCAGGTCTGGCATAATTCACAAAAAATTTATTCTCTTTTATTAAAAATGATTTTTCTAAAAACATTTTTCCACCATGAAGCGGATTTTTCTCTTCGGATAAGATGATAGGCTTTTTAAAGCCTAAAATTTCATCCTTATACACAAAGTATTTGGATAGATCGGAGATATCTATTTGCGTCTTGTCTTTTATCTCATAATCAAAACTCTTCCTGTCGGTATTTTCAACCAAAAAATCAAACCAGTTTTCTTCATTAAAATCGCCGATTAGATAGAGCTTGGAGATGTGTGCCGTATAAAAACTATGGCCGAAATTTTTTATATCGTGCTCATCGATAATGGTATTTCGCAAAATTTCATAGTCGTAATATCTTTTAAAATAATTTATAGCAGCATTTTGAAGCAATTCTTCGTTGCTTAAAGCTCTATTCTCTTTTAGGCAGTATCCTTGCTTGTATTTGTTGTAGTCAAAAATAGTAACTAAAGCAAAGCCTCGTGAAGTGGAGTAATCGGGCACGATGCGGATAAATGCGGCGCAGAAAAGTAGTGCCGCGGCTATGATTTTAAATTTAAGTTTGCGAAATTTCATTACGATCCTTTAGGTGCCGCCCGCAAGGCTAGCGCACCTAGCCGCTCCGTGAAATTTATACCTTTGCTTCGCGTTCATTACTCCAACCTTTTTAAATTTAAGATAAGCTTTAGCGACGCTCAAAGTTTTCTGCCTAGCGCCAAAACCTCTTTGCATCGCTAAATTTCATATCTAACGCTAGCCAATTTTAAATCGCCGCAACATTTAAATTTAAATTCTCGCCGCGCTCAAATTCCTCTCGGCACGGCGCCAAAAATTTCAGATAAGCTCTAAAGCCGCGCCTTAGTTTTATGCCCGCAAAATTTAATTGCGCCGTAAAAAGTCGGTCTGCCGCGTAAAATTTAGCGGCGCGGCGAAGGGGGAGCCCGTCTCGCAAAACGGTGCCGCATAAAATTTAACCGCACCACAAAAGCTACTTCGCTGCGCAAAATTTAACCGCGAGCGCCAAAGCTCTTTACTTCTTCGGCTTGCTTAGCTCATAGCCGAAGTGGATTTTTTTGCTCTCGCCCGGCTTTAGCTCAAAGTCCCAGCTAAGTAGCCCGTCCTTGCCGAGGCTGTTCTGCTCGGGCGAGTTTTTCAGCGCGACCTTTACGTCTTCATGCGTCGAAACGGGCGCTCGCTCTTGCAAAACCACGTTCCACGCGCGCTTGGAGCCGTTTTTGATCTCGTAATCCCAAGCCATGGAATTTTTACTTTCGCCGCCGAAAAATGAGTTTTTCGTGAAGTTGTTCGCCTGCTCTTTTTTGACTTCGATCAGGCTGTTTTTGCCCAGATATGCCGTAGCCTCGGAGTTTGCGGCAAAGCCTAGATGCACGAGCCCGATCTGCACGCCGTCGAGCTTTATTAGCGTCTGGCTCTCCTCTATGCTTCTTTCGGGGATAAATTTAGCCCGCACGTAGGCCGCCTCGCTGCCGTAGCCGTCGATGAGTAGATCAAATTTCGCATCCAGACTCTGTTTATCGAAGCTGAACTCGCCCGCCTCGCCCGCCTTGAGGCTTACGCCGCTAATTTTCCACACCTTTGAGAGCGAGTTTTCGATATTCGAGCCAGTCCTTGCATACGACGATCTGGCCTCCGCCGCAGGCGCCCTCTGCATATCCGCTACCTCTAGCATCGTATCCTTTTTATAAGCCGCCGCGGGCTCAGGCTCCATAGGCTCGCCCTCATACCACGGGTAAAAGGGCTGCGGTGCGGTCTGCGAGGAGTATTCGTAAGGATACAGCGCGATCGTCAAATTCGCTAGCTCGGCGTTTAGCGGATTTTGCACCGAGAGTTTTTGCGCGACCTCGATTTTACCGCTTGCAAGATCGGCAGAGAGCTCGTTGTGCGTGTAGGCGCTTACGTCAACGGGGTAATTGATCTTAACGAAGCTCGGATCGCAGCCAAAGTTCGCGTTTAAGCGACGCTCGTTTTTGATCCGGTATTTTGAAATTTTCTCTTTGAGCTTTCCGATTTGTTCGTCAGCCTTTGAAATTTCACCCGCTACGAGCAAGACCTCGTCGTAAATTTTTTGCGAATCCGCCTTTAGGCTCGCCAGGCTTCTATCTTTTAAGCTCGCAAAATCGCTTAAAAAACGCTGCTGCGCCTTAAGCGCGACCAGGCGGTCGCTTAGCTCGCGCAAGTTCTTTTCGTCCGCCTCTTTTTTGGCGAATTCCGCGTTTTTCACGGGCTCGCTCTCTTCCAAAGACAATTCGCGCACTTCGCAAGAGCCCACAATCTCGATGCTGCGGATATCCAAGTACTCCGGCACGTTCACGCTGAAGTTTGATTTTTGCGCGCCGAAGTTTTGATGCAAGAAGGCAGAGTTCGCGTAGATCTCAAGGCTGTTTTCCTGCGCGCTTAAATTTACGGCAAGCGCTGCAGCTGCGCTTAAAAGCACTATTTTTTTCATTTTTGCTCCTTAAAAATTTTACGTAATTGTAACGATAAATTTTGATTTTTATGCTTAAAATTCGAGGCGAATTTTAAAATTCCGGCCCCGCCGCCCACTTTGAAATTTTAAAATTTAGCCGCCGTAAAAACTCTGCCGCAGAGGCTAAAATTTTACCGCTACTAGCGCCATATAAGCTTTATCGCTCGCACAGCCGAAGCGATGAAATTTTAAAATTTCAAAGCTTCTATTTCGAGGACGAGCTGTGTCTCCACGAAGTCAAACCGATAAAAATGCAGGCGCTAGCCTGTTGTAACTTTAGCGGGGCGTGGGACAGAGCCCCGCTCGCAGACTCGAACCTTCAAGGAAACATCGACTATGTCGAGCGCTTCGCTTGTTTTGTTCGAGCCGAGAAGTAAAACAGATAAATTTTAAAATTTTACGCAGCAAAATTTCTGTAACTTTAGGTGAGCGAAGCAATGCGAAGGAAGCGCGGGGCGCTTCCTAGCCTTCGCGAGAAATAGCGAAGCTCCCCGTCGCAAGGACGAGCTTTGATTGCCCGTGAAGTTAAACCGATAAAAATGCAGGCGTTAGCCTGCCGTAACTTTAGCGGGGCGTGGGG
>ERZ773042.603-NODE-603-length-24302-cov-12.615375_pt1 | contig 24302 bp, 16 predicted proteins | sample MGYA00511664_ERZ773042 | MGnify/ENA primary metagenome ERZ773042 (study PRJEB29015, sample SAMEA2737984) | human oral metagenome | biome: human oral; feature: human-associated habitat; material: dental | place: China | collected 2036 ... | reverse complement strand
AGTCCGCGAGCGCGGCCCGCAGCCGGGGGAAGTCCCGCTCCGGGTAGCGGTTGAGTCCCTGGGCGGCCTGAGCCACGGCGGTGGCGATCGACTCGATGACCGCGGCCGAGGGCGGGTAGGGATTCTCGTTGACGTTCAGTCTCACGGGGACGTCGATCTCGGGGGCCCCGTAGGGGGCCTCGCCCTCCAGGTTCGGTCTCAGGGGCAGGTTCGCGTTCACGCCTGGAGTCTACGGCTCGGTCCGCTCCAGCGGTTGGGCCGCCCATCCGGTGGTACTGCGGCGCCGAGGGTGGCGGTCGCAATGTCCTGCTGGCGGTGTTGTCAGTGCGGATCGCTGGTGAGCATGATCTCCTGGTAGTCGAGGCGGTTCAGGGCGTGCTCCAGGGAGTCGGCCGAGTAGAGGCCCTCGTCGCCGGCGTCGAGAAGGGCCTCGCGCTGGGCTCGGATCATGTCCAGGGCGCGTTCTCGCATGGGGGCGAGCTCGTCGTGGCGCCAGGTGGGGTCGGCCCAGGCCTTGGCAACGGCTGCCGGCGAGACGATGACGTCTTTGCCCTGCCTGCGTACGAGGCCGTGCTGCTCAGTGGTGGGGTTGAGGCTCTCGTTGTTCTCTGGGTCGGGGGCGGTTTGTGAGACCTTGTCCAGGCCGGGAGCGCTCATGGTCGTATGTGTGTCCGAGGCGTCGGGGTCTGCGGCGCCGGTGAGCGCTGTGGGGGCGGCCTGTTGGGAGGCGCCGTGAGTGTCGATAGAGGCGACGTCGCGGGCGGCGTTGACCAGCAGCGAGATGACGGCGGCCTTCTCCTCCTCGTCGGCGGGACCTGCCATGGCGGGTCTGGCGAGACGGACCAGGGCGGGCAGCGTGAGTCCTTGGATCGTCAGTGAGCCGGCGGCCACGAGCATGGCCACCAGGAGGAGGAAGGAGTAGTGAGGCGTTGTGACTGGCAGGGTCTGGGCGGCTGCCAGGGTGATGGCGCCGCGCATGCCCGCCCAGACGATGACGGCGCCTTCGCGTCTGCCCAGGGGCTCGGCTGCGAAGTAGTCCAGGTCGGCGCCCCGGCGTCTGACTCGACTGGAGAGGCTGCGTGCGCGCCGAGCGATGCTCTCGTGGTTGGTCGCCTGGCGGAGCTTGCGCTGGACCTGTGCGAAGGGGCGCCGGTCCCAGGGGACCGGGGGCATCTCGGACTCTCCGCGCACGATGGCCGAGCAGCGGTTCTGGAACTGGTGGATGGCCTCCTCGTTCTCCTGCCAGTGAATCGCCCAGCGCGCGGTCCGGTGGCTGAGGAGCTTGAGCATGGGTGCCACCACGAGCGCCCGGATGACGACCGTCAGCGCGCCGGCGACGACAGCGACCGCGATAGCCCGGACAATACCGAGAGCTGAGGCACCGACCTTCTCCACGACGCCGAAGAACTCCAGCCCCATGACCAGGAAGATGAGTCCTTCCAAGGTGAGCTCGACGGTGTGCCAGTTGGTGCGTGAGGCCACCCGGTGGGCCGGCGGCAGCATCCGGGGACCACGGTGGCCGGTGATGAGCCCGGCGACGACGGCTGCCACGAGACCCGAGCCGTGCATGTGCTCGGCCGGGATCGCCGCGAGGAAGGGGACGGTGAAGGACACCACCGTGTCCACGGTGGGGTCGGTGATGTGGGAGCGCACCCGCAGGCTCGCCTCGCCGACGAGCCACCCCACCCCCAGGGCCACGAGGACCGCCAGGGCGAAACCGCCCAGGACGCCTCCGACACTCACTCCGCCGGAGGTGGCCGCGGAGACGGCGGAGGACAGGACCACCAGGGCTGTGGCGTCGTTGAGCAGCCCCTCCCCCTCCAGGACGGTGATGATGCGTTGGGAGACTCCCAGCCGGCGGGCGATGGAGATGGCCACGGCGTCGGTGGGGCTGAGGATCGCCCCCATGGCGATGGCCCAGGCCAGGGAGAGCCCCGGAATCAGGAGGGTGAGGACCGCGCCGATCACCGCGGCGGACAGGGGCACCAGCAGGATGGCCAGCACCGCCACCGGGGCGAGCTCGCGGCGGAAGTTGATGGTGGAGATGCTCACCGCGGTGGAGAACAGCAGCGGGGGGAGGATCCCCTCCAGGACCACCTGGGGGTCCAGCTCGATCGCCGGGATGAAGGGCAGGAAGCCCACCGCTGTCCCACCCGCCAGGAGGATCAGCGCCGGGGCGGCCCCGATGCGGTCGCTGAGCTGAGAGGCCGCCGCAATGGCCAGAATGCCCAGCACGGCGATGATGAGGAGGTCCATGGGCCAAGGGTATCCAAGTGCATCGGCGATGACGCTGGGGCTTCAGCAGTCGTGGTCGGTGAAGCCGGGGAAGTCCATACCTACCCCAGGGGTGCGCCGTGCACGACCGGCTCTGAACCTACGGTCCCCACGCTCGGGAAAGTCCTCTCCAAGAAGAGCGTCGCCGCCTTGACGGGGACGTCCCCCGCGGCGCGGCCCACCGTGGCCCGCCCGCCTACGTCGCCTGCCACAGTCCGCTGATGGGTCGACATCGTCCGCCTCCGGGCCGAAGCCGGGGCCGTAATCCGGAGCGAATGCGGGGCCGAAGGGGCTGAAGGGGCCGAAACCGTGCTCGCGCATGCGCATCATGGCCTCGAAACGCTCCTCGCCCATACGGCGACGGGCGCCGGCGAAGCGCGGCCCGCGCTCACCGTCCTCATCCGGCCCGAGCTGAGTCTCCAGGGAGTCGATGATCTTGTCGAGAAGCCGAGCCAAGGTGGAGACCTCCTCATCGGTCAGAGACTCGAGGTAGTCGGCTCTGGGCCCGCTCAGTGGCGTACTGCGACCGGCCTCGGTGAGGTGGACGACCATGACCCGACGATCCTCCTGACTGGGCCTGCGCTCGATGAGGCCATCGGTCTGGAGCTTCTTGAGAAGCTCGTTGAGAGACTGCTGGCGGATATCGAGGAGGAAGGCCAGGTCTCGGGTGGGGATCGGGCTCTGCATGCGCAGGGCGGCCAGAACCCGGCCGCGGCCGCGCGTGATGTCGGCGAAGGGGCCGTCGCGATGCGCCGTCATGCGGTTGCGGCGCATGAGGTGCTGCAAGCGCCGGAATCGTTCGTGAAGGGAGGCCCGCTGCGGGTGCTGCGACAAGGCTGCACCGTCAGCGGCCTCGGAAACATGGGGGTGGGAACTGTTCGTCATATCGGTCTCCGTCTCAGCGCCTTGATAGGCGCCGTGTTGAGTGTCGTGTGAGGTGGTGCTCGGCTCGGTGTTCCTGATGCTCTTGGGATTCATGAGCTTCTCCTGACTCGTGAAGGCACCCGTGCGGATCTGCCGGCGTTCCCGTCGACACCGGTTCGCGCGGCCGTCGCGGACAGTGCGGCACCGCACTTCAGAAGGTGCCTGTTGTATCTTGACGACATCAAAACTACAGGCACCTTCCGATTTTGGTCAAGGAGTTGTGGCAGGTACCTGTATGTTGTGAGTCACTCTTCAAACGGTGTCTGGCCGCACCGGTCCCGGAACCTATGTCGACAGCCGCAGCCGCGCAGACACGTCGATGGACGTCAGTGGAACCCGGTAGTCGGCAGTGGAAGTCAGCGGCCGGCGTTAGCGTTGCAGCATGTCTCAGACGACCATGACATCGGGATCCCCAGGGACGGGCAGCCCTGTTCGCGAGCGCGCCGAGGCCGTCCTGCGCGAGCTCGTTGGTCGCAGCGACGCGCACCTGCGTGAGGACCAGTGGCGGGCGATCGAGGCGCTGGTCATCGCACGCCGCCGCGCGCTGGTGGTCCAGCGCACCGGGTGGGGCAAGTCGGCGGTGTACTTCGTGGCGACGGTGCTGCTGCGAGAGGGCTGGGGAGGCTGGTGCCCGGGCTCCCCTCTGCCCTCCCCCGGTGCGCGCTCCGGCACCGGGGCGAGCGTCATCATCTCGCCGCTACTGGCGCTTATGCGTGACCAGGTCGCCGCTGCAAGCCGCGCCGGGATCCGGGCCGTGACCATGAACTCGGCCAATGTCACGCAGTGGGATGAGATTCAGGACCAGGTGAGCGCTGGTGAGGTCGATGTCCTGCTGGTTTCCCCGGAGCGCCTCAACAACCCGGTCTTCCGTGATGAGGTCCTGCCCCACCTGGCTGTGAGCGCCGCGCTTGTCGTCATCGACGAGGCCCACTGCATCTCGGACTGGGGACACGACTTCCGCCCTGACTACCGGCGCATCGGCACCCTGCTGGCCGGCCTGCCGCCGCGCACCCCGGTCCTGGCGACCACGGCGACTGCCAACTCCCGGGTCAGCGCCGATGTCGCTGAGCAGCTGGGGGCGTCCCTGGAGGCAGACGGGTCGGGCGGTGAGCAGGTCCTGGTGCTGCGGGGGACCCTGGAGCGTGGCTCTCTCCACCTGGGGGTCAGGATGCTGCCTGATGCCGCCTCCCGCCTGGCCTGGCTGGCCGCCTACATCGGTGGCACTCCCGGCAGCGGCATCGTCTACTGCCTGACGGTCTCGGCGGCGATGGAGGTCGCCGAGCACCTGCGCACAGCCGGTGTGGAGGTGGCCGCCTACACGGGGCAGACCGACGCCGCTGAGCGCGAGTGCCTGGAGGAGGACCTCAAGGCCAACCGGGTCAGGGCGCTGGTGGCCACCTCCGCTCTGGGCATGGGCTTCGACAAGCCGGACCTGGCCTTCGTGGTGCACCTGGGGGCTCCTTCCTCGCCGGTGAGCTACTACCAGCAGGTGGGGCGCGCCGGCCGCGGAGTGGAGCGGGCCGAAGTGGTCCTGCTGCCCGGCCAGGAGGACCGGGCCATCTGGGAGTGGTTCGGCTCGCAGGGTTTCCCGCCCGAGGAGCAGGTTCGCGTGGTCCTCGATGCTCTGGAGGAACGCAGGGCCGCGGGCGGCGGGGCGATCTCGACGGCGGTGCTGGAGACGGCGACCTCGTTGCGGCGCAGCCGGCTGGAGTCCATGCTCAAGGTCCTCGATGTCGACGGCGCCGTGCGCCGGGTTCGTGGCGGCTGGGAGTCCACCGGCCGGCCCTGGCGCTATGACGCGCAGCGTTATGCGCGAGTCGACGCCGCGCGCCGGGCCGAGCAGGAGGCGATGGTCGCCTATGAGCGCCTCGGGACCGATACCGGCCCTGGGCGGACAACCGTGTCGTGCCGGATGGCCTTTCTGAGGTCAGTACTCGATGATCCCCTGCTTGAGCAGGGATGGCGCTGCGGAGCCTGCGACCTGTGCGGGGGCCTGGACCTGCCTGACGCCCCTGACCAGGAGCAGCTCGGTGCCGCCCGAGCGGCGCTCGGACGGGTGGGGGTCGAGCTGCAGGCACGTCGCCAGTGGCCCACCGGGATGGATCGGCTGGGCCTGGGCCGTTTCAAGGGTCGTATCGGGGCCGACCGTCAGGCGGCGACCGGGCTGGCGGTGGGCAGGCTGGATGGGTTGGGGACCTCGGTGGTGCTGCGCGAGCTGGTGGCCTGCGCCTCCGACGGCGAGGTCCCGGTGGCGCTCAGGCCACAGGTGCTTCAGGCGGTGGACCGGCTCGCTGAGATCATCCGCGACGAGCAGGAGGCCGCCGGCTCCGACGGGCCGCCGGGCGGAGAGCCGGCCGTCGTCGTCGTGGACTCCCGCACCCGCCCCCGCATGGTCCGCCGGCTGGGGCACGCCGTGGCCGCACGGCTGGGCGCACGGGCCTTGGGCGTCGTGGGCCTGTCCGGTCAGGAACCACCGCAGCACGATGTGGGCTCTGCGTTTCGCCTGGCGCAGGTGGCCCGCAGCCTGACGCTCCAGGGCTGGTCGGCCCAGGCCCTTGACGAGCTGCGCGAGCGCACCGTGGTCCTCGTGGACGACTGGAGCGACTCCGGCTGGACGCTCACGACGGCCTCCTTCCTCCTGCGCGAGGCGGGGGCGGCGGCGGTCCACCCCTTCGTGCTGGCGCAGAGGTAGGTGCCGGTGGGCACTGCCTGAGCAGGCAGCGCCCACCGGCACCGGCGTCCTAGAAGCCCGTGGAGACGGCGGCCAGTGCGGGAGCCACCTGGCCTCCGGGGGTTCCAACCTGATCCTCGAGGTAGTACCACCAGAAGGGGGCTCCCCAGGCGTCGGAGCGCCCCAGTGCCGCGCCGGTGACGTGCTCGGCGACGGCGGTGCGGGCCGCCACGGGGTCGGAGGCCGAGCCGAACCACCAGGGACCGGCGTTGAGGTCCGCTCCCCCGTACCCGAGCTCGGTCACGGCGATCCGGGAGGAGGAGAAGGCGGCCTCCAGGGTGCTGAGAACCCGGTCGGCGGCTGTTCCCAGCGGATGGAGCTGGGGGTAGACGGACAGTCCCACGACGTCGATCAGCTCCCTGATCGATGCGGGGAGCTCCCTGGCTGCATAGCTGAACAGGGAGTAGGTCGGGTCCGCCTGCCCGAGCTGGTAGTACAGGGTGAGCACCGTCGTGGCGCTGGTGCGCTCGCGCACGGCCTTGGCCGCTCGCTGGGCCTTGGCCACCGGCCCGGTGCCCAGCCAGTCCCCACCGATCTCGTTGCCGATCTCCCAGGCGTCGACGTTGGGAAGCGCCTTGATAAGGGTGTCGACCCGCGTGTCCCAGGCGGAGTCGGTCAGGGCGGCCAGGTCGTGGGAGTCGCAGATCTGGACCAGGGCCTGCCCGCCCTGCGCGTGCAGGGCCTCCACCGTGTTGCGCCAACCGGTCATTTCCTCGGCGTCATTGGGGTCTCCGATGACGAGGCGGGCTGAGACCTTCCGCTTGCCGCCTCCCGGTCCGCTGGGGGCCAGTGCTGCGGCGATCTCGGCGGAGGTGGGCACCCGGGTGAAGGTCACCCCGATCACGGCGTCCTGCGGCGCCTGAGCGGACAGCGCCCGGTCCAGGGAGAGCTGGGCCCCGGCAGCCGACTCCAGGGCGGAGTTCGCCAGGCGGCCCCGCTCCGTCCATGACTGGGCCTTGGCACAGGCATCCAGGGACTGCTGGGCGGAGGCCCGCAGCTTTTCCGCCTCGTCAGCGCCCTTGAAGCCCTTCGCAGTGGCCTGCGCGAGGCGCTCGGCCTGCCGACCGTGGAGGGTTCGGGCCGCCAGCTCCAGGAGATCGTGCTCCCCGGAGGCCGGTAGATCCGCCATGAGTGCCGAGTACCCGTGGCTGGTCGGCCACGACAGGGTCAGCGTGCACTCACGCCCGGCAGGCACATCGATGCCAATGGCACCACCCTCATCCTGGTAGAGGGGGCCGACGGCGATGACCTCCAGGGTCTTGGCATCCAGCAGCGCGTCGTCATAGCCGACCTCGCCCTTGCCGTTGGACTGAATGCGTCGCAGCGCCTCGAGGTTGAGGGCACTGCCCTGCGCATCACTGACGTGAAGGCTCACATGGGTGGTCGCCCCGTCCCCCATGGCCGTCGGAGTCACGTTCGCGTGCCCGCAGGAGGACACTGACGCCCCCAGAATCCCGGTGCCCAGGAGCGCCAGCACCCTTCTGCGGTTGGTCTCGATTGTCATGGAAGCAGTATCCCAGTCTTCTGAAAGAGATTTCGACCGAACGGCCCTATTTCCGTGATTCGGAGACTGCTGAGTCTCACAGCCTGCGCCGCGGTCATCTCAGCTCCGAGGCCGGCACGAAGGTGTACCCCTCGGCCTTGATACCGGCGACGATCTTCTTCAGCTCGGCCAGCGGGTAGTAGGGGTGGAAGAAGAAGCTGGCGGTGGCGTGAGTGTTGACCAGGTTGAGCTTGGCCGCGTCGATGACCTCCTGAGCCAGGCGCGGCGGGTGCTGGTTGATCTCGTTGGGCTCGAAGTTGCCCAGGTTCTCGGGCAGGACGTGGGTCCCGTAGGGGTCGTTGACCGCGTAGGGGAAGAACTGCCCGTAGTAGTCGTGGGGACCGGCCTGGGTGTTGGTCAGGGTGCCGGCGTAGAGGAGCTCGCGCTCATAGCGCACCGGGTAGTGCTCGCCGATGCCGTAGTAGGCCTCACGGGTGGCCGAGTAGTGCGGGGTCTCGAAGATCTCCGGAGTCGGCAGGCCGACCTCGCCGAAGATCTGGCGCCCCTGGTCCACGCGCTCGGAAGCCCACTCCTGGGAGGTACCCGGCAGGGTGCCTCCGATCTGCACGAAGGACTTGTCCTCGCAGTCGACGGGTGGGGCCTTGGTGTCGTTGGTGGCCGAGCACCACGAGCGGATGAACTCGAAGTCGTCGGCGGAGACGGCGTTGTAAGGGTTGTCCAGGGTCCCGAACTGGTGGGTGGTACCGTGCTGAACGATCGTTCCGCCCTTGTTCACCGCGTCCTGCAGGACCTCCACCAGCTCCGGGGCGTCCTTCAGCGTGAGCTCCTTGGGCGTCCCGTTGTTCTCAGTGCCCTTGGGATCGATGTACTTGGGCACCACCGCCATCTGGAAGGGCACGTTCTGGCTGTGGAGGTAGTCGACGATCGCCTGCAGCTCCTCGGGGTCGCTGTCCGGGGTCACGTCCTCCAGGCGCACAGCGGCCTGACGGAACTGCTGGGCACCGGGCTGGAGGAAGTCCAGGAGGATGTCGGCGGCTGCGATGTAGCGGTCCTGCTCGCCCAGGTAGGTCAGGGGGATCTCACCGATGAAGGTCATTCCCGAGGAGCTGACCGCCCAGGGGAAGGAGGTGGTGCCGGACTGGGCGACGGAGGCGCAGGCGGTGGCCGCGCCGTCGGGCTTGGAGCACTCGGCGCGCCCCAGCACCTTGACGTCCTTGTCCCGAACGATGCGCGGAGCGATGATCCCGCCGGAGTTGAGCTCATTGCGCTTCAGGGAGGCGCCGTTGTAGCTGATCTTGGTGACCCGGTCGGTGGAGTCGATGTAGGAGGTGGCGGCGTCCCAGCCGTAGCGCTGGGTGAAGGCGGCGCGGTCGGCGTCGGTCTTGGCCAGCTGCCAGATGTTGAAGCCGGACCACATGACGGGGACGTTGCCGGTCAGGGCGTCATCGATGAAGGCCCGCGGCAGAGGCTCGTCGTAGGTGGAGCCGATGTAGACCACGTTGGTGAAGCGACCGGCCAGGCCGGCGACGTAGTCCTTGACCGGGAGGGTCGTCACGGTCCCGGAGTGGCTGGCCAGGGTGCCCATGCTCAGGGCGTAGTACTCCCCCAGCTTGGCGTAGTCACCGGTCGTGTCGAACAGGACCAGGGTCGATGCGGGTCCCGCATCCTGGTTGGAGAAGCTCACCGCGCCGACAGGAATCTCGGGCGCATTCTGCTTCAAGTCGCGAATCTGAACCTGCCCCGCGGCGGGCGCGGGCTTGTTCAGGTCAACGTCGGCCTGCTTATCGCCCTTGAGGGGGAGCTCCTTCTTGGCCGCGGCGGCGGGCTCGGGTGGGGCCGGAAGCGGGTTCTTGGCCGGGTCCGCGTCGTTGGCCTGTGCACCATCGGCCTGCTTCGCCGCGACGGCCCGGGCCTGTGCCTGGGAGACAGTCGACTGGGGCGTGGCCTGGGCGGGGCCCACAGAGGCGATGGAAGTGCCCAGGCACACCGCGATGGCGGCCAGTGCGCAGCGGCGTCGTCGAGACGACATGAGGGTCGGGGTGATCATGAATCCTCCTTGTGAGATGAGGTGGGAACTGGGTCGAACTCGGGCAGGGGGACGCCACGGCCGAACAGGGCGGCGGTGGCTGCCAGGATGCGCTCGCATGCGTGCCCGTCGCCGTAGGGGTTGGCGGCGTGGGCCATGGCCGTGTAGGCCGCCTCGTCGGTCAGCAGGGTGGAGACCCGCTCGACGATGCGGTCCTCGTCGGTTCCGACCAGCTCGGCGACACCGAAGGCCACGGCCTCGGGCCGCTCGGTGTTGTCGCGCATGACCAGGACCGGCTTGGACAGCGCGGGAGCCTCCTCTTGGACGCCCCCCGAGTCTGTGAGGACGACGTCGGAGCGGTCGATGAGCGCACAGAAGGCTCCGTACTCCAGCGGATCGCACCACAGAACATTGCGGTGGCCCTCGATCTGCGGCAGGAGGTCCTCACGGACTTTGGGGTTGCGGTGGACCGGCAGGACGAAGAGCACCTCGGGGTGGTGCTCGGCCAGGCGGGCGACGGCGCGTCCGATGGCCCGCATCGGCTCGCCCCAGGACTCGCGGCGGTGGGCGGTCACGAGCACGACTCGTCGGGAGCCGTCCTCCAGAGCCGCCGCCAGGTTCTCATCGGGTGGTGGAATCCGGCGGTCGACGGCGACCAGGAGCGCGTCGATGACGGTGTTACCCGTGACGCGGACGGTCTGCGGGTCGGTGTTCTCGCGCAGCAGGTTGTCCCGACTGGTGGTGGTGGGGCACAGGTGCAGGGTGGTCACCTGGCTGATGAGCCGCCGGTTGGCCTCCTCGGGGAAGGGTGAGGAGATGTCCCCGGTGCGCAGGCCTGCCTCGACGTGGAGGACTGGGACCTCGTGGTAGAAGGCCGCCAGCGCGGCGGCGAAGGCGGAGGTGGTGTCCCCCTGGACGACGACGGCGTCGGGCCGGTGGGCCTCGATGGCCTGCCCCACCCCTTGCAGGCAGCGGTTGGTGATCTGGGTGAGGGTCTGCCCCGGCGAGTGGATGTCGAGGTCGTCGTCGGGCACGATTCCGAAGAACTCGTGCACCTGGTCGAGCATCTCGCGGTGCTGCCCGGTGACGACGACGATCGGATTGAAACGCTCGTCGTCGCGCATGGCGGCCACCAAGGGGGCGAGCTTGATCGCCTCCGGGCGGGTGCCGTAGACGAGCATGACCCTCAGGGGGCCGCCCGTTGGCGTGGAGTCGGTGGTCATAGGGTTCTCCTGGTCGTGTGTCGGGAGTGGGACGAGGTGGACCTCAGTGGTGATCGAGTCCGGCACCGTCGAGGAGGGCAGGCCTTACTTGTCCCCGATGATCGGGGTGAAGGTGACGTCGGAGTCCTCGCAGTAGGCCGCCACCTTGCCGGAGCGGTAGGGGGACTGCTTGTCGGTGACGGTTCCGAGCTCCTTCCCGTCCACGGTGATGGTGAAGGTCGCCTCTGAGGGCTTGGTGGTATCAATGGTGACGGTGACGTCGTGGCTCTTCCCGGTTGGGTAGGCGGGTGTGTTGCCCGATGACAGGAATCGCTGGTACCCCGGGTAGGCGGTGTCCTGCTTGGAGACCTCCCAGCCGTTGGGCTTGAGGGCCAGGGCGTAGAAGTGGTTGTTGTCGGTGTAGTTCCACAGGAGCCAGGCGACCTCCCAGGCGTTGGGGTCGCCGTCCTCTCGCAGCTGCCTGACAGTGGTCATCGTGGTGTGGATGGTCTGCACGCCTCCCGCTTCGATCTCGACCGTGGTGGAGGTGGCCAGACCGGCGTGGGTCGTGTCCGAGGAGTTGGCCGACGTCGGCTTGAGGCGCAGCAGACCCTCAGAGCACGAGGCCTCGCCGTAACCGTCGAAGATGATCTCCCACTGGGAGCAGTCCGAGGTCTCTGTTGCCTCTCGGGCGTGGCAGTACACGGTGACTCCTAGAACCAGTGCCAAGACGCAGACCGTCAGAAGGGCGCGACGCAGGATTCTGCCGCGACGCGATCCGTCGACGGCTCCTGCGTGCTGAGGTGCGTTGGCAGCTGTCATCTCATCTCCTCATTGGTCATGCTGCTGGATGTCGGACGGGGTCGTCGCACGATCACGGCAGTGGGGTTCAGCAACGGGCGGGTCGGCACAGCCGGGGCGGCTGGGACGGCCGGGACAGCACTGCCCGGACGTGCGTCCTGGGAGGCCGCGAGAGGCTCCACCCTCGCTGACGTACTGGGCGGCCGCTGCTTGCTCGGCAGAGGCGAGCCCATGGATGCTGACCCGTTGGAGCCGGTAGCCGATCTGCTGGACACGCTCTGCGCCCCTTGATCCGGCTCCGCCTCCCGAGCGGTCTTGGCCCACCCGGTGCGTCCGGTCAGCTCGCGGGCGACTGCTCGCCAGCCGTAGAGACTGGGGAGAAGGCCGTAGAGCACGAACAGGTGTGCATAGCCCACGGACTTGAGCAGGCTCAGGCCCTCACTGCGCTCGATGCGCCAGTAGATCCAGGCATAGATGAGTGCCGGACCGAAGGCAATGACGTAGGCCCCCACGAGCCACGCCCACGACTGTTCCCATCTCAGGACCGCGGCCACACCGGCGGTCACCATGGTGATGAGGAAGGACAGAGTCAGCAGAGAGCCGGTCAGGAGCAGATAGGGCGTGAGAATCTGCCAGAGCGTGTCGGCCCGCCCCAGGCCGCGCTGCTCACGGGCCACGGAGCGCAGCAGGTGCAGAGCCTGGAGGTTCCCCTGAAACCAGCGGGTGCGCTGACGCAGGAGGCGGCGCATGCTGGTGACGCCCTGCTGGTGAACAGAGGCCGCGGGCCAGAACTCGTTGGTCCAGCTGGTGGCGTTGAGCCGGATCCCCAGGTCGAAGTCCTCGGTCAGCGACCGGGTCCAGGGCCGGGGCCCCAGGGCGTCGAGCGCGCTGAGGCGGACGAACTGGGCGTTGCCACCCATACCGACGCTGCGGACCCGGCGCCGGCCTCGCTGGAAGACCTCAGTGAAGATGACGAACTCCATGTCCTGCATGCGAGCGAGCAGGGAACCGAAGCGGTTGTTGATGCGCACCCCCATCTGGACGGCACCGACCTCCTGCGGGGCGAAGGCCTTGCGCACCTCCCCGATGGCATGGGGGTCGAGCCTGCCGTCGGCGTCCATGACTCCTACGACAACTCGCGAGGAGGACACCGTGGTGCATCGGGAGCGCACGATCGATAGCGCGTCGTTGAGGGCCTCTCCCTTGCCCAGGCGGGCGTGGGGAGGGCGACGGCGGACCACCTCAACACGACCGTCGCCTGCCTGGGCGGCCACGTGGGCGGTGTCGTCGTCGGAGCCGTCGTCAATGACCATGATGCGCAGGCCCGGGTCCGGGATGGAGGTGAGCCGTCTGACGCTGGCGCCGATGACCGCCGCCTCGTTGAGACAGGGCATAAGGATGACGACGAGCAGAGGTGCATCGGGGTGGGAGGGACCGCCGTGCCGCGGGGCGCCCCGGGAGGCGATGAGCATGAAGAAGGTGTAGGCCAGCGCGACTGCGATCATCCCTAGGGCACCCCACCAACCGATGCGGTCGAGCATTCCCAGGGGGCTTGAGGAATCGAAACTCACAGGTGGGAAAGGAGTCTGCGTGCTCATCACGCTCGCAGACTCATCAGACCGCTGCGCTGCCGGACATGACGCCCGGCGGTGCGCCTGGGGTGCGGGAACAGGGCACGGGCCGCGCCGTACAGATTGGTCAGCAGGAAGAAGGCCAGGATGGCGACGAATACCAGGCCGGCGCAGTCAATGAGGAAACGGGCGACGAGAGCGGGAGGGGAACCTGCCGGGGCGACATACCACACGACGAACAGTCCGGTTCCGGCGGCGAATGGGGAGTAGTGCATGAGGCCATCCATCTGGATCCAAGGGGTAGGGCCGGCGCCGACCGTCATCACCGCATGCGCGAGCAGGCCAAGTCGGCAACCAACGCCTCGGTGCGGCGCGCCCGGGGATGACGGGATGTGGGAACTCAGCCCGTCGGGCACGGCGCACCGTGCGTCACACCAAATATAACAATCGAGTAACGCTTTGCAACACTGTGTTATTCGACCACACAATAAGCGCTCTCTTGGAGATGCCTCACAAGACTCGAAAGTGTTGGGATTCCGCCACTTGAACCATCAATGAATCAAGGGCTCACGTCACTGAACGGCCTCCCGACGCACCTGTAGATGGTCACGACGAGGTCACAGAACGGTCTCATCAGGCCTGTTCAGCAGATTTCTCACTGCCTCGGGAGCGGGCCGCCTCACCGTGGGCCGGCAGATCCTCACAACTCGCCAGGACCTCCAGCGCAGGTGTCATGGCCTCCAGGGCGCTCGCACTGTACTCGATGAGCTGCACCGGTTTGAGGAAGGCCATCACGCTCAGTCCCGACGCGAACCGCGCGGTTCCGCCGGTGGGAAGGACATGGTTGGAGCCGGCCAGGTAGTCGCCCAGAGGTACAGGACTGTAGGGCCCGATGAAGATGGCGCCGGCGTTGCGGATCCGCCGCGCGACCTGTGGGGCATCAGAGGTATGGATCTCCAGGTGCTCGGCCGCGTAGGCGTTGGCGACCTCAATGGCCTGCGCGAGGTCTCGCACCAGGACAGTTCCCGACTGCGGTCCGCTCAGTGCGGTCGTCGCCCGCTCCCGGTGCCGGGTCACGCTGAGTCGACGCTCGAGCGCCGCATCGACGGCGTCGGCCAGCTCCGGGGAGTCGGTGATGAGGACACTGCCGGCATTGGGATCGTGCTCCGCCTGGGAGAGCAGGTCGGCGGCCACGTACTCGGGGTCGGCCCCGGCGTCGGCCAGGACGGCGATCTCGGTGGGTCCTGCCTCGGCATCGATGCCGACCGTCCCCATGACGGCTCGCTTGGCGGCCGCCACGTAGACGTTGCCGGGACCGGTAATGACGTCCACGCCCCGGCACAGGACCTCTCCCCCGGCGTCCGCGCGGTCGGTGTCGTCCTGGGCGTCGGCGCCGTAGGCGAGCATCGCGATGGCCTGGGCACCGCCCACGGCGTAGACCTCGCTGATTCCCAGCAGTGCGCATGCCGCCAGGATCGTGGGGTGGGGCAGACCATGGTGAGCGACCTGCGGCGGAGAGGCGAGCGCGATCTGCTCAACACCGGCGACCTGCGCGGCCACCGCGTTCATGGCGACCGAGCTCGGGTAGACCGCGAGCCCTCCGGGGACATACAACCCGACTCGGCGCACCGGGATCCACCGCTGCGTGATCCGTCCTCCCGGAACGACCTCGGTCACGGCCTCGGCGGGGAGCTGGGCGGCATGACCGGCGCGGTTGTGCGCAATGCACAGCTCGAGGCCCTCACGCACCGCCGGGTCAAGGTCGGCCAGAGCCGCCTTGATGGCCGCTGCGGGTACGCGCAGATGCTCCGGACGCACGGCGTCGAAGCGCTCAGCAGCATCACGCACAGCAGCAGCGCCTCGAACCCGCACATCCTCAATGACGGGCGTCACCGCGGCCAGGGCGGTGGCGACGTCCAGGCGGGCACGAGGCAGGGCCTCGGCAAGCTCGCGGGCGGACAGATCCTGGTCACGCAGGTCGATTCGAGTCAGCACACGGACATGCTAGCCGGAGCGGACGAGCCCGCCTGTCGCCCGTCCGCGCACAGTTGCAGGGGAGCTCAGCGACCGGCCGGATCGAAATCAGGCAGACGCTCACCACGGCCAAAGGCCGCCGCCAGCGCGGCCAGGATGCGGGCAGCGGCTCGGCCGTCGCCATACGGATTGGCCGCCCTGGCCATGGCGCCGTAGGCCTCCGCATCGTCCAAGAGACGGGAGACCTCCGTCACGATCCGTTCCTCGTCGGTGCCCACAAGACGAGCGACTCCGAAAGCGATCGCCTCGGGGCGCTCAGTGTTCTCACGCATGACCAGGACCGGTTTGGACAGGGCGGGCGCCTCCTCCTGAACGCCGCCGGAATCGGTGAGCACGACGTCCGCCCGATTCATGAGGGTGCAGAACTGGCCGTACTCGAGGGGCTCCGTGATCACGACGTTGTCACAGCCGGCGATATTCGGCAGGAGCGCCTCGCGCACACGCGGGTTGCGATGAGCCGGCAGGACGAAGAGGGTGTCCGGGTGACTCTGCGCCAGACGCGCGATGGCACGCCCTATGCGCTCCATCGACTCCCGCCGGTGCGCAGTGACCAGGACGACCCGTCGGCCCGAGTCGGACAGCGCCTCCGCCAGCGCCGGATCACTCGGCGGCACCGGTCGGGTGACCGCATCGAGAAGGGCGTCGATCACCGTGTTGCCAGTGACCAGGATCGTGGTCGGATCGAAAGCCTCCCGCAGAAGATTGTCCCGACTGCGTCCGGTCGGGCACAAGTGCAGCGAGGTGATCTGGCCGAGCAGCCGCCGGTTGGCCTCCTCGGGGAAGGGCGAGGCGATGGAGCCGGTGCGCAGGCCGGCCTCGACGTGCGCGACGGGCACCTCGTGGTAGAACGCGGCCAGCCCTGCTGCGAAAGCGGAGGTGGTGTCCCCCTGGGCGAGGATGACATCGGGCGAGAGCGCCTCGATCTGCTCCCCCACGCCCGTGAGCGTCCTCGTGGTCACCTGAGTCAGTGACTGTCCGGGAGCATGGATGTCGAGATCAACATCGGGAGTGATGCCGAAGAAGTCGTTGACCTGATCAAGCATCTCGCGGTGCTGGCCGGTCACCACGACAATGGGCCGGAATCGATCATCATCTCTCATGGCCCTCACGAGGGGCGCCATCTTAATAGCCTCGGGACGAGTGCCGTAGATGAGCATGGCGGTCAGAGACGTGTCAGGCGCAGTCATGGGATCATCTCTTCTCGTAGTCGGTTGTTACTCTCAGTTGGGCACGGGCCCGGACTCCACGGCGACCGGGCCAACGGTGATGGTGGCGTCCTCTGTGTAGGCCGCAACGGCCCCGGACGGGTACGGGCTCTCGCGATCGGTGACGGTCGCAAGCTCAGCCCCGCCCACACTCACCGTCATGGTCACGGCATCCTCTGCGGTGGTGATCGTCACCGTGATGTCGAAGGCGCTGCCGACCGGGAAGGTGGGAGAGTCCCCCGAGGCGAGAAAGCGCTGAGCCCCGGGGTAAGCCGGATCCTCCTTGCTGATCTCCCAGCCGTTGGGTTTGAGGACGACCGCGTAGAAGTGCTGGTCATCCGTGTAGTTCCACAAGAACCAGGCGACCTCCCAGGGATTGGGATCATCCCCTGTGCGCAGCTGGGTGTCGGTGCGCATAGTGGCCGAGATCGTCTGCGTGGCGTTCTCCTCGATATTGACGCCGTCAACCGTCGCAAGAGCGGCGTGCGTCTCGTCGGAGCTGGTGGATGTCTTCGGACTCAGACGCACGGTCCCCCGGGTGCAGGAGACCTTTCCATACCCGTGGTGGACCGTCGTCCACTCGCAGCGATCAGTCATGGCGTAGACAACAGTGGCGACGGCTCCACTCAGAACGAGCGCGCCAACAAGAACCGCGATGACGATGCGTCGTCGAGTCAGACGGAGTACCCACTTGCTCACCCCTCTCATCCGGCCGCCTTCACGACTGCCGTCCGCCACGCCGGAACCAGGGTGTCGACCGGGCCGGGCAGAGGCTGCGCCCCCGGCAGAGCCGGAACGGATCCCGGCACGCCGGCTGCGGCCCCAGGCAGAGCGGACAGCACAGCGGGCTGCTCCTCCTCCGACTCGGTCTCGCGAAGGGCCAAACTCTCGCTCGCCTATGCCATGTGGCATACCGAGCTCATGAAAGTGGCCGAGGAATCATCCCGGCCGATCGACGCGGACGACCCCGCCGTCGTCGACCTCTCCTTCCCCCACCCGACCGGCGCATCGCAGCTGTACTCGGGCAAGCCCACCCTGCTGACCTCCCTAGTCAGGGAGGAGACGGCCCAACACGAGGCTCGCGGGCGCCTGGCCGATCTGCGCAGCCGAATCGCCTCCCTCGCCGAGCGGTACGGATACGCCCCCGTGACCCTCGCCATCGGGCAGACGTCCTGGAACGAGCCGTCAGCGTGACGCAGGACGGTGCCGTTCGCGCTGCCCAGGTCCATGAGGGCCCAGGAGCCGGGGGTCGTCATCATGACGGCGCAGTGTGAGCGGGAGATCTCGGTCTGCGGGCTGGGCACGCGCAGGACGGTCGCGACGGGGCGGCCGGTCAGCGCACGGGCGTCGGGGTCGCGGCCGATGACGACGTCACGGGAAACCTCAACGGGCACGGTGCCGCCGTGAATCAGGAACGCGACGGGCGCGGCGGGGCCCGAGTTCGTGGGAGACAGGCGCAGGATCGTCGCCTCGGTATCGGTCTCAGCACCCAGGTCAGCCAGGCCCTCGGCGCTCATGGCCTCAGGGACGGCGGGAGACTCGACGACCTCCCCAGAGGCCGGCTCAGACGAGGCCGGGGCACCCGACTCACCGAAACCACCCGCACGTTCGGCGGACTCAGCGGTGTCGACCGGCGGTTCCTCGGCATCAGCAACGATGTAGAGCTCGCCCGAGGGCTGCTCAGTATCCTTCGCAGGTGCCTCCTCGTGCGAAGCTTCCTCAACCTGCTCATCCGAGACCTCGGGAGCCTCGGGAGCTTCCTCGTCGTCAGGGTTGCGCGAAGAGGGGCACAGCGACACCGGGCTATTGCTGGTCGCGGCGAGGAACTGGGCCTCAACAGCGGCCAGATCGACGGAAGCCGAGTGCATGGAAGGCTCCGGCAGCTCCTCGCGAGCCTCGCGGCGGGCACGGCGCTCGCGGTCCGGAATATCGGGATTGATCAGGAAGCCCATCGTGTCGACGGGCATCGAGGCAAGGGCCTCGACCTCGTCGAGTGCGCGTCCGATACGGATCTCCCCAGCTTCGACGCGATCGGCGGCGGGCACCATCCACGTGACCTCGTCGCCGTCGACGATGGTGGCCTCGAAGGTCTGCCACTCACCGGGGTTAAATGGCCACGCCCAGATCGGGTCGGTCCACACCTGCTCGGTGATCTGGCCGGCGGCACGCATGCGCAGCTGAATATTGCCCAGCACAGTCAGGTACGGCTGCTCGCCCGCGCAGTCCAGCAGCAGGACGTCACCCTTTTCAGCCTGGACGTGGGACAGCCACGCCTGGGTGTCGGCACGTCCCCACACCACATCGGCGGCGGAATCCGCAAAGTCGAGCGGAGCCAGCGCCGCACCGAGGGGACCCGTGACGAGCATCGCGCCCTGCCCGCGACACAGGAAGCGTCCAATCTGAAGCATCAGTTACTGCCTTCTCTACGAGGAACCCGGCGAGCGGTCTCAATCGACGCCGGACGTACTGGTTGAATCATCCGATTCATGACATTCATTGTCAATGTTACTCGCGATTTGGTTCCTGCGTAAACTACAACCGCAGTCGCATTGTCCCGAGTCCCCGCCTCCAGCGACGCTCGAACAAGTCTGTCGGCCGTGCCCTGCGGACCATCGCCGTCCGCAACAACCTCATGAATCCGCGAATCACTCAGGACACCGTGCACGCCATCCGTGCAAATCACGGCCCGATCTCCATCTTCCAACGGCATGATTGTATAGTCTGCTTTCACACATCCGACCTGGCCTGCACCGAGAGCCTTTGTCACGACATTTGCGGGAGGGATCACACGAGGAGCCCCAGAGGTAGCCGCAAGATCACGCGCCTCCTGCAGCGCCGAGTGGTCGTGGGTGAGCTGCCGAATGCCCCCACCACCCACAACATAGGCACGGGAGTCACCCACGTTAAATGACAGCCAGTACGGCCCTTCGGCGGTACGCAGCACCATGAGGCCCGACAGCGTCGTGCCGGGCGCACTCATCGGATTATCGACCGACGCCAACGAGGCGACCGCCGTGGCCGCTGCGTCGATCGCAACAGACAGATCCACCAGGTCAACGGAACGATTCCCAAGGCGCTGAGGACTCAGGAACTCCCGCAGCGTAATGACAGCCTTCGACGAGGCCTGGGCACCACCCAGGTGCCCACCCATCCCATCTGCGACAGCGAAGACGGGGGGAACCGCCAGCCAGGAATCCTCGTTCTCAGAGCGGACCGGACCGATGTCGGTCGACGCGCCCCATCGAACTGCGGACCATTCCGCACGTTCTTCTAGAGACATGTGCCTTCATCCTTTAGCTGCGTTGAGCGCGAGAGACTACGCGCGATACTGACTATTTTACACCCGGCGTGACCAGCGTCTCGATCGACGAAACTGGAATGCAAGTAAGAATAACAAACCGACGAAATGATCTGCGTCATGGAACCTCCACGCAGACACGCACCGGGTCTGACATGCGCCCGGAAGAACGCGACACCGTCGTGATCTCGATGCAGTTCTCGCCACTGGCCCCATCGACCGTCACACTCGTCGATTCCACGCGACCACGCGATTTACCGGCCGCCCCCGAGCCCTCGTAAGCGTACACAATGTCCGAGGGAGCGGGACCCTCGGGCGCGGTCCACGTCCAGGCCACCGTACCGTCGGAATACTCACCGGCCAGATTCGACACCTTCGGGGGTGCCACGCCCAACGCGTCACCCGGGGCCGCCGAGGTACTCGTCTTCTCCGGATCGGGAGAGATCCGCGTAAAAGAGCCCTGTCCACGGAGTATCCCCGCCACCAGCCCGGCCGCGATCAGCGCGGCCAGCAGCGCCAGCAGCACGCCCGCCAGCGGCGAGATAGTCTTCTTCGCCTCCGAGGATCCCTCCACGACACGACGAGCCGAGATCTCGTCCACATCCCCAGAGCGATCGATCTTCCACGAGTCCGCCACTGCCTCGACGCCGCCGGAACCAGCCCCTCCCTCGAATGAGTAGGTGGCAGAGCGCAGCCGCGTCGCATCCGGGTCGATGACCGGCGCGCCACGCAGGCGCGTCTTCTGATCGCCAGCGACGGTGACGGAGGCTTTAGAGCGCTTCTCCTTGATCTCCATCTCCGTGCGCGGGTAGCCAATCTCTTCCTGAACCCGTTGAAGACCCTCGCCAAACTCCTTGGCCGAAGGCGTGCGCTCCGCCGGGTCCACCGCCATCGCCGCACGCAACACACGCTCCAACTCACAGGGAGCATCCGCTCGCCCCAGGCCACGCATGCGTCCGCGCTGCACGCGGTTGGCGATCGACGCCGCCGAATTGTCACCGATTGGGTCCTCGAAGGGGCTACGCCCCGTCACAAAAGTCCACGTCGTTGACGCCAGAGCCCACACGTCCTGCAGCGGCGAGGCGGGTGCGGTCACATCCTGCTGCTCCGGGGGTGCCCACAGGACCGAGAAACCATCGAAGGCACCAACCTCCAACGCTCCGATCTTCGACGCGACTCCAAAGTCGGCCAGGACCGGCTTGCCGTAGGCATCCATCATGATGTTCGAGGGCTTGATGTCGCGGTGCACGTAGCCCTGCCAGTGGAAAGTCTCGACGACGCCGCAAATCTTGATCATCGTATCCAGGGCGTCCTCAAGCGACATCGGTCGCGCGCGAACCTGGGTGAGGAGGTCGGCAACCGGGCAGTACTCCATGACGAGATACGCCCGCCCGTCTGCGGTCGTTCCCACCCCGTGTAGCTCCACGACGGAGGGGTGCCCCGACAGGAGAGTCATCGCATCGGCTTCACGATGCAGTTCCTTCGTGCCCCGCGCATCACCCTGAGCACGCACGACCTTGATAGCCACATCGCGACTCGGTAGCTCCTGACGGTACAGGAACACGTCGGCGAAACCACCTTGCCCCAGAGGACGTACCCACCGGAATCCGGGAATATCCGGCCCTCTCATACCTGCGACAGCTGGACTCACTGATCGTTCTCCTCTCGCATCGTCCGCCCGACCACGGGAGTAGCCCTGCGTAGCTTGCGGCGCATGCGCAGACTGCGCAGGGAGAAAGCCCGGCGCACGCGCGCGAGGAAGCCCGCACGCTTGGACACCTGGTCGCGCAGGTCCCTCACCTGTGCCCACGCGGCGCGTGCACTGTCGCGCGAAAAACCATGAGAAGCAAAGCTAGCAACGTCTGCGAAGCGCGCGATGACGACGGGAGCGGGAACGTCACCTCCGAAGCGGCTCCAGCCATCAATCACGTAGCGCCCCTTGTCGGCGACGCCTGCACTATCCGAGGAGGAGGTCGCCCCGTCCTCGCCAAGGTTTACCTCGTCCGTCACCAGCGCAAAGGGATCGCCCGGGTCTTGCCCCAGTTCCCACTGGGAGGAAAGAGCCCACGCGGTCTCCTGACGAGTGCGTCCCAGATCGATACGCAGGCCATAGTCGGCAGCCAGGTCCACGATCTCGTCCCACGAACCCACCAGCGCCTCGCCGGGAGATGCCCTGCGGCGACGCCTACGCCGGCCCGCCTTGAACACCAGGATCGCCAGGGGTGGAATAGCGAGGAGGAAGACAGCGCCCGAGCCTGCGGCGATGAGACCCCAGGGAAGGCCCACCTCGGGCGGCTTGAGGGGGTCGGCGTTCTGGTCTCGTGTGGGCGGAGGCATCTCAGCCGGGGGCTCGGGAGGCTCCGGCGGCTGCAGGACCTGCGGGCGTGGGACGGAACGAGGCTTGGGCACCTGAGTCTGCGGCACATGATCGCGCGGCGGAGTCGGGTCGAACACGCCCCAGACACCGCCCGAGAACTCGACCTCAACCCACGCGCGAATATCGGATCCACGCAGGGTCGCGGCACCTCCCTGGGAGCCGCCCTCGGGGTAGGCTCCCATGACGACGCGCGCGTTGATGCCCAACTGGTGCAGCATAAGAGCCATGAGAGCCGTGTACTGCTGATCGTCGCCAATCAGGTTCTCGTCGGAGGCCAGCATGCGCTCCAGCCGATCGCTGCGCACGCCCGGCCGCGAAAAACGAGTATTCTCGTTGAGGTAATAGCCGTTGGTGGACAAGTAGTGTTCGATGGCTCGCGCCGCCGCGAGCGGCGTCGACGCGTTCTGTGTGAGCTCGGCGGCCCTATCAGCGAGGCCATCGGGAACATTCTTGTCCTCCACGGTTGCCGACACCGCCACGAGGTTAGCCAGTTCTTCGTCGCGCACAGGCGCGACGAAATCCGTGGTCACGTTGTAGCTCATCGAACCGACGGGGCCGGTGGTCAGAGCCGCATTCGCCCACGTATCGACATGGAGGCCCTTCTTCTGCTGGGCTGCCTGCCCGCCAGTGAACGCGATCTGCGAGGGAGTTCCGAGGACGGGAACCCACGGGCCTGACAGTCCTGTGGTCGTGAGCGTCACCACAGAGGTGCCCTGCGCGCGACCAGGGATGGTCGTATGAACCGGGATGTAACCCGTATGTCCGTCGTCTCTCTTCCGGGACATGCCGAAGGTCGTACCGTCGTAGACGTCCATCGCGGCGATTCGCACACGCTGGTTCTCAGGTAGATCTGAGACGGTCAGCAGCGTCTCGTCCTTCAGATCCGTCGTGTAGTGACGGAAGGAAGACATCGGGGAAGGGAACGCCTGAACGTCAATGGGCGGCTGAATCAGGTCGCGCCCAACAACGCGCCCGCGAGAGGACCCCAGGACCGCCGCAGCCGGCATCGCCACGCCGACGGAGACCGCGAGAACGACGATGGCACCAAGCGCTCGCCTCCCCACGTAGACGGTCGAGCGAGAACGACGCCCAACCGTTGCCTCGCCGCCAGGCGAACTTGCTCGTCCCACGAGCACATCCTGCCCCAGGGTGATTCTCTGGTACTGGGCGGCGCTCGCCCACCAGGCGACCACAAGCGCCCACCAGACCAGGACCAGCGACAGAGGAAGAGGATAGCGAGCGAGCCCAAAAAACACGGCGATAACCGCCATCACCACGACGGGGATGGACCCCGGGACGGCCCGTCCGGCACGCGCAGTTATCAGGCCAGCCAGGACCGCCAGGACCAGGCCGCACATCCACGGCACCAGCGCCGGTCCGGAGTAGACCGACACCGGGGGCGTGAGCGTCAACAGGTCCTTCCAGGCACGGAAGGATCCGAGCACCATAACCTGCAGGGTCTGCCCCGTGGGTAGGAAGCCGTACAGCGCCTCTGAGCGCAGCGCAGCACCGCTGCCGACCAGGAAGTAGGTCACCACAACACTTAAGACCGTCGTGACTGCATCCCACCGCCAGTAGGTAGAGGCCGCGGCGATCGCCAGGCCGCAGGCCACTCCTGCTCCGGCAGCGATCGCACCAACTCCACCACCGAAGACCGGTTCAAAGGCCGCGACAGGCCCCACGAAGAGGAAGGCAAGAACCAGGAGGGACCATATCGGCAAGCTCGACCGGTACGTCGCGAAACGCTGTGTGACGGTCAGGAGGCGCGAACGCGTCGTCTTGGGACGAGGCCCCTGCGGCCCCACGTTGGGACGGTCGCCGTCGCGGGAAGAGGCAGAAGGAACGGAGGACGCTCGCACCTCGGTTGCAACGGGGGACGTCGGTGTCGTCTGAGCCTGCGATTCGACCCTTTGTGCGCGCGGCTTGGTATCAACGCTGGTGGTCATGCAAGCCCTCCGGCAACGATAATGCGCGGCAGGTCCTCAAGGCGCGAGCAGTCGAGGAGCACCCCTCGCCCGAGGTCTCGCCTGGTTCGTCCCTCAGCCCCACCGATTCGGATGATGGAAACGGGGACGTCAATGGGAGCCAGCCGCGCCAGGTGCGCGGCGTCGACATCGCTCACCTTCGGGCCGACCACGAGGGTGAGGGCCGAGACTCCGGGGCGCTCAGCCACTGCCTCGCGCACGCGCAGGGCCAGGTCCCCTCCGGAACCCGCCTTGATCTCGGAAAGGGTGTCCAGAAGGCGCATGGCGCTACCCGACGGCAGCCACTCCTGCGTCGTCGTGACGGACACGGGACGAGACTCGCGCAGGCTGGCCAGAGCGAGCGAGGCGGCGACGGAGACCGCCGTCTCGA